>Ga0207705_10000695_pt1 | contig 27899 bp, 20 predicted proteins | sample KBSC13metaG_FD_184314 | JGI IMG/M metagenome (GOLD analysis project Ga0207705, IMG submission 184314) | Corn rhizosphere microbial communities from Kellogg Biological Station, Michigan, USA - KBS C1-3 metaG (SPAdes) (version 2) | ecosystem: Host-associated > Plants > Roots > Rhizosphere > Soil ... | reverse complement strand
ACTGGCCGCCGAGGCGCGCCAACTTGAAGAGCCTGCCCGCCTGCCCTAGGCGCGGGCGATGGTAGCTGCTTCCCCCACATTCGACGATCGCGACGGGTTTATCTGGCTCGACGGTGAACTCGTTCCCTGGCGCGAGGCGAATGTCCACGTGCTCACCCACGCTCTCCATTACGCCTCGTCCGTCTTCGAGGGGCAGCGGGCGTATAACGGGCAGATTTTCAAGCTTAACGAGCATAGCGAGCGGCTGCGCAAAAGCGCCGCGCTGCTGGGGTTCGAGCTGCCGTGGTCGGTGGACGAGATCAACGCCGCCTGCATCGAAGTGCTGAAAGCCAACAAGTTCACCGATGCCTACATGCGGCCGGTCGCCTGGCGCGGGTCCGAATCGATGGGAGTCGCGCCGGGCAAGACCAAGCCGCATCTGGCGATCGCGGCCTGGGAGTGGGGCAAATATTATGAGCCGCGCGACAGCGTCGATGGCATCCGGCTCGACATCGCGCCCTGGCGGCGGCCGGCGCCCTACACGGCGCCGACCGAGTCCAAGGCAGCGGGCCTGTACATGATCTGCACACTCTCCAAGCAGCATGCGGAGCAGCGCGGTTTCAACGATGCGCTGATGTTCGACTGGCGTGGACGCGTGGCCGAGGCGACGGGTGCCAACGTCTTTTTCGTGCGTGACGGTGAACTGCATACGCCCACGCCCGATTGTTTCCTCGACGGGATCACCCGGCGGACGATCAAGGATCTGGCTGGCCGGCGGGGCGTCGCGGTCAACGAACGGCCGATCTGGCCCGAAGAGCTGGAGACGTTCGAGCAGATGTTCCTGACCGGCACGGCGGTGGAAGTCACGCCGGTGCAGTCGGCCGGTCCCTACAGGTTCGAGGTCGGCGAGATGACGCGCCAGCTCGCCAAGGATTATGACGACTTGGTCAACGGACGGATCCCGAAAGAGTGACTCTTTAAACTCGCAAGTTGGCGGCTATAAGCGCCGCCTCTCCCGCATCGATGCGGAGCGCCTGCTGGGGCGTCGCCAAGTGGTAAGGCACCGGTTTTTGGTACCGGCATTCGCAGGTTCGAATCCTGCCGCCCCAGCCAAGCACGTGAAACGCGCACTTGATCAACGCGAGTTTACCTTCGCTAACTGCCTGTAAACTTAAGAAAAAGCGTCAGTAAACATTCATCTACAGCCGCGTACCCCGCTGGCCATGTGGAGGAAGATTGCGCTTCTTGCGGCCTCGATTCCCTTGTTCGGCAGCGGTGTGACGAGCGCCGGAGCTACGCCGTCCGCGCGCCATTGCCGGGTGCTGGCGGGGGAGAAGCTGGGCGCCGGTTCGGGCGGAGCCGCCGCGATCTGCACCGAGATCGAGCGCTCGCTGAGCGCCGCGGTCCCCGGCGCGCGATACCGGATCGATGTTCGAGTGGTTTCGCCCGCGCGGCTGTCCGCCACCGGCACCGTGAACGGCCGCGATCTGGCAGAACAGAATCTCGCCACGAGCGACCGCGACCTGACGCCGGCGGCGATCCGGCGTTTTGCGCGCTCCATCGGAGAGGCGGCAAAGGCGCTTCGTTGAGTTTTTAAGGGTTTGCAAAGCAGTTTTGGGCCAGAATGCGGCGGGATGGCGACGCCGGATCTTGGGGTAGGGAGTATCTGCGTTGGCTGACATTGCGGGCGACAGCTCGACCACGACGAACCTGAGCATCGGCGGATCCCTTGGCGATTCGCTGGAGACCGTGGGCGATCACGACTGGATTCGCATCACCCTTACCGCGGGCCAAGCCGTCGTCGTGACCGTCAACGGCGGTACGCTGACCGACCCCTACCTCAATATCCGCGATGCGTCGGGGAATATTCTGTTTTCGAATGACGACATCAACCCGGGCGTGGTTACCGATAGCCGCGTTGCCTTCAACCCGACCTACACCGGCACCTATTACATCGACGTGGGCGCCTATGCCGACCGGACGACGGGGACCTATACCGTCTCGGTTCAGCCCTTTACGTTACCCCCGGTCGCCTCAATCGACCAGATCGCGGACCAGCTGGTTACGGGTTTCTGGGGGGGCACGAGCCACCATTTCAACGTCACACAGGGCGGGACGATCAGCGTCAACATCAGCACGCTGACGGCGGCCGAGCAGAGTATCGCGCGGACTGCACTCAGCGAGTGGACCGACATCATCGGCGTCAAGTTCGCGGAAGTGACGACTGGCGGTCAGATCGTGTTCGACAACACCGAGGATACGCCGGGCACGCCGGTCGCCGCGACGGACGCCAATTACTCGCGCGGAATCACCACTTCCGCGCACGTCCAAATCTCCTCGTCCTGGGTGAATCGCTACGGCACGGGGCTCTACACCTACAGCCTGCAGACCTACGTCCACGAGATCGGGCACGCGCTCGGCCTCGGCCATGCCGGCAATTATAACGGGACGGCGGATTATCCGTACGACGCCTTGTTCCAGAACGATGCCTGGTCAACGTCGATCATGTCCTACTTCGATCCGCAGGAGAACACCTACTTCGGCGGCAAGGGCTTTACCTTCAATTACGCGCTCACGCCGATGCAGGCGGACATCGTGGCGATGCAGAAACTGTATGGCCTGTCGACGACGACGCGGACCGGGGACACGATCTACGGGTTCAACTCAAACGCCGGCGGCGTGTACGACACCAGCCTCTATCCTCGCGCCTCTTACACGATTTTCGACAGCGGCGGGAACGACACGCTCGATTTCTCCGGCGCGACGGCGGCCCAGGTACTCAACCTCAACGCCGAGACCTATTCGAACGTTAACGGCTATACCGGAAACATCTCGATCGCGCGTGGCGTGGTCATCGAGAACGCGACCGGCGGGAGCGGCGCGGACGTCATCATCGGCAACCCCTTCGACAACGTGTTGAAGGGTAACGCGGGGTCCGATGTCTTTACTGGCGGGGGCGGGAACGACACCTACATCGACACCATCGCCAACCACAATGATGACCGGATCACCGACTTCAATGCGGGCGACAAGCTCGTCTTTAGCAACGCGACGTTGGGTAGCTTCACGATTCGCATGGCTGGTGACGTGCTCATCTATTCGGGCGGCAGCATTACCCTGACTGGGTATACTGGCGGCACTTTCGTTGCGAGCAACTACGCGGGGGGTGGTGTTCAGCTGTCGTTACAGGCGGGTCAGGTGACGCCCGTGCGCGCCGTACACAACGATTTCAATGGCGATGGCCTGAGCGACGTGCTGTGGCGCAACGACAATGGGGCGCTCAGCAATTGGCTCGGAACCGCCAGCGGTGGGTTCGTGAACAATGATGGGACGGCAGCATCTTATGCGCCAACCAGTTGGCACCTCGCAGGTACCGGAGATTTCAACGGCGACCTGAAGAGCGACATCCTGTGGCGGAATGACAGCGGTGCCGTCAGCGTTTGGCTCGGCAGTTCGGGAGGGCGGTTCACGAACAATGACGCGAACGCTTCGAATTACGCGCCGACCAGCTGGCACGTCGTCGGCACCGGCGATTTCAACGGCGACGGCCGAAGCGACATCTTGTGGCGGAGCGATACCGGCGCGCTAAGCGATTGGCTCGGCACGGAGGCGGGCGGATTCGTCAAGAACGACAGCGTTGCATCCGCTTATGCTCCGACGTCATGGCAGGTTGCGGGGACAGGCGATTTCAATGGGGATGGGCGCGCCGATATTCTCTGGCGTAATACCAATGGCACGATCACCGACTGGCTCGCCAATGCCAACGGCAGCTTTACGGCTAATGATGGGGTCGCGTCCTATAGTGTGGCGACGAGTTGGAAAGTGGCTGCGGTCGGCGATTTCAACGGGGACGGATTGAGCGACCTGCTTTGGCGCAATGATAGCGGCGCCGTCAGCGATTGGTTGGGCACCGCGAATGGAGGCTTCATAAACAATGACGCCAATGCTTCGCGCTACGCTTCGACCGCCTGGCATGTCGTCGCGGTCGGTGATTTCAATGGCGATTCCCGCACCGACATCATGTGGCAGAACGATAATGGGTCAACGAGCGCCTGGCTCGGCACCGCTGCCGGTGGATTTGCAAATAACGATAGCAATGCCGCGAGCTACGCGCCGCTGAACTGGCACGTTCAGGATCTTCTTTTCACCTGATCGAATAGGATAATGGGCCGCTCCGGAAGCTCCGGCCAGCCCATTATCCACTTATTCCGCGAAGAGTTGAACCGCGTTCTAGAAGAACGGATCCTGGATATGCCAACTCGTTGATGCGTAACCGGCAGCATGAGCGTCATTGTTCACGAAGCTGCCATCGGCGCGGCCCAGCCAATTGCTGAATGCACCGCTGTCGTTACGCCACAGGAGATCGTCAATTCCGTCTCCATCGTAGTCGCCCACGCTCATCACGTGCCAATCGGTGGGGGCATAGCCCGCAGCCTTTGCATCATTGTTGGTGAAACCGCCCGTGGCAGTGCCGAGCCAATTGCTCAGCGCGCCGCTATCGCTTCGCCAAAGAATGTCGAACTGACCGTCGCCGTTGAAGTCACCGGTCGCGGCGACCTGCCAATTTGTTGGAGCCCAGCCGGCAGCATTGACATCGTTGTTGACGAAGCCGCCGTTCGCCGTGCCCAGCCAATCGCTAAGCGCCCCATTGTCGTTACGCCACAGCAGGTCGTCGAGGCCGTCGCCGTTGAAATCACCGGTCCCCACGACGTGCCATGATGTCGGAGCCCAACCGGCCGCGACATTATCGTTGTTCGTGAATGCACCGCCCGCCGCGCCCAGCCAATTGCTGATTGCGCCATTGTCGTTGCGCCACAGGATGTCCGCGTGGCCATCGCCATTGAAATCGGCCGTTCCGATGACATGCCAGGACGTCGGCGCGAAGCTTGCAGCGACGCTATCGTTGCTTGCGAAGCCGCCGTTGGATTTTCCCAGCCAATTGCTGAGCGAGCCATTGTCGTTGCGCCACAACAGATCGACGCGTCCGTCGCCATCGAAATCGCCAGTTCCGGCGATGTGCCAGTCGACTGACACGAACCCGGCCGCGGCTGCGTCATTGTTGATATACCCACCATTCGTGCTTCCGAGCCAACTGCTGAATGCACCACTGTCGTTACGCCAGAAGATGTCGCTTTGGCCGTCGCCGTTGAAGTCGTTGTGAGACGGAGACTGAAGCCGCACTTCGATGCCGCCGCCGGTGATCGCGCGGAGAACGAGGCGTCCCGGCCCGAGATTGTCGATTTGTAGCGATCCGCCGTTGAAGACCAGATTGTTGCCTTCGGTATGGATGCCCTGCGCATCCGCCAGGCCAAGGTCCAGGATCTGGATGCGGTCGCCGATCAGGAAATCGGTGATTCGATCGCCGTTCAGTTCGGCGGCGGAGCCGCGGAAAATGTCCGCCCCGGTGCCGCCGGTCAGAATGTCCGCGCCCGGTCCACCGACCAAGATGTCGTTGCCGCCGGCGCCATTCAGCGTGTCATTGCCTTCACGGCCGTCGATGAAGTCGTTGCCCGCCGTACCGGTAATGGAGTTGTTGCCGGCGTCGCCCGAGAAATCCGTCATACTTGCCCTCTCTACATCCGGCCCACGCCAGACACGCATAACTCGACGGGATCGCGCCCCGTCCAAGCCGCCCAACGGCGGGGGCGCGGGAAGTATCCCGCTTGATCGGTGCTTATAGAAAAAACCAGCAAACTGTGCTCTTTATCGCACAGAGGGGGCCGTCAGGCTGTCCCATTTTGACATCCGGGCAACCGGCGAATTCCGAGTGACAGTGAGCGTTCACGCGCGCACGCACATGGGACGCGCGGGCCGGCCATTCGCACCAGGAGCAACGTGGCAAGATTGCTGGAAAGACTGATCGGGGGTGAAGTCCCGCGTCCGCTAGCCGATGCGCTGCAGCAATGCCGCCGCCATTTCGTCGCGGCCGCGGTTTTCAGCCTGCTGATCAACGTTCTTTATCTCGCGCCGACCATCTACATGTTGCAGGTCTACGATCGGGTGGTGCCGACGGCGGGCAAGACTACTTTGCTGTTCGTCACGCTGGCGCTCGCTTTGTCGCTGCTCGCCCTGTCGGGTCTCGACATGGTCCGCGCCCGCCTGCTGGTGCGGGCCAGCGAGCGGGTCGATGCCTTGCTGGCGCCCCGCATCCTCGAGCAGATGATGCGCAGCGACACGGGCAACACCGCGCAGGCGATGCGCGACTTCGACACCATCCGACAGACGATCGGGACGCCGGTCATTGCCGCCATGTTCGACGCGCCCTGGACGCCGGTCTTCCTGCTGGTCGCCTTCATGCTCCACTTCTGGATCGGCATCATGGCCGTGGTGTCGGCGATCCTGCTCGTGGCCCTGGCCTGGTCCAACCAGCGCGCGACGCAGGCGAAGATGGAGGTGGCGACCACCGCCATGGCCGCCGCGCAGAACACGCAGCAAGCCGCGGCGATGCAGGGCGCGACCGTGCGCGGGCTGGGCATGACCGGCGCCATGGTCACCCGGCAGCTCGACCGCCGGCGGATCGCACTGTCGCATATGGTCGACGCGCAGATGGTCGGCGGACGGTTGACCGCGACGAGCAAATTTTTCCGCATGTTCGTCCAGTCGGCGGCGCTTGGCCTTGGCGCCCTGCTGGCGATCGCGGGCTATATCTCGGCAGGCGCGATCATCGCCTCCTCTATTCTGCTCAGCCGCGCCCTCGCTCCGATCGAGGCGATCATCGGCGGCTGGTCAGCGCTGGCGACCGTTCGCGCGGCCGTTCACCGGCTGTCGGAGGTCATGCAGCACATCGAGAACAAGCGGGCTTACACGGCGCTCCCCGCGCCGGACGGACTGATAGAGGTTGAAAATGTCGGCGTTCGTGGGGGCGACGGGCGGACGATCCTGATCGGCATCTCGTTCCGCGCCGGACCCGGCAAGATCCTCGGCATCATCGGCGCCAACGGATCGGGCAAATCGACGCTTGGCAAAGTGCTGGTCGGCGCGATCCATCCCGCGCTCGGCACGGTGCGGCTCGATAGCGCGCGCCTGACCGACTGGGATCCGGCTGAACTCGGCGCCTATGTCGGTTACATGCCCCAGGAGCCCTCGTTGTTCGAAGGAACGATCAAGGAGAATATCTCCCGCTTCGCCCGGCCGGCGACGGCGGATGATGTAGCCGCGGTAGACGCGGCGGTCGTCGCCGCCGCCAAGGAGGCCGGCGTCCATGAGATGATCCTCCTGCTTCCGGGCGGGTATGAAGCGCGCCTCGGGCTGATGGGTGTCGGATTGTCGCTTGGCCAGGCGCAGCGGATCGCTTTGGCTCGCGCCCTGTACGGCGTGCCGACAGTGCTCGTGCTGGACGAGCCGAATGCCTTTCTCGACAATGCCGGGGAGACGGCCCTGATCGGCGCGTTGACGCGCGCTCGCTCGCGCGGAGCGACAGTCATCGTCATCGCGCACCGCCGCTCGGTCGTCGAGGTGGCCGATGAGTTGCTGGTGCTCGAAGAAGGCCGGCCCAAGATGATGGGCCCATCGGCGGCGATCGTGCGGCGCTTGGCCGCGCCACAGAAATCGAAAGCGGAGAACGCCGCGTGAGCGAAACCCTTGTCCTCCCCGCCGGCCCGGAAGCGGTCGACGGCGACCCCAGCCGGGACATCCGCCTCGGCACGATCATCGCCGTCGCTTTCTTCGTGGTGTTCCTTGGTTGGGCGGCGCTGGTTCCACTGGATGCGGGGGTCACCGCGGTCGGCCAGATCGCGGTGGCCGGCAATCGTCAGAGCGTTCAGCATCGCGACGGGGGCGTGATTACCGCGATCAACGTTCGCGAAGGGCAGCACGTCAAGGCTGGCGATGTGCTGGTGGAGCTATCGGCTCCGGAGCTCAAGGCGTCCGAGCGTGGGCTGACCAGCGACTATCTCACCCTGCTGGCACAGCGCGCGCGGCTGATGGCCGAGCGGACCGGTCAGCGCAACTTTGCACCGCCGCCCGAATTCGCTTCGCTGAGCCCGGGCGACCGCGAGATCGCCAATCAAGTCATGGCGCTGCAGCGCTCGGAGATGCGGGCGCGCTCGGGCTCCACGTCGGCGCAGCAATCGGTGCTCGGTCAGCGCGCCGCGCAGCTGGGCGAACAGCAAACCGGATATGTGAAACAGCGGCAGTCGCTGCGCGAGCAACAGCGGCTGATCGCGGAAGAATTGGCGGGGCTTAAGACGATCGCGGAGAAAGGCTTCGCGTCGATCAACCGCGTCCGGGCGCTCGAGCGGGCGCAGGCGGAGTTGCAGGGCCAGGAGGCCCAAATGGTCGCCGAATATGCGCGAGCCGGGCAGGGCATCGGCGAGACGCGCATGCAATCGCTCAGCGTAAGCAGCGACCGGCTGACCCAGATCGAAAACGACCTCAAGGATACGCAAAGCAAGCTGTCCGAGGTGCTGCCCAAGCTGGTCGCGACACGCGAGCAGCTGCAGCATTCGCAGGTGCGATCGCCGGCGACGGGGCAGGTGGTCGGCCTGCAGGTGTTCACCGTCGGCGGCGTGGTGTCGCCTGGTCAGAAACTCATGGACATCGTGCCGGACGGCAAGGAGCTGGTGATCCAGGCGCAGCTCAGCCCGACCGACGCGGACGATGTTTACAAAGGGCAGAAAGCCCAGATTCGCTTCGCCAGCGTGCATAACCGGACGCTGCCGCTGATCACCGGGACGGTCCGGACCGTGTCGGCCGATAGCTTCAGCGATGAGAAGACCGGGCATTCGTTCTTCCGGGTTGAGCTGATCGTGCCGGAGGCGGAGCTCAATCGCGTACGCGAAGCGCTCGGCAATGGCGAGCTTCGGCCTGGCCTTCCGGTCGAGGCCGTGCTGACGGTGCGCAAGCGGACCGCGTTGCAATATCTGCTGGAACCTCTGACCGGCGCCCTCTGGCGATCTGGGCACGAGGAATAGAGCGGGACTTGCGCCAAGGGCCAGCTAAGCCGTTCAATCCAGCCTGGTGAAATCGAGTTCCGCACCGATTCCGGCGAATCCGGCGCACGCACCGGCTTCGACAACATGCGGATCAACGGCGACTTCGGTTCTAGCTTGAGCACGCCACAATGCTTCGGACACAAAAAAGGGGCGGGCCCGAAGGCCCGCCCCAATTCTTGCCAACTCTGCCGAGTTAGCCGCGTTCACCACGCTGCGCCGGAGGCGGCGGCGGGGGAGGCGGCGGGGGCGGAGCCGGGCACGCGTCGGTAGCCGGGATCACGCTGCCGTCCGGGCACGTCTGCGTCGCCGGAGGCGGCGGAGGCGGCGGCGGGGGCGGCGGAGGCGGCGGAGCCGCTTCGACCGGGGTCGAACCGAACAGGAGGCCGACGCCGATCAGGCCGGTGAGGGCATGCGTGTGACGCTTGTAGTCCGAATAACGGCCTTCAGCCTTCACATAGAGGTTGTTCGTGAAGAGCTGCTCGATGCCGCCACCCCACTGAATACCCGTCGCATGATAGTGGTCATAGTAATAACCCGGAGTGGCAGCGCCGCCGAGGTTGGTGCTGGTAGCCGGAACGAACGGCACAAATTCCTTGCGCTGCTCGTCGCGGACATAAGCGACCTTACCATAGACCAGGGTCGACGGCGTAACCATGACGCCGGCGCGGAGGCCAAGGCCCCACTCCTGGAACATCTTGTGGTTCGCGACACCCGCGCCGTCGACGGTGTGGTTCTCGGGACGCGAGTCCCAATAGCTGCCCTCGACGCCAAGGACGAACGAGTCCGCAAGATAAGCGTCGACGCCAACTGCGGCGCCCCAGCCGATCTTCGACTTGTGGTTGCCTTCGGAATGGAAGCTGGTGATGCCACCTTGGGCCTCGGCGCGGAAACCGCGGAGAGACTGTGCATCAGCCTGAGTAGCAGTGACGCCAAGCACTAATGCAAGCGCCGAAACTACGCCGGTATGCAATAGCTTCATGTTGTAACCCCTTTCTACTGAACTGTCTTTTGTTGTTAAGAAGTAAATGAGAACTTAATTTGTATTCGATGCGAGCCTTCGTATTGATTTAGAAAGCGACCTCCAAATTCATTAGCAGCATAGCTTTTGTTGCAAAAGCGAAACTGACAGGATCAGTCAAATTTCCTCGATCAATCCGTCTTCGTCTCCTTACGTCAGCCGGTAGCCCCGTGCCAAACACATCCTTCGAGACGCAGAGACGGCAATCCGGTTCCATGCAGGCAGAAAAGATGCGCGGCGAGTGTGACTATAGGGCAACAGGGCTCCCGCGTCGATGGTCAGGGGCAAACGTTAGAGTGCGAGTGCATCTGTTTGCGCCCTTCACAGCCGAGAGAAAGGTGCAAGTGTTCGACCCTCGACTACGCCGCGTTCAGACCATAAGGCGTGCGCCAATTCCCAGATGAAAACGCGGGCGATTCAATAATGAATCAAGAACTTGAGCGCTTTGAGCCGGTCCAGTCGACCGGCCGCATCGTGTACGAGCATTTGCACAGATACGCGCTGTCCCGCGACTATGTCGCGGGGAAGCGCGTGCTGGATATCGGTTGCGGCGCCGGCTACGGCACCGATCTGCTGGCGGAGCAAGCCCGCGAAGCCGTGGGCGTCGACATCGACCGGGGCGCGGTCGCCCGAGCGACCAAGGCCTATCGGCGCCCCAATCTCAGCTACCAGGTTGCCGATTGCTACGATCTGCCCTTCGCGGACGGTGAGTTCGACGCGGTCGTCGCCAACGAGATGATCGAACATATCGATCGGCAGGATGACTTTTTGAAAGAGGCCCGCCGCGTGCTGAAGACGGGCGGGCTGCTGATCGTGTCGACCCCCAACCGGCCCATCTACAATCGCTACAAGTCGCCCAATCCTTTTCACGTCGCGGAAATGGATATTCCGGAGTTTCGCCATTTGCTGGAGGGTCACTTCGCGTCGGTTCGCCTCACGGGCCTTCGAATGGCGCTGATCTCGGCCGCCTTCGAGATGGACGCCGATGATCGTCCGGCGAACCTCGCCGCCGCGACCAGTTACATCGGTGAACAATCCAGCAGCGGTCATCCCGAGATCCGCAACGAGGAGATCAGTCTCGCCGATCCCGAATATGTGCTGGCCTTTTGCTCCGACGAGCCGATCGAGGAAGCTCGGCACTCGTCGATCTTTTTCTCGCGCGACGACGATTTGTGGCTCGAACACGAAAAGGTCATGGCCTGGGCGTCCCAGCTCCATGAGGAAGACGAGGTTCTTCGCGCCGACCTGCGGCGGGCTCATTCCGACCTGGACGGCGAGCGGCGCAAAACCGATGCGCGCCAGCATCTGGCGCTGTCGTCCCGGTTGCTTGGACGGCTGGCGGGTGAGCCCGTCGAGGCCGATCCGATTGCGGTGATCGACGCGCTCTTCGTGCTCAACGAGCGGATGACCCAGCAACGGCTGCGGCTTCAAACGCTCGACAGCATCGAACAGCGCGCCCAGTCGCTCGAAAGGGAGTTGAGCGAGGCTCGCTCGGAATCGGAGCGCATTCAGGCCGAACTGAATGAAAGCCGCCTTTCCGAACGTCGGGCGATCGAAGAGACCGAGAAGCTTGGCCGCGACCTCGATCAGACGCGCGCGGAATCGAGTGCAATGGAGGAACGCCTCAGCCTCGACCTCGATCAGGCACGGGCGGACTCAAGCGCGATTCGAGAGCGGCTTGGCGAGATTGAGGCTTCCCTTGCGGCCAGCAAACGGCAGCTCGACGCCAGCGAGAAGGCGCGAGAGGAACTTGAAGGAGCCGCGCGGGCCGAAGCCGACAAGGCGCAAGCCGCGTCGAGCGCGCGGGAGCGGCAACGCGCCCGGCTAAATTCCTCTCATGCGGCAGTCCGCAAGCAGCTGGACAGCGCATCCGCTGTCGGCGGCCGGCTCCTTCCACGGGAGGAGGCCAGAGCCGGATGGCTCGAACGAATCCGCAAGTCCCTGCCAAACGAATGGAATTTCCTGTTCGATCGCGATTGGGTCCGCCGCCAGGTCGGCGATGCGGGGGCCCAGACGATGACGCTCGCCCGAATCGTTCGCGAGCCCGCGGCATTCGCGATCGATCCCCATCCCCTGTTCGACGCGGTCCATTACCTGCAACGCAATGCAGATGTGGCCGCGGAGGGGATCTCCCCCGTGGTGCACTATTTGCGGCACGGCTGGCGGGAGGGCCGCGACCCGCACCGCTATTTCGCCAACGACTGGTATCTCGAACGAAATCCGGACGTCGTCGCGCAGGGCGTCAATCCCCTGCTGCACTATCTGGAACACGGCTGGCGGGAAGGGCGATGGCCCAATCCGGTGTTCGACCCGCTGGCCTATCTGAAACGCCATGCCGATGTTCTCCGGGAAGGAATCGAGCCGCTCACCCATTATGTGATGTTCGGAGCCAGCGAAGACCGCGACGTTCCCTTTGCAGGGCTGGAACGCGACTGGCGGCAACTGATCGACGGTGAGCAGCCAAACTCCTTGATGGACTACCTTTTGTCGGAGCTTGCGAACGAGCCGGTGCAAGCGAGGATCGTCCAGAGCAACGGCGCGTGGCCGCCGGCGCCGCTGAGCGATTTCTGGATTCCCCAGGCTTTGCGGGATTTCCTGATGGAAAGTCAGTGGGAAGCGTGGGTTCCGCTGTACACTTACCTGTATTCGGTCATGGACCTCTATGCCGACGACCCCGCAGGCTTTGAGGTCTCGGCGGCCCGGCCGGCGATCGTCGGACGTCTGCGCGATCTGTCCACGCAGGCGGCGGGGTCCAGCGGCGACGACGTGCAGGCGTCGATCATTATTCCGGTCTTCAACAACATTCTCGATACCTTGTTGTGCATTCTCTCGGTTCTCGAGACGAAGCCCGCGGCGAGTTTCGAGATCATCGTCGCGGACGATGGGTCGACCGATGTGACGGCGGAGCTGATCCGCTCGATCGGCGGCGTCGTCGGCCACGTTCGCCAGAGCGAGAATTTGGGGTTCGTCGGCAATTGCAACGCCGCCGCGGAGCTGGCCAAGGGGCAAATTCTGGTCCTACTCAACAACGACACCCTCGCGCTGCCCGGCTGGCTGGACGGCCTGGTTGGACCGTTCGAGCGGATGGAATCGGTCGGCCTGGTCGGATCAAAACTGATCAATTGGGACGGGCGGCTGCAGGAGGCCGGCGGCATTCTGTGGGAAGATGGGTCGGCATGGAACTTCGGCCGAGGGCAGAATGCGGCGGACCCGGAATTCAACTATCTGAAGGATGTGGACTACGTCTCGGGCGCCTCGATTGCGGTGCCCGCCCGAATTTGGGGCGAAATGGGCGGCTTCGATCCCATCTATAAGCCGGCCTATTGCGAAGATTCGGATCTGGCGTTCCGGCTACGCAAGGCGGGTCTTCGGACGCTCTTCACTCCTGGGTCGCAGATCATCCACCATGAGGGTCGCAGCCACGGGCGTGACACGGGCGAGGGGATCAAGGCTCATCAGGTCACCAATCAGCGGCATTTTGCGGAACGGTGGGGCCCCACCTTGGCGCGAGAGAATTTCCCCAACGGCGTCGAGGTCCTGCGCGCGCGGGATCGCTCCCGCGACAAGCCGCACATTCTGGTCGTTGACCATTATGTGCCGCAGATGGACAAGGACGCGGGCTCACGCACCATCTTCCAGTTCCTGCGATCGCTGGTCGATGCCGGTTGGTCGGTCACCTTCTGGCCCGAGAACCTCTATCGTGACCCCATATATACGCCGATCGTTCAGGGACTCGGCATCGAGGTCATTTATGGCGTCAAATATGTGGACAAGTTCTCGGATTTCCTGCGGAGCCGGTCGGGCCTTTACGACGCCGTGCTGCTGAGCAGGCCGCATGTCGCGGCGCATTTCATCGACGATGTGCGAACGCTCACCGACGCGCGCATCCTCTATTACGGGCATGACGTGCACTTCGAACGCATGAAGGCGCAGCGGGATATCGCCAATACTGTCGACGACGGTGCCGTCGAAGCGATGAGGACGCTGGAAGTCGGGCTGTGCGACCGCTGCGACGTCATCCTCTACCCGGCCGAGGAAGAGGCCCGTTTGATGGGCAAGCTGGTGTCGAAGAAGGTGCAGGCGAAGTCGGTCCCCGCTTATTGCTTCGATTCGGCCCAACTCGACCTTGCGACGGACACGATCGAACGTGGCGCCCGTTCGGGCGCGCGACCCCGTCTGCTGTTCGTCGGTGGCTTTTCCCACGGTCCGAATGTGGACGGCATCGTCTGGTTCTGCCGGGAGATCGCACCGGTGCTGCGCCGCGAGGGCTTCGACTTCGAGCTGCAGATCGTTGGTTCCAATCCGACGTCGGATGTCTGGGATCTTGAAAGCGACGACACGCACGTCCTCGGCTTCGTGTCGGACGAGGTCTTGCGCCGCTGCTATCGGGAAGCGTCGGCGGTCATCGCGCCGCTGCGGTTCGGGGCAGGGGTGAAGGGCAAGGTGGTCGAAGCGATGGCGAACGGCGTCCCGGTGGTGACCACGGCGGTTGGAGCGCAAGGGCTTGCAGACGCCCAACAGTATCTGTTCATCGGGGATACGCCGGAAGAATTCGCTGCCGCGGTTCGCGCCGGAATGGAGCCTGAAGCTGCCAAAACCAAGGCTCAACGGGCACTCGATTATATCCGGAGCCATTTCTCGGCCGCCGCGATGAGCGATGTATTGATCGGCGTCCTTCCGTCGCGCAAATCGACGGCGCGCGCGGCCTGAACGATCACCGGATGCAGCGCATGCGCCATACCAACGTCCGCTCGCGCGCTCCGCTGAGGCTCGGTTTCGGCGGTGGCGGGAGCGATCTTTCACCCTATTGCGATGAGCATGGCGGAGTGGTTCTGAGCGGGACGATCGATCGTTATGCCTTCGCTCATGTGACCGCGCGGGACGACGACAAGCTCGTGTTTCGTGCCCATGACCTGGGCCAGGAGGAGGAACTGGCGGCATCTGTCGACATCGACATTCGCGCCGGCCTTGGCCTTCACCGCGCCGTTTATCGCCACATGATGCGCGAATATAATGGCGGCGTCGCGGCGCCGCTGACGATTACCACCACGATCGACGTTCCCGCCGGTTCGGGCCTCGGCGCTTCGTCCGCGCTTACGGTCGGCCTGATCGAGGCCTTCGTCGTGGCGATGGAACTTCCGCTGGGCCCGTATGACGTGGCCCGCCTCGCATTCGACATCGAGCGGCGGCAACTGGGGCTCGCGGGGGGGAAGCAGGACCAATATGCCGCAGCGTTCGGTGGCCTGAACTTCATCGAATTTCTGCCGGGCAGTGAAAATGTCGTCGTCAATCCCTTGCGCATGAAACGCGAGTTCCTGAATGAGTTCGAGTCGTCGCTGGTCATTTGCTTCAGCGGACAGTCGCGGCGGTCGGCGGAAATTATCGAGCAGCAGGTTGCCGGCCTCAGCGCGCTGGACGAGCAGACAATCGCGGCCATGCACGAACTGAAGCAACACGCCGTCACGATGAAGATGCAGCTGCTGTCGGGCGATGTGCGCGGCATGGCCGACGTGTTGAAAAGTTCCTGGCTGTCCAAGAAGCGCACCGCGTCTTCCGTCAGCAATTCCACGGTCGAACGCCTCATGGATGTCGCGATGAACGCGGGAGCCTGGGCAGGCAAAGTGTCCGGCGCCGGCGGCGGCGGGTTCATCATGCTGCTGACCGATCCCGAGCAACGCTACGGTCTGATCCGCCAGCTAAACGAAGCCGGTGGGTCCGCCAGCGCCGCCAAGCTCACATTCGAGGGCGCCGAGGCCTGGGCTGTTCCGAGCTGAGTTCGCGATGCTGACCGATCAATGCGTCATCCTGCTGGGCGGACTGGGAACCCGGCTCGGAGAACTCACGAAGGAAACTCCAAAGCCGCTCCTCAGAGTCGCCGGCGAACCATTCGTCAGCGTCCTTGTCGCCGAAGCCGTCCGGCGTGGTTTTCGGGATATTGTCCTGCTGGCCGGCTTCAAGGCGGCCATCGTCGAGGATTTCGTTCGGAATCTGACGGGCCGGTTGCCTGCCGATTGCCGTGTTCGTGTTTCCGTCGAGCCCGAGCCGCTCGGCACGGGCGGGGCGGTGGCGCATGCCAAGGATCTGCTGGCCGATACCTTCCTGCTGATGAACGGCGACACCTGGTTCGACTTCAACTGGCTCGACCTGCTCCGCATCGCGGGCGATGGCTCGGCGATCGCGGCGCGGCGAGTAGCCGATGCCGGCCGGCACGAGACATTGTCGGTCAGCGCGGACGGTTTCGTCGAGACGATCAAGCCAAGGTTGGCGGACGGTGGAGAAGGACTGATTAATGGCGGCGTCTATGTGCTGCGCAAGAAGGACCTGGCGACCTTCCCACGAAAGTTTTCGATTGAAGCAGACCTGCTACCGAGCCTGATCGCCCGATCGTCATTGCAGGCGCGGGAATATCATGGATTCTTTCTCGACATCGGAGTGCCGGAAACCTTCGCCGCCGCGCAAACTCTGATCCCTCGCCAGCGCCGCCGTCCGGCCCTGTTTCTCGACCGCGACGGGGTTCTCAACCACGACGACGACTATGTCGGGTCCCCGGACCGGTTTCGCTGGACCGACGGAGCGACGGACGCCGTGCGGCTGGCGAACGACCGCGGCTATTATGTTTTCGTCGTCACCAACCAGGCCGGGGTGGCGAGGGGCTTTTACGATGAGCAAGCGGTCCGGTCCCTGCATGCGTGGGTTGGACAGGAATTGCGGCGCGAGGGCGCCTATGTCGACGATTGGCGATACTGCCCCTTTCACGCCGATGCGGCGGTCGACCAGTTCCGCGTCGCCGACCATCCCTGGCGGAAGCCTCGTCCGGGAATGATCCTCGACCTGGCCGAATACTGGCCGGTCGACATGGAGCGCAGCGTGCTGGTGGGCGACCAGGAAAGCGACCTTGCCGCGGCGACGGCAGCAGGTGTCCGTCCGTTGCATTTCCGCGGCGGCAACCTTCGCGAATTCGTTGCCGAAAACCTGGCAATGCTCTCATCGGGAGATGATTTTTGAGCGATCTGGTAAAGATGGCAGGCGATGCCAAATGCTGGTTGCTGGATGAAGCGGCGCCGCGCTGGTCGATGGTGGGAAGAACGCGCGCGGGCCTGTTCGCGGAACGGATGACATTATCGGGAGAGCCGGACGCATCTTATTTCCGGACTTTTGTTCAGGCCCGCCACGTCTATTCGTTCGTCACGATCGGCGAATTGGGTTGGCGCGGCGATTGGCGGGCACTGGTCACGCAGACGGTCGATCTGCTGTTGCGGCGAGCGCGACGGGCGGATGGGTTCTTCGTGCACAAGCTCGATGCTGATGGCTCGGCCATCGACCCGCGCGCCGATCTCTACGATCAGGCCTTCGTGTTATTTGCCTTGGGAACGGCCGGAAAGGCGCTCATGCGGAAAGACTGGATCGATGCCGCGGAAAGCTTGCTGGATCGTATCGAGGCGGAGTGGACGCATCCCAGCGGCGGCTTCCGTGAAGGCGAAATCGCCACCGTGTTACCGCGCCGACAGAACCCGCATATGCACCTGCTCGAGGCGTTTCTCGCCCTCAGCGAAGCGAGCGGCCGCGGTCGGTTCGCCGATGCGGCGCAGTCCATCGCCAATCTCGCCAGCAACCGTTTTATTGACCAGGAAACTGGCGCGCTGCTCGAATATTTCACGGACGAGTTGGGGCCCGCGCCGGGCAACGAAGGCCGGATTGCGGAGCCCGGCCACTGCTTCGAATGGGCGTGGTTGTTCGAGCGGATCGCGGCGATGGGGTGGACAGTGGGTGCGGACGCCTCCGACCGGCTAGTACAGTTTGCGCGATCCTGCGGGATCGACGCCGGGCGCGGGGTCGCGATTAACGAGATCCTGACTAACGGCGCCGTGCACGACGCGCGCGCTCGCCTGTGGCCGCAAACCGAACGATTGAAGGCGGCCATTGCTCGATACAAACGCCTCGGGACCTCTGTGGAAAAGCGGGAAGCCGCCGACGCAGCTCTTGGCCTGCGCAAGTATTTCGATGTGCCGAAGCCCGGCTTATGGCGAGATAAATTGGATGAGAATGGGACGTGGATTCACGAGATGTCTCCGGGCAGCTCGCTGTACCACATCAGCTGCGCATATCGCGAACTCATTGAAACCGTTGGCTAAGGAAGCGTCGAATGTTCTCACTCCCCGCTATTGACGACCTGTCGGATGCCGAACTGCAGGCGTATGCGGATCGTTGGTTCGATGATTGCGAGACGCCGGTCAGCGATGTCACGACCATCGATCAATATTACAATCTCGTTCTGCCGCGGAACGTCTTCATGAAGTCGCTTCCGCGCGGCAGCCGGATCCTGGACGTGGGCGCCGGCGATGGCTCCCTGGCCATCGCCAAGCGCTGGCCGCTCATCGAACGGCCGGACCTGAAACTATACGCACTGTCGCTCGATGTCGGCGTACATTTTGGGATGTACGAAGCATTCGAGGTCAAGAATTTCGAAGCGGACCCGAACGTCTTTCCGGGGATTACGTTCGACGCGATGGTTTGCGCCCACTTCATCGAACACATGCGCGATCCCGCCAAATCGATCGAGTTCTTCGCGCAACGGATGAGCAGCGGCGGGCGGCTTTACATCGAATGGCCGCATCCAATGGCCGTCCGTCTTCCCAGTCGCGCCAGGCTGATCGAGAAGGGAATCAATATCTCGACGTTCAATTTCTTCGATGACCATACCCACATCGAAGCTTGGCCAGCCGAGCAAATCATCGAAATCTTCCAGCGAAACGGTTTCGCGCTGGAAACAGGTGGCCGTGTCTACCTGCCTTGGGTCGGGAATCAGCTGCGCGATCACGCGAGCGTCGACTATGACGAAACCCGGATGACGCTGGGAGCCTGGGCGGCATTTGGCTGGGCCCAGTACCTCGTTCTGAACCGCAAGTAGATGAGGATAGCGGCGTCGAGCGAATATTCCTCTATCGCTCGAACACCAGACTATCGACGATGACGCTGATCCGCCGCTCATCGCTCGCGCTCGCGGGACGAGTGGGAGTTGCGGTGATCTCCAACGCATATTGCTGACCAGCGCTGCCCGAAATGGGCAAACGAATCGAGTTAACACCGCCCACTACGCGGCTCCGGGCGGAGGATGAGTCAAAACGCACTTCAAGGTCGATGGGCTCCTCATCGTCGGGCAGCCAGACGTTGGCGATCAGCGTCCGCGTATCTTCGCGAAGCTCGATATCGGCCCGAAGCGCGTTGCTCATCCAGCCGTCATGATAAAGTGGCGCGGAGACGTGCTTGACCTTGGCCAGGCCCAGAGCGGGGATGTAGCTCGTGCCCTGCCATTCCCGGATCTGCCGGCGCAGATCGTCAATCACTTCGGAGAAGCGATATTCCCGCTTGTACATGTTCCGGAGGTAGTCGTGTCGACGGAGGAGGTTGGTTTCAATCTCCGCCATGTCCATTTCCGTCAGTGTGTGCCCGGCCTTGATATGTTCCGGAATGTTGGACTGAACATAGACTGTACCATGCTCAGGGGCGGTCTCCTCGGTCGGCCTCGTCTCCGTATAAAGGTAGATGGTGAAGCTCTTGCGGCTCTTGTCCCGTTTGTCTGACGGCAGGTCCACCGGGGTTACGGAGTGCCAACTGCGCTCGGTCGTTTCAAACACGACGCAACGATTGAATTGCGGTTCGACTGATTTCCGCTCGTCATTCTTGAGGTCCCAGGGATCGGTATGGAATGCGATGTCGCCTTTCCAGGCCGGATCCCAATCCTTGTTCAGATAAACGATCGCGTTGAGCCGGCGATGAAAGGCTGTCTTGGGATGGATGTTGAAGTCGTAATGCGCATCGAGACCGGCGCCGTGAAAATTCTCGTGGGTGCCGGCGCCGTAATACCAGGGATCGTACCGCAGGTCGGGAATGCCGGTGACGGTCTGCATAGCGTGCAGAAATTCCTGCGACTGAATATATTCGTCGATGTCCACGAACGCCTTTGACAGTGACCTTACGTCGGAGATCTGCGACTTCGGGTTCGGAACGCCAAACTCGTTGAGCAGCTGGCTAGGGTCATCGACTGTCGGAAACTCCCTCAACATCGCCTCGGCAACTTCGGGGCGCAGGAAATCGTCGATAACCACGTGCCGGAACGGTTTCGCCTGTTGAAATTGATCTCGCAGTTCGCCGAGCCTGCCAAGAACGTCCGGATTGAGCAAAGATTGAGGCACGTGGACTCCGATAATAAACAGGGCGCCGAGTACAGACTCAGGCGGGACCGGCTCTTAGCCTGACCATCTCGAAATTAGGCAAGCAAAATCCGCCTCTTCGCTTGCCTCCAGCACCATCGTCGGCCAACGCGGCGCAGCCAACCGGACATTTTGGGACTTCCATGATCTTCAATCGCCACGCGACGACGATGCCGCTCGAAATATCTGAAGAATTGACGAGTATGGCGGACTGGCACGCGCTGATCGAGCGGGTTCCACTCGTTCGGGACGAGCAAGCGCTTGCCCAGCTTGCCGCACGGGTCGCCAGGGCAGGGGCGGTCGAACCGGTAACGCACAGGCAGATACCACCGAAACGCATGGAGAGCCTGGACAATCTGCGTGAAGGGCTGGTGTTCGAATCGATCAATTCGCGAAGTCGGGCCGTGCTTCTCTGCATTGAACGCGTGCTGGAGGAAGTTACCTGGTCCGACGCGAAGATTTACGCGACCGAGGCGATAACCCCATTTGCGCTGCGCCTCCGCGGCCTCTTCGCCAAATTCATTGGGTCGGAATACACCGAGAGCGAGGACCAGCGAGCAGAACTCTATCCGATCCCATGCGAGGATCTGCAGAACCTCACGTTTCCCAGCGACTGTTTCCACGTCGTGACGACGAATGAAGTGCTGGAGCACGTTCCATCAATCGACGCGGCGCTCCGCGAAATCCATCGTGTTCTGACGCCCGGCGGCTGGCATATCGGCACCGCCCCTTTCGCCATGGGGCAGCAGGACTCGATCCTGAAGGCGAAGATTGAAGATGGCCGGGTCGTCCATCTGATGGAGCCGGAATATCACGGAAACCCGGTGGATGAGCGAGGGTCCCTGGTGTTTGAAATTCCCGGATGGGACATCCTCGACCGCGCCCGTGCCGTGGGTTTCTCCGATGCTCACATGAAATTTGTCATGTCCACGCGCCATGCCTGCCTGAGCGGAGACGCAGGCGGCATTTTCGTCTTCGCTTTTCGCAAATAGCAGCGGCTCTTACTGGGCCATCAGTTCCTGATGGAATAGCAAGGCTTCCTCAACGTCGTCGAAGTGGTGCAGCTTGCCGTTGTTAAGGACGGCGGCCCGCTGACAATGGTCGCGGAGATAATAGACGTCGTGCGAGACCAGGATGTGAGCGCGATCCTTGCGCAGGACGAACAACTCCTCGTGGCTCTTGGACTGGAAGCGTGCGTCGCCAACCGAGACGACCTCATCGATCAGATAGCAATCGAAGTCGATCATTAGCGACACCGCAAAGGCCAGACGCGCCCGCATGCCCGAAGAATAAATCTTTACCGGCTCTTTCAGGAAGCGACCGAGTTGGGAGAACTCCTCCACGAAACCGATGACGTCCTCAAACTCGCGATCGTAGATGCGACAGATGAATCGGATGTTGTCGATGCCGGTAAGGGCGCCCTGGAAAGCGCCGGTGAAGGCCAGCGGCCAGGAGATCCGCATCTCGCGCTCGATCGTACCCGACGACTGTCGCTCAATGCCGCTGATCAAGCGAATCAGCGTTGATTTACCGGCTCCATTGCGGCCGACGATGCCAAGCTTGTCGCCGCGAGCGACGTGCAGATCGACGCCGCGAAGGACATCTACGGGCCCGCTGCGGGCCTCGTAAGTCTTCCGAACGTTGCGAAGCTCGATCATTCGGGAACGAAGTCGCGACTCACCGCGCGCTCCAGCGCCAGAGCGAACAAAGTCAGCACCATGTTGCAGCTGGCGACGTAAAACACCGAATAGTGAGCGACGATTTTGCTGCCGAAATAGCCATCGCGGACCATTTCGACGCCATTCACCATCGGTAGCCACAGCGCCGCGCTCTGGGCTGCGGGAGGCAGTGCGTCGACAAGGTAGGCCGCGCCCGACAATGGGAAGAGCAAGTATGCCGCTGGATGCCAGAGCTTCTCGACCAGTTCAGACTTTTCAGAAAGCGATCCGAGCAGCATCGCCAGCGATCCGCCGAACCATGCCGTAAGCAACCAGCCCTGGACGACAAGCAGCGGGTTCTCCGGCATGTCCATCAGGCCCAGGAAGTTGAACAGCAGCCCGAGCGTCACAAATGACATCGTCGCGCCGATCGCTTCCAAGGCGATGCGGGAGAGGAAAATGTCGAGGACACGAACGTTGCGGTGATACATCAGCGAACTGTTCGGCGCGATTGCGCCAACACAGCGGGTCGGCATGTTCCGCCAGAGCAAAACGGTCGAATAGCCGGTCAACGCAAAGGCGGTAATCGGCAGGTTCGAGCCATGGTGGAACCCGGCGATAGTCCATAATGTCGTGATGCCAAGAGTGAACAGCATCGGTTCGACGAATAGCCACAGGAAGCCGATGTTGTGGCGCCCGTAGCGGGTCATGATTTCACGGATGATCAGGGCCCAGATCACCTGGGCCTGAATCGTAAGCGGGTTGCGCTTACGAAAGACGGCTGCCCTGTTCGTCATGGTTAGTCGTGATGTTCCCGGATCCCGGCCAGCAGCATTGAAATGATGCCGAAGGCAATGAGGCCGAAGATGAGAGTCGACAGAATTCCCCTAAAGCGCCGCGGTTCCGCGGCGGAGTCGGGCAAGGCGGGTTGGGCGATGCGTTCGATATAGGCCTGCTTGCGGCGCGCTTCGTTCCGCGCATCCTCAAGCGAGGCGATCGACGCCGCTAGCTGCTTGTCGGCGACCTGACTTTCGAGCTGCAGGCGCTGATATTGTGCGGCAGTCGCGGACAGCGACCGGCTGCTGCCGGCAACCTTGTTGAGCTCGGAATTGATGTCCCGCGACAGTCCTCCGATCTTGGTCCGCAGCACCGGGATTTGCGGGTTGGCCGGCGCGAACGCCTGCAACTGCATCAGCTGGTTGCGTGAGGCGATCAGCTCATCCTGCAGCTTGGATACCATCTGGAGCTGCACCGCCGCCTGCTTTTCAGGGTCGACGACGCCAGAGACATTGCGATAGCGGGCAAGATTGAGGCCAGCGGTGCGCGACCGCTCGGTGGCGTCAGCGACCTCTCGCTCGGCGTAGACCACCAGGTCCTCCCGTCCGCGCTGATTGAGGCGATTCACCGTTGCCTCGGCAAGTTCGAGCAGCTCACGGTTGAACTTTACAGCCTGGTCCGGTGAGAAAGCCCGCACCGTCAGGGTGCTGATCGACGACGCCGTGTCATGCTCGATCGCGACCTTCTTGCGATAATAGCGATAGAGATTTTCGAACGAACCATCGAACCCAAGCGGGTTGAACCGGTCGAAGATCGAAATTGCCGGATTGGCGTACGCCTTGCGGAAATCGCCATCGCGGTTGATCGCCCGCAAGGCGTCGCGCGACAACACATAGGATTGAGCGGAATAGACCTCGTCACCGTTGGAGAAGCCGGCAGTCTTGAGGATGATGCCAAGCCCGGACGACTGCGGTTTATCGGGACTACGGACGACGAATTGAGATTCCGAAATGTAAATGTCGGATGCGATGAAGCCGTAATAAAGGATCGCCGCTGTCGTAGGAACTATCACGGTGAGGATGAACAACAGGCCACGCCGGTTCGCGCGCGCCTTGCTCAGTAGACCCTCCCTTTGCACAGAAATTTCGTCTGTGCTGTCCGTGGGCGAAGAGAAAGAATGGTCCAGTTTCAAAAGCTTACCGTTCCTCAAGTGGTTGTCGCGGCGCTGCGCGCTTTGACGGGCCTCTACTGTATAGCTCTTGAACAGGAAAGTCTCACCGGCACCTCCGGCTAGAACCGAATGACAAAGGTCTCATTGGACCGATCGAGATTTGGATTGAGCAAAGGGTCCCGATACCCGGCGACATTCCAGCGCTTCTGGAAACGCCGAAGTTCGCCGCGATACCGGTCGATCTGATCCGGCGCGTGATCCTTTCCGCGGGATTTCGACTCATGATGGATCAACACGGCGTGAGGTACATAGACGTTGCGCCAGCCCGCCTGCTCGAGCTTCATGCACAGATCCACGTCGTTGTAGGCGACGGCGAAGCACTGCGCGTCGAGCCCGCCGACCGAGTCAAACTTGATTCGGTCGACGAGCAGGCACGCGCCGGTCACCGCCGTTACATAGTGCGTCGCGTGGGGGAGACGGAAATATCCGGCGTCCCCTTCCGGCAAGTAGCGATGAGCATGACCCGCCGCGTCGCCGATACCCACCACCACTCCCGCGTGCTGAATGCTGCGGTCCGCGTAGAGGAGCTTCGCGCCGACCGCGCCGACTTCGGTCCTTACGGCGTAGCGCATCATTTCGTCGAGCCAGTCGCCGTCGATGATTTCGGTGTCGTTGTTCAGCAGGCACAAAAATTCGCCCCGAGCCGACGCGGCGGCCTCGTTGTTCAAGGCTGAGTAATTATAGGGCCCCGGAGCAGCCAGGACGCGGACGCGTGGATCCGCGACGATCGCTCTGAGAAACCGCTTCGTTGCGGCCTGTTCACTTCCATTGTCGACGATGATGACTTCGATCGGCGCATATTTCGTCCGGTCGAGGAGGGTTTCGACGCAGGTCCGAAGCAGTTCGACCTTGTCGCGGGTCGGGATGATGATGCTGACCAGCGGCCGGTTCTCCGCAGGAAGGGGCCAGCTCACGCGAACCGTCTCGTACGGACCGCAGTAAGTGCGCCCTCCACCGCCAGCGACCACGGTGGCAACCGCCTTGGCGTGGTCCAGCGATGATGCCTCTGGCGCCGCCTCGCGGTGAACCAGGACGTGAGGAAGATGAACGATATGGGCCCCGGCGTCGGCGATATGGAGGATGAGCGCGGGCACTGAAACCTCGTCCGGACCAAACGCATCGACAGCTCGACGGGCCGCACCGGTCCGAATTGCACAAGCGCCGGAGACATAGTCCATCGCAAGGTACAACTCACGGTTCCAGGCCGGCTTGAACCACGGGCTCCAACGCAGCCCCTGGGCATCGACGCGATCCTCATCGCCGAAAAACAGCGCCGCATCCCCAGCCGCAGAAATTGCTTGCGAGAGAAGGAAGAGCGCGTTTCGAGCGAGGCGGCAACCTGCCCGCAGGACAATTATAAACTCGCCGGCCGAAGCGCGCAGGGCCTGCTCGAGGCTGGCGCATTCATCCCCGGTCGCGCCGTAAATCATGATCTCCGTGCATAGCCCTGCGGACTGCTCACGGATCGATTCGAGACTGCAATCGAGCGCCGGCGGGTTAGCGCGGCGGTTGTCGACGATTATTGTGAACCGCGTTGCGATTTCTTCCGCGTCACACGCGAGTGCTGCCCCACGCGCCACCGCTTCCTGCCGCTCGATATTCCGCATCCAAATGTCGTAGGCGAACGGCAGCGACGAGCCGGCGACGCGCAGGCGATTGCGGGCGCGGACACGACGACGCGTGATCTGATACCACGCGGCGGCGAGGGCGGCCGCCGGTCGCCACGGCAGGACGCGGAGGAAGATTTGCCAGAAATTCATGAAGATAGACGGATTGCTGGACTTTCCTCTAGGCGGGCGCGCCGATAGTGACAATCTCGCATTCATGCCGCTACGGGCAATGGCGCGATCCATTGGCCCTTATCGGTCGCTGATCATTCGATTTGCTTTAGGAGTAGAGCTTTGTTCAAGTCACGGGTGCGGTCGGCCGCCTGCCTGAATGTGCTGGAAGCGGCAGGAACCAAGCGTGGCGTGCGGTCCTTGCTGCTCGCGGCCGGGTGCGCGTCGATCGTCGGTTGCTCGACCTTGCCGAATAGCGGTCCGACTGGCCGCGAGATCGTGCGGGCGTCCCGGGCGCAAGCCGCGGGCCCAATGCAGCCGTTGCCTTTCAAATTTGTCGAAGTTGCCAACGCCTCCGTTCTCCCGGCTCCGGAAGCGATCCCGACGCCAACGATTATTCCGGCGCGTCGTCAGCCGACCGATCTGATCGGTCCGGGGGACACGCTCAACGTTACGATTTACGAGGTTGGCGTCAGCCTGTTCGGGACGACGTCGAGCAGGCTTGGCACACCGGCGGGGGGTTCCGCCGCCGCGACCATCGCCAACACGACAGAACCGGGATCGAGTACCGCGCGCCTGCCGGGCGTACGGGTTGACGACCAGGGATACATTCGGGTGCCCTTCGCCGGCCGCGTGCGTGCCGCAGGCTTGACCGCCGAGCAGCTGCAGGAAACCATTCGCCGTCGGCTGAAAGGCATGTCGCAGGACCCGCAGGTGCTGGTTGCGATTGACCAGTCGATTACCAACAGCGTCGTGCTCGCGGGCGAGGTGGCGAAGCCGGGCCGCGTGGTTCTGGCGACCAACCGCGAGACCTTGAATGACGTCGTGGCTTTGTCCGGAGGGTACAAAGGAGACGCCAAGGACCTCGTCGCCCGTGTGGAACGCGGCCGCGATCAGTTCGACATCCGTTTGAGCGACTTGCTCGATCGCCCGGATCGCAACATCCCAATCGCTCCGGGTGATCGCATCACACTGATCAGCCGTCCGCAGAGCTTCTCGGTCCTCGGCGCGCCGAACAAAGCGGAAGAGTTCCGCTTCCCGAAGGGCGAGGTCTCCTTGTCGCAGGCGGTGGCGCTGGCCGGCGGCGCCAATCCCAACCAAGGCGACGCGGCGGCCGTCTTCGTCTTCCGTTACGTGACGGGCCCGACCGGAGTCGAAGAACCAGTGGTCTATCATTTCAACATGATGCAGCCTTCCGCGCTGTTTCTCGCCCAGCGCTTCCCGATGCGCGACCGTGACCTGCTGTATATCGGCAACGCCCAGGCCAACCAGCCGAGCAAGCTCATCCAGCTCGTCAGCCAGTTGTTCACCCCGGTGGCGACTGCGCGGATTGTCGCGCAATAGTGGGCCAAACGCGGGGCCGCCCGCACGCGGCGGCGGATTGGGCAAACGGCATTCGATCAGGGGCTTAGATGGAATTTCGGACATTTTCGATCGACGGTCCGATCGAGATCATTCCGCGAAAAATCGGAGATGATCGCGGGTATTTTGCCGAAATGTTCAGGCAGGATGCGTTTGACGCGCAAGTGCCGGGCGTCGACTTCATACAGGACAATCAGTCGCTGAGCGTCCGGTCCGGGACAATCCGCGGGATTCATTTTCAATCGCACCCCGCGGCGCAGGGCAAGCTCGTGCGCTGCATCGCCGGGAAGCTGTTCGATGTGGCCGTCGACCTTCGCCGGGGATCCCCGACCTACGGGCAATGGCAGTCGGTCATCCTGTCGCCCGACGAATGCAACCAGTTCTGGGTCCCCGCCGGCTTCGGTCACGGCTTTTGCTCACTCGAGCCAGACAGCGTGATCAGTTACCGGGTGACGGCCTATTACAGCGCCGAAAATGACAAGGGCGTCGCCTGGGACGATTCGGATATCGGCATCGACTGGCCTTCAGCCGCGGACCCGGTCACCTTGTCCGCCAAGGATCGTGAGCTGCCGCGGCTTGCGGACTTGCCGGCCTATTTCGCGATGAAGGACAGTTGATGCGCGTAATCGTTACAGGGGGCGCCGGGTTCATTGGTTCGGCGCTCGTCCGGCACCTGGTGCTCGTCAAGGGCTATGACGTGCTGAACGTCGATGCGCTGACCTACGCCGGCTACTTGCCATCACTGCGCGATGTGGACGGCAGGACTAATTACCGCTTTCTGCACGCCAACATCTGCGATCGGGCGGCGATGACTTCGGCAATCGCTGAATTTGCGCCCGACCGGATCATGCATCTCGCCGCGGAAAGCCATGTCGACCGGTCGATTACGGGGGCCGCGGACTTCGTCCAGACCAATGTCATCGGCACGTTCACGTTGCTGGAAGCGGCGCGC
>Ga0207705_10000693_pt1 | contig 27904 bp, 28 predicted proteins | sample KBSC13metaG_FD_184314 | JGI IMG/M metagenome (GOLD analysis project Ga0207705, IMG submission 184314) | Corn rhizosphere microbial communities from Kellogg Biological Station, Michigan, USA - KBS C1-3 metaG (SPAdes) (version 2) | ecosystem: Host-associated > Plants > Roots > Rhizosphere > Soil ... | reverse complement strand
GCATGTCTCGCAGGCCGACAGCATGACCTGCACCTGCGAGTCGCGGTGCATGACGATGTGCTGTCCGTTGTGCACCCCGGACACGGTCCGAGGCGTGGTCGGGGCCGCGGACGCGACCGCAGCCGGAGCGATGGCGAAGGCCAGAACGGCCGTGGCGGCTGCCGTGATCAACCGTCGGAACATCAGTCACCCCACGTGTCTCACGCGGAACTTAGCGTGCCTGAGCCCACCTGGTGACGAGTTCGGGAAGTTCACTCAGCTCGTCGATGATCGCGTCCGGCACGACGTCGGCGGTCGGCACCATGTCGTTCCGCACCCAGACCGTGCGCATCCCGACCGCCGCGGCACCCCCGATGTCGTCGTGCTGCCGGTCGCCGACGAACACCGCCCGTTCGGCGGTGACGTCCATCGCGTGCAGCAGCGCCCGGAACGCTTCCGGGTGCGGCTTCACGTGCTCGAGATCGCTCGTGTAGACCCGCGCGTCGAACAGGTCCAGCAAACCGTCGCGCGACAGCGCCTCCTCGTGCCAGTGGCGTGGCCAATGCGTGTTGGACAGCAGACCGAGTCGAAGACCGCGATCGCGCAGGTCCCCGAGAACGATTCGCGCGTCGTGCCGGGGATAGGTGGCCGGGGCCCAGTGGTCGAGGTAGGCCTCGATGGCGTCGTCATGCAGCAACTCGTCCACCGGCAAGCCGACAACGGCCGCGGCGTTCTTCAACACCTCTGCAGTCGTTGCGCTGCGCAACGTCGTGGTCGTCCGGTCCCAGATCTCGCGTTCGCAGGCGAGCAGCGCATCGGCGACCTCGGCCGCGCGGTCGGGTGCGAGCACCTGCGCGGCTACGCGCCAGCCGTCGAGCATGTCAACGTTGTGGAACGGCGTGATCGTGCCGCCCCAGTCGAAGAGGACTGCGTCGATCAGGACGACAACTCGCTCACGATGCGATCCAGCGCGACCTTGCGCCGCTCGCCGCTGCGTCGGTCCTTGACCTCCACCTCGCCGTCCGCAAGCGCCTTGCCCACGACCACGATCGTCGGCATGCCGAGCAGATCGGCGTCAGCGAACTTCTCCCCCGCCGTCGCGTTGCGGTCGTCGAGCAGCACTCGCTTCCCGGCAGCTTCGAGGTCGCGGGCAATCTGCTCGGCTGCGTTCAGCTGCTCGCTCGGTTCACCAGGTTTCGCTTTGCCGACGGGCACAAGGTGCACGTCGTACGGCGCGATCGACGCCGGCCAGACCAGACCCGAGTCGTCGTACGACTGCTCGGTGATCGCCGCGACGGCGCGCGACACCCCGACGCCGTAGGAACCCATGGTGATGCGGATGGCTTCACCGTCGGGGCCTTGCGCATCGAGCTCGAACGCGTCGGCGTACTTGCGTCCGAGCTGGAAGATGTGGCCGATCTCGATGCCGCGGGCGATCTCGAGCGTCGCACCGCAGCGTGCACAACGGTCGCCGTCACGGATCTCGACCGCACCGAGCTCGCCGGCCGGTTCGAAGTCACGGCCGCGCACGACGTAGGCGGCGTGCTTGCCCTCTTCGTTGGCCCCGGTGACCCATGCGCTGCCGGGCACGACGAGCGGATCGACGACATAGCGCACACCGAGCTCGGCGAGCAGGTCTGGGCCGATGTAGCCGCGCACCAGCTGCGGTTGCTTGGCGAGATCGGCCGCGTCGGCCTGTTCGACCTCAACCGGCTCGAGCTGGCCGGCGATCCGTTTGATGTCGACCTCGCGGTCGCCGGGCACGCCGACAACGAGCAGCTCCCACTCGGCGTCGCCCGGCCGGCGGGTCTTGAGCACGACGTTTTTCAACGTGTCGGCGCCGGTGAAGGTCCCGCCGAGGTCCATGGTGTTGAGCCTCTCGACGAGCGTGTCGATCGTCGGGGTGTCTGGCGTGTCCAGCACCAGGGACTCGGGATGTGACGACGGGTCCTGCTTCGGCGGCGCGGCGATCTCGACCGCCTCCGTGTTGGCGGTGTAGTCGCAGTTGGTGCACTGCACGAACGTGTCCTCGCCGTTGGGCGCCGGCGCGAGGAACTCCTCGCTGGCCGAGCCGCCCATCGCACCGGAGACGGCGAACGCGATCCGGTAGTCGAGGCCGAGCCGGGTGAAGATGCGCTGGTAGGCGACGCGATGGTCGTCGTAGGACTTCTGCAGGCCGGCGTCGTCGAGGTCGAACGAGTAGGAGTCCTTCATCACGAATTCGCGACCGCGCAACAGCCCGGCGCGCGGACGCGCTTCATCGCGGTACTTCGTCTGGATCTGGTAGAGCGTCACCGGATAGTCGCGGTACGACGAGTACTCACCTTTGACCAGCGTCGTGAACAGCTCTTCGTGCGTCGGGCCGAGCATGTAGTCGGCGCCTTTGCGGTCCTGCAGCCGGAACACGCTGTCGCCGTAGTCGGTCCATCGGCCGCTGACCTCGTAGAAGTCCCGCGGCAACAGCGCCGGGAACAGCACCTCTTGCGCACCGATGCGGTCCATCTCCTCGCGGACAACCTGCGCGACGGTGTCGAGGACGCGCTTGCCGAGCGGCAGCCAGGTGTAGATGCCGGGCGCAGTGCGACGGATGTAGCCGGCGCGTACAAGCAGACGGTGGGACGGGACCTCGGCGTCCGCAGGATCCTCACGCAGCGTGCGCAGGAACAACTGGGACATCCGAGTGACCATGCGACGAGGTTACCGACGGCCGATCAGAAGAGCACCGACATAAACGTGCCGACGGTTTCGAAACCGACGCGCTCGTAGCACCGTCGCGCCGGCAGGTTGAAGTCGTTGACGTAGAGGCTGACGACGGGGGCGATCGACGCCCGGCACTCACGCACGACCGCGGCCATGCCGGCGACGGAGAGGCCCTCGCCGCGGCGTGACGGTTCGACCCAGACACCCTGGATCTGGCAGATGTCGCGGGTGGCTGCGCCGACCTCTGCCTTGAACAGCACCCGGCCGTTGTCGATCCGGGCGAACGACCGGCCGGATCGGACCAGCTCGGTGACCCGGGCCCGGTAGAGCGTGCCGCCGTCGGCGGCGACCGGCGAGACGCCGACCTCTTCGGTGAACATCGCCACGCTCGCCGGCAGCAGGATCTCGAGCTCGTTGAGCGCGACGCGTCGCACGCCGGGGTCGGCGGCTACGGCCGCGTCGGCGTCGATCGACATCAGCGGCTGGTCGGGCCGGACGTCGCGCGCGCCACCCCATGAAGGTTCCAGCAGCCGCCACAGCGGAGCCACCATGTCCGCGGGACCGACGATCGACGAGCACCGGCGGCCGTGCCGGCGGGCACGGTCGGCGAAGGCCGCGATGGCCGCTTCGTCGGCAGCCGCCGGCACGAGGTTGGCGCCGGCGTAACACAGGCCGCGCAGCTGCCCGTCGACGATGTGGCCCCACATCTCGGCGCCGAGCCGCCACGGATCCAGCCCCGCAGCTTCGACCCGCGACTGCACGAAGACGTTGGCGATCGGGTCCTGCGCGAGCAGTTCGAGGACGTCGTTCACGTCCCGGTCGTCGAGGACGCGTACCGGCGAGCCACGGAGCGCGGGACGGATGGTCAACGGAGTCAGGTCACTGCGACTGATGGTTCGCCGGAGGACACACCTGCTGCTTCCATCTCCTCGGCCAAGCGCATGGCCTCCTCGACGAGCGTCTCGACGATTTGCGCTTCCGGCACGGTCTTGATGACCTCACCCTTGACGAAGATCTGGCCCTTGCCGTTACCGGAGGCGACACCGAGGTCTGCCTCCCGCGCCTCACCCGGGCCGTTGACGACGCAGCCCATCACGGCGACGCGCAGCGGCACGGTCATGCCTTCAAGGCCGGCCTGCACTTTCTCGGCCAGCGTGTAGACGTCGACCTGCGCGCGGCCGCAGGACGGGCACGAGACGATCTCGAGCCGTCGCTCGCGGAGCCCGAGCGAGGAGAGGATCTCGATGCCGACCTTGACCTCCTCGACCGGCGGCGCCGACAGCGAGACGCGGATGGTGTCGCCGATGCCCTCGGCCAGCAACGCTCCGAAAGCGACCGACGACTTGATGGTGCCCTGGAAGGTGGGGCCGGCCTCGGTGACTCCGAGGTGCAGGGGGTAGTCGCACTGCTGCGACAGCAGCCGGTAGGCCTGGATCATCACGACCGGGTCGTGGTGCTTGACCGAGATCTTGATGTCGCGGAACCCGTGCTCCTCGAACAGCGAGCACTCCCACAGCGCGCTTTCGACCAGCGCCTCCGGCGTGGCTCGCCCGTACTTCTCCAGCAGGCGTTTGTCCAACGAACCCGCGTTCACGCCGATGCGAATCGGCACACCCGCGTCGCCTGCGGCGAGGGCGATCTCCTTGACCTTGTCGTCGAACTGCTTGATGTTGCCGGGGTTGACGCGGACCGCCGCGCAGCCCGCGTCGATCGCAGCAAAGACATACTTCGGCTGGAAATGGATGTCGGCGATCACCGGGATCTGCGAGTGCTTCGCAATCTCCGGCAGCGCGTCGGCGTCGTCCTGACTCGGGCAGGCGACCCGGACGATCTGGCAGCCGGACGCGGTCAGCTCGGCGATCTGCTGCAGCGTCGCGTTGACGTCGGACGTCAGCGTGGTTGTCATCGACTGCACACTCACAGGAGCGCCGCCGCCGACAAGCACACCGCCGACGTCGATCTGCCGAGTCATCCGACGCGGCGCGAGCGACTGGGGCGGAAGCTCCGGCATCCCCAGCGATACGGCGGTCACAACGCGTCCTCCACGACTATTGAATCGTCACCGGGTTGAAGATCCCGGCGTAGAGCAGCAGCAGCGACAACCCCACGAACACCGCAACTACAGCGTAGGTGAAGGGCATCACCTTCATCAGGTCGACGCGACCGGGGTCGCGGCGGCCGAACAGCCGGTAGACCCGCCGCCGGCCCTCTTCGTAGAGCACGATCGCGATGTGCCCGCCGTCGAGCGGCAGCAGCGGGAGCAGGTTGAACACTCCGACGAAGAAGTTGAGCTGCGCAACAATCGCGACGAGGTTGGCGAGCCGCTCGCCGAACGAGACCTTCGCCTGCGCGATCTGGCCGCTCACCCGCGCGATGTCGACCGGCCCGAGCGCGCCGGTCGGGGCCCGCGGCTTGTTCTCGAGGATCTGGGAGACCTGGTGCGGCAGCTGGCCCAGCGCCCGGCCGGTGTCGGCCATCATCGTGCCGAGCGTGGTGAACGTGCGCGGCACCGCGTCCGCCACGCTGACGGGTGCCGGCCGGACCAAGGGGGCGACGCCGATGCGGCCGATGGTCTTCCCCGCCTGCTTGACAGCGTACGGCGTCACGTTGACCGTCATCTGCTGACCGTGCCGGATCACTGTGAGCGCCAACGCGCGGCCCGGGCTTGCGCTGATCTGCGCCCGCAAGTCGTCGTACGACGGCACCGAGCGCCCGTTGACGGCGACGACGCGGTCACCTGACTGCAGCTTGCCGTGGGCGGGCGCGGCCGGGTCGGTCGACTTGCACGCGGCCTCGTTGGGATCGAGCGGCACGCACCTGCTGACGCTGTCGATGGTCAGCGTCGTCTGCGCTTTGAGGATGTCGCCGGTGGTCGCGATGACGAGGAACAGCAAGACGATGGCGATGATGAAGTGCACGACCGAACCGGCGGCCAGCACGACGAGGCGTTGGTGCGCGGGCTGCTTGTAGAAGGCGCGGTCTTCGTCGCCTGGCTCGATCTCTTCGAGATCGGTCATCCCGACGATCTTGACGAAGCCACCTGCAGGGATCGCCTTGACGCCGTACTCGGTCTCACCGCGCTGCGTGGACCACAGCGTCGGTCCGAAGCCGACGAAGAAGCGGCTGGCCTTCATGCCGAACTTCTTGGCCGTTGAGAAGTGCCCGGCCTCGTGCAGCATCACAGAGACAAGCAGGGCGACGACGAAGAAGACGACGCCGAACGTGTAGCTCATCGGGCGCCGATCCGTTCTCGCGCGTGCGTCCGGGCCCACTCCTCGGTAGCCAGCACGTCCTCCAGTGTCGGGTCGAGCACCGTGTCATGGCCACCGACCACCTCGGCGATGACGTCGACGATGCCGAGGAACGGCAACCGCCCGGCGACGAAAGCGGCCACTGACTCTTCATTGGCGGCGTTGAACACGGCCGGCGCCGTGCCACCGCGTCGACCGGCCTCCCGGGCAAGCTCGACGGCGGGAAATGCCTCGTCGTCGAGCGGTTCGAACGTCCAGGTCGGCGACACGGTCCAGTCGACAGCGCGAGCGACGCCCGGCACCCGGTCCGGCCACCCCATGGCCAGTGCGATCGGCAGGTGCATGTCCGGCGGGCTGGCCTGCGCGATCGTCGAGCCGTCAACGAACTCGACCATCGAGTGCACGACCGACTGTGGGTGGACCACGACGTCGATCGCGTCGTAGTCGATGCCGAACAGCCAGTGCGCCTCGATCACCTCGAGGCCCTTGTTGACCAGGGTTGCCGAGTTGATCGTGACGACAGGCCCCATGTCCCAGGTGGGGTGGGCCAGGGCCTGCTCGGGGGTGACGTCGGTGAGCTCGGCGCGCCGGCGACCGCGGAACGGTCCGCCGCTTGCGGTGAGCACGAGCCGGCGGATCTCGCGCTCGTTGCCCGCGCGCAGACATTGGGCCAGCGCCGAGTGCTCGGAGTCGACCGGGACGATTTGGCCGGGCCTGGCACGGGACGTGACCAGCGACCCGCCCGCGACCAGCGACTCCTTGTTGGCGAGCGCAAGCAGATGCCCGGCATCCAGCGCGGCGAGGGTCGGCCCCAGCCCGATCGAGCCGGTCATGCCGTTGACGACGAGGTCGGCCGTCGGCCAGGCGGCGATCTCGGTCGCCGCTTCGGGCCCGGCGAGCAGCTTGGGCAGGACGAACTCGCCGCGGTCGTAGCCGCGACGCTGGGCCTCGGCGTACAACGCCAGCTGGACGTCCTCGGCGGCAGTTGCCCGGGCGACGCCGACCGCCTCTACCCCGAGCTCGAGCGCCTGCGCCACGAGCAGGTCCGGGCGCTCACCGCCGGCCGCGATCGCCACCACGCGGAACTGGTCCGGCGCGGCTCGCGCGATGTCGATCGCCTGGGTGCCGATCGAGCCGGTCGACCCGAGCAGCACCACGTCGCGCGTCACCGGCCCATTGTCGCCCAGCCGGCTGAGATGGGCCTGATTACAGCAGGATCGCGACCTCTGGGCTGTCGTGCTTGGGGTCGCGCGTGGTCGGCTGGAGACAGGTCGAGTCGACGAACGTGACCGCGATCTTGCCATCCGTGAACAGCGAGACGCTCTCGTAGTCGAACCGCGGCATGGTGAGAGAGGTGACGTCGTTGCCGGTCTCGATGTCGCCCTTACCGACGAGATAGGTCTGCATCAGTCGCGGTGCCGGTCGGGACGTGTCGACGCGGAAGACGATGTCGTGCCCGTGGTGCGCGGCGTCGTCCCAGCGGCTACTGACGACCGCCTGCTTGAGCTTGCCGTTGGCCACGACGTTGAACAGGTCCGGCGTCTCGAGCTGGGACGCCACCCCGTGCGGCGGTGCGAGCCGCGTGGATGACCAGTGGACGCCGCCGTCGCGAGAGGTCGCAAGTGTCAGCGACCCAAGGCCGGGATTGGGGTAGACCTCGGTCAGGTAGCCGCGTGAGTCCTGGCGCACCTCGCCCTGCAGGTGTCCGACAAGCCGGACGCATTGCCACTTCGAGGTCGCCGGGTCGAGCCTCGCGACGTCGCAGGCGCTGCTGGAGGTCACGTCCTCGGTGTTGTTGAACCGCAGCACGCCGCCAGCGGTGAGCGGCAGTTCGCCGGTCCACGGATGCGGCTGCCACCAGTCCGCGGCGGGGTTGGGCTTGACCGGGATGCGGAAGGTCGGCGTCGAAGAGTTGGACGTCTCGTCGTAGTAGTAGAAGCTCGGCGAGCTGTAGTCCTGGCCGTCGCTGCTGAAGGTGTCGATGTCCTTGGTGATGCCACCGCCGCTGACGTCGAGCAGGTGCGACACCTTGGTGCCGTTGAGTACGAACGGTCCCTGGGCGTAGGTCAGCCAGGGGCGGTCGTAGAACGGCGTCTTGAGCACTACTTCGGAGACCTGCCACGACTTGTGCTGCGGGTCGAAGGTGTAGGCCTGCAGATGGTCGCCGCTGTAGGCGTCCCAGGTCACGCCGTACACAGTGCCGTCCGGACCGACGACGGCGGCGCCCTCACCGCCGGCGACCGTCTTGCCGTTGTCGTTTTGGTCCGGGATGTCGAACTTGACCTGCTGCCAGTGCTTCCCGCGGTCGTCGGTGTACCAGGGGTAGGTGCCGCCGGACTCGACCAGCCGTCCGCTGCGGGTCGCGGTGACGTAGGTCTCGCAGCAGTTGCCGCCAGCGGCAGACATCCGCCAGCGGGCGGTGCCGATCCGGTGGCCATGCGCGTCATAGACGGGGTAAGCACTCACCCGCACGGTCTCGGCCACCGTCGTCGGCGTGGCCCCGGAAGACGGCACCGGGCCAGGTCCGGCGTACGACGCGGCAGTGGCGAGGGCGACGACCAACGCTGCCCCCGCGATCGCAAGCTGGTGTCTGCGCACGAGCGGCACTTCGACGCCGCCCGGGTAAGTCCTGCCCGAGACTAGGCTCCCGGCATGCCGCAATGGACGAACTGGGCCGGCAACCAGGCCGCCCAGCCACGCGCCGTCGAGCACCCGAACGACGTCGAGGAGCTGGCGCTGCTGGTCAAGCGCGCCGCGGATGCCGGGCAGCGGGTGAAAGCGGTCGGCTCCGGTCACTCCTTCACGGCGACGGCGGTCACTGACGGCACGCTGCTCTATCTCGACCGGCTGCGCGGGCTCCGCGACGTCGACACCGCGATGGGCCTCGTCACGGTTCAAGGCGGAACGCACCTGCATGAGCTCAATCCGCTACTGGCCGCGCGTGGGTTGGCGATGACCAACCTCGGCGACATCGACAAGCAGACGATCAGCGGCGCGATCTCGACCGGCACCCACGGGACCGGGGAACGGTTGGGCGGCATCGCGACGCAGGTTCGCGGACTGGAGCTGGTGATCGGCGACGGCTCGATCGTCACGTGTTCGGAGACGGAACGACCTGAGCTCTTCGCCGCCGCGCGAGTGGGCGTCGGCGCACTCGGCATCATCACGGCGGTCACTTTGCAGTGCGAGCCCGCGTTCACGCTCGTCGCGGACGAGCGACCGATGCCGGTCGACGAGGTGATGGCGCGCTACGACGAGTTCGCGCATGACAACGACCACTTCGAGTTCTACTGGTTCCCGCACACCGAGCGAGCCTTCGTCAAGCGCAACAACCGATTGGCCGCGGGCGAGTCCGCGCCGCGCCTCGGCCGAGTCCGTGAGTACGTCGAGGACGAGCTCATGTCGAACTACGCCTTCGATGTGTTGTGCCGGATGACGCGACGCTGGCCGAAGCTCGTGCACCGGGTCAACCGCATCGCGGCCGACCAGCGACCGCGGACGTTCGCAGCTCCGTCGTACGAGGTGTTCGTGTCACCTCGGCGCGTGCGGTTCGTCGAGATGGAATACGCCGTGCCGCGTGAGCACGCTGCCGCCGCGTTTCAGGCGATCCGCGGCGCCATCGACAAGGAGCAGCTCGACGTCTCGTTCCCGGTCGAGGCGCGGGTCGTAGCCGCCGATGACATCGCGCTGTCGACCGCATCCGGCCGCGAGTCGGCGTACTTCGCGATTCACATGTATCGCGGCGCCGAGTTCGAACGCTACTTCCGCGCGGTGGAGGCGGCCATGCGCGAGCTGGGCGGCCGCCCGCACTGGGGAAAGATGCACTACCGCACGGCCGACGACCTGCGTCAGGTCTATCCGCGCTTCGACGAGTTCCTGGCGCAGCGCGACGCCGTCGATCCCCGTCGCGTTTTCACCAACGACTACCTGAACCGGGTGCTGGGCGCATGAGCACGCAACCGAAGACCATCCACGATCTGCAGACGCCAGCGTTGCTCGTCGAGCGAAGCATCTTCGACGCGAACCTCGCCACGATGAGTGCGGCGCGGCCCGGGCGACAGTTGCGGCCGCACGTCAAGGCGCACAAGTGCACGGCACTTGCGCAACAGCAAGCAGCCACCGGGCACGAGACCTTCACCTGCGCCACGATCCGCGAGGTCGAGGGCATGGCGGCGGCCGGCCTGGGCGCCGACCTGTTGCTCGCCAACGAAGTTCTCGACATGTCGCGGCTGGCCGCGGTCGTGGACGCAGGTGCGCGGGTCACGATTGCCGTCGACTCCGACGCGGTCGTTGATGCTGCCGCGCGGGCGGGGATCAACGAAGTCGTCATCGACGTCAACGTCGGACTCCCCCGATGTGGTTGCGCACCCGAGGACGCAGGCCGTCTCGCCGATCTGGCCCGCAACCACGGCATCGACGTGCGTGGCGTCATGGGCTACGAGGGCCACGCGATGATCATCGACGACCTTGCCGAGCGACGGCGCGTTGTCGAGGAGTGCATGACCAAGCTGGTCGCGGCACACGACGCGGTCGGCGGTGACATTGTTTCGGCCGGTGGCACCGGCACCTACGCGATCAACACCTGGGCCAACGAGATCCAGGCCGGCTCCTACGCGCTGATGGACACGGCGTACGGCGGTCTCGCCGACCTCCCGTTCGGCCAGGCCCTGACCGTCCTCGGCACCGTCATCTCGACGACAGGGCCGGCCGGCGGCATTCCGGGCTGGGCCGTGGTCGACGTCGGCCTGAAGTCACTCGGCATGGACCACGGCAACCCGACCGTGCCCGGCGGTGTGGTCTGGTTCTGCTCCGACGAGCACATCACCTGGCAGCCGGACGAGAGCGTGCAGGTGACCGTCGGCGACCGGGTGCGTGTGCTCCCGGCCCACGTCGACCCGACGGTCGCGCTGCACGAGCGGATGTACCTCGTCGAAGGGGACGACGTCGTCGACGTCTGGCCGGTCGATTTGCGCGGCTGGTAGGTCGCTCGGTCGCGCGCTTGCGACTCTCGGTGCTAGGGGCAGAGCGGAGCGGTCGCGCAGCTGGACGAGCTGGACGACGAGGGCGAGGCGCTGCCGGAGCTCGAGGTCGTCGGCGTCGCGCTGGCGCTGCTCGACGAGGTCGGCGACGTGGTCGGCGAGGTGCTGGAGCTCGGGCTGGTCGACGGCGATGACGACGAGGAGGTCGTCGGCGCGGGCTTCGGCGTCAGGAACGTCACCGTGTCCGCACTGAAGGCCGCGAGGGTCGAGTCGACGACGAGCGTGTTGCTGGTGCTCGCCGGGTTGCAGACGATCGCCAGCGTGCCGGTCGTCTTCGGGCTTGCCGCCAGCGGGATGGTGACCGTATTGGCCGAGCTGCCACCCACACCCAACGGGTTGCTGGAAGCGGCAGGCACGGTCACCGTCACAGCCGGGGAGATCTGGGCGCTGCCGAGGTGAATGCTGCAGGTCACGTCGACGTCGGACGATCCGTTGTTGACGAGCAGCACGGTGCCAGTGACGGCGGCCGGCGCCCTGCGCAACCCCAGCGCCGCTGTGCGCGCATTGGCACCGAGGGGTGTGACGTGCCCGGTGGCAACGACCGCTGCGCTGGGCGGACCCAGCTGCTTCACGACCGTCGGGGAGATCTGCGACAGCGAGCTGATGACGTAGCGGGTCGTGGCCGTGGCCGCGCCGGCGATCACCACACCGATGACGACGACCAGAGCGGCGATCGTCATGGTCTTCTGCGCTCGAGGCACGGTCTCTCCCTAACGGGTCGGGCGGCTACTGAATGGAGACTTCGGCGCACAGAACCAAACTCCTGCCCGCTACGTGGATAGTGGTGTCATGACCGCCGGTCAGCCCGATCCGTCTGCCCGACCCGTGGGGCGAAGAGTCGTTCTCGGCCTGCTCGGGCTGGGCGCGGCGACCGTGGCAGCGGGGCCGTGGATTTCCCGCGGGCTCGGCACGGTGGCGGGCGCGCTCTCGGAACACGACCCGACCGGGCTCTCGGCGCTGATCCCGGGCGCCGGCTGGCGCTACTACACGGTGACCAACTCGTTCCCGTGGCGGCCGCCCTCGTCGTACCGGCTGGCGGTCACCGGCAACGTGGACCGCGAGCTCTCCCTCACGACCACGGATCTGCGCCGGCTTCCCCGCACGCGCCTGACCGCGGACTTCCAGTGCGTCACCGGGTGGCGAGTGCCCAACGTCCGCTGGGAAGGCGTCCGGCTGGGCGACGTGCTCGCCGCCGCCGGGGTCGAGTCGGGGCAGACGGCAGTGGAGTTCGTCTCGTACGACGGCACCTACACCGAGTCGCTCACGATGGCGCAGGCACAACGCCACGACGTCCTCGTCGTCGACACCCTCGACGGCAAGCCGATCGGGCGAGCGCACGGCGGGCCGGTGCGACTGTTGGTCGCCCCGATGTACGGCTACAAGTCGTGCAAGTGGCTCTCCGAGATCCGGGTGAGTGACCATCTCGCAACGGGCTACTGGGAACAGTTCGGTTACGACCAGAACGCGTGGGTGGGCCGCTCCAACGGTCGTCGCGATGCCCCTACCTGACACCAAAGTCAGCACCCGGCCGGAGACACTGCCGCGCTTCACTCGCGCCGAGACATGGGTGCACCGGCTGACCGCCGCACTCGTTGCAGTGCTGTTCGCGTCTGGCGCCGTGCTGTACGACGAACAGCTCGCGTTGCTCGTCGGCCGCCGCCTCGTCGTCGAAGGTGTCCACGTCGTCGCCGGCTTGCTGCTGCCCGTGCCGGTGCTCGTCGGCCTTTGGCTGTCGCCGCAGCTGCGGGCGGATGTCGGCACTCTCGGCCGGTTCCTGCCCGTCGACCGGGACTGGCTCCGTCGTCGCGACCGCCGCAAGGCCAAGCTGCCCGTCGGCAAGTTCAACGCGGGGCAGAAGCTCGCGTCCGCCGTCATCGTCGGCGCCGGGCTGGTGCTGTTCGGCACCGGACTGCTGCTACTCGCGCCGGCCCGCATCGATCTGCCCGTGGCGCTGCGTCAGGGCGCGACCATCACGCACGACCTGTTCACCTTCGGCCTGTTGATCCTGCTGGCCGGGCACCTCTGGTTGGCGCTGCGCCATCCCGAGGCACGGGAGGCGTTGCGCTCAGGGCGCATCGACCGGCGCTATGCCGAGCGCGAGCATGCCGCGTGGGCGAAGCAGATGCGCGCCGACTACGAGCGGTAGATCCAGACCGACATGCCGTCGTAGAGCTTGCTGTACAGGCGGTCCATCGCCGGCACGGTGATGCGCACGCAACCGTGGCTGGCCGGATACGACGGGACGGACGGCTCGCCGTGGATGGCGTAGCCGCTGTAGTTGAAGTACGCGGGCCGGTAGAGCACGCCGAGTTTTGCCGTGACCCAATGGTTGACCTTGTACTTCACCGAGAAGTGACCGGTCGGCGTGATCGCCCGTTGTGTGGTCCCGTCGCTGCCGACGTAGTAGTAGCCGCCACCCGTGGAGGCGTCGAGGATGCGCGCGATCCGTCCGTTGACGGCGTAGTAGAGGACCTGCCTGGTCAGGTCCACCTCGACCGCGGCGACCCCGGCGATCGGGTGCAGCAGATGCGGCTGCTTCGGTGCGACCAGAGCGCTCCACACCCGCGACCCGACGACGCCGTCGCGGGTGAGGCCCTGCACCTTCTCGAATGCGACGACCGCGTGCAGAGTGTCGAAGCCGAATGACCCTGTGACGCTGCCGACGTCGTAGTGCAGTGCCCGCAGCCGTTGCTGCAACGCGGTCACATCGGTGCCGGACAGGCCCTCACGCACCGTGCGGTGCACACCGAGCACATGTCCGGCGGCGGTGACGTTGCCGGCCTGGTGCGCGTCGGCGGGGCGACGGACCCGATAGGTGTAGGTCCCGATCGATGGCAGCGTGACGGTGAACGAGTAGTGGCCGGTGGAGGTCAGCGTGCTGCGGGCGGCTGTGTGCCATGTCCCGGCGTAGTGCCGCTCCAGGGTGATGGAACCCAACTGGGCAGGCCGCACCGAACCGGTGACGTGCCAGTGCGTGAGGATCGGCGCCACCGTCGGCAGCGACATCGCAACCGCCGGATGCTGCACGACGGTCACCGGCGCGGTGCTGACCGCCGCGTACGACGAAGTAGCGCCCCACGCGATGTCGTAAGCCGTCGTCGCGAGTGGCTTGACGGTGAAGACGACCTTGCCGGTCACGTCAGTCGTGCCCGTCGCAATGTTGCGCACCGTGCTCGACCCGGCCGATCGCGCCTGCAACGTGGCGGGCTGACCCGGCACGCCTGCGCCACCCGAGGCAAGGGTGCCCGTGATGACGGCAGTTGCCGGGTAGACCACGGATCGCGCCGAGCTCGTCACGGCGCCGATCGGGACAACAGCGAAGTCGGGCGCGGTGACATCGCCCTGCGGTGTGCGCAGCAGCACCGGGCCGCTGTGCGCGGCGGCCGGGACGATGACGTCGATCTCCGAGTCCGAGGCGGGAGTGACCGCGACGTCGGCGGCGCCGGCGAACGCCACCGCCGTCACGGAGGCCAGGCCGCTGCCAGTGATCTCGACGGCGGCGCCGGCCGGACCGCTGGCGGGCGTCAGCGCGGCGACGGTTGCGGTGTCCGCGGAGGCCGGAACTGCGGTGAACGCGACCGCCGCGGCGGTCAACACGGCGACACTGCCGGCCCGGATGAACATCACGCCCGCCCCCCTCGCGACCGGCGCCCATGCATCCGGTGCCTTAGATTAGCCGCCGATCGTGCACAAATCCGTCGTATGCCGCGCTGATCTGCGTCGGGTGGCTAGCTCCGGAGCTGCTTGGCGGACGCGGCCAGCTGGCCACAAGCGGCGTCGATCTCCCTGCCCCGCGTGTCGCGGACCGTGGTGGAGATGCCGGCGGCGCGCAGGATGCCGACGAACTCCTTCTCGGCGCCCGGCCGCGACGCCGTCCACTTCGAGCCCGGTGTCGGGTTGAGCGGGATCAGGTTGACGTGCGCGAGGTGCCCTCGCAGCAACGAGGCCAGCATCGTTGCGCGGTGCGGCTGGTCGTTGATGTCGCGGATGAGTGCGTACTCGATCGACACGCGCCGACCCGTCCGGTGGGCGTAGGCCCAAGCGGCGTCGAGCACCTCGGCGACTTTCCATCGACGGTTGACCGGCACGAGCGAGTCGCGCAGCTCGTCGTCCGGCGCATGCAACGACACGGCCAGGGTCGCTTGGAGCCCCTCATCGACCAGCCGCCTGATCGCGGGCTCCAGCCCGACCGTGGACACGGTGATGTGGCGCTGCGACAGCCCGAGCCCGTCCGGGACCGGTGCGGTCAGTCGTCGTACGGCGGTGAGAACCGCGTCGTAGTTCGCGAGCGGTTCGCCCATGCCCATGAACACGACGTTGGACAACCGCGACGGGCCACCGGCGAGCACACCGTCGGCCGCGGCGCGGGCGGCGGCGACCACCTGCTCCACGATCTCGGCCGCCGACAGGTTGCGGTTGAGCCCTGCCTGGCCGGTCGCACAAAACGGGCAGGCCATGCCGCAGCCGGCTTGCGACGAGATGCACACGGTCGTGCGATCCGGGTAGCGCATCAACACCGACTCGACCAGCGCGCCGTCGAACAAGCGCCACACGAACTTGCGCGTCGCGGCGTCGTCACAGCTGATGGCCTGCTCTTCCTCGAGCAACGCTGGCAGCAGCAGGTCCGACAACGGCCGGCGTGCGCCGGCGGGGATGTCGGTCATGCGCTCGGGATCGCGGGTGAAGCGGCCGAAGTAGTGACGCGACATCTGGTCAGCGCGATAGGCCGGCTCCCCCGCCGCCACGAGCACCTCGCGGCGCTCGGTGGGAGTGAGGTCGGCGAGATGACGTGGCGGCCTGCCACGTCGCGGTGGGTCGAACACGAGTGGCAGCGACAGACCGGCGGTGCTCATCAGCCGTGCACGCTCACGAACCCGGCGAGCACCAGCCAGGCAACCGGAGCCGTCGGGAGCAGCGAATCGAGCCGGTCCATGAGTCCGCCATGGCCGGGTAGCAGATGACCCATGTCCTTGATGCCGAGGTCACGTTTGATCATCGACTCGCCGAGGTCGCCGAGCGTTGCCGTGCACACGGTCGCGAGCCCGAACAGCGCGCCCTTCCACCAACCGCTGTGCAACAACGTGACGAACAGGACGGCGCCGCAGATCGCGCAGGCGAGCACCGAGCCGGCGAGGCCTTCCCACGACTTCTTCGGGCTCACGGTCGGTGCCATCAGATGCTTGCCGAAGAGCACCCCGGCTGCGTAGCCGCCGACGTCGCTCGCGACGACGGTCGCGATGAAGGCAGTGACTCGTCGGGAGCCGTCGGCCGGCGCCAGCATCAACGCCGCAAAGCCGGCCATGAACGCCACGTAGATCAGCGCGAGCAGGCTCGCCCCGATGTCGGCGAGCATCCCCTCTGCACCTTCCGCGGCGCGCCACACGACGACGGCGAGCGCGGTCAGCATCATCGCGACGGTCATCGCTTCGCGCCCGCTGGTGTAAGCGAGCGCGAGGATGCTGATCTCGCCGGCGGCCAGCGGAACGAACGGTGCGGACAGCGACTTCACCCGCAAAGCTCGAACCAGCTCCCACATGCCGCCGAGGATCACCACGATGACGACGACGAGGAACGCCGGTTTGTAGGTATACAGCGTGCCGAGCACGAGCGCGCCGAGTCCGACGCCGACGCCGATCGCGACGGGCAGATTACGGCCGGCCCGTCCAGGCGCCGGTGGCGTCGCCTCCACCGGCGCGCTGCTCACATCAGGGGTTGCGCTCACATGTCCTTCGCTCACACCTCGAGCAGCTCGGCTTCCTTGCCGTGCAACGCCTCGTCGACCTGCTCGACGTAGGTGTGGGTGAGCTTCTCGAGCTCCTTCTCGGCCCGGACGACGTCGTCCTCTCCGACCTCGCCGTCCTTGACCAGCCGGTCGAGCGCGTCCTTGGCGTGGCGGCGGACGTTGCGGATGGACACCCGCCCTTCCTCCGCCTTGTGCCGAGCCACCTTGATCAGGTCCTTGCGCCGCTCTTCGGTCAGCTGCGGGAAGACGACGCGGATGATGTTGCCGTCGTTGGTCGGGTTGACGCCCAGGTCGCTGTCGCGGATCGCTTTCTCGATCGCGCCGAGCGATGACTTGTCATAGGGCGTGATGACCGCCATCCGCGGCTCGGGCAGGTGAAACGACGCGAGCTGGTTGACCGGCGTCGGTGCGCCGTAATAGTCGACGACAATCTTCGAGAACATCTGCGGCGTCGCCCGACCGGTGCGCACGGTCGACAGGTCCTCCCGTACGACGTGCACGGCCTTGTCCATCTTCTCCTCGGCCTCGAGCATCGTGTCGTCAATCAACGGGAGCCCTCTTTCGGTGATTGTGCGACCAGTGTGCCGATCTTCTCACCCTGGACCGCGCGAGCGATGTTTCCTTCCGTCAGCAGGTTGAACACGACGATGGGCAGGCCGTTGTCCATGCACAAGCTGATCGCGGTGGCATCCGCGACCTTCAGTCCACGCTGCAAAACCTCGCCGTAGTCCAGCCGGTCGAACTTCGTCGCGTTGGGATTGGTCTTCGGATCGGCGTCGTAGACGCCATCGACCGTCTTCGCCATCAGCAACACCTGCGCGCCGACCTCGAGGGCCCGCTGTGCGGCGCACGTGTCGGTGGAGAAGAACGGCGCGCCGAGTCCGGCGCCGAAGATCACCACGCGCCCCTTCTCCATGTGCCGGATCGCCCGACGCGGGATGTAGGGCTCGGCGACCTGACCCATCGTGATCGCGGTCTGGACCCGCGTCTCGATGCCTTCCTTCTCCAGGAAGTCCTGCAACGAGAGGCAGTTGATGACGGTGCCCAGCATGCCCATGTAGTCGCCGCGCGTGCGGTCGACGCCGCGTTGCGCGAGCAATGCGCCACGGAACATGTTGCCGCCACCGACCACGACACCCACCTGAACGCCGCTGCGCACGACATCGGCGAGCTGGCGCGCGATCGTGGCGACCATGACCGGGTCGATCCCCAGCGCCTCGCCGCCGGCGAAGGCTTCACCGGAGAGCTTGAGCAGAACCCTGTTCCAGAGCGTCCCGGAAAAGCCCTCGCCAGTCACAGTCCCAGTCTGTCAGGTCGTCCGCTCAGGCTCCGACCTCGAAGCGGGCAAAGCGCTTGAGGCTGAGACCGGCCTCCTCGAGCACCTGCTTGACGGACTTCTTGTTGTCGCGCACGTAGGGCTGGTCGAGCAGCACAGTCTCCTTGAAGAAGCCGGTCACCCGGCCCTCGACGATCTTCGGCAGGGCCTGCTCGGGCTTGCCTTCCTCGCGTGCCGTGGCCTCGGCGATGCGCCGCTCGTTCTCCACGATGTTGGCCGGCACGTCGTCGCGGGTGAGGTATTGCGCCCGCAGGGACGCGATCTGCATGGCGACGCCGCGCGCGGCTTCCACGTCCTCCCCGTCGAACTCGACGAGCACGCCGATCGCCGGCGGAAGGTCGCTGGCCCGCCGGTGCATGTACGACGCAACCTTGCCGTCGAAGACCACGACGCGACCGAGCTCGAGCTTCTCGCCGATAACAGTGGCGAGCGCCTCGATGTTGTCGCGCACGGTCTTGCCGTCGGCCATCGTCGTGTCGAGCAGGGCGTCACGGTCGCCGACCTTGTGGGCGGCGGCCGCCGCGACGATGTCGCTGGCGAGCTGGACGAACTCCTCGTTCTTGGCGACGAAGTCGGTCTCGCAGTTGAGCTCGACGAGCGCGCCTTCGGCAGCGGCCACCAGGCCGGCACTGGCGGTGCGCTCGGCGCCCCGCTTGGCCGACTTCGCCGCGCCCTTGACGCGCAGGATCTCGGTGGCCTTGTCGAAGTCGCCGGCCGCCTCCTCCAGCGCCTTCTTGGCGTCCATCATCCCCGCGCCGGTCGCGTCGCGGAGCTTCTTGACGTCTGCAGCAGAAATCGCCATATCAGTTCTCTTTCGCTTCGCTGGTGGCTGCATCACCGCTCTTGGGGGCGGCGGCGCCCTCGGCCCCGCCTTGGAGCAACTCGCGCTCCCAGTCGGCGAGCGGCTCGTCTGCACCGAGCTCGCCGGTGGGCTCCGGCTTGACGTCACCTTCACCGGCTGCCTGTGCAGCGCCGGCGCGCGCGATCAGCCCGTCTGCGACCGCGTCCGCGATGACGCGGGTGAGCGTCGCCACCGAGCGGATCGCGTCGTCGTTGCCCGGGATCGGATAGTCGACCTCGTCCGGGTCACAGTTGGTGTCGAGGATCGCAACGACCGGAATGCCCAGCTTGCGAGCCTCCGCGATCGCGATGTGCTCCTTCTTGGTGTCGACGACCCAGATGGCGCTCGGCAGCTTCTGCATGTCGCGGATGCCGCCGAGGGTGCGCTCGAGCTTCTCCCTCTCGCGAGCGAGATGCAGCGACTCCTTCTTCGACAGGACGTGCGCGCCGCCGGTCTGCTCGAGCACCTCGAGTTCCTTGAGCCGCTGCAGCCGCTTGTAGACGGTCGAGAAGTTGGTCAGCATGCCGCCGAGCCAGCGCTGGTTCACGTAGGGCATGCCGACGCGGGTCGACTGCTCCGCGATGGCATCCTGCGCCTGCTTCTTGGTGCCGACGAACAGCACGCTGCCCCCGTGCGCGACCGTCTCTTTGACGAAGTCGTAGGCGCGGTCGATGTAGGACAGTGACTGCTGCAGGTCGATGATGTAGATGCCGTTGCGCTCGGTGAAGATGAAGCGCTTCATCTTCGGGTTCCAGCGCCGGGTCTGGTGCCCGAAGTGGACACCGCTCTCGAGCAGCTGGCGCATCGTGACGACGGCCATGGACGTGCCTTTCCTCGGTTCCTCGCGCCGGCCGGGTGGCCGCCGCGCCTGACGCCCGTGACGTCCGAAGACCGCTGCTCCAGGATTGGCGCATTGGACCGAGTCGGACTGCCCTCCTTGAGCCGGCTTGGCGCGGGAGTGCGGGCGTGCGAAGTCGGTCTCCAGGTGGAAACCGCTGTCCACAGTGTACGCGGGGTCCACAGATCCGCTTCCGCCCATTTCCGGGTGGGGTCAGCTGCCCCAGGGTGGGCCTATGCACGGGATCCTCACGGCCGCCTTGCTGCTGGTCACGGCGCCGACCACCACCTGGCTGTGGCCGCTACCCGCCCCGCACCAGGTCCTGGCCGGCTTCGCGCCACCGGCGCACGACTGGCTGCCCGGCCATCGCGGTGTCGACCTCGCCGCCCGACCGGGCGAAACCGTGCTGGCCGCAGGCGCCGGGCGGGTGTCCTACGCCGGCCGCATCGCCGGTGTGGGGGTGGTCGCGGTCCGGCACGCAGGTGGCTTGGAGACGACGTACGAGCCGGTGGACGCGAGCGTGCATGTCGGGCAGGCCGTCATCGCCGGCCAGCGGATCGGGGCGATCGCGGGCCGGTTGGCGCACTGCCGGCAAACCTGCCTGCACTGGGGTCTGAGGAAGTGGGCTCTGAAGGAGTGGGGCCGAGGACGTGGCGACGCCTATCTCGACCCGCTCGCCTTGGTCGGTGCCGAGCGCGTGCGCTTGCTGCCCTTGCTTTCCCACTCGCCGGACCCGCCTGTCGACGGCAGCGCCGCCGTCGCGGCGGCGCTGGCGTCGTCAGGCGCGGTCCTGGCCCGCCGCAGACTTGTCAGACGGTGACGTTGCCATAGCAACGTCACAGTCTGACAACTCCGACTAGTCGCGACTGTCGTTGAGCTTGGCCCGCAGCTGCAGCACGGCTTTCGTGTGCATCTGGCAGATCCGGCTTTCCGTGACGCCCAGCACCTGGCCGATCTCGGCGAGCGTGAGGCCCTCGTAGTAGTAGAGGGTGACGACGATCTTTTCGCGCTCGGGCAGCGTGTTGATGGCGCGGGCGAGGAGGTACTTCGTCTCCTCGGTCTCGAACGCCATGACCGGGTCTTCGGCCTTGGTGTCCTCGAGCGTGTCGACCAATGACAGCTTGTCCCCGCGTTCGCCGCCGACGTTGAGCAGCTCGTCGAGGGCGATGACGTTGACGAAGGAGACCTGGCTGAAGATCTGGTGCAGCTCCTCGAGGCCGATGCCGAGCTCTTCGGCAACCTCGGGTTCGGTCGGCGTGCGGTGCAGCCGGGATTCGAGCGCTGCGTAGGCTTTTTCGACTTCGCGCGCCTTGTAGCGGACCGAGCGTGGGATCCAGTCGATCGCACGCAGCTCGTCGATGATCGCGCCCTTGATCCGGCTGATCGCGTAGGTCTCGAACTTGATGGCCCGCGTGATGTCGAACTTCTCGATCGCGTCGATCAGCCCGAAGATGCCGTAGGAGACGAGGTCCGCCTGCTCGATGTTGGGCGGCAGACCGACGCCGACGCGCCCCGCAACGTACTTCACCAACGGCGAGTAGTGCAGGATCAGCCGCTCACGCAGCCGCGGGTCGGCGGTTTCCTTGAAGTCGCGCCACAGCTCGGCGATGGCCTCTTCGACCGCGACCGGATCCGGCTTGACGTCGTCGAGCAGATCGTCGTCGGGCTCGTCGGCGACATCGGTCGCGGCCGGCCGAGCAGAGCCGACCGGCTCACGCTCGGGGGTGCGCCCGCTCATATGTCGCCCTCAGTCGTTCGATGGACACGTGGGTGTAAATCTGCGTCGTTGCGAGCGTAGCGTGACCGAGCAGTTCCTGAACGCTTCTCAGGTCGGCTCCTCCTTCGAGCAGGTGTGTCGCCGCGCTGTGCCGCAGACCGTGCGGCCCCATGTCCGGCAGTCCCGGAAGCGCCTGCAGCCGCGTGTGCACGGCCCGCCGCGCGGTGCGTGGGTCCAGCCTGCCCCCGCGAGCGCCGAGCAGCAATGCCGGCCCGGACGCGAAAGTGCGCCAGACCGGTCGACCCTGCCCGAGCCACCGTTGTAGTGCGGCGATCGCCGGCTGCCCGATCGGCACGGTCCGCTCCTTGCGGCCCTTGCCCAGCACGCGCACGGTACGACGATCCAGGTCGACGTCGTCGACGTCGAGGCCGCACAACTCGCTGACCCGGATGCCGGTCGCATAGAGGATTTCGAGGATGGCCTGGTCGCGCAGCCACTCGACCGGATCAGCGGCCACCTCGTCGCCCGGTGCCGCCTCCAGCGCGGCGGTGGCGTCGGCCTGGCGGAGCACCTCGGGCAGCCGGCGGCGCGGTTTGGGCGACGCCAGCCGCACGCCCGGGTCGGCCGCGGCCAAACCGCGGCGGTGCGCCCAGGCGGTGAACACCCGGGCCGACGAGGCGCGGCGGGCGAGCGTGGCGCGGCTGCGGCCCTGCGTGTGCAGCTTGGCCAGCCAGGACCGCAGGATCATCAGGTCGAGATCGGCCGGGCCGCCGGCATGCATGCGGGCAGCGTGCTCGAACAGGCTGGCCAGGTCGGTCCGGTAGGCGCGCACGGTGTGCGGCGACAGGTCGCGCTCGAGCTCCAGGTGGGCGCAGAACCGGTCAAGGACGTCGGCGAGCGCCGGCGGCAAGGCCGAGTCGGTCACCTCGCCTTCGGTGGCGCCCACAGCGCCACGCTCGGCGATCATGGCCTTTCGGTCAAGCACCCGCGCCGACGACGGTCCGGACTTGTCGTCCGATCACAGCCACGCAAGCGGCAGCGGCCGGTCCGGCCGGCCGTCGGCGTGCCGCTCGTCGCGGCCGGCCTTGCTCATCCGCCAGCCGTCGTCGGTGCGCTCGACCAGGCCCAGAGCGCGCAGAGCCGCCAGGGCCGGTTCGACCGCCTCGAGCCGCACACCCGCGGTCACCGCGATCCGCTGTGGCGCCGCGGCCTTCGCCACCGGCACCGCCTCGAAGACCCGCCGGACGAGCGGTCCCAGAGTGTCGCGGGGACGCGGTGGCGGCGAGAGCGAGTCGGCCAGCTCGCCGAGATGGCCGCACTGCTCGATCACCTCGGCGGCGCGAGTGACCAGCACGGAGCCGAGCACCTCGCGCAAGGCGACGTGACATCCCTGCGACATCGCCGAGGTGACCGGGCCGGGCACGACCATGGTGTGGCGCAACAGGTCACGGGCGTGGTTGAGCGTGGACCGGGCGCCGCTGCGCGCGGCCGCTTCGACCATGACCGTGCCGAGGGACAGCGCCGCGATGATCCGGTTGCGAACCAGGAACCGATGCCGTTGCGGCGCGGCTCCAGGCGGATGCTCGCTCACCACTGCACCTTCGGCCGCGATCCGTTCGTAGAGCGTGCGATGCCCGTGCGGGTAGGGCACGTCGATCCCGCAGGCCAGCACCCCGATCGTCGGTGCCGACGCCGCCAGCGCGGCCCGGTGGGCCGCTCCGTCGATGCCGTAGGCGAGGCCGGAGACGATCGTCCAGCCCCGCTCCCCCAGCTCGGTGGCCAGCTCAGCGGCGACGTGTTCGCCATAGGCGGTGGCGGTGCGGGTGCCGACCACCGCCACGGCCTGCCCGCAAGCATCGGCGAGCTCGAGCGGACCGCGCACCCACAGACCGAAGGCGTCGGCGTCGAGCCTCGCCAGATCGTCGAGCAGCGGCGACCACTCCTCGTCGCCGGGACAGACGAGTCGCGCGCCGACGGTGGTGGCCCGTTCGAGGTCGCGTGCCCCGTCGGCCCCGGCGAGGCGCTGCCGCAGCGCCTCCACGTCGACGCCCGGGATCGGCGCACCGCCGCGAATGTCGGCGACGGTGGTCTCCGGACCGTGCCGGCGTACGTGCCGCACCAGCGAGGTCGCGGGTTCGCTGATCCGCAGCAGCATCGCCCGCGCCATCCGAGCAGAGTCATCGGGCGCGGTCACGCCGACACCCGCAGCGTGGCGAGGTTGTAGCCGGACCGCAGCGCGCTTGCTTCGAGCACGTCGTCGGCCCCGGGTTCGGGCCGGCCGGCCAGGTCGGCCAGCGTCCAGGACAGCTTCAGGACGCGGTCGAGCCCCCGCGTCGACAGCCAGCCCCGGTCGAGCTGTGCGTAGAGCGGCCGCAGCGCGTGCCGCGGCACCGGCCAGCGCCGGCGTACGACGGTGCCCGGCACGTCGGCGTTGGTCGTCCATCGGGTGCCGGCCAGGCGGCGCCCGGCCCGGTCGCGGGCCTCCAGGACGCGAGCGCGCACGGTCGCCGTCGACTCACCGCGCGCACCGCTTTCCAGCACGGCGGGCGAGACGCTCTCGAACTGGACCCGCACGTCGACCCGGTCCATCAGCGGTCCGGAGATGCGGCCGAGGTAGCGCTGCCGCTGGCTCCCCGAGCACGAGCAGGTGGACGAGCCGGGTTGCGTGCCGCCTGCGGAGCACGGGCACGGGTTGGCCGCCAGCACCAGCTGGAACCGGCATGGATACTTCGCGACGCCGGCGGCCCGCGCGAGCGACACCTCGCCCGACTCCAGCGGCTGGCGGAGGGCGTCGAGAACACGACCGCCGAATTCGGGTGCCTCGTCGAGGAACAGCACTCCCCGGTGCGCCAGCGAAATCGCGCCGGGACCGGCGATGCCGGCGCCTCCGCCGACGATGGCCGCGGTGCTCGCGGAGTGGTGCGGCGCATAGAACGGCGGCCGCGTGATCAACGGCCGACCTGGTGTGAGCACGCCGGCCACCGAGTGGATCCCGGTCACCTCGAGCGCCTCGTCCTCGGTGAGGTCGGGCAGCAGCGCCGGCAGCCGCTCGGCCAGCATCGTCTTGCCGACACCCGGCGGCCCTTGCAGGTACATGTGATGGCCACCCGCGGCAGCCACCTCGATCGCCCGCCGCGCCGCCGGTTGGCCGACCACGTCGGCGAGGTCGGGCAGGTCGTCGTCGGCGGTGGCCGGCTCGTCATCGTCCGGCGGAGGCGGCGTCGGCGTCTCGTCGCGCCACCACGCACAGATCTGCGCCAGCGACCGCACACCCACCACTTCCGCCTCCGGCACGAGCCGGGCCTCGCCGTAGTTGGCGGCAGGGACGATGAAGCGGCGCTTCCCGGCCCGATAGCCGCCGACGACGGCCGGCAGCACGCCGTTCACCGGTTTGACCGCGCCGGTCAGTGACAGTTCACCGAGCACCACCCAGTCGGCGATGGCATGCGGTGGCAGCGACCCGGCTGCGGTCAGCGCGGCGAGCGCGATCGGCAGGTCGTAGCGGCTGCCGGTCTTGGGAACGGTGGCAGGAAGCAGGGCGACGGTCACCTTGCGCGTGGGCCAGGTCTCGCCGGAGTTGCCCACCGCCGGTCGCACCCGGTGCAGCACCTGGCTGAGCACCCGGTCCGCGAGCGCGGTGAGCACGATCTGCGGCAGCCCGGAGGCGACGTCGACCTCCACCTCGACCAAGTGCGCGGTGATGCCGACGAGGGCGACCGACCAGCTGCGGGCGATGGGCATCAGAACGCCTCCCGCAGGTGCTCGACCGCGGCCGCGCCGACCGGCGCCCGCAGAACGCTGACGACGTCGAAGCGGACCGCTTCGATGCGAGCCGGCATCCGGCCCCGGTTGTCCTGCAACCACAGGTAGGCGAGCCGGCGCAGCTTGTCCGCCTTGCGCCGGGTGACGGCCTCGACCGGCAACCCGAAGCCGGTGGTCGACCTCGTCTTGACTTCGCAGATGACGAGCGTGTCGTGCTCGCGCGCGATGATGTCGATCTCACCCTCAGGGCAGCGCCAGTTGCGCTCGAGGATCTCCAGTCCCGCCTCGTGCAGATGCCGGGCGGCGACGTTCTCGCCGTAGCGCCCCACGGCGTCTTTGGCCCGCACGCGAACCACCTCCGCGACCACAATCGCGGCCTGGGTGGCGGAAGGGGTGGCGTCCGAACGAGTCGGTGGACGAGGCAATCAACGACGCGGCTGGGGACAAGTGCGTCCGAACTTCGTGATCATGGCGTTGGCAGCCACGTTCAAGCGTGATCATGGCGGTGGCAGTCGGAGAACGCCATGATCACGCCGGCATGGGCCTCAGAGGCGGCGGCCCTGGGCCTGCGGTCGCGTGTCTACCTCGCCGTCGGGCTTGCCGGGCGGCGCGTTGGAGACGATCTTCACGCCGTCGACGGCCGGGTTCTCCTCGCTGGTGCCGGCGGCCGCTTGGACCGAGGGCACCGAAACGCCTTGTGAGTCACCTGGCGTCGGCACGCCGCTGTCGGCCGGCGGCGCCGCTGAGCGCTGCATCGATGCGGCGCCGCGCTCGTCGTCGGTCTCCAGGTTGCGCGGCGGCTCGCCCTGGTCAGAGGCGGCGCTGTCGCCCGCCTGGGCCGACTTCTCCGGCGAGGTGCCGATCGGCTCGGTCTTGTCCTGGTTGGGGTCCGGAGGCGGGCTGCCGTAGGACTGGTTGTCACTCACGGCAGGAGCCCTACCCTCCGGGCCGGAGCGGAAAGCGCCCGGGGCAGCCTTAGTGACCGGCGTCGGGCAGGGTCAGATCCGACTTCGCCAGCTCCTCGACGTTGACGTCCTTGAACGTCAGCACGCGCACATTCTTCACGAACCGGGCCGGGCGATACATGTCCCAGACCCAGGCGTCGCTCATGACCACTTCGAAGTAGGTCTCGCCGCTGTCGGTGTGCTCATGCACGGTGACGTCGTTCGTCAGGTAGAACCGGCGCTCGGTCTCGACGACGTACGAGAACAGCCCGACCACGTCGCGATACTCGCGATAGAGCTGCAGCTCCATCTCGGTTTCGTACTTCTCGAGGTCTTCGGCACTCACGCACTCGCTCCGAGCATCTCTTCGGCGGTTTCGGGATCGACGTCGTCGACAAGCCTGTCACGGATCACGGCTCCCCTGACGTTCACGTAGGAGAACCGGTGCTCCGGACACGGTCCGTGCGCGCGCAGCGCCGACTGGTGCTCCGGCGTCACATAGCCCTTGTGCTCGTCGAACCCGTACGACGGAAAATCCTCGTGCAGCGCGGTCATGATCCGGTCCCGGGTGACCTTCGCGATGACGGACGCGGCGGCGATGCATCCGGCGACCCGGTCGCCCTTCCACACCGCGAGTCCGGGCACGTCGAGCCCGGGCACCGGGAAGCCGTCGGTCAGCACATAGGCCGGCTTTACCGCGAGCCGGGCCAGCGCACGCCGCATGCCCATCACATTGCAGACGTGCAGGCCGCGCCGGTCCACCTCCTGGGGCGGGATCACGACCGCGGTCCAGGCGACCGCGCGCTTGACGACCTTGGCGTAGATCCGCTCGCGGGCGAGCGGCGTCAGCAGCTTGGAGTCGGCCAGCCCCGGGATCTCTCCGCTCTTGCCCGGCGGCAGGATCACCGCCCCCACCACGAGGGGCCCGGCGCACGCGCCACGGCCGGCCTCGTCGGTGCCGGCGACCGGCCACAGCCCGCGCCGCGCCAGCGCGCGCTCATAGCCGTAGAGCCCCGCGTCGCGGCGTACGGTCGTGCCCGGAACCCGCTCGTCGAAGCCGTGCAGAGCCATCGCTGGCAGCGTACGACCCAATGCGACGGACTACGCCGCCCGCCGCAGCCGACGCCGGAGCAGAACCAGCGGGATCGCTCCGACCACGCCGAGCCCCAGCGGAGTTGCGTCGTCGAGAGCGGACGCGGCCAGTCCGTGCTGGTGGAACGTCGACGGCACCGGCAGCGTCTTCCAGTCCGACGGCGGCCAGACGACGACGAACGCCCGGCCGATCACGTCGTTCTGCGGAATCGTCCCGTCATGGTCCTGCATGTGCGCGCGCGAGTCGGCACTGCCGGCGCGGTTGTCGCCCATCACCCACAGGCGGCCCTTGGGCACGGTCACGTCGAACGGCGTGTCCGACGGCTTGGCGCCCGGGTAGAGGTATTTCTCCGTCAGCGGCACGCCGTTGACCGTGATGCGACCTTGGCTGTCGCAGCAGACCACGTGGTCGCCGCCGACCGCGATGACGCGCTTGATGAAGTCCTTGGAGCTCGGCGCGGCGACGCCGATCGCCGAGCCGATGTCGTGGAAGAAGCGGGCGACAGGGTTGCTGGGCGGGTTGGAGATGAACTCCGGCTGGTCCTGCCAGGACTTCGGCCCCTTGAACACGATGATCTCGCCGCGATGCACGTCACGCAGGCGATAGACGAGCTTGTTGACCAGCACGCGGTCGTAGTGCTTGTCCGGCGGGCCGCCCTGCA
>Ga0207705_10000692_pt1 | contig 27908 bp, 31 predicted proteins | sample KBSC13metaG_FD_184314 | JGI IMG/M metagenome (GOLD analysis project Ga0207705, IMG submission 184314) | Corn rhizosphere microbial communities from Kellogg Biological Station, Michigan, USA - KBS C1-3 metaG (SPAdes) (version 2) | ecosystem: Host-associated > Plants > Roots > Rhizosphere > Soil ... | reverse complement strand
GATCGCGGGCCGGCGCCATGTGCAGGAGAAGTTTAAGCGGCTGGCCGATTCCGCGGAAGGCGGCCCCAATGTCGAGAATGCCGCACTGCAGATTTCCGACGATATCGAAACTTACCTGTGGGTGCAGACGATCACGGGATTGATGATCGGCGCTGTCTCCGCGGTCGCCATGTTCTCGGTCGGACTCGACCATACCTTGTTCTGGACGATCGTGCTGTTTCTGCTCTGCTACATCCCGATCATCGGAGTGACGGTCGGCTCCGTCGTCCCGGCGCTGTTCGCGCTCCTGCAGTTTCCGACCTGGTGGCAGGCGGCCGTCGTCTTTGGTGTCATCCAGGCCGTGGCCTTCGTCGTCGGCAATTTCATCTATCCGAGGATGCAGGCAGAAACCCAGAACATCGATCCCGTCGCGACCCTGCTCAGCCTCGCGTTCTGGGGCTATCTCTGGGGCCTGACCGGCGCTTTTCTGGCGGTTCCGCTGACGCTGATCGTGATGATGATCTGCGCCCATTTCCCGCGCGCTCGGTGGGTCGCGATCCTCCTTAGCAACGACGGCCAGGTCGCCTTCCCCGGCGAGGTCCCGAAAAGGAAAAGGCGCCGAAGCAAATCCTGAGCTCCGGCGCCTTCCTGCTTTTCAACCGGCCTGTTAGCGGCGGTTGATATCGATGTCGCGGATGTAGCCGCGGTAGTCGACGTCGCACTTGAACGACAGGTCGGCCGGCTGCGCATAGCCGTACCCGACCGAGCCATAGGCGCCGTAGCCGTACGGGCTATAGCCGTTGTAGGCCATTCCGCTGCTCGCAAGCCCGCGCACCCTAAGGGTCGATGCCGAGCGCTGCTGGACGCTGGTGATGCCCAGAATCCGGGCATTGCTGTAGGTGTTCGTATAGCCGTACGGGTTATAGCCGTAACCGCTGCTGTAGCCGTAGCCGCCGTAACCGCCATAGCCGCGACTATAGGCCAGCCGCTGCTGGACTGCGGCCGTGCACTGGTTCACCGCAACCTGCGGGTTCACCACGCCATAACCGCCGCCATAGCCGAAATTGCCGTACGGGTTCAGGATCGATTGAAGCACCTGGCCGATGATGTTGGTGGAATAGCCGTACTGGCCGTAACCGTAAGGGTTGGAGCCGTAGGGATAGCCGTATTGCGCCGCGGCCGGGGCCGAAGCGGCGACGAGCGCGGCAAGGCCGACGCCGCCAATCGCAATTCTTTTCAAAGCCTTCATGGCCTGTCTCCTTGAAACGTCTTTCATTCGCCGGGTAAAACGAATGAGCGGTGCGAAGGTCTATCGAATCCGGCGTATAACCGGCCTGAACGCGTCGTTTGCCGCCGTTCAGCAACGTCTGGCCGCGCATTTAGCGGTCGTTCATACACGGCCGCGGAGCTCCCAAGCTTGACTTTCCGTGCTTCCTCCGCTTGAGGAGCGCGGTCGGCGGGGCATCCCCGCTGCTTTTGTTTTCAAGGGTTTTTGCGCAGCCGCCCGGAGTGCCGCGTGGCCGGAGCTACCTTGTACGGGCTCCTGACGAACGGAGAATGGACATGCGTCATCGCGTTGGCGGACGGAAGCTTCAGCGCACCTCGAGCCACCGGGCGGCCCTGTTCCGCAACATGGCGGCCGCGCTCATCAAGCACGAGCAGATCACGACGACCACGGCCAAGGCGAAGGAGCTTCGCCCCTATGTCGAGAAGCTGGTCACGTTGGCGAAGAAGGGCGGGCTTTCGAATCGCCGGATCGCCCACTCGCGAATCATGGACGAGGCGCAGGAGCGCAAGCTGTTCGAGGTGCTGGCCGGGCGCTACGCGTCGCGCAACGGCGGCTACACCCGCATCATCAAGGCCGGCATCCGCCAGTCGGACGCCGCGCCGGTCGCGATCATCGAGTTCGTCGACCGCGACCCCGCCGCCAAGGGCCAGGATTCTGGTCCGGTAACGACCGAGGAAGAGTTCGAGGCAGCCTGAGCCTCGGAGCCGAAGCCGAACTTCTGTCGAAGAGAGGGCGGCTGGCCGGTCGCCCCGCAGCGAAGCTGACAGGACTGACCTCACGCGATTCACTCGCGTGACGGCCCTCGCTTACTCTCGAGAACCGCCCTGCCCTCTACGATCCGCCTCGCCGCAGGCTGGAACGACTTGCTCACTCGGACCTCCGAACCGTCCCGAAGGTGGAGCTGGAGCGATCCCCATTTCGTGCGCACGAGGCGTTCGATCCGGTCCGGATTCACGATCGCCGAGCGATGGATCCGAACGAAACCGAACGCTGCGAGCCCCTGCTCGACGGCGCTCATTGCCTGCCGCTCGAGGAACGATTCCTCGCCGCAATGAAAGCGGACGCATTCGCCCTCCGCACTGATCCAGTCGATCTTAGATACGTCGAGCCGAATGCGCGAGGGACCCCGGCGTACCCACAAATGCGGTTCGTCGGCTGCTTTGGCATGCGCCGCCTTGAGCGCGTTCAGCTGCTCCGCGACCTCGGCTAGCCGACGCCGCGCCTGCCGGTTTTCCACCGCGCTTCGCGCGCGGTCGATAGCCCGCTCCAGTTTGGCCGCGCGAACCGGCTTGGTCAGAAAGTCGATTGCACCGGTCTCGAACGCGTCGAGCGCAAATTCCGAGTGAGCCGTAACGAAAATCAATGCCGGAGCCTTCTCCCCCTCCGACCATGTCCGGCGCGAAAGCACGTCCACCACGTCGAAGCCGTTGAGCTTGGGCATTTCGACATCGAGCAGGAGCGCGTCGATCCCGCCTTTGAATTCGGCCAGCAGGTCCTCGCCGCTCAGGAAAGCGCCACCGATCTCGACGCCCGGAAGGCGCTTCAGCATTCGCCGCAGCCGTTCCACGGCCAGCGGCTCGTCGTCGCACAGAGCGACCCGAAGCGCGCTCACCTTTTCCTCCGGATCGGGATGGTCATCACGACTTCGAAGCCGCCGCCGTTCGCCGCGCCTGCCTCAAACCGCGCCTCGGTCCCGAAATGAAGATCGAGCCGTCGCGCGACATTCTCCAATCCGACCCCGGCCCCGCCAGCAGCTGCTGCATCCGCGTTGCCGCCATCGTCGCCGATCCGGATCTCGAGCTTCCCCGCCACCTCTCGGGCCGCGATCGTCAGGTGCACCGGACCGGTGCTTTGCGCGACCGAATGCTTGACGCTGTTCTCGATCAGCGGCTGCGTGATGAGGTTCGGGACGAGCACGTTCATCAGCTTTCTCGGCACCCGGGTCTCGACACGGAGACGGCTTGGAAACCGGATCTGCTCGACGTCGAGGTAAAGCGCCTGGAGCGCGAGCTCCTCGCGCAGGCTGATCTCCGCTTCCGCATCCAGCTTCAGCGTCGCGCGCAGGAAGTCGGCGAGATTTTCGAGCATCGACTCGGCGTCCGCATTGCGCTTCGCCGACACGAGGCTGGCGGCCGAATTCAGCGAATTGAACAGGAAATGCGGGCTGAGCTGGTACCGGAGCGCACTCAGCCGCGCCCGGTCCGCGTCGCGGCTGAGCTCGGCGATTCGCCGTTCGCGAAGGACCAGCTCCTCGCCGTAGGTCAGCGACAGGAGAAGCACCGTGATTGCCAGGTACACCCATGAGAAAAGATAGACGAGCAAAGGGAAGGCGCCGTCGAAGAGAGTGTCGAAGGGTCCGCCGCCTTGGTAAGGTCCGATGAACGCCAGGAAGACTGCCCAGTTGATCAAGCTGTGAATCGCCGCTGCGCCATAGGCCAGGGCCAGCGCAAGGATCGTTCGCTTGACGAAGCCCATGCCGATGCAGCGCCGGAGGACCGTCAATATTCCGAAGGATATGAGCGCCCCGATGGCGCTGACGACGGCTCGCGCACTGACGGAGGGCCAGCCTTCGAAATGCGGCGCGCGGAAAAGATTGTCTATCGTGAAATAGAGGAACTGGAGCGTCCAGAAGCCGGCGATGACGGCGATCGCGATCCGGCCGAAGCGGCCGAAGCGGCCGCCACCGACCGCTGCCGGCACGCCCGATTCGGCGGCCACGGCCAGCATGGTCGCATGTCTCGGCGAACTTCGGCCGGTCAACGGCGATTCAACGGCATTTCGGGTTCGCTCACAACACCTCCTTGGTGAAATCACTGCCCGAAGTGTACTTTTCGCCTGCTCGGAGAACGTTGTGAGCGAAGGAGCGGACGATGATCAAGCTCATCCTTGCAAGCGCGGCGATCCTAGCCGCATCGGCGGCGAGTGCTTCCGGTACAGGCCGGGCCACGGCCGCACCCGCCCAGTCAGCCGCCGCCGATCCCGACATGGTCTGCAAATACGTCGTCGCCGCCGGCCCCGCGTGGAAGAACAAGCCCTACCAGCTGTGCCAGAGCAACGAGAAGTGGGCCGCAAAGCAAGCTGCCGACGACAGGAACGCCAATCACGTCGAATGCCATTATCAGGAGATAACCGGCAGCCGGCTCCGGGCCGGCAAGCGCTGCATGACCGCCGATATGTGGATGCAGGAACGCCAGATGACCGCGGATTACGTGCAGAAGATCCAGGCGGCGACCGCGGGGCCTCACTAGCGCCCCGGACAGTGGGGCGGCGATTCAACGGCATTTCAGGCTCGCTCGCAACATCCGTAGTGATCGCAACCTGGGCGAGTGTAATGTTACCACAACACAAGTGATGTGCGTTTGTCGCGAGTTGAGGAGTCTAGCATGATCAGAATCGTCACCGCCTCGGCCTTCATCTTCGGAATTGCGGTCGCCGCCGGCGGTGCCGCCGCGGTTGCGCAGCAGCAGCCGGCTCCGACCGCGACGACCATTCAATCACAGCCGGCACGCAGCACCGAAGACGCCAAGATCATCTGCAAATATGTCGTCGCGGCTGGCCCATCGCGCGAGAACAAGCCGTACCGGATGTGCATGAGCAAGTCCGATTGGGCGCTCAAGGATCAGCGCGACAGCAAGGACGCCAACCGAATCGTCTGCAAATATGAGCAGGACCCTGAATCGAAGCTTTCGGGCAAGAAGATCTGCCAGCCCGCGTCCGAGTGGGCGGAGCAGGAGCGGCTCGCGCGCGAGAAGATCCAGGAGATCCAGATGCGGACCTGCTCCAGTTACCAGCCTTGTTAGCGTCGATTAGCCGCCGCTCCATCGCTTGAAATGATACCGGCCGCGGACCGGCGCGGCCCGGTACGAATGGCCCGACGTGCAGGTCACCTTGAATGCGCCCGGCGCCCCTTCGACGGCGGTCGTTGAGGCGACCGATCCGCAGGCATAGCCGATCCGCCCGATCGTCCGCGCCACCACGGCGTTCGGAAGCGGCATTGCCGCCGGAGCTTCCGCGGCAGCCGATGAGGCGAGCGCCGCGACCTGCTCGCTTGGAATATCGGGGACGTCTTCCGCCCGCTGCGGAGCCGAAAGCACCGGCTCGGCAACCGCTGGTTCGTGCCGACGCGCCCGTGGTCCAGCCTTGGCCGGTTCGTGACGGAGTTCGACCTTGGCCGGTGCTTGCGCCTCTGGCGCCGCGACTGCCGGCGGCTCCGCGACCCCCGGCCTTTCCACCTTGGGAACCGGAAAGTTCACGGCCTGCTGGGCCTGCGCCGGGTCGATCCCGCGCGAGGCATACCAGCCCAGCCCCGCGCCGATCGCCGCGACCCCCAGGAACAGGCCGCCGACCGCGAGCGCCGGGCGCTGCCATTGCGCCGGCGCGGGTTCGACCTCCTGGAACCGCTCCGCAACAATCGGCCGTACGGGTTGCTCGAGGCGGGGCGGCGTCGGCGGGCCCGCCTCCGCTGTCGGCGCCGGGCGCGGCAGGCTGTCGATCGCCGGCAGCGCCGCCGAAGCGATCCGCGCCGATGCTGTGAACGGCCAGCCGTCGCGCGGAAACATCGCCCCGGGCGCGACGCCCACCACCGGCTCCGGTGCGGGCGGCGGAGCGATCGACTCATCATAGGCGCGGCGCCTGGTGGGATCGCGAAGCGTCTCGAACGCCTGTCCGATCTCGGCGATGTCGCGGACCGAGCGCGGCATCAGCGGGCTCATCGCCAGCGCGAACGCGCGAGCGATTTCCTCGTCGCCGGCATCGGGCGCGAGCCCGAGCCGCTCGTAATGGTTTCGCTTCAACGTGATTGTGTCGGTCATCGGAACCCCCGCGAGCTACGGGAGCATTCGAGCCCTTGCCGGGCGGCGCTTCAATTCGCCCCGGCACTGATTTCGCTCCGAATGGCGCGCCGACGGCGGCGTTCGTCTTTTACGGCCGTCCGTTTGAGCCGGTATACGAACGGTGAATCAGAGCGGCAGCAGGCCGAACTTCCTGCGCCACGTGTCGTCGAGCAGGTCCTGAACCTCGGGATGCCGCTCCATATAGGCAGCGAAGAAGGGGCAGATCGGGATGACCTTCAACCCGCGCTCCCGCGCAGCCGAAAGCCCGAAGCGGATCAGCGCCGACCCCAGGCCCTGCCCGCCATGCGCCTCGGGCACTTCGGTGTGGGTGAACATGATCTTGCCGGGGATGAGATTGTATTCGGCGAAGGCAAAGGTCCCGTCGCCAAGGTCGATCTCGAAGCGGTGGCGTTCGGAATTGTCGCGGATATCGGGTGCAGGGGTGCCGGTCATGCCCCTGCTGTAGCAGAGGAGCTGGCCTTGTCAGGCCCCTACGGCCGCCGATCGCACTGCGAATAGTCGCCCGCCTTGCACGCGGCGACCGCCCGCTCCCACGCCGCCTGCGCCTGTTCCGCCGCCGCCTTGAGCTCGGTTCGGCGCTTCTCCATCGCGGCCACGTCGGCCTGATATTGCGTGACCGCCTGCTGCTGCTTGTTCAGCTCCTGCGTATAGGCCGCCATCTTCGCCTGGTATTCGGCCTCCCACTCGGCCTTCGTCTTGTGGACGGGCGGAGCAGTCACCGCGGGCGCGGCCGCCTCCTGGACCGGCGTCGATGACGGCCCGGTGCCGCAGATGGTCACGCCCGAACCGAACAGCCCGGCGTTCTGGAACGACTGGCAAATGAGCCCGATACCGCACAGCTTCGGATCGGCGCCATCGTAGATCACGCGGTGGCAGCACTCGCTCGTGCAGGCCTTCGCCGCGCCCAGCTTGGTGCGCTTCAGAAGCTCTTCGATCGCCAGCGTCTGCAGGCGGTCCCTCTCCGCCGTCAGCCGCTCGCGGTCGGCATCGATCTGCTTGCGCTTCTGGACATTGGCGAGGACCGTCGCGGAGATGTTGTCGCGCAGCTCGTTCACCTGATCCATCTGCTCTTTCAGGCTTTTCGCGCGCTGCATGATCTCCTCGACCTTCGCGCGGTGCGCATCGATTTGCGGATTGCATCGATTGGCGAGCTCGACCGGCACCTCGCCGCCTTCGGGCGGACATCCGGAATCGATGATCCTCTGGCGCATCTGGTCCGCCTCGTTGGCGTCCATCTGCACCTGCGTGACCTCGCTCTCGATCCGCGCGCGCTGCTTATGCTCGGCTTCGTTGGCGAAGACCTGCGCGTCTTCCGAGGTCTTGAGGTCCTTGTCCTGCTTGTCGAGCGAGTCGAGGTCGTTGAGCGGCCCCTGGATCTCGACTCCGATCTGAGCGAAAATGCTGCTTGCGGGCGGCGCGGCCGCAACCGCGCCAAGGCCGGCGAGCGCCAGCCAGTACCGGGTCTTCATGATCTCTCCCCCCGATCATAAAGTCATCCCACCGCTGCGCCGATGCTTCCAAAGATTTCCGCCATTGTCGAGTGACAACTTACGCCGCCCGTTTGCCCTAGCTATCGAACGGAACAACAACCATGGCTGCAATCAATGGCCGAGTTCCTCACGCTCGTATCAGGGCGAGAGCGTGCGGGCCTCTAGCCCGTTTCGCATGACTGGGAGCCCAAAAAAAGGGCCGCCCCAGCAGGACGGCCCTTCCTTGTTCCTGAACCGGAAAGCGTTGGGCTTAGCCCAGCATTTCCTGCTCCAGCTTCTTCGCCATTTCTTCGATGTTCTCCGGGGGCCAGCCGGGGATATCCATCCCCAGCCGAAGGCCCATGCTCGCAAGCACTTCCTTGATCTCGTTCAAGGACTTGCGGCCGAAGTTCGGCGTGCGCAGCATCTCGGCTTCGGTCTTCTGAACCAGGTCGCCGATGTAGATGATGTTGTCGTTCTTCAGGCAATTGGCCGAGCGCACCGAAAGCTCCAGCTCGTCGACCTTCTTGAGGAGGTAGCGGTTGAGCTGGTTGGTGTCGGCGGGCGAGGCCTCGGCGGCCATTGCCGGCTGTCCGATCATCGCCGGCGCTGCTGCCGTGCGCATTGCCGCCTCGTCAAAGTGGACGAACAGCTGCAGCTGGTCCTGGAGGATCCGCGCGGCATAGCCGAGCGCATCTTCCGGGGTCACCGTTCCGTCGGTCTCGATCGTCAGGGTCAGCTTGTCGTAATCGAGCTCCTGCCCGACACGGGTGTTCTCGACCTTGTAGGCGACCTGCCGGACCGGCGAATAGAGCGCGTCGACCGGGATCAGGCCGATCGGCGCTTCCGCCGGGCGGTTGGCGGCGGCCGGGACATAGCCCTTACCGATATCGGCGGTCAGCTCCATGTTGAGCGTGGCGCCCTGGTCGAGGTGACAGATCACCAGCTCGGGGTTGGTCACTTCCATGTCGCCGGCGGTGGCGATCATGCCCGCGGTGACTTCCGCCGGGCCGGTCGCGGAAAGCTGGAGCCGCTTCGGGCCCTCGCCTTCCATCTTCAGGGCGATCTGCTTCACGTTGAGCACGATGTCGGTCACGTCCTCGCGGACGCCCGGGAGCGAGCTGAACTCGTGAAGCGCGCCCTCCATCTTGATCGAGGTGACGGCTGCGCCCTGGAGCGACGAGAGCAGCACCCGCCGCAGCGAGTTGCCGAGAGTCATTCCGAAGCCGCGCTCCAGCGGCTCGGCGACGAAGACTGCGCGGCGGCGGTTGTCGCCGGTCGCCTGCTTCTTCTCCAGCGCGTTCGGCTTTTTCAGTTCCTGCCAGTTCTTGGTGTTGACGGCCATGAATGTCTTCCTGCCCTCTGGCGGGACGTCTCCCGCCGAAATGAAAACTTGAACTCGCCGCGGGTTTCCCCGCCGGCGGCGGCACTCGTCCCGTTAGACGCGCCGCCTCTTCGACGGCCGGACCCCGTTGTGCGGGATCGGGGTGACGTCGCGGATGCTGGTGATCGTGAAGCCGACCGCCTGGAGCGCCCGAAGCGCGCTCTCGCGGCCCGAACCGGGGCCCTTGACCTCGACCTCGAGCGTGCGAACGCCGTGCTCGGCAGCTTTCCTGCCGGCGTCCTCGGCGGCGACCTGCGCCGCGTAAGGGGTCGACTTGCGGCTTCCCTTGAAGCCCATCATCCCGGCCGAACTCCACGCGATGGCGTTGCCCTGCGCGTCGGTGATGGTGATCATTGTGTTGTTGAAGCTGGCGTTCACGTGAGCGACGCCGGCCGTGATATTCTTGCGCTCCCTTCTGCGGAGGCGCTGTGGTGCCTGGGCCATGGTATCTCGTTCCTAAATCCTAAAAAAGCGGGCGTTCTTCTGCCCTCCCGCTGGCGGGAGGGGCGGGGTGGGCCTACTTCTTCTTGCCGGCGATCGGCTTCGCCTTGCCTTTGCGGGTGCGCGCGTTGGTGTGCGTGCGCTGGCCGCGGACGGGAAGACCCTTACGGTGCCTCAGGCCCCGGTAAGAGGCGAGGTCCATCAATCGCTTGATGTTCATCGCGGTCTCGCGGCGGAGGTCGCCTTCGACGGTCTGGTTCGCGTCGATTTCCTCGCGGATTTTCAGGACTTCCTGATCGGTCAGGTCCTGGACCCTGCGATCAGGCTCGATCCCGAGCTTGGCGATGATCTGCTTGGCCGTGGTCTGGCCGATTCCGTGGATGTAGGTGAGCGCGACTTCGACGCGCTTGTTCGTTGGGATGTTGACGCCGGCGATACGTGCCATTCTTGCCTTTTTCCTTTTCAGCTCCACAGGCGTCGAATTTGCGAGGGAAATCCCACGCGAAAGTTTGACGCCTATCTCCTCGCTAGTTGGCACCCGGTCCAAACGAAAAACCGACGCGCGCACGAATGCGCCGCCGGAAACCGGTTGATCGGGATGGTGGCGATGTAGGATTGGGCGGGTCGCGAGTCAAGGCGGAGCGTTGAGGCAGGCAATGCGCGAAAAGACCATCCACCAGATCTTCGATATCAGCGTCACGCTCAAGGGGCTTCACGCGCTTGTCGAGATCGCGAGCGGCCTCGCCCTCTACCTCGTCAGCACCGCGACTGTCGTCCGCCTGATCGACGGCCTCACACGAAGCGAGCTCATCGAGGATCCGCACGATTTCCTGGCCCGGCACGTGCTCCGGTTCGCGGAAGGCTTCTCGGCGCAAACCCATCATTTCTACGCTTTCTACCTGCTCAGCCACGGACTGGTGAAAGGGGCGCTGGTGATCGGGCTGCTCCGTCAGAAGCTCTGGGCTTATCCCGCGAGCTTCGTCGTCTTCGGCGCCTTCATCGCCTACCAGCTCTATCGCTACAGCTACACGCACGAGTTCAGCCTCATCCTCCTGTCGCTTCTCGACCTGTTCGTCATCGCTCTCGCAATCCACGAGTACCGGCTGCTGAGGCGCCATCTCCCCACCCATTGAATTGCGGTCGCACGCGCTCCCCGATACAGGCGCGACGATGCACCGCCTAACGCACGACCGGCCGATGCCCGAGCAGCTTCGCGGAAGCGTCATCGCGCTCGGCAATTTCGACGGCTTCCACCTCGGTCACCAGGCGGTGGTCAGCCGCGCAATCTCCCTCGGCTTCCACGAGCGGCGCCCGGTCATCGTCGCCACCTTCGAGCCGCATCCGGTGCGCTTCTTCAAGCCCGACGTGCCGCCCTTCCGCTTGACCAGCCTCGACCAGCGCGAGCGGCTGTTCGCTCATGCCGGCGCGGACGGGATGCTGGTCTTCAATTTCGACAAGGCGCTTGCGACCACCAGCGCCGAGGATTTCGTCTCTGAAATCCTGGCGAAGCAGCTCGGCGTGCGAGCGGTCGTCACCGGCACCGACTTCACCTTCGGTCGCGGCCGTGCGGGCAATGCCGAGGTAATGCGGACGCTCGGGGCCAGCCACGACATCGAGGTGGAAACGGTGGGTCCGGTCATCCTCGACGGCGAGCCGGTATCGTCCAGCCGGATCCGCCAGGCGCTTGCAGCCGGCGACCCGGCGACGGCGACGCACCTTCTCACCCGGCCATTCGCCATCGAGGCGGCGGTCGAGCGCGGCGACGGCCGCGGGCACGACCTCGGTTTCCCAACAGCCAACGTTTCGCTCGGGCGATACCAGCGCCCGGCGCATGGCATCTACGCGGTCCGGGTCCGGCTCGACGACGGCAGCGAGCATAGCGGGGTCGCGAGCTTCGGCGTGCGGCCGATGTTCGAGGGTCGCGACGAGGTGCTCGAGACGTACATCTTCGATTGGGAAGGCGATCTCTACGGCCGGACGATCGAGGTCGACCTCATCGCTTACATCCGCCCGGAAGCGAAGTTCGACAGCATCGACGCGCTGGTCGAACGCATGCGCGAGGACGAGGCCGAGGCGAGGAGAATTTTGGCTGCCGAATAACCGTCATTGCGAGCGTAGCGAAGCAATCCAGCGGCGTTCTGGATTGCCGCGTCGCCTGCGGCTCCTCGCAATGACGGTTTGCATTGGGCAAACCGCCCGCTAGAGCCGCGTCCGAATGTCCGACGCTCCTGAAAAACCCGATTACCGGCCGACCGTTTTCCTTCCGAAGACCGGCTTCCCGATGAAGGCCGGCCTCCCGCAGAAGGAACCGGCGATCCTTGCCCGCTGGGAGGAACAGGACCTTTACGGCGAGATCCGCCGCGCTCGCGCCGGGAAACCCAAGTTCATCTTCCACGACGGCCCGCCCTACGCCAACGGCGACATCCACATCGGCCACGCGCTCAACCACACAATCAAGGACATGGTCGTCCGCACCCAGACATTGCTGGGCAAGGATGCGCCCTACGTTCCCGGCTGGGACTGCCACGGGCTTCCGATCGAGTGGAAGGTCGAGGAGCAGTACCGCAAGAAGAAGCTCAACAAGGACGAGGTTCCGGTCCGCGAATTCCGCGCCGAGTGCCGCGCCTATGCCCAGCATTGGGTCGACGTTCAGCGCGAGCAATTGAAGCGGCTCGGGATCGGCGCCGACTGGGACCACCCCTATCTGACGATGCAGTATGAGAGCGAGGCGACGATCGTCTCCGAGCTCTTCAAGTTCGCCAAAAGCGGGCAGCTCTATCGCGGCGCGAAGCCGGTGATGTGGTCGCCGGTCGAGAAGACCGCGCTGGCCGAGGCCGAGATCGAATATGAGGACATCGTCTCGACCCAGATCGATGTCGCGTTCGAGATCGTCGAGAGCCCGATCCCGGAGCTGGTCGGCGCTTATGCCGTGGTGTGGACGACCACGCCGTGGACGATCCCGGTCAACCAGGGCATCGCCTACGGGCCGGACGTTGATTACTTCCTGATCATGACAGTCGTTCCTCGAGAGGACGATGAGTCACAAGCCCAATACGACGCTCGCCTAGCTGACAATCCTTGGCACAACGGCAAATTCCTTGTCGTGCGTGAGCTGGTGGATGCCTTCTTGGACCGAACGCAGACCGCTCAGGTTCGAATGGCGCTCTCCGAACTGATCTGCAAAGGCTCCGACCTCGCAGGCACGATTGCCCGCCATCCGATGCACAAGCTCGGCGGGTTCTTCGCCAGGCCACGCCCGTTCCTCCCCGGCGACTTCGTCACCACCGACCAGGGCACCGGCCTCGTCCACATGGCGCCCGACCATGGCGAGGACGATTTCGAGCTGTGCCGCGCCAACGGCATCGACCCCGTGTTCGCGGTCGATGCGGGAGGATTCTACCGGCCGGACTGGCTGTGGCTCGGCGGGCAAGGCAGCGTCATCAACGCCAAGTTCAATGCGCCCGACGGACCGATCTGCTCCGACCTGCGCGACGCCGGTGCGCTCCTCGCCGCGAGCGCGGACTTCACGCACAGCTACCCGCACAGCTGGCGGTCGAAGGCGAAGGTCATCTACCGCTGCACCCCGCAGTGGTTCATCCCGATGGACAAGTTGATGGACGAGCGGAGCTGCCGCTGGTTCTTCGAGGGGCGCTGGGAGAATGAGGGCGGCGCGCTGCTTGAAAGGCCGCTTGAGAAGCGTCCAAAGCGCTCGCTCCGCGAAGTCGCTCTGCACGCTATCGCCGACACGCGCTTCGTCCCGGAAAAGGGGCGCAACCGGCTGCAGTCGATGGTCGAAGGACGGCCCGACTGGGTGATCAGCCGCCAGCGCGCCTGGGGCGTCCCGATCGCCTTGTTCGTCGAGCGGGCGACGGGCGAGGTGCTGGTCGATGCCAACGTCAACGCCCGTATCGTCGAGGCCATCCGCGAGAATGGAGTCGATGTCTGGGCCGCCGAAAATGCGGCGCATTTCCTCGGCGAGGCGCGCAACCCCGACGATTACGAGATGGTCGGCGACATCCTCGACGTCTGGTTCGACAGCGGCTGCACGCACGTCTTCACTCTGGAGAGCGGCCGCTGGCCCGACCTGCGCTGGCCCGCCGACATCTATGTGGAGGGTAGCGACCAGCATCGCGGCTGGTTTCAGTCGTCTCTTCTCGAAAGCTGCGGTACGCGCGGGCGGGCGCCTTACGACGCGCTCCTGACCCATGGGTTCACGATGGACGCCAAGGGCATGAAGATGTCCAAGTCGCTGGGCAACACGATCAGCCCGCTCGACCTGATGAAGGACTACGGTGCCGACATCCTGCGGCTATGGGCGCTCAGCGTCGACTTTACCGAGGACCACCGGATCGGGAAGGAAATCCTGGGCGGGGTCGCGGACCAGTACCGCAAGCTCCGGAACACCTTCCGCTATCTGCTCGGGGCACTGTCGGATTTCTCGTCGGAAGAGCGGGTGACGGATGTCGCCGCGATGCCCGAGCTAGAGCGCTACATGCTCCACCTGACCGCTGAACTGGACGCAAAGCTTCGCCAGGCGGTGAACGATTACGACTTCAACACCTACACGCGGCTGCTGTCCGACTTCGCCAACGAGGACTTGAGCGCCTTCTATTTCGATATCCGCAAGGACGTTCTTTATTGCGACGTCAACGCGCTGACGGGGGCCGAATCCGAGCGGCGGGCGGCGTACCGCACCGTCCTCGACCATCTCTTCCACGCGCTGGTGCGCTGGCTTGCGCCCGTGCTGGTGTTCACGACGGAGGAAGTATGGAGCACGCGCTATCCGGACGCAGGGTCGGTGCACTTGCTCGAATGGCCGGAGATTCCGCAGGTCGAGGCTGACGGTGCGAAATGGGCGCGGCTTCGCGAGCTGCGCTCGACCGTCACCGAAGCGATCGAGCCGCTCCGCCGCGACAAGGTCATCGGGTCGAGCCTGGAGGCGGAAGTCACTTTGCCCGAGCTTCCCGCGCCGGCCGATTTCCTCGCCGAGCTGTTCATTTCGTCGACGGTTCATCAGGGCGACACGCTGAAGATTTCAGAAACCCACCACCACAAATGCGGGCGGTGCTGGCGCTATCTGCCCGAAGTCGAGGAGGACGGAGCGTTGTGCGGGCGCTGTCAGGAGTTTGTTGATGCGTGAGCGGACGTTCGGTTTTTCCATCGCGCTGGTGATCTTCGCCCTCGACCAGCTGGCGAAGTGGATCGTGTCGGGGCCGCTGCGCCTGCAAGAAGTGGCGCAGATCACTATCCTGCCCTTCTTCAACCTGACGTGGACGGAGAACAACGGCATTTCTCTCGGCCTTCTCAATGCGGAAACCGAGACAGGCCGCTGGATGCTGGTCGCGCTGACTTCCGCAATCGCGATTGGGGTCGCCGTCTGGATCGGGCGGGAAAAGCACCGCTGGGACCAGGCGGCGCTCGGGCTGATCCTGGGCGGAGCGCTCGGCAATATCCTCGACCGGGCCAGGCATGGCTTCGTGGTCGATTTCGCCGACCTTCACTTCGGGGCCTTCCGCCCCTTTTTGGTCTTCAATGTCGGCGATGCAGCGATTAGCATCGGCGTCGTCATCCTGTTAGTGCGCGCGTTCCTCATCAAAGACGAGCACAAGAAGCTGCCCAAGGAGTCCGTCGAAAATGCGTAAGAGCCTCACTCTCCTGCTGATCCCGGCGATTGCGCTCGGCGGCTGCGCCGTCTTCAGGACGAAGTCGGCGACACCAGACGAATTCGCTGTCGCACGCAACGCGCCGCTGGTGATTCCGCCCGATTATTCGCTGACTCCGCCGGTCGCCGGAACGGCGACAGCCTCGCCGGAAGACGCGCAGCAGCAGGCGGTCGAAGCTCTGTTCGGCGGGCCCGCGCCAAGGCCGCCGTCGGAATCGCTGCTTCTCGATGAAGCGGGACGCGACCGCGTGGCGCTTGGGGTCCGCTCGATCGTCGGCGATCCGAACACGAATGTCGTGGACATGGGCGCGACGACTCGGACAATCATCGCGGCGCCGCAAAGCGACACGCAGATCGCATCCGTCCAGATCCCATAACGGGCGGACAGCGGGGGAAGCAAAAAGAATGGCCGAAGAGACCCTCTCAACCCGGCTCGTCGAGATCGAATCCATGCTTGACCGGTCGCGCCGACGCTTCGAGGAAGGCTCGCGCCTTGTCGAGGAAGCGCACAAGTCGCTGGCCGAAATCCAGCAGGCGCTGATCGGCTCGCCGTCGAGCGTCTCGCGCGAGCAGAGCGACGAGGCAGCGTCGAAGCTGGTCGCGTCGCTGCGCGCGTCGGGCGGCGAGATGCCGGAAAGCCTGTGCGGTGGCCGCCTGTCGGTCGACCAGATCCAGCGGCTGATCCGCATCGACGGTCATCCGATCGGGATCACCGAGATGGAATATCGCGTGCTCGAACTGCTCGCCTTCGCGCGCAACAATGTCGTCACCCGGGCGATGCTTCTGAAGCATCTCTATCGCCGGTCCGACGACCAGCCTCAGCCGAAGATTATCGACGTCTTCATCTCCAAGCTCAGGAAGAAGCTTCGGAGCGCGTCGGGGGGAGCCGAGTTCATCGAGACGATCCCGCAACGCGGCTGGATCCTTCGCGATATCGGCCCGGAGAGCGGGGCTTAACACTTCCTTAGGCACGCCCGTTCACAACGGGCAGCATGTTGCACCTGTTCGCCCAAGCCCCAGCGCCGCAACCCGCGGAGCGGCTGCATCCGGAGCCCGTCACTCGCCTCGCGAGCCTTCGCAATGCACTGCGCGTCGTGGATGAGTTCGGCGGCGGCCCGTCCGATGATTTCGACGACCGGATATCGGAGCGGTGGGAGAGCGCGGACGGAGCAGCCAGGCGCTGCTTCGACCGCCGCTCGTCCGAGCTGGTCGCGGCCGCGACGGTGGGCCTCGAGGCCGTGTCCTTCCAACGCGAGCAGGGTCTTGACGCAAGCATCGCCGCGCTTCGGGTCATTGCCGATGAGCTAAAGACCGGTCTCAAGGACCTCGAGCGGATTTTCACCCGCTAGGCTGGGCCGAGCGCCTTCGGCGTTGCAGGGTCCGCGCCCCACTCGCTCCAGCTTCCGTCGTAGAGCTTCGTCTCGTCGTTCCCGAGAAGGTGGGCGGCAAACAGCAGGCTGGCCGCGGTCACTCCGGACCCACAGCTCGCAACGAGGGGCCGCGTCGCGTCCGCGCCCGCCTCAGCGAAGACTCTCGCCAGCTCCTCGCGGCTACGAAACGTGCCGTCCTCAAAATATACCGCCGAGAAGGGGACGTTGCGGGCGCCTGGAATGTGACCGGACGCGACACCAGGCCGCGGATCGGGCTCGCTGCCTTCGAATCGCCCGGGACCACGAGCATCGACGAGCGGAAGCTCAATCCCGCCGAGAATCTGCTGCTTGGTGACGACCTCGTCCGGGCGCTCGGCGGCGTCGAAGGCGACGTCGCGCGGCTTCGGCTCGCCGGCTTCGACCGGACGGCCTTCCGCGGTCCATTTCTGGAAGCCGCCATCGAGTATCGCGACGTCGCCGACTCCGAAATGCCGTAACATGAACCAGCCGCGAGCGGCGGTGCGGATCGGCGAATTGTCGTAGACGACGATTCGGTCCGAGCTGCCGACCCCGATGCGCTCCATGGCGCGGGCGAATTCGGCTGCGCCCGGAAGCATGTGCGGAGCGGGATTCGCCGCGTCGCTCACCTCGTCGATGTCGAGGAAGCGGGCACTGGGGATGCGCGCCTGCAGAAATTCATCGCGACCGCTGCGGCCGCTCGCCGGCATGAACCAGCTGGCGTCGACGACGGTGAGTCCGGGCTCACCGAGATGGTCGGCCAGCCATTGAGTCGAGACGAGTGATTCCATTCGACCAAGATAGGCTGCAGAACAGGCAAATGAAGACCGGCGAGATCAAACTCCATGAAAGTTGGCTGAGGCCGCTGCGCAGCGAGTTCGAGCAACCCTACATGGGCGAGCTCAAGGCATTCCTTCGAGCGGAGCGGGAAAAGGGGCGGACGATCTTCCCGCGAGCGTCCAACTGGTTCCGGGCGCTCGACCTCACGCCGCTGGACAAAGTTCGCGTCGTCATACTCGGCCAGGACCCCTATCACGGGCAAGGGCAGGCGCACGGCCTGTGTTTCTCGGTGATGCCCGGCGTCCGCCCGCCGCCGAGCCTCGTCAATATCTTCAAGGAGATGCAGAGCGACCTCGGGGTATCGCCGAGCCGACACGGCTTCCTCGAACATTGGGCGAGCCAGGGCGTGCTCCTCCTCAACAGCGTTCTGACCGTGGAGATGGGTCAAGCCGCTTCGCATCGCGAGAAGGGATGGGAGCGGTTCACCGATGCCGTCGTTCGGCTGGTGAACGCAAAGCCCGAGCCGGTCGTGTTCATGCTGTGGGGAAGCTATGCGCAGAAGAAGGCGGCGTTCGTCGACACCGCGAAGCATTTGGTTCTGAAGGCTGCGCACCCCTCCCCCTTGAGCGCGCACAGCGGTTTTTTCGGCTGCCGGCATTTTTCGAAAGCCAATGCGTTCCTGGAAGCGCGCGGGCTTGAGCCAGTCGACTGGGCGTTGCCTGAATGCGAGACTGCGGCGTAAGGGGCCGCGCGATGGACCCGAAGCATCTTGGAAAGCAGAGCGCCCTTCCCGCCTCGCCGGAAGAGGCGGTGCTCGATTACGTGCCGAACCCGCGCCCGCAGGAATTGTACCTGGTGCGGTTCGCCGCGCCGGAGTTCACTTCGCTGTGCCCGGTCACCGGCCAACCAGACTTTGCGCATCTCGTTATCGACTATGCGCCGAATGGCACGATCGTCGAATCGAAGAGCCTGAAGCTGTTCCTCTCCTCGTTCCGCAATCACGGCGCCTTCCACGAGGACGTCACCGTCGGAATCGGCAAAAGGCTCACGCAAGAGATGAAGCCGAAATGGCTCCGCATCGGCGGCTATTGGTATCCGCGCGGCGGGATGCCGATCGACGTCTTCTGGCAGAGCGGCGCGCCCCCGGAAGGGCTATGGCTGCCCGATCAGGGCATCGCCGCCTACCGGGGCCGGTAGACTAGCGGTAGCCGGCTTCGCGCGGCTCCTCGAACTGCTCGGTTGGCGGAGCACTTGACGCCTGGCCCTTCGTCCACAGGTAAAGTCCGCCGACAAGCAACACGAACAGGACGATCCCGAGCGGCACCGCCAGGCCGAAACCATGGACGATTGCGAGCGGGGCGTCGCTGTTCGTCGCCGCGACAATGCCGGCGAAGACGACGCCGAACAGGCTTTCGCCGACGATTACGCCGGTCGCGAGGAGGACGCCCATGCGCTGGGCGAATTCCGGGTTGGCAGCGCGCTTCGCCCACTTTTCGTAGAAATGGCCGAGCACCGCGCCGATCGGGATCAGCAGGGTCAGCGCCATCGGAAGGTAGATCCCCATCCCGACCGCGAGCGGCGGCATCGCGCCGCGCTTGGTCGCCCGGAGGAATTCATCAATGATGACCGCGACGACACCGATCCCGGCGCCGATCCCGATCAGGCCCCAGTCAAGGTTGCCGCCGAGAACGCCCTGCGCGATCGCCGAGATGAGCTGGGCCTGCGGCGCCGCGAGCGCGGTGATGCCCGCCCCCGGCACGCCCTGGAAACCGAACGCGGTGTTCAAGAGGTCGAGGATCGGCGGGATGACAAGCGAGCCGAAGACGACCCCGAGGATAAGCGCAACCTGCTGCCGCCACGGCGTCGCTTCGACCAGCTGCCCGGTCTTCAAGTCCTGAAGGTTGTTGTTGGAGATCGTCGCAACTCCGAACACGATCGCGGTTACGAATAGCGAGAAGGCGACAAGGCTCTTGGTCGCATCGCCAGTCGCCGCCGGGAACAGCATCGCGAGGATCAGCGCAATTCCGACCACCGAGAGGATGCCGACGCCCGAAATCGGGCTGTTCGAGGCGCCGATCAGGCCGGCCATATAGCCACACACCGCGGCGATGATGACGCCCGCGACCAGTACATAGATGATCGAAAGGAGGATTGTCGCGGTCGGGTTGGCCGCAATCGGGTTGGTGTCCGCGAAAGCATAGAGCAGAAGCCCGATCGGGATCATCGAGAGCAGGATAGTCGCAGTGACCATCCCGATCGGAATATCCCGTTCGGTGATTGGCAGCGTATCCGCGCGGCCCGCCTTGCGCTCGCGGTTCGCCGCCATCGCCGATCGGATCCCGCCGACGATCGGCCCGAGGATCCGAAGCAAGGTCCATATCGCGGCGACGCCGATCGTGCCGGCGCCGACGAAACGCACCTTGTTGACGAAGATGTCGCCGACGAAATCGTCGAGGCTTGTTCCGAGCGGAATCGCCCCGGCGAGCGAGGTGTAGTGGGGAACGAGATAGGCCCAGCTGATCAGCAGGCCGATGAACATCGCGATTCCGACCGACAAGCCGACGAGATGACCCACTCCGATCAGCGCCAGCGACAGGCTGGCCGAGACCTGGGTCGAGCCCGAGCCGACGCGGAAGCTCTTCGCGGCGGCGGAAGAGATCAGGCCGGTCGCGGCAAGCAGCGAATAGCCGGCGGCGGCGATCGAACTGACGATGATCATCAGCAGGCCGCGCCGGTTTTCCTCTGCGCCTCCGACGCCCGCGCCGACCTTGAGGACCTCTGCCGCAGCGACGCCTTCCGGATAAGGAAGGTCGGAGCCGGTCACCATCGCGCGCCTCAGCGGGACGGAATACATGACCCCGAGGATTCCGCCGATGCCGATCACCGCGACCGATAGCCAATAGGGAAATCCCGTCCACCAGCCGACCATGATCAGGCCCGGAAGGACGAAGATGATCGCCGACAGGGTGCCCGCCGCCGAAGCGATCGTCTGGACGATATTGTTTTCCTGGATCGTCGAATCGCGGAAGAATTTCAGCACGGCCATCGAAATCACGGCAGCCGGGATCGACGTCGCGAAAGTCAGGCCGATCTTGAGGCCGAGATAGACGTTGGCAGCCGTGAACACGACCGTGATCAGCGCCCCCAGGATGATCCCGCGAAGCGTCAGTTCCTTGAGGCCGGGATCGCGACTGGTGGCGCGTGAAGCGGCGGTGGCCATGTGGGTCTATCCTTGCCTGATCTAGAGACTTGTGGAGTGGGGAGGGTCCGACGCCGGGATAGGGCTCGAATGGCGGCGAACGACCTGCCATCGCCCGTCCTCGCGGACCCAGACGTCGGTGAGCAAGACCGAATCTTCGATTTCGCGGCCGAGATAGGACACGCGCCAGCGCGCTTCGACCGTTCCGACCATCATGTCTTCAAAAACAACCGCATCCTTGATGTCGAGATCGATGCTGACGAGTTCGCGCTTCTGAACGGCCTCCAGCCACTCCTCGCGATTCAGCGTGAACGGCCCGGTGGAGCGAGTCCCGATCAGCGTGAAGCGGGGATGGATCAGCGTGCGAAGCCGCTCCGCGTCGCTGGCGCACAACGAGTCGCGCCACTGGCACTCAAGGGAATTGATCAACTCGCAGTTGCTTGCTGTCACCGGCGACGGCCTCTCATTGCCTTGTCCCTCTTTGCTTCGCCCGGCGGAAAACTATCTCCGTGTCATAGCGATGCATGATCATGGCCGAATGCTCAACTTTCAGAGGTTCCGAACGAAACGCCGCCTTGCCCATGTCGTTCTGTTCCAGCCGGAACAATAGCCGGTGGCCGCGATCGGGCGCGAGCCGCACCGGATCGCCGCCCGTATCATAGGCCGGCATGAGCATCTTTACCGCATCGATCCGGCGGCCTTCGGGGGCCTCGACCCGTCCGTCGTCGTCGGCATAAGCGAAGATCGGCCGGTCGATGCCTTCGACCATCAACTGGACGGTTAGCGGAGTCCAGGTTCCAAGCTCGCTCTCCTCCACTGCAACATAAAGTTCGCCGGCAGGCGCCGAATCATCACGCACCACAAGGAAATCCGGCTCGCGTGGCATGGGATTGCTCGTCAGGTGGACAGTATTTCCCTCAACCGTCCACTCGCCCTCGGCGCTTTCCGAAACCGCCCCATATTCGAACTGATACCGGAAATGACCGCTCCTCCGCAGCTCGAGAGCGCCCGCCATCTCCATCTGGTTGGTGACGTAAAGTCCATGCAGCGTCTTGGACGGTGCTGGCGGGCTGGCCGCCACGAGCAGGGCGAGGATAGCCGGGATCATCGGCGCAAGCGCCGGGGCATGCCCGCCAACGGGCGCACGAGTCCCTCCTCCATGACTCTACACTTGCGAACCCGGGCGCTCGGCGCAAGCGCTAGATGCGCCCGGGCGGGAATGGCTCAACCGCTGATGTTGATCCCGACGAACGCGCCCGGCTGGGAACCGCGCTGAACAAGAAACAGAACGCTTGTCCGGCCCGCCTTCTTCGCTGCATCGACTGCCGCCCCAATCTGGGCGGGCGTCGTCACCTTCTGGCCCTGCACCGCGATGATGACGTCGCCGCGCTGGAGGCCTTTCTCTGCCGCGTCGCTCGAGGGATCGACAGCGGTAATGACTACCCCCGTTGTTCCGGGCGGAAGCTTCAGAGCCTGCGCGAGCTGCGCAGTCATCGGCTGCAGTGAAAGCCCGAGGCTCTGGGTCGTCGGGGTCGCGGTTCCGGGGGCGCCGCCAGTGGCGCCCTGGTCGTCCTGCCCGAGTTGCTTGGCCAGCTGTTCCTCGGTCGGCCGCTGCGTGATGAGAACCGGGATGTCGACCTTCTTCCCGCCGCGCATAACGGTGATGGTCGAACGCGTACCCACCGGCAGGTTGGCCACGAGATAGGAGACGGTCTGGTCGGGATTCACATCCTTGCCGTTGACCGCGACGATGACGTCGCCCTGCTGGATTCCCGCCTTCGCCGCCGGCGCACCCGCCTGGACCGTGCGGACGATTTCGCCGCGATCCTTGGGAAGACCGAGCGATGCCGCGATGTCGTCGCTGACGGGCTGGAGCCCGACCCCGAGATACCCGCGCTCGGGACGCTGGCCTTTCTGAAGCGCATCGATCACCGGCTTGGCGAGTTCCGCAGGGATGGCGAGGCCGATTCCAACATTGGTGCCGGTCGGCGAGATGAGCGCGGAGTTGATGCCGATCACGCGGCCGGTCATGTCGAACATCGGGCCACCGCTGTTACCCATGTTGATGGCTGCATCTGTCTGGATATAGCGATCGTAGGCGCCGTTGCCGGTTATGCCGCGGTTGATCGCCGAGATGATGCCGGCGGTCACCGTACTTCCGACACCGTAGGGATCGCCAATCGCGATCACCCAGTCGCCGACCCGGGCGCCGCGGCTGTCGCCCCACTGCACATAGGGCAGATTGGAGCCGTCGATCTTCAGCAATGCGAGGTCCGCGAGCTCATCGCGCCCGATGATCCGCGCCGAATATTCCTTGCGGTTCGAAAGCGTGACGGTGACCTGGTCGACGGTGCCGTTGCCGTTGGCGCTGGCGATCAAATGGTTGTTGGTGACGATGTAGCCGTCGGGCGAAATGATGAATCCGGAGCCGAGCGAGCCGGCCTCGCGCGTGCGGGGTCCATTGCCGCTGCCGCCTTGGCCTTGCTGGTCCGGAAGCGGAGCGCCGAACTGCCGGAACAGCTCCTCCAGCGGATCCGCCTGCTGCTTGACGGTGATTTTCTGCTTGGTCGAAATGTTGACCACCGCAGGCATCACCCGTGCAGCGAGATCCGCAAACGACTTCGGCGCTCCTGCGACCGGAGTGATTGCTGCGGGATTCTGCGCGGTTTGGGCGCCGACCGGTCCGGTCGCGAGAGAGAATGCCGAGCCCCCGACGAGCAGGGCCATCGCGACACCATAGGCATAGCGCACTTTTCCGGACTCCTTCGACTTCATCGACACCCCTTGGCCTGGATTGTTCACGCCCGGACTAGCCGGTTTTCGTGAACTTCAATTGAACGCGATCACTTCGACTTGCCGGTAAACTGCCGCAGATAGTCGTTTTGCGGCGACAGAATAACGGTGGTCGGCGCCGGACGCTCCCCGGGGTCGCCAAGAAACGTTTTCTGATACGACTGCATCGCGCGATAGAAATCATAGAAGGCGGGATCCTTCCCAAAGCTGGCGGCATAGGTGCGCGCGGCTTCGGCGTCCGCTTCGGCCTGGATGATCTGAGCCTGCTTCGCGCCCTGCGCCCGGATCGAGCGCGCCTCCTGCTCGCGAGCGGTCCGCATCCGGTCGAAAGCCGAGGTCAGCGGAGCACCATCCGGAAGGTCGGTGCGCTTGATCCGGACGTCCATGATCTCGACGCCATATTCGCGAGCGATGCGGTTCAACGACTGGCGGACGTCATCCATCACGCCTTGCCGCTCCGGTGTAAGCAGCGCCGCGAACGTCACCTTGCCAAGCTCATTGCGGACTTCCGAGCCGAGGATCGGCCGAAGCTGGTCGGCGAGCTGCTGCTCGGTTCCGGCGCGGATGTACATCAGCAACGGATTGACGATCCGGTAGCGCGCGAAAGCATCGACCTGGAGCCGCCGCTGGTCCGTCGACAACACCTGCTGCGGCTGCATGTCGACATCCAGGACTCTCTTGTCGATCCATACGAGCTGCTCGGCCATCGGCACCCGCCACGCCAGTCCGGCGCCGGTGCCGCCGATCGGGTTCGTGGGACTGTAGGCGTTGAGGATGCGCACCGGTTTTCCGAAACGCACCACGACGGCCTGTTTCGTTTCCGGCACGACCGGGAAGGCGGCGACAACGAGTAAGAGAACGACGAGCGCAGCGACGCCGAGCAGGATCGGCCGGGTCCTGATGAAATCCATCACTGTCCGGACTCCTTGGCAGACTGCTGCTGCTGTTTCTTCACTTCGGGAAGCGGGAGGTACGGAGTTACCCCGGGGGCCTCGATGATCGTTTTGTCCACGCCCTCGAGAACCTTCTCCATCGTCTCGTAATACATGCGGCGGCGAGTGACTTCCGGCGCGAGCTTGTACTGCTCGTAGACCTTTTCGAAGGCGGTCGCCTCGCCCTGCGACTTCTGGCGAAGCTGGAGCGAATAGGCGTTGGCGTTGTTGATGTACGTCTGCGCGTCCTGCTGGGCGGCCGTGACCTGCTTGAAGGCGTCGTTGACCGCATCGGGCGGGTCCGCCTGCTTGATCGCGATGCCCTGGATCTGGACTCCGGACCGGTAGGCGTCGAGGATCAGCTGCATACGCTTCGCGACCTCATCCTCGATGTCGGCACGGCGGTCGCCAATGGCGTCATTCAGCGATACCTGGCTGATGACGGCGCGCATCGCGCTCTCACCGACTTCGCGGATGGTTTGCTCCGGTTCCGCAAGCTCGAACATGTAGAGCTCGGGCGTTTGGATGTTCCAGCGCACCGAATAAGCGAGATCGAGCAAATTCTGGTCGCCGGTGAGCATCAGGTCCTCGCCGCTATCCGAGCCGAGATCGACGCTTCGGATCTTCTCGACGTCGACCTTCTGCACGCTTTCGAGCGGCGATGGCAGGGTCAGGCCGACGCCCGGGCCGAGCGTGTAGACGTAGCGGCCGAAGCGGGTGACCACGCCCCGCTCACCCGGCTCGATGCTGTGGAAGCTGGTGAATATGAGCCACATGGCGAGCACGCCGACCGCACCCCAAAGGATGATCGCGCCCAGGCCGCCTTCGGGAAGACCGCCGCCACCGCCTGGCGAAAAGCGGGCGCGGCTCCTGCGAAGGAACTCGTCCAGCGAAGAAATATTGCCGCCGCGCTCGGTCGCGGCGGGCCTGCGGCCGGCAGGGGATTCACCCCATGGGCCCGGCGACGGCTCCGGCTCGTCGCCGGATTTCTTTGGTCCCCAGGGACCTTTTGTATCGGCGAAGAGCCCGCGAACGCGCTCCCCCCACCCGGATATCGTCGTCATGGTTTGCATCTATAGGAACGGCTCGGCGCGAAAAACAGTGGCAAGCGGCGCCCGAGTGCCTATCTCGCACGCGCAATGAACGACTCCCCTGCTATCCTTGCCGCCCTCGATTCCCTTCCCGGTTCGGCGCGGATCCGGTCGCGGCGGCTCCTCGACGGCGTCGCGACGATCATTGCCGATGCTACCGGCCTCGCCGCGGACGAGCGGAAGGAGCTGGAAGAACGGCTGAAGTCGGCCGCTGCAAAGCTGCCCGGCGTAAGCGAAGTGCGCGTCGGGCTGACCGCGAGCGAGCCCAGCCGCAAGCTTATCGCGGTCGCCAGCGGCAAGGGGGGCGTCGGGAAGTCCACGCTCGCGACCAACCTGGCGATCGCAATCGCGCGCACCGGCAAGAACGTGGGGCTGATCGATGCCGACGTTTACGGTCCATCGCAAACCCGGCTCCTCGGAACCGACGAGCGCCCGACCGCGGACGAAAAAAGGCTCAACCCGGTCAAGGCCCACGGAATCCGCTTCCTCTCGCTTGGTCAGCTCGTGTCTCCCGGTCATGCGCTGGCCTGGCGCGGCCCGATGGCGTCGGGAGCGCTGGCGCAGCTGATCGAGGCGGATTGGGGCGATTGCGAAATCCTTATCGTCGATCTCCCGCCCGGGACCGGCGACGTGCAACTGTCGCTGGTCCAGAAATCGCGACCCGACGGCGCGGTGATCGTCTCCACGCCGCAGGCGCTGTCGCTGATCGATGCGACACGTGCGATCGACCTGTTCGGCAAGGTGTCCGTGCCGGTGATCGGCCTTGTCGAAAACATGTCGGGTTTCACCTGCCCCCATTGCGGCGAGCGGTCGGATCCGTTCGGAAGCGGCGGTGCCGAAGAGGCGGCCGAAGCCATGGGGATACCGTTTCTTGGCCGAATCCCGCTCGATCTCGCGGTGCGCGAGGCGTCCGACGCCGGCACTCCACCTGCCGCTACCTCGGGGCCGCAGTCAGCCGCCTTCGAGTCGATCGCGCAAAAAGTCCTCGAAGCGGTGGAAACGTCCGCACCCGCCAATCATTCTCCTTTCGAGGAGATCGCCCATGCTTCGAAATGACGAGGACATCGTCAAGCTTTTGACGAATGCGCGAACGATCGCGATGGTCGGCGCATCCGACAGGCCCGACCGGCCTTCCAACGGCGTGATGAAGTTCCTCCAGGAGCGAGGCTACAAGGTCTTTCCGGTCAACCCGACAATCACCGGCGAATATGTCCACGGCGAATATGTCTGGCGCGACCTGCACCAGATCGGCGAGCCGATCGACATCGTTGACATCTTCCGCAATTCGGCCGCCGCCGGCGATGCGGTCGATCAGGCAATCGAGGTCGGCGCGAAGGCGGTGTGGATGCAATTGGGAGTCATCAACAGCGACGCCGCCGACCGTGCCGAGGCCGCTGGCCTGAAGGTCGTCATGAACCGCTGCCCCAAGATCGAAATCGCGAGGCTCGGCATTCCCGCGGTCGGAGAATCCACCGAAGCCTAGTTCGCTGGACGGACTGCAGCCACGAAGACGGGTTCGGCACCGCACTGGTGGTGAAATGGCCCATAGCTGGCGGAGTCGAGTTTCGCCCAGTCGAGCGGCAGAGTCTCGAGCTGGATCTCCTCTCCCAAAGCCACGCCCTGGTCCGTGCGACCCGGCTCATGGAAGGTCACCAGAGACTCCTCGAATTGCGTTCCGGTCGGCCAAACCGGAAGCAGGAGCCTGGAATCCCCCTCTGTCCGGAAGAGCAGGCATCCGCCCTCGTACATCAGGGTACCAAGCACAGACCTGGGTTCGCCGAAGCGGTAAGGCGCCGTCGCGATTTCAAATGGCTTCAGGGGGCGAAAGCCCTCCGAGGCGCAACCAGGAAGCAGCAACAGAAGTAGAAGTCCGAATTTACGCATCTCGCGGTCCATCAAGCCTTGGAGGGAGGGTTTATAGTGGAGCAGTCGAGAACGTGTAGCTCTGGTTTGCATGTTCCGGCTCTTGTCGCCGTCAGCTCGCGCTGCAACTCCGTTAGTTGGGTAGACGACAGTCGAGCGAAAAATAGAGGAGTTAATCGCAAGTATTAAAATTAGTTCATCTTGGACGAATTCCGAGTCGCGCGCATTCGGCTTCTTTCTCGCCGGCTAATTCCCCTCTTTAATATTGCAATTTGGAAAATCAGTGTCAGCATTCGCCTCCTTGCTCGGCATGCAGGATGGGAGGAGTTTATGACGCTACGCAAATGGGGAGTGATTGGCCTCGGGCTCGCGCTATCAGCCGCCGGTTCGGGGCCTGCCACGGCACAAGCTCAAAGAGTTCAGCTCGAACTCAGCGGACGCACCTACAATGCCGCAGTGTGCGCGCGCGGGAATCCGGCAGGAACGGCCCGCTGCTTCGCGCACGTGGTCACCGACGCTCGCGGCAACATCAGAAACGGCAAGCCTGCGCCTAACGTGACTCCGGCGGGTTACGGGCCGGCCGACCTGAAAGCCGCCTATGCAATTCCGGCGGGGACCGGAACGCCCACGATCGCGATCATCGATGCCTACGGCTACACCAATGCGGAAGCCGACCTCGGCGTGTATCGCGCCCAATACGGCCTTCCCGCATGCACCACCGCAAACGGTTGCTTCAAGAAAGTCGACCAGAACGGTGGCACGGCTTATCCTCGTGACGACACCGGA
>Ga0207705_10000691_pt1 | contig 27928 bp, 19 predicted proteins | sample KBSC13metaG_FD_184314 | JGI IMG/M metagenome (GOLD analysis project Ga0207705, IMG submission 184314) | Corn rhizosphere microbial communities from Kellogg Biological Station, Michigan, USA - KBS C1-3 metaG (SPAdes) (version 2) | ecosystem: Host-associated > Plants > Roots > Rhizosphere > Soil ... | reverse complement strand
GAAGGAATGCAGGCAGGTTGAACGTGCCGAACAGCAGCGACAGCGCGACGCCGAGTGCGCCGACCGCGTTCATCATTTGGTAGACCAGGCCGTTGCCGTGCAGCTTCTGCGCCTGCAGCAGGAAATAGGCGAGCAGCGTGATGATCATGCCGGCAAGCCCGACGATGACCGTCCAGTCGATGGTGATGTTCATGCTCATGGATTTCCCCTTCGTTGCCGGACTGCTTCGAACAGCGCGACGCCCGTCGCGACCGAAACGTTCAAACTCTCCATCGAGCCCGGCATCGGGATGCGCGCCAGATGGTCGCAAGCCTCGCGTGTCAGCCGCCGCATGCCTTCGCCTTCGCCACCCATCACCAGCGCGGTTTTGCCCTTGAGATCGACGTCGTAAAGCGACGCTTCCGCTTCGCCGGCGAGGCCCGTCAGCCATACGCCCGCATCCTTCATGTCGCGCAGCGCGCGCGCAAGGTTGGTCACCTCGATCAGCGGCACGCGATCGACCGCGCCCGCCGATGCACGGCGCACGACCGGCGTGATGCCGACCGCGCGGTCTTTCGGAACGATCACCGCGGTCGTGCCCGCCGCCGCCGCGCTGCGCAGACAGGCACCGAGGTTGTGCGGGTCGGTGACGCCGTCCAGTACCAGGAACAATGCATTGTCGGTTTCAAGCAAATCGGCAAGATCGTGCTCGGACTTCGCCGCGAGCACTTCGTAATTCGCGGCAATGCCCTGGTGGCGCGCATGGCTGGAAACCTTGTCGAGCATCGCGCGCGGGCGCGCGTGCACGCGCACGCCGAGCCGCCTGGCTTCGTCGGCCAATGCGGTGATGCGCGGGTTGTGCGTGCCCTGCTCGACCAAAATCTCGCGCACGCGCGATGGATCGTTCGCCAACGCGCCTTCGACCGGATTGATGCCGACGATCCAAGTTTCACTCATACCGCCTCCACCCCCTTCCGTAGGAAGGGCGGAGCGGAAGCGAACGCGCGCGCAGCGCGGGCGCGCGGCGCGGGGGATGCAACCCGTATTCGCAAGAACGGAAGAAAGCCATCCCCCTCAATCCCCCTTCGTACCGAAGGGGGAAGAAGTTCACCCCCTTCCGTAGAAAGGGGGTCGCGCGCGGCGCGGGGGGTTGATGCTGTGGAACGACAGCCATCCCCGTCGGTCGCGCTGCGCGCGCGTTCGCTCTGCTCCGCCCTTCGTACCGAAGGGGGAAGAAGTTCACCCCCTTCGGCACGAAGGGGGTCGCGCGGAGTGCGGGGGGATGTGCGCCGGTCATTGCCGCCGCGGCGAACGGGAGGACGAAGCGCGTTCGTCACGCACCATCCTGAAATCGATCTTGCGATCCTCCATGCTGGCGCGCAGGACCTGCACGCGCGCCGCGTCGCCGAGGCGGAAAATCGTCCCGGTGCGTTCGCCGCGCAACTCGTGGCGGCGCGCATCGAATTGGTAGTAGTCGTTGCGCAACTGGGTGATGTGAACCAGCCCCGAAACCTTCGATTCGGTCAGTTCCACGAACAGGCCGAACGAGGTGACGCCGGTGACGATGCCGTCGAACTCGGACCCGACGTGCTTTTCCATCCACGCGCACTTGTAGCGCTCGTCCACGTCGCGCTCGGCTTCCTCGGCGCGCCGCTCGGTGCGCGAGCAGTGCGCGGCCAGGGTGGCCATCTTGCTTTCGGTGTAGAGGTACGCGGCCGGGTTGCCGCCCGCCAACGCATAGCGGATCGCCCGGTGCACCAGCAGGTCGGGATAACGCCGGATCGGCGACGTGAAATGCGCGTAGGCATCCAGCGCCAGGCCGAAATGCCCATGGTTGGCGGGCTGGTAACTCGCCAGGCTTTGCGCGCGCAACAGCACGGTACGGAACAACTCGGCGTCGGCACGATCGGCCACGCGCTTCAGCAGCGCGGCAAAATCGCGCGGCTTCACTTCGGCGAGCGGCGGCAACTTCAACTTGTATTCGCGCAGGAATGCCAGCAGGTCTTCGTACTTGTCGGCCGGCGGCGGCGCGTGCACGCGGAACGGCGCGGGGATTTTTTTCTTCGCAAGGAACATCGCCGCCTGCACGTTGGCCGCGATCATGCATTCCTCGATCAGCTTGTGCGCGTCGTTGCGCTCGTGCGAGCCGAGCGAAACGACATCGCCCTTGTCGTCCAGCCGGTAATCGACCTCACTGGTTTCGAACTCGATGGTGCCGCGGCGCTTGCGCGCGGCATCGAACGCCTTGTACAGGGCGTGCAGGTGGTCGATGTGCGGCAGCAGGCCGCCCATGCTTCGCCGCGCTTCCGCGTCGCGCACGCCGATGACTTGCCAAACCGCGTCATAGGTCAGGCGCGCATGCGAGCGCATCACCGCCGGATAAAACTTCGCGCGCGTGACTTCGCCGTCGGCGTCCACGCGCATGTCGCAGGCCATGCACAGGCGATCGACCTCGGGATTCAGCGAACAGATGCCGTTCGACAGAGTCTCCGGCAGCATTGGCACCACGAAGCCCGGGAAGTACACCGACGTGCCACGTTTGAAGGCTTCGCCGTCGAGCGCGGCTTCCGGTTGCACGTAGTGAGACACGTCGGCGATCGCGACGATCAGCCGGAAGCCGCCGCCACGCACCGGCTCGGCGTACACCGCGTCGTCGAAGTCGCGCGAATCGGCGCCGTCGATGGTGACCAGAGGCAGCTTGCGCAGGTCCACGCGGCCGTCGCATTCAGCTCGCGTCACGCGTGGTTCGACGTCCTCGGCTGCGCGCGTCACCTCGATCGGCCATTCGTGCGGCAGGCCGTGGCTCTCGATCGCCATCTCCACGATCAGCGAAGGTTGCAGACGTTCGCCCAGCACGGAAACGATGCGACCGATCGGCCCGCGCTGCGACGTCGGCGGCTCGGTGATTTCCGCCACCACGATCTGACCGGCACGCGCGCCATTGCGAGCGTCGGGCGGGATCAGCACGTCCTGGTGCAGGCGGCGGTCATCGGGATCGACCACCACCACGCCGTGTTCCTCGACCACGCGCCCCACCAGCCGCGGCGCGCGCCGTTCCAGCACCTCGCGAATCGCGCCTTGCTGGCGGCCGCGCCGGTCGACGCCAACCACCGACGCCAGTACGCGATCGCCATGCAGCACCTGGCGCATCTGCGCGGGCGAGAGATACAAATCGTCGCCACCCTCGTCGGGCCGCAGGAATCCATAGCCCTCCGCGTTGGCCAGCACCGTGCCCGCGATCAGGCCGATGCGTTCGGCGGGAGCCAGCCCGCCGCGGCGGCTTTCCAGCAACTGGCCGTCGCGCAACATCGCGCGCAGGCGCTTGTCCAGGGCTTCGCGGCGTACATCGTCGCGAATGCCCAGCGCTTCGGCGATGGCATCCGCGCGCAGCAGGCTGCCGCGTTCGGCCAACAATGCGAGGATCGCCTCGCGGCTCGGAATGGGATGTTCGTAGCGTTGCGCTTCGCGCTCGGCGTGCGGATCGGCGAAGCCGCCATGCGCGTGCGGCTTCACCGGCTTGCGCGCGGCTTGCGTCTTCTTGGCACCAGTGCGCGGCGAAGCTTCCTGCTTGCGCTTGCCGGACTTTTTCTCTCCGTGCGGTTTGCGCGCGGGGCGGGACGGCGGACGATTGCGTTTGGGCATTGCACCAGCGTCGCGCAGCGGCGGCGTGAAAGCAAGCCCGCGGACCGCGAAGCCCTTCCGCGGGCGACCGTTCAAATCCCGGCCAGCCCTGCGCCAGCGTCGCGAATCTACTGTGCGACGAGGTCCTCTCCGTCGGGCACCAGCGTCACCGGCACCTGGAATATTTCATCCACCGGAAGCTTATTGGCCGTGCCCGCGTCACGGATGGCCTGTTCGCTCGGACCTTCGTAGATGCAGAACGTCACGGTCTTGTCGGCCGTCGCGTAGGAACGGATCCACTTCACTCGATAGTCCGCGTTGACCGCATTGACCTTGTTCTTGGCCGCTTCATCGAGGCCGTCGAGCGCGCCGGCGGGAAAGGTACGCTTGATGAGATAGCGATGCATGGTATGACCTCCTCACTCGGGTGATGGCGATACATCCGGCCCATACTAGTGCGGCTGGTCGCGCATGCCGGAAACTCTGACGTCGCGGTGCCTGCAAGTGCCTCACAGTGCCGACAGAAATGCCACCAGATCGCTCTTCTGCTGCTCGGTCATTCCGATGTTGAAACGCGTGTCGTAGAAGTCGACCACGTCCCGCAACGTCGCCGCCGAACCGTTGTGGAAGTATGGCGCGCGCGCCGCAAGGCCGCGCAGGTTCGGACCCTTGAACCTGCCGATGTCGGCCCACTTGCCGGTCAGCATCGCGAGGCCCGGATCGGTGGTGTGGACGACTTGGCCCGTCTTGATGTTGGTCAGCGTGTACAGCGGCATGTCGGGCGTGCGCCGGTTTGCGTCGGCAATGCCGATATTCAAAGGCGCCGCCACCGAATGATTGCCGATGTTGGGCGAGTCATGGCACGTCCCGCAGGTGCCGCGGATCACCGCCTGGCCGGTCGCGTCGTTCAAGCCGGCGACGCCGGTGATCAGGATCGGCAGCGAATTGAACAGCGCCTGGCCGCGTTCGATCGCCGCCCGCGCCATCGAGCGCGGATCGAGACGTCGCGACCGATCCGGTTCGCGCCAATGATCGAACAGCCGCATCACTTTTGGATCGAACGGATCGAGGCTCGGATCGTTGCCGAGCGAGTCGTTGATGCCTATCCAGAATTTCTGCAGCGCGAGGATGTCGGCGCCGCCCATGCCGTTGTCCTCATTGAGAAGTCCGGCCTGGTTGTCGTAATACTGCGCGGTAACGAGGTGCAATTCGAAACCGACGATCGCGTCCAGCGTGGATTGGCTTGGTGCCAGCGCGGCCTGCTCGTGACCGAGCACCGCGTGCAGGGCCTGCGACGCGAGGCTGAGTCGAAGATCGCCCACATTGATGCCGGCGTCCATCGGCGGCTTGAAGGCAAGATAGGTTTCGCGGCCATCCCACATCACCGCGGTGTCCCAGATCAGGTTGGTCGCGGGCAGCGGGCGCCGGAACAATGAAAGCGCCTGCGCGCTGGCGTAATCGTACGGATCGTCGACTGCGGTCAGCTTGAATTCCGCGTTCGCCGGTATCGGCAAGCTCACCCGGATCACCCCGTGGTCGAGCAGCATCGAGTAGGCAGCCGTACGCGCAGCCAGCGTGGATACATCCGCCAGCGGTGAATTGGCGCCATCGACGGGGCGAAAGATCGGGTCGGTGCCGCGGGTCATCCTGAAACGGTTGCGAATCTCGGCGGCCGAAACCGTCCAGCCTTCGGCCTGCCGATGGCAGGAATCGCACGAGCGCCCGTTGCTGCCGAGACTCTGAAAAAACGGACTGCTTTTGTCGATTTGGCCAGCAGGGGTGCTGGTCTGCAGCCAGCCCGACGCGTCACGCGTGACCAGCCCATCCGCATGGGAAGGCATTGCGGCCTGGCGCGCGGGACTGCCGCCAGCCATGAACAGCAAAACCACTGCAGCAACCGAACGGAAACGGCCGCCTGACCGCGGCAAGTGTCGATCGAACATCGCGCTGTTCTCCCTATGCGGATGGGCATCAGGAAGAACACCGTTCCGGCAGGAATTGCGACACGCGGCGACTCAGCGAGGAAGGGGTGCTGCTTTTTTGCTCGTCATCCCGGAATTACTCGCGCCGCCTGCGGCGTTCGCGTTTGCAATCCTGCAAACGCAGTCCGGCTTTCGCCGGAATGACGGAAAAGAGGTTAATCATCCTTCCCCAACAACACGCCGCACGATCCGGTGGAATTACGAAGCACCGCCTGCGGACCGGCGAGTTCGGGGTGCGAACCAAGGCCGTTTGCTTGGATGACTGCCCGCGCTGCCTGCGCTTGCGCTGCGGCGCCGGTGCAGTCGCCCGACTCGGCCGTGGCGATGGCCAGCCACAATTCGGCGACAAGGCGACGCGGGTGCGAAGGCTGCAATTCGACACTCGCGCGCTGGATCGCATCGACCAACTGCTCACGCGCGATGCCAGGCTGGTGGTGCAGCAGCTCCACTTGCGCCAGCAACGTATGCACCCACAGCAACATCGGATCGCCACGCCCGGAAACCTGGGCGAGATCCTGTTCGACCGTCGCCTGCAGGTCGGCCGGGCATTGCGGACCCGGCGATTGCGTGCACGCCAGCAACAGGCGCGCTTCGGCGAGCAAAGGCAGCACCTTGTACGGCCGAGTGCGCAAACCCGCGATCGCATTCGGCAGAAGTTCGCGCGCCAACGCGGGCCGGCCTTCCAGCAAGGCGATGCCGGCCCGTTCGCTGTCAGCGCGGCCGACACGCATCCGGTTGACGGGATCGTTGCCGTACAGCTTGCGCGCCTGTCGGAACAACGCCTTCGCGCGGTCGAAATCGCCCGCCTCGATCTCGCCGAACGCGCTGGCTTCCAGCGAATCGCCGTGCAACGGCGTGTCCGCGCCAAAGCCCTCGGCCGACAGTTTCTGCGCCAGCGCGCAATCGATCGTTGCTGAAGCGTGGTCCGCCCGCGAGCCATCCAGCACGCAAGCCTTTTGCGCCGCATACACCCGCGTGACCTGCGGCTTGCCACCAATTCGCGCGTACATCGCCAATGCCTGCGCGAACAACTTGTGCGCCTGGGTCCAGTGTCCGGCGCGCCATTCGGCCGACGCCCATCCGGCCATCGCCAGTGTCGTTTCATTGCTGTCGCGGCCGAAGTGCACGAGTTCGAACCGATACGTTTTCTCCCACATCGGGATCGCTTCTTCATAGCGCTCCAGCCCCTCCAGCTCGGAAGCGACATCGTTGTAACCGGTGCCCACGCGAGGGTCAGCCTGTCCCCAGGTCGCGATCCGTTCCCTCAGCGCCTCGCGCGTCAATTGCAACGCGACTTCGCCGTGACCCTCGATGTTCTCGACCGCGGCCAATGGTTCGAGCAGATCGATCAACGCTTCGCCGTGGATGCCCTGCTCCCGCATGCGTTGACGCGCGAGGCGCAGGTCCGCGCCACCGGCAGCGTAATCCTCGTCGCGCACCGCGGCGTAGCCACGCGCCGTGAGCGCGCGGATCGCATTGATGTCGGAGGGCCGCAAGGTACGCTCCGACAACGCGACCGCCTGTTCCGCAAGCTTGCGTGATTGCGGTATATCACCCAGGTTTTCATAAAGGCGCGAAAACATCGCAAGCAGGTCGACCCGTTCGCCTGGGCCGAGTTGCGGTGAATGTTCGAGTTTCGCGACGCCGCGCGCCAGCAATTCGGAGAGGCTGGGTTGCTTCGTGGCGGCGATACCGTAGCGGATCGGCGCGAACAGGCTCTCGACGAAATTCCGGACCGTGTTCGCGCGTGCGGCCTGCTGTTGCGCCAGTTGCGCCTGCTGGCGCGCCACGTGTGTCTGCCACAACGCGATCGACAGCGACACGAAGATGGCCAGCAGCAGGACCGCGGTGATCGCGACGCCGCCGCGATGGCGGGCGGCGAACCGGCCGGCGCGGTACCAGCGCGACGGCGGATGGGCGCGCACCGGCAGGCGGTCGAGATGGCGCTCGATGTCCTCGGCCAGCGCACCGCCCGAACCGTACCGGCGCTCGGGCTCCGCCTCGGTGGCCTTGGCGACGATGTTCGCGAGATCGCCCCGCAACCTGTGCGCCTGTTTCGACCGCGATGGCGCGGCATGCAGCCCCACGACGCGAGACGCCCGCGCCTCGCCCGATGTACCGCGTTCGCCCGTGAGCAACTCGCGCAGCAGCACGCCCAGCGCGTAGACATCGGTCGCGGTGGTGATCGCGCCCGGCGTGAACTGTTCCGGCGCGGCGTAGGCAGGCGTCAGCGCGTGATGGGCCGTGCGCGTGACGTCTTCGGTGTCATCCAGCAACTTGGCGATGCCGAAGTCCAGCAGCTTCATTTCGCCTTCGGCGGTGACCAGTACATTGGAAGGTTTCAGGTCGCGGTGGACAATGAGCGCGCGGTGCGCGGATTCGACTGCGCGGCAAACCCGCAGGAACAGCGTCAGCCGCCGGCGTTCTGAGAACGCGTGTTCCTGCGCGTAGGACGTGATCGGCTTGCCCTCGACCAGTTCCAGCGCGATGTAGGCGAGGCCGTTGTCGGCGATGCCGCCTTCGATCAGTCGCGCGATGCCGGGATGGCGCAGGCGCGCCAGCGCCTCGCGTTCGTGATGGAACCGGCGCCGCGCTTCGGCGGTGTACAGGCCGCGCGCCAACAGCTTGACCGCGACGTACTGGCGCACGCCCTCCACGTCGCGAAAGGCGCGGAACACCGTGGACGAACCGCCCTCGCCCAGCACTTCCAGCAACTCGAACGGACCGATGCGACTGCCCGCCGGCAGCGGTTCGGCGTCTTCGGTTTCCCCGATGGTTTGCGCGGCGCTGGCGGCATCGCCCGGCGCCAGCCAGTCGCCCTGTTCGGCGTCGGCCGCCAGCAACCGGTCCAGTTCGGCACGGACCCCCGGATCGCTGCAGCGCTCGGCAAGCATGCGCGCGCGTGCATCGGGCGGCAGCGAAAGCGCCTGCTCGAACAAGTCACGCAGTGTCGGCGTGGACTCCACCGCGGCAACTCTCCGAATATGGTTGAGCGTAATCCGAAATCGAGAGAATCCTGCACTGGTCATTCCGGACGCCGCGAAGCGGCGATCCGACTGCGTCTGCACGATTGCAAACGCGAACGCCGACGTTCGCTTCGGCGTTCCGCCTCCGCAGTCCCGCTTTCGCGGGGATGACGATCAAGGGAATGTGGAGTATCCACCGATAAACCCCGCCTGCGCGCCGTTTGCGACGCGCGGTGCTTCATTCCAGATGTGTCTTGATGAACGCGCGCGCAAAACGCCAGTCGCGGTCGATCGTGCGGCGTGTCAGCCCGAGCGTGGCGGCGACCTGCTCCAGGCTCAGGCCCGCGAAATAGCGAAGTTCGACCACCTTGGCCGCGCGCGCGTCGTTCTGTTCCAGCGCGTCCAGCGCCGCATCCAGCGCGAGCGCCTGCTCGGCGGTCGCAATGGCCAGTTGCAAATTGCGATCGTCCAGCGTCACGCGATTCCATTGGCCGCCCGCGCGCAATCGGAGGCGGTCGCGCGCACGGTTGATCAACAGATGGCGCATCGCGCGCGCCGCATAGGCGAAAAACTGCGCCGGTTCCCGGAAGCGCAAGGCCACTCGATCGCCCATGCGCAGGTACAACTCGTGCACCAGTTCGGTGGTTTCCAGGGTGCCATTGCGGCGCTGGCCCGCCAGCCGCCGCGAGGCCATGGCTTTCAGGCGCGCATAGACCTCGACGAACAATGCGTCGGTGGAACATCCGGCCGGCATCTCGCTGCAGTCGACCATGAAGCCTCCCGACCCATGCGACTCCTGTCCGCGGATACCAGCCTCACGCAGAACGGCAGCGAACGCAAGCCCGGGCGATGCATGGCGCCCGGGCCGCGCCGGTTACGGTGCCTTGCCGCTGTGCATCTGCTGGACGATCGCCAACGAACGCTTCACGTGTTGGTCGGGCGTCAGATGGTCTTCCTTCGAGGAAAACGTCGACACGACCTTGCCTTCGCGATCAATCACGAACGTGGTGCGGGGGAAGAAGCCATGCGTCACCGGCTTGCCTTCCACGTCGGTCACGCCCTTCTGCGGCGGCATCATCTTCAGGTCATACCGGGTCGCGATCTTGCCGTCCGGGTCGGATGCCACCGCGAATTTCCCCGCGCAGTATTTCGGATCGGACGAAAACTGGTTGAGCCGCGCGATCGAATCGGCCGAGACGCCGATGATGGTGGCGCCAGCCGCGCTGAACTTGTCCTTCTCGGTCGCGAAGGTGTGCGCTTCGAGATCGCAGCCGCCGGTGTACGCGGCGGGATAGAAGTAGACCACCACCGGGCCCTTCGCCAACGCCTGCTTCAACGAAAACGTGAAATCCTTGCCCGCCTGACTGGCCGTGGCGGTGAAATCGGGCGCCGCTGCACCCACCTGCAAGGCCGCATAGCCGGGCACTGCCATCATCGCCGCCACCAGGCACGACACCATCACACCCGCGATTCGCTTGTTCATTGCATCCTCCGAACGATTGACCGCCGCACCAGAAAGCTGCATTCGCGTCAGATGACCGCCTCCGGCGCGACATCCTTACGCCGCGCGACCGGTTTCAGACCGCGCCAGCGCGAACATTGACAGACCAGACTGCCAACGGCTATCTTACGCGGCTCGCTGGCGCATGACGCCGCGAGCGGACACTTGGCCCAGGTGGCGGAATTGGTAGACGCACCAGCTTCAGGTGCTGGCGGGGCGACCCGTGAAGGTTCGAGTCCTTTCCTGGGCACCAGTTGATCCGACGGAAAACCCGCGCATGCCGCGGGTTTTTTGTGCGCGGGACCTTCAGGTCGCCGCGGCGTCGGCGCCCGCGAGCGCGGCGGCTACCACGCCGGCGAGGCTGTCGATGCGGAAGGGCTTTTGCAGGACCCGGTACACGGCCGATTTCAACTCGGATGGCAGACTGGGGGCATAGCCGGTCATCAGGATCACCTTCAGCTCCGGCCGCAACGCCTTGCCGGCCGCGGCAAGTTCATAACCGCTGATGCCCGGCAAGCGGATGTCGCTGACCAGCACGTCGAAAGCCGCATCCGATTCCAGCACGGCCAACCCGGCGCCGCCATCAGCCACCGCAACCACTTCGTAGCCGGTTTCCTCGAGGCTTTCGGCGATTACTTCGCGCAGAAACGCCTCGTCCTCGACGACCAGCAGGCGCCCGGCCTTGGCCTCCGCGACCGCCATCATGCAAGCTCCGTTGAGACGGTGCTGAACTCGCGCGGCAGCATGATGTCGACCGATGTGCCCACGCCCACTTCGCTGTCGATGCTGAGCCGTCCGTTCGATTGCAACACGTAGCCCAGGATCGTGCTGAGCCCAAGACCGGTGCCCTTGCCGACGGGTTTCGTGGTGAAGAAGGGGTCCATCGCGCGGCTGCGCACCTCTTCGGTCATGCCGATGCCGGTGTCAGCGACCCGCAGTCGCACCTGGTCGACCACCTTCTGGCCGGGTGATTCACCCGCGTCGACGCGCACGTCCGCCGTGCTGACGGTGATCTGCCCGCCTTCGGGCATTGCATCGCGCGCATTGATGATGAGATTGAGAATTGCATTCTCCATTTGATTGACGTCGCACAAAACGTGCCAATGCGAGGCCAATTGATACTGGATCTGCACATTCGGACCCACCGAATGCTCCAACAGCGGCTGGATGTCACGGATCAGATCGTCCAGGCGTACCGAGCGGGCGGACAGCGGTTGTCGTCGCGCGAATGCCAGCAGGCGGCGCGTGAGATCCGCGGCCTTGTCGATACCGTCGTTGGCGGTTTCCAGATAGCGCCCGATCTGCTGGCGGCGAACGTTGCCCTCCGCAACCAGCGCAAGGCCCTTTTCCAGTACCTGCCGTGATTCGGTATCGTCCTGTTGCGCGTCCGTGGCCAGCCGGTTGCGCGCCGTTTCGGCGAACTGCTCGACGGCCGACAAGCTCTGGGTCAGTCGTTTCTCCAGCAGCACGAGCGCCGATTTGACGATCATCAACACATTGTTGAAGTCGTGCGCGATGCCGCCGGAAAGCTGGCCCACCGCCTCCATTTTCTGGCTCTGGCGCAGGGCTTCCTCGGCACGCGAACGATGCTCCATTTCCGCAATCAGGCGCAGGTTCGCTTCGGTCAGCTCCTCCGCGCGCCGATGCGCATCGGCGTTCGCGCGCGCCAGCATGCGTTGCGCCAACCCAAGCAGCGAAAGCATCACCGCCGCCATGATCGTGAGCAGCGCCAGGCCACTGATTCGTGCCAGTTGCATGGTCCAGGGTGTCGTGGTCGCGCGCACCCAGACGCTGCCGACGACGGTACTGCCCTGGCGCGCCGGAATCATTACCAGCAGCGCATTTCCCCGCCGTCCCACTCGATCGGTCGAGGGCACGATGGCCGCACTGCCGGAACGCTGAGCACCCGCCATCAGGTGGCCGGATTCGTCATAGACCGCGACGGCGTCGAGGCGCGGATCCAGCATCAGCGCGTGGACATATTCGCGCGCAGCTGTGCGATCGTCGAAGGCCACTGCCGCGGTGACGCTGGCCGCGAGCGTATTGGCCTGGGCGGTGATCTGGCGCAATCGCTCCTCACTACCGGTCCGGAACTGGTACACCATCGCGACCGTGCCGACCAGCAACAACAACAGCACCGCGGCGACGGTGGTGACGGGTCGCAGGAGGACCGAGCCGTAGGCGCGCGGTTTCATCGTCACCCGGCCTCTTTCACGGCCAGCGCCAAGTTCAGAAGCTTGGAGCTGATCACGAGGTGGTTGCGCGCCGCCGCGGCACTGTCGATCTCGAATCGCACGTGGCCACGACGCACCACGAACTGCACGATGCTTCCCGTAAAGTCCGACTGGCGCGAATCGGTCACCGTGAGGACCGGCTTGCCCTGCAAGGCCTGCAGCGCCTCGCGTACCTTTGCCGGTTGCGCGTAACCGATGAAGACGATGTGGCAATCGTCGCCGCTGCTGATCGTTTCCATCCTGCGAATCTGGAAGGGATGCGTGCCGAGCGTGTGGCCGCTGATGGCCTTCTCGAGGAAGCCGTCGAACGGATCGAGGCCGACGATGCAGATATCGAATGGCGCATCCGGGGTCTTGAACGTGCCGGGCGGCCAGTTCACGAAAGGGGCCAGCTTGTAGAGATAGGTGGCCTTCACCGCGTATTCGAGCGATATTGCGGGCTGCGGCGGCAGCGCGAGCAACGAGGCGACGGGCAGCATCAGCAAGATCGCCAACGCGCATTTTGCCACGCCACGCCAACGGCAGGGGCGCGGCGCTGCGCGCGCGTCCGCCGAACGAGGTGCCGCGGCTTGCGTGGCGGGCAGTTGGCGCGGAATGGATGGGGTCATCGCATGGACGCTGGTGGCCGGAGGGTTGTCAAAACTTCAACCGTGCGTCCAGAAAAAGCGTGCGTCCTATGCGATTCGCGTACGCAGCCACGTACTCCTGATGCCATGGGTGCAGCAGATTCATGCCGGCCAGGGACACCTCCCAGCGATCGTTCGGCATCCAGCCAAGCCGTGCATTGAGTTCCGTGTAGCCCGGCATGCGCGGATCCGGCAGTTCGCCCACGTCACGCAAATCCGCATCCAGCTGCCAATGCACGCCGAGGTTCATGGACGAACGCAGGAAGGCGCGATGACGCGGATCGTTGCCGGCCTCCGACGCGCCATAAAAGGCTGCCGAACCCGACTTGAACGAAAAGTGCTCGCATTCTTCCGACAGGCCGGCGCTCAGCTTCCACCAATCGGCGATGGAATAGCCGGCCCAGATGTCCACGCCATAGGTGTGGCCCTGCATGCCGTTGCCCCACAACAACGGCAACACCGTCGGCGAAAATTCGATGCTGCGCAGGTCGTCGTAGACGTTGTAGTAGAACGAAACCGACACGGTGGCACGGGTCGCCCATTGCGTGCGCAGGCCGGCTTCATAGGCGGTGAGCTTTTCGGTGCGGTAATCCGGGTTGCCGTTGAGAAAATCCAGCGGTCCGCCCGGCGTGTTGACGATCTCGATCACGTCCTCGTCGAACGCCGTCGGCGTGCGCACCGCACGCGACGCCGCCAGCCACAGCAGCGTGTCGTCGTTCGCCTTCCATGAAAAACGCGCGCTCGGCATCCAGGAAAGGCCCGAATACGGGTCGCGTTCGGCCTTGATGCCCAGCGTCAGATCGGCACGCGCGCCCAGCGCAAGCTGGTCCTGCACGAAAACGTTGGCGAGGTCTTGCGTGTTCACCGCCGGGTCCCACAGCAGCGAACCGTCCGGACGGATGTCCGGCGACAGCCGGTAGTGGTAGAAGCGATCACCGGCGCCCCAGGTGATGTGGTGAAAGTCGCCGATCCGGAAATCGTGCTCCAGTTCGACATCCCAGGTGGTCAGCATGACTGCGCCGGACGTCAGCGCATTCCAGCTACGACCATGGTCGTAGTAGGCCTGCAACTGGAAATGCGAGCCATCGTCGAACGCGTGCCGCCAACGCGTCACCACGTTCACGTCAGCGGTGCGGTAATCCGGCGCATCGCCCTGGTCCGTGCGGCCATCGAAGATGTCGCCCTGTGCGGTGAACGCGTCGCGCGCGCCCGCATCCCAGTCCACTCGAAAACCGGCCTGGGGCGCCGTCCAGCCATTGCGGGCGTCGACGCCACGGCCGGTGTCGAAAGATTGCTGGCGAAAATCGTGCGCGTAAACGCGGTACCAGGCGTTCTCGCCCAACCGGCCACCGTACTGGAGCGACGCGGACCTGCCCTCGTTGCCGACTCCGAACTCGACCAGCCCGCCCTGCGTTCCGGACGCCGCGCGGGTGATGATGTTGATGACGCCGTTGACCGCGTTGGCGCCCCACAGCGCACCGGCCGGGCCGCTGATCACCTCGATCCGGTCGATGTTCTCGGGCAGCACGTACAACGTGTCCCAGGAAATGCCCGAATACAGCGGCGAATAGACGCTGCGCCCGTCGATCAGCACCAGCAGTTTGTTCGGAAAATTCTGCGCCGCCTGGTTGCCGCTGAGACCACGCGAAGTGATGATGTAATTGCTCGGACCGAGCCGCATCACGCCGAGATTCGGTGCCAGCCTCAGCATCTCGGGCAGCGAGCGCGCGCCGGAACGCATGATGTCGTCGTGGGTGATCACGTACACCGCAGCCGATGAGTCGGCCAGCATCTCCGGGTGCTTGGCCACCGAAGTGACGACGATCTGGCCGAGGTCCTGCAAGGAAAGCTTGCCGAGGTCCTGCAGCGATCCTTGCGCGAAGGTTGCACCGCTTGCACAGGTGACTGCAATGAACAGCGCGATGTGCCCACCTGGACGAAGCCACGCGATGCGCGCAGCGTGACGTTCGCCGGAACCTTCCGATCGCATCGCCTTCTCCTGTAGCGCACCCCTCGCGGCACATCTCCCTGCCGCGGCCGGACATTATAGCCGTGCCGCGCAGGGCGGCTTTGGCCTGCGCGCGCAGCGTCACGACCGACGAGGGCGATTCTCGACGGAATTTCGGCACGGAGCAACGCGGGACACGCGGTCAGTCGCGCAGGCGAAATCAGTGGCGCAGGGTACTCACATGCGAGCCACCCATCGTCCACGATGGCGGATCGCTGGCGGGAAATGTCTCGATGAGTTCCTCGTCGAGCAGGCGCTCGCGTTCGTCGGAGACGTCGCGTTCGACCTGCGCGGGTGCGCGTGCGGGATCGCGCGGCACCGCATGCGACCGATGGCCGGTAGCGGGTTTGCGCGGAGGGGAGTTGTGTCTGGGTGAATTGGAAATCATGCAGATGCTCCATCATGCTCGATGGCCAGCGGCGAAACCGGGCGTGCATCGCCACGGCATCATCTGCTCCTTCAACTCCAAGCATACGCCACTGCACAACGCATGGACGCGCACAATTGCCGCAACGCCACGGTGGATTCGAGCGACGCCATGGAGCCCGGAAGTCGAATATGCACGCGCACCGACCGGCGTGTTGCAAAAATTCAAAACCGCACATCGCATCGATTGCTAGAATCGCCGTCCGGCCGCGTCGGCGGTCGGTATCGGCGTGAGCCGACAATCCATCAATCAGGGAGAAAAACATGCAGAAGAAGTTCACGGCGCTTGCGCTGTGCGTGGCGGGTGCGTGCCTTGCCACCGGTGCCCAAGCCAAGGACCTCACCGGCTGGTTCGTCAACGGCGGCGGCGGCAGTTCGCACTACAAAGCCTCGTACAATGGCCTGTCCGGCACCGAATCGGACACCAGCTACCAGATCAACGCGGGCTGGCGTTCGCAGTTCATGGGTATCGAAGGCGGCTACGTCGACCTGGGCGGCGTCTCCGGCAGCCTTGGCTTCGGAGACAGCGAGCGCATCACCGGGAAAGGCTGGACGCTAGGCGTGGACGGGCATTTCAATCCCGCCGACAAGTGGTACATCTCCGCCCGCGCCGGGCTGTTCAAGTGGATCGTCGACCTGCGCGCGGACATCGCCGACACGACCGGCGCTGTCACGCGCTATTCCGACAGCGCGAATGGCGTGAACGGCTACGCGGGTGTCGGTACCGGTGTCGATTTCAACCGCCACTGGAGTCTCGGCGTGAATTTCGATTACTACCAGATCAAGAAGGATGGGTTCGACGTCGACACCAAGGTGTACTCCGCGAACCTGGAATACCGCTTCTGAGCTGGCTTGACGTATTGCTTCACGACGGGCGCCGCAGGGCGCCCGTTTTTTGTGCCTGCCGAAATCTCGAACGCCAGCCCACTCCGCGAATCCGGATTCACACCTGCAAGCGATCACCCTCGCGCGCCACCAGCTTGTACAGCGCGGGCATGATGAAGATGCCGATCGCAAGACGTGAAATCATGCCCGCCACGATCACCAGCGCGAACGGACGCTGCGAATCGGTGCCGACACCGTGCGCGATCGCGGCCGGAAGCAGCCCCAGCGCCGCCACCAGCGCGGTCATCAGGATGGGCCGCAGTCGCAGCAATGCGGCTTCGTGCGCGGCTTGCACCATGTCCATCCCGCCAAGCCTGAGTTCGTTCGCGCAGGAGATGTAGACCACGCCGGTCAACACAGACACGCCGAACAGCACGATGAAACCGATGCCGGACGACACCGAGAACGGCGTCCCCGTGACCCACATCGCGAATACCGCGCCGACCGGCGCCGACAGCAGCACGCCGACCACGGTTATCAGCGGGAATTTGAAATTGCCATAGAGCACGAACAGCAATCCGAAAATCACGATCACCGTCAACGGCAGGATCACCCGCATCTGCGCGCGCGAAGCGGTGTACTCCTGATACTCGCCGCCCCACTCCAGCCGATAACCTTGCGGCAGTTTCACGTTCTTCGCGACCTGCGCAATCGCGTCGTCGACCGCACCGGCGAGATCGCGCCCCGACACCGAAAACTGCACGCCGATATAGCGCGAGCCGTTTTCGCGATAGATGAATGAAGCGCCGTTTTCCACCTTGATGCTGGCCAGCTCCTTCAATGGAATTTGCTGCCCGCCGGCTGTCGCCACCGGGATGTCGCCGATCTCCATCGGGTTGTCGCGGAAGCGCTGCTGCAGCCGCACCACCAGATCGAATTGCTTGTCGCCCTGCACCACCTGGGTCGCGACGTCGCCGCCGATCGCGGCGTCGACCAGATTGTTGATGTCGTCGACGTTCAACCCGTAGCGCGCGATCTTCGCGCGATCGATGTCGATCGCGAGATTGGGCTGTCCGAGTTCGTGCACCAGCGTGATGTCGGTGATGCCGCGCACCTTCTCCATCACCGCCTTGATGGCCTTGCCTTCCTTCTGCAGCACTTGCAGATCGGGACCGTAGATTTTCACCGCGAGTGCGCTTTTGAGGCCGGTCTCGGCCTCGTCCACCGCATCTTCGGCGGGCTGGGTGAAATTGAACTGGATGCCGGGGAACCGTTCGAGCTTCTTGTCGATCGCGGCGATGAGATCCTGCTTGTCGCGGTATCGGCCCTTCCACTGCGAATACGGTTTCAGGCCGACGAAGAACTCGTCGTTGAAAAAGCCGGTGGAATCGGTGCCATCGTCCGGGCGACCGAGTTCGCTCGTCACGGTGGTCACGACGGGAAACGACATCAGCACTTTGCGGATCTCGGGCGAGATTTCCGATGCCTTCTCGAACGAGATCGTGTATGGCATCGTCGCGCGCACCCACAGCGCGCCTTCGTCGAGATTCGGCATGAACTCGGCGCCGATGCCCTGCGCCATCAGGAAGGTGAGGCCCAGCAGCACCGCCGCGGCCACGGTCACCCGCCACGGCACGCGCTGCGCGCGATCGAGCGTGCGTACGTACCACGACCTGAATTTCTCGTAGATCGCATTGCGGCGTTCACGCACGCCGCGGCGCATGAAAATCGCGCACAGCACCGGCAGCAGGGTGAGCGTCACCAGCAGCGAGCCGACCAGGGCGAAGATCATGGTGTCGGCCATCGGCTTGAACAGCGTGCCGGACGGCCCGGTGAGGAAATAGATCGGCAGGAAGCTCGCGACGATCACCGCCACGGCGTACACCAGCGGCCGGTCGATTTCGGCAGCCGCGGACAGGATCACTTCCCTGATTTCGTAGTCCGTGCCGCGCCTCGCGCCAAGTTCGCGGAAAATGTTCTCGACCATGAAGATCGCGCCATCGACGAGGATGCCGAAATCCACCGCGCCGATCGACAACAGATTGGCCGATGCGTTTTTCAGGTCGAGACACAGGAACGCGAACAACAACGCCAGCGGCACCGTGACCGCGACGATCAGGCCGGCGCGCAGGTCGTACAGGAAAAACACCAGCACCGCGATCACCAGCACCAGGCCGAGCGTGAGGTTGTGCATCACCACGCCCTTGGTCTGGTCGATCAAATTGGTGAGGTCGTAGAACGGATGGACCTTCACGTCCTTCGGAAGGATCGTTTCGTTCAACTCACGCGTCTTGGCCTCGACCTGTTCCAGTACGTCCTCGGTCTTGCTGCCGGTCAGCGCCAGGATCACGCCTTCCACGGCATCATTCTGGTTCATGTAACCGAATTCGCCGAGGCGCGGCGCGATGCCGATCTGCACCTTGGCAACGTCCTTCACCAGCACCGGCGTGCCGTCGTGCATAGCCAGCACGATGTCCCCGACATCTTTGGGCGTCTTGATGCGACCAAGGCCGCGTACGTAGAAAAATTGCCCGCCCTGCTGGTAGAAGCCGCCGCCGCCATTGCTGTTGTTTGCGCCAAGCGACGCCTCGACCTGCGAAACGCTCAATCCGAGTCCGGCGATCTTCACCGGATCGAGCAACACCTGGTATTGCATCGTGCCGCCGCCGAAACCCGAATCGTCGGCGACACCCGGCACCGAACGGTATTGCGGCGCAATCACCCAGTCCTGCAGCGTTTTCAATTCCATCGGCGAGCGGTCGGTGCTCTGCAGCACGTAGCGATAGACCAACCCCGACGGCGGCGACATCGGCCCGATGTCGGGCTTGATGCCATCCGGCAGATCGATGCCCGGCAGCCGGTTGTAGACGCGCTGGCGCGCGAAGTAGCGGTCGGTGTCGTCACTGAAAGTGAGGGTGACGTCGGACAGTCCGTACAGCGAAATCGAACGCTTGGTGACGAGGCCCGGAATCGCGTTCATGCCGAGCTCCATCGGCACGGTGATCTGCTGCTCGACTTCCTCCGCCGAATGCCCCGGCCACTGCGCAACGATGTCCACCATCGGCGGCGACAGGTTCGGATACGCATCCATCGGCAGGACCTTCCAGGCCCACACGCCGGCCGCCGCCATACCCATCGACAGCAGCACGATCAACAACCGCTGCTGCAACGCGAATGCGACGATGCGGTTGATGAGCGACGCCTTGCGCGTCGCGTCGCCTGGCAACGATTGCGCGCTCATTGCGACTGGATGAACTGCAGGAAGATGCTGCCGTCCGCCACGACCTTGTCGCCGGATTGAAGCCCTTCCGGAATCACGTAGCGGTCGCCGACGCGCTTGCCCAGTGAGATCGAACGCCGCGCGTAGCTGCCATCGGATTCCATCACGTACGCAAACGGCAAGTTCTCGTCGTCGCGCAGCACCGCGGAAACCGGAACCAGCAGACCCCGAAGCGCGTCGTGCGACCGCAGATGCACCGTCACGTACATTTGTTTCTTCAGCACGCCGGCGGGGTTTTCCACCTGCACGCGCGCCTGCACCGAACGGGTGTCGGGCTCGACCACCGCAGCGACGTTGGTGACCGTGCCCGTCATCGGTTTGTCGCCGATGCCCAGGTCGATGCTGGCGGAATCGCCGGTTTTCACGCGCGCGACGTCATCGCCGAAGACATTCGCCATCACCCACATTTTCGACGTGTCGGCGACGGTGAAACACGGCGTGGTCCCGGCGACCAGTGCCTGCCCCGGTGCAATGGATTTCACCACCAGCGTGCCCGTGATCGGCGCGCGAATCACCCCACGCCCACCGGCCACCGGCTTGCCGTCACGAATGCCGGCGATGGTCTTCGCATCCATGTGCAACGCCACCAGCGTCTGCAAGGCGGCGTCGCGATCGGCATCGGCGCCCGCGGCATCGGCTTGGGCCTGCGCGTTCTCGCGTTGCGATATCGCCTGGTGCGCGTACAGCGCGCGATCGTTGGCGGCGACCGCGTCGGCCGCGCTCGCTGCCAGCACCGCCTTGCGGTACGCGCCCGCGGCGGCGGTGAAATCGGGCGAATCCACTTCGGCAAGCGCTTGCCCCTTCTCCACGTGCTGTCCCAGCGTCACCAGCACATTCGTGACCGCACCCGAAAATGGCGCGAGGATGTCGGTGGCGCGGTCGTGATCGAAATCCACCACGCCGGTCGTCGTGATCGTGGTGTGGTACTGCGCCGGCTCGATCGTCACGATGTGGATGCTGGATTGCTGTGCCTTTGTCAGCGTGACGTTGTGCGGCGTGGTGGAAGCTTGTTGCTGCGCCGGCTTGCCGGAGCAGCCGACCAGCGCCAACACCGCCAGCAATGCTGTCATTGCCGCCAGCGCGCGCCGACGCGAGCCGCGACCCTTGCCCCCGTCGTCATTCCGGACGTCGCGCAGCGGCGATCCGGAACCCAGCGACTTTATTCGCCGCAAGGCGCTGCATTTCGCGCCCCGGTCGATGGCCGACGCAAGCATCGCACCGTGCGGGGCACCATCCCCCTGCAGCAAATCGAACATCCCACCCTCGACATTTCGATTCATCGTGATCACTGTTTCGCAAGATTCTTGTGATGCCACCAGCCGCCGCCCAGCGCCTGGTACAAGGCCGCGGTGTCGGCGAAACGATTGGCTTCGGCTTCGACCCGCGCGATGCGCGCCTGCTGGTACGACTGCTGGGCCGCCAGCAATTCGAACGTACCGATGTAGCCGTGCTGCAATTGCAGTTGCGACAAATCCAGCGTGGTCTTTGCCGCGCGCTCGGCCTGCGCGGCAGCCTGCAAGCCCTTGGCATCCTGATCCAGCGCGACCAGCGTGTCGGCGACGTTCTGGAACGCAGTCAGCACCGTGCCGCGGTATTGCTCGGCGGCTTCGACGTAGGCGGCCTTGGCCGCGCGTTCCTGATGCATCAATTGCCCGCCTTCGAAGATCGGCGCGGTCAGCGACGCGGCGATGCCCCAGAAACCGGTACCCGAGGTAAACACCTTCGAAATCGCCAACGCGGTGCTGCCGGCATTCGCAGTCAGATCGAGGCTCGGCAAGCGCTGCGCGGCCGCGATGCCGATCGCGGCACTGGCCGCGTGCAGATTGGCGCGGGCCTGGCGCACGTCGGGGCGCTGCGCAACCAACTCGGACGGCAGGCTGACCGGCAGATTTTCCGGAAGATGCAGATCGGCCAGTGTCAGCGACTCTACCGGCCCCTGATCGGGAAACGCGCCCACCAGCACCGCCAGCGCGTGCCGGGTCGCGGCCAATTGCTTCACCAGCGCCGGCAGGCCGGATTCGGTCTGCGCCAGTTGCGACTGCTGTGCGGCCACATCCAGCTTGCTGGCATCGCCCTTTTGGGACCGGAGTTGCAAGATCGAAAGGCTCTTCTTTTCCAGCGCAACAAGTTCCCGCGTGGCATGCACTTGCTCGCCCAGCGAAGCCTCCTGGACCGCCGTCACCACCACGTTCGACGCCAGCGTGGTCCAGGCGGCGATCATCTGGAAGCGCGCGGACTGTTCCTGCGCCTGCAGCGATTCGCGCGTGCGTCGGTTCAAGCCGAACAGGTCCGGCGTGTAGCTGATGGAAAGTTGCGGCGTGAACAGGCTGTAGAGATACGCGTTGTTGCTCGGCACCGGCGCCAGTGCCGACGACGGATCCTTCTGGCGGCTGGCATTGAAGCCGGCCGAAACCGCAGGAACGAACGATCCGCGCTGCGCCAGCACTTCCTCATGCGCAACCCGAAGTGCGGCCTGCGCGGCTTTCAGATCGTGGTTGTTTTTCAGCGCCTGGGCGACCAGCACACTCAATGCGGGCGAATGGAACAGCGTCCACCAATCCCCCGGAATATCCGCGCCAACCTCGAACGCTTGCGCATCGCCACCCGCAACATCCGCCGCGGCCACGGTCGCGCCCGGCGGATGCGACAGATAGCCCTTCGCGGTTGGCGGCGCCGGAGGCTTGAAGTCCGGGCCCGCCGCGCAACCCGCGAACGCGAACGCGAACACGAGCATCGCGAGGGGGATGACGCGCCGCCGGAACGGTCGCAGCAATTCGAAACCCATGCAGGAACGGTTCTCTTGCGGACGGGCCAGCCGGAACCGGTCCAGACGAGTTCTATCCGGCGCATCCCTGCCGACGGAAGCCGCGGCAGCTGGACGCGAATTGCAATGTTATATCATTTCGGCTGGAAAAGTGAACTACTGGATGCGCGAGGAGGCGGCTTGTCAGCCGCCCGCCTTCGGATTCGGAATCCGGAACTCATGCGGCGGCATGTCGCCGGCGAGATTCCGCACGAACCAGTCCCAACGCCGCCGCGCCACGTACGACGAATCGTTGCCGTAGCCGTGGTGCTGGTTCGGCAGGATCAGCATGTCGAAATCCTTGTTGGCCTTGATCAGCGCATCCACCACCAGATAGGTGTTGCTGATCGGCACGTTGTCGTCGATTTCGCCATGCACCAGCATCAGGTGACCCTTCAGGTTCTTCGCGAGCAGCTGGCTGGCCTGGTTGTCGTAATTGGTGGTGCCATCCTTGTTGGTGACCAGCAGGCCCTGGTACTTCTCGCCCCAATCGTTTTCGTAGTTGCGGTTGTCGTGGTTGCCGCTCTCCGCCCAACCCGCCTTGAAGAAATCCGGATAGCGGAACATCGCGGCCGCGGTGGCGTTGCCGCCGCCCGAATGGCCCCAGATGCCGATACGATCGAGGTCGATCCACGGATGCCGCTTCGCCAGTTCCCGGATGCCGGCGACCTGGTCGGGCAGCGTGTCGTCGCCCATGTTGCCGTACCAGTAATGGTGGAAACTCGTCGAGCGCCACGGCGTGCCCATGCCGTCGATCGCGACCACGATGAATCCGAGTTCTGCCATCGCCTGATGATCGGCGCGCGCGGCCAGGAAACTGCGGCCACGCACCGAGCCGGTCTGCGGACCGGGGTAGATGTAATCGATCACCGGATACTTCTTGTGCGGGTCGAAGTTTGTCGGCTTGAACATCATGCCGTACAGCGTGGTCTTGCCGTCGCGCGCCTTCACCGTGATCGGAATCGGCGGCACCCAACCGGCGGCCTTCAGGCGCGAAATGTCGGCCTTCGCAACAGTCGCGATCACGTGACCGTCGTCCGACGCGCGCAGCACCGTCGCCGGCGGCGTGGTCGGCGTCGAATAGCTGTCGACGAAATATTTGCCACCCGGCGACATTTCGACCGTGTGGTCGGCGTCTTCCGGCGTCAGCAGTGTGGTCTTGCCGCTGTCGATGTCGACCTTGAAGAACTGCTTGTAATACGGATTCAAGCCCGGCGTGCGCCCCACGCCCACGAACCACAGCGTGCGCGTAGCGCGGTCGAGGTGCAGCACCTCCGCGACGTTGCCTTCGCCGCTCGTGACCGGACGGAGTTGCTTGCCAGTTTTGAGGTCGTACAGGTAAAGATTGTTCCAGTCGTTCTGTTCGGACGGCCAGATGGCTTCGTGCGTCTTCGGCAGATATTGCCAATTCACCCGGCCGTGGCCGCTTTCGTAATAATCCTTCGCCGTGAACTCGAACGCGGTGCGCACATCGCCGGTTTCGGCGTCGGCGATGCGGAAGGTTTCGTGCTGCCGGTTGCGCGAAGTCTCGACCAGCGCCAGTGTGTTGCCATCCGGCGCCCACTTCACGTCACTCCATGCATACGGCTCGCCGTCATCGCAGGCCAGCGTGTCGCACAACGTGGACAGGCGCTGTTCCGGCGCCATCTTCAGGCGCACCATCTTGTTCGCGGCGACGTCGATCACCACCGGCTCGATCATGAATACCTTGTCGTCGCCCGGCAGCGGATACTTCCACGCATCCAGCTTCGGATGCCCGACCCGCGTGTCGACGGTGTACATCTCGCCGACGTCGCGCTGGTCCTGGCGATAGGTCGCGATCTTTTCCGAGTCGGGCGACCAGCGCACGATCGCGCCATCGCCGTGGATCCAGCCGGCGTTCTGCGTCGCGTAGCCGTAATCCTTGACGCCGTCGGTGGTGAGCTGCGTCTCCTTGCCGGTCGCGAGATCGCGCACCCACAGGTTCCAGTCGCGCACGAACGCGAGCAGCCTGCCATCGGGCGACAACGCGCCGGGCTCGCTGCCGGTCTTCAGCATCTCATCGCGCGCGGTGCAAACGCCCACGCCCGAGAGGTCGCAGCGATACCAGTGGTCGCCAAGCTGCACGTCCAGATCGCCGCCCGGCAAGACATGGAAGTCGAAGCCGCGCGCCGGCCACTTGGTGGCATCCACCGGCTTGCCGCGCGCCTTGCCCAGTGCAGCGGCGAGCTTCACCTGATCGAAAGCCGGCGCGGCCTTCCCGGTCGCCGCATCCATTTCCATGATGTGGTCGCCCGAAGTATCGTGGTCGCGGTACCAGAAATGCGTGTCGTCCAGCCATTTGACGCGTTGCACGTCATGACCGACCAACGGGTCGGCGTTCTGCGGAAGAAACTTCACCGCCTGCGCGTAATCGGCATCGGTGAGTTGCCGTGCATGCGCGGTGGCGCCGAACGTCAGCGCGCCGGCCAGCAGCACGCACGCTATCCCGCGAATCGATGACATGCCCATCTCCCGATCAAAAGGCTGGTACGCAACCTGTCGATGCTAGTCCCGCCGAGCCCACGCAGCCCCTGCCAAAAGTTGGGGTGGGCGCAATCAGCGTCCGTAGGCGTGGCGCCTACCCGATGCCGGCGACAAGTCGATCAGCAACGCGATCACGATGCCGACGATCGGCCACAACGTCCACTGGCCGTGGAACCAGTGCTGCACCGCGGTGTACCAGAGCAGCGTGGTCGGCAGGAAGATGAAACCCAGCAACGGCCACAGCGCGATCGAGAAGATCCCGCTGAACCAGCTCGTAAACAGCCACAGCAGCACAATCACCACGCGGGGGACGAACAGCGCGAACAACACCATCAGGCAGGGCATGCGAATCCTCCTATCCTTTTTTGCCGCGATCAGGTTTTGCCGTGAACCCGAGAGCCGGGTATCGGCGGCCCTTTCAATTCCACCACGTTGTCCTCGGGGTCCAGCACGTAAATCGACGGTCCCTCGCCTTCCGCACCGTAGCGCATCCCGATGTCGCCCACGCGCGCGCCGTGTGCCTTCAGGTGCGCGACAATCGCAGCCTCATCGTAACCTTCGACGCTGAGGCAAATGTGGTCGACGTTGTGGCCTTCCGCACCTGGCGCCGCGCCGCCCTGCAGGCCGAGCTTGCCGTCGACGTCGACGAGGTCGATCAGTGAATCGCCGGCACGCAGCTGAAACAAGCCGATGCCCGGCTGGTCCAATTCGGGCGTGCAACCGAGGACGTCGCAATAGAACCGCCGCATCGCCGCGACGTCTCGCACGCGCAGCACCACATGATCGAGTTGGCGCAGGCGGAAGGGTATGGGCATCATGAAGCTCTTCGCTGAATGCGAACGGCGATGGTACGGCATCCCCGAAAGAGACACCTGTATAATCGCCAACGTGGTGGAAGAAGCAGCCTAAGCTGCTGCCGAAGGCGCAACGCCCGTAATCGCTCAGGCCCGATACCACCACATGCAAAACTCTGGAGAGACCGGCTTTCGATGCATCGGAAGAACCGGCGCCGAAGGGGCAAGAAGCGCGGTGCAACCCCACGCTTTCAAACTCTCAGGCACAAAGGACAGAGGGGCATGGGATGCAATTCCCGTCGTCATCCCCGCGCACGCGGGACAAATTCGTCTGGAACGAATTTGAACGGCTGAAAGCCGGCCCGAAAGGGCAAAGTCCATGGATGGACTTTGTAATCCAGTGTCGTTCGTTGCAAAGACACTGGATCCCGGCTTTCGCCGGGATGACGAGCATGTGAGCTTCACCACTCACCGACGCCCGGAACCCTTTGCCATGACCCAGCACGTCCTTTCCCTGCACGAACTCGAACAGCACGACGCTTTCATCGCGCGCCATGTCGGCCCCGATGACACCGAAATCGCGCACATGCTGAAGGCGGTCGGACACGACTCGCTGGATGCGCTGGTCGATGCAATCGTGCCCGCGACAATCCGCCAGAAGAACCCGCTGGCGCTGCCGCCGGCCGTGACCGAAACCGAAGCGCTGGCCAAAATTCGCGCGATCGCGGACAAGAACGAGGTCTTCAAATCGTTCATCGGCCAGGGCTACCACGGCACCCACACGCCGCTCGTCATCCTGCGCAACATCCTGGAAAACCCGGCGTGGTACACGGCCTACACGCCGTACCAGGCCGAGATCTCGCAGGGCCGCATGGAAGCGCTGATCAACTTCCAGACGATGTGCGCGGATTTGACCGGCATGGAGATCGCCAATGCCTCGCTGCTGGACGAAGCGACCGCCGCGGCCGAAGCGATGACGCTGGCGAAGCGTTCGTCGAAATCTAAATCCAACGTGTTCTTCGTGTCGAAGCGCGTGCACCCGCAGACGATCGAAGTGCTGAAGACCCGCGCCGAGCCGCTGGGTATCGAACTGCACATTGGTGACGAAGCGGACGCCGCGAACGTCGATTGCTACGGCGCGCTGCTGCAATATCCGGACACCTTCGGCAGCATCCGAGATTACAAGGCACTCTGCGACGCGCTGCACGCCAAGGGCGCGCTGGTCGCGGTCGCGACCGACCTTCTGGCGCTGACGCTGATCACGCCGCCCGGCGAATGGGGCGCGGACATCGTGGTCGGGAATTCACAGCGCTTCGGTGTGCCGTTCGGCTTCGGTGGCCCGCACGCGGCGTTCATGGCTTGCCGCGACGCCTTCAAGCGCTCCATGCCGGGACGCCTGATCGGTGTATCCAAGGACGCGCAAGGCAACAATGCCTACCGTTTGACCTTGCAGACGCGCGAGCAGCACATCCGCCGCGAAAAGGCGACGTCCAACATCTGCACGGCGCAGGTGCTGCTGGCCGTGATGGCGGCAATGTACGCGGTGTACCACGGTCCCGAAGGCCTGACCCGAATCGCGCGCCGCACGCACCGCCTCGCCGCGATTCTCGCAGCCGCGTTGCGCAAGGCCGGTCTCAAGGTCGGCGACGATTTCTTCGATACCCTCCACGTCACCGGCATCGATGCGCACACCGTCCACGCGATGGCCAATGCCGCGCACGTCAACCTGCGCCGCATCGACGACCGATCGCTGGCGATTGCGCTGGACGAAACCACCACGCGCGAAGACGTGCACCAGCTTGCCGCGCTGTTCGGCGCGCGCATCGACGACATCGACGCGCTGGATCGCGATACCGCCGACGCGCTGCCCGCGGCACTGGTGCGCAGCTCCGCGTTCCTCACGCACCCGGTGTTCAACAGCTACCGCAGCGAACACGAAATGCTGCGCTACCTGCGCCAGCTCGCCGACAAGGATCTCGCGCTCGACCGCAGCATGATCCCGCTGGGTTCGTGCACCATGAAGTTGAATGCGACGGCCGAGATGATCCCGATCACCTGGCCGGAGTTCGCCAACATCCATCCGCTGGCGCCGGCCGAGCAGTGGCGCGGTTACCGCGAACTGATCGACAGCCTCGAAGCGCAGCTGATCGCGATCACTGGCTACGACGCAGTGAGCCTGCAGCCGAACGCCGGCGCGCAGGGTGAATACGCCGGCCTGCTGGCGATCCGGGCGTATCACCAGGCCAACGGTCAGTCGCAGCGCGACGTGTGCCTGATCCCCGAGTCCGCGCACGGCACCAACCCGGCCTCCGCGCAGATGTGCGGCATGACGGTGGTCGTCACCAAGTGCGATGGCAACGGCAACGTGGATGTCGAAG
>Ga0207705_10000690_pt1 | contig 27935 bp, 23 predicted proteins | sample KBSC13metaG_FD_184314 | JGI IMG/M metagenome (GOLD analysis project Ga0207705, IMG submission 184314) | Corn rhizosphere microbial communities from Kellogg Biological Station, Michigan, USA - KBS C1-3 metaG (SPAdes) (version 2) | ecosystem: Host-associated > Plants > Roots > Rhizosphere > Soil ... | reverse complement strand
TCGCCATTTCAGGCGTCGACGCGGCTCGCTTCTTGCCTGCCGGTTTCTTTTCAGCGGGCTGAGCGTCCACCTTGCGGTAGCGTTGCTCGGTCTCGGCCATATAGTCGCGCGTGATCGGCAAGGCGTGGCGGTCGCGGACGTATTGGACCTGGAAGTTGCAGCCGCTGCCGCTCTCGAACATCACGATGCCGCCCGACAGATAGAATTCCCACATCCGGAAGAAGCGCTCGTCGTAGAGCTTCACCATCTTGTCGCGCGCGGCGGTGAACCGCTTCAGCCATTCGCGCAGCGTGAACGCGTAATGCAGGCGCAGGATCTCGATGTCGCTCGCGATCAGCTTGGCGCGCTGGCTCGCCTCCTGCATCTGGCTGATCGAAGGCAGGTGGTAGCCGGGGAAGATATATTTGTCGGTGAACGGATCGGGCGCCTTGATGGCCTCGCCGAACTTGCCGATCGTGTGCAGAAGCATCACGCCGTCGCTTGTCAGCAAGTCTCGGCACTTGGCGTAGAACTCGTCGTAATGCGCCTTGCCGACATGTTCGAACATGCCGACCGAGACGATGCGGTCGAACTCGCCCTCGACCTTGCGATAGTCGATCAGCTCGAACTTCACATGATCGGAAACGCCTTCCTCCTCGGCGCGCCGGCGGGCATATTTCAGCTGCTCTTCCGACAGGGTGATTCCGAGGACGTCCACGCTGGCGACTTTGTGCAGATAAAGCGCCATCCCGCCCCAGCCGCAGCCGATGTCGAGAACGCGCTGACCGGGCTTCAGGTAGAGCTTGGCGGCGATATGTGCTTTCTTGTCGGCCTGCGCCTGTTCGAGGCTGTTGGCAGGATCGGTGAAATAGGCGCAGCTATATTGGCGGTCCGCGTCGAGGAACGTGTCGTAAAGCTCGTCACTGAGGTCGTAATGATGGGCGACGTTGCGGCGGGACCGCGTCGGCCGGTTTCGCTGGAAAGCACGCTTGATCGCGCCGAGGCGCCCTTTCCCGAACAGGTTCCTCCTGGCGCCCTTGTCTTCCCACCGGTTCTGGCCGGTGATCAGCTCCATGAGGTCGAGGATCGTCCCGTCCTCGACGATGAAGCGGCCGTCCATATAGGCTTCGCCAAGGCCGAGGCGCGGGTTCCTGGCGATGTCGAAGCCGACCTTGTTGTCGGTGAACCGCACGGTGAGGTGAGGCTCTCCGCCCGGACCGATGGTTTGCGGCGGCTTTCCGGGGGTGAGCAGCGTGATGCTGCCCTTGTGCAGCAGCTTGCCGACTAGCCGACCGATCAACGACATCGTCCACTCTCCATTTCGCCTGCGCTTCGGATTGGCACGGCGACGCCGAGACCGCAAACGACCGGCGAGATTTCATGTGCTCTTCCGATAGCGGTCGCCGGCGAAGGCCCAGCGAATCGTAGCCGCCATGCCGTAAGTCCCGCGGCGAACCAAAGGGCCGAGCGTCGGCCGCCTGAGACCGTGCATCTCGCGCGCGAACTCGGGCAGCAAGTCCACCGCCGCGTTCATCAGCATCGCCTGTACCGGGACCTCGACGAGCGAGCGTGCCGGCACGTTCAGGACGAGGTCGCGGAAGGTGCGCGTTCGCTCGTCGGCCGACAGCTCCGGCCGAAACTCCCGGATCAGCCGCTCGGCCTCGGCGCGAGTCCGCGGCACGGGATCGGCATCGAGAAGCTCGGCGATGTCGCCGCTCTCGGCGAAATAGCGATCCTGATCGGTGCTGCTCATCGCCGGCTCGGCGTAGCGCCGCCAGCCATCGAGGAAATTGATTGCGCCGGCGACGTGCACCCAGGCGAGAAGCCACGGATCGGTCGCGCGATATCCCCCGCCGCCGCCGGGCAGAGTCCCGCTGACCTGATCGTGGATCGCCTTCACCTTCGCGATCGCCTGGAGCGCGGAATCGCGTTGCGCGTAGGTGGTCGTGGCGATGAAGCGCGCGGTTCGCCGAAGCCGGCCGAGCATGTCGGCATGAACGTCGCTGTGGTCCCACACGCCGGCGAGCGCTCCGGGGTGCAGCATCTGGGTGAGAAGCGCGGCGATCCCGCCGACCATCATCGTCGTGACGTCGCCGTGAACCCGGCGGATCACCGAGCCCGGCGGGAACAGCGCATCATCGGACGCGGGAACTGGACGTTCGCCCCTGGATTGGTCGTTGAATGTCGCGCGAATCTGCCGGACCAATGCCCGCTGGACCGGCGCGAGCATCAGGCGGCTTCGCGGCTCTTTCGCTTGCGCTCCGCCGCCGTCTTGAGCTGACCGCATGCCGCGTCGATGTCGCGTCCGCGCGGGGTTCGCACGGGCGCGGAAATCCCCGCTTCGAAAATGATGTTGCTGAACGACCGGATCCGCTCCGGATCGGAACATTCGTAAGGCGCGCCGGCCCAGGGATTGAACGGGATCAGGTTCACCTTGGCGGGAAGCCGGTACTTGCGAATCAGGCGGACCAGCTCGCGCGCATGCTCGTCGCTGTCGTTCTTGTCCTTGAGCATGACGTATTCGAACGTGATGCGACGCGCATTGTTCGCGCCCGGGTAAGCCGCGCAGGCCTCGAGCAATTGCTCGATCCCGTATTTGCGATTGAGCGGTACGATCTCGTCGCGGATTTCCTTGGTGACGGCGTGAAGCGAGACGGCGAGGTTGACCCCGATCTCCTCGCCCGCGCGCGCCATCATCGGCACCACGCCGCTGGTCGAAAGCGTGATCCGCCGGCGTGACAGGCCGAGCCCGTCGCCGTCCATCACGATCTTGAGCGCATCGCGGACATTGTCGAAATTGTAGAGCGGCTCGCCCATGCCCATCATCACGATATTGGTCAGCATCCGCCCCTCGGGCTGCGACGGCCATTCGCCGAGCGAATCACGGGCGAGCATCACCTGGCCGACGATCTCCGACGGCTCGAGGTTGCGTACGAGCTGCATCGTGCCGGTGTGGCAGAAGCGACAGTTGAGGGTGCAGCCGACCTGGCTCGACACGCACAGGGTCCCACGATCGGCATCGGGGATGAACACCATCTCGAAGTCATGGCCGTCGTGCGTTTTGAGCAACCATTTGCGTGTCCCGTCCGACGAGACCTGCGCCTCGACGACCTCGGGCCGCGAGATGACGAAGCGCTCGGCGAACCAGGGCCGCTGCGGCTTGGCGATGTCGCTCATCGCCGCGAAATCGCTGACTCCGCGATTGTAGATCCAGTGCCAGACCTGCTTGGCGCGGAGCTTGGCCTGCCTGGGATCGAGGCCGGCCGCCTCGAACTCGCCGCGGATCGCGTCCTTGGACAGGCCGACCAGCTCGATCAGCCCGTCGGCGCGCGGTTTCACGCGCCGCGGCACCGGCACAGGGTCGATTGGGCCCGGAATGGGCATCAGGTTCGTGTCGGCACTCATGAGGAAGGCGGTATCTAGTTATCGGCGCTGCATTTTGCCAGCACAGGCGGCGGCAGCGGCATCGATCGCAGTCGCCGCTCCCTCGAGCGAATAAGGATCGATGAAGCGGCGCCCTCCGCCATCGCGCGATTCGACGCTCATCCCGTTCCCGCCGCGAAGCGCTGCGATGATCGCCTGCTCCTGCCGCGGCCCGTCGCTCCACGCCTCGTTGCCACGCGAAACGAGCAGGAACGGCTGGTCGTCGATTCGAAGCATCACTGCAGCGCCCTGCCGCGGCATTCGCCGAAGCCGGGCGTGGAATTCGCCCCAACGCCGGCGGTCAGCCGAAAAGGTGAAGCCGGCGATCGCCTGGACCTTGCCTTTCGAAGCGACCCGAAGCGAGCGCGACAGAGCCTCGCACGTCGACCCGCGATCGATCGCCGCCCAGGCAGCGCTGGCATAGACAACGCCGGCCGATGCCGCGGTCCCCGCAAGCGCTGCCGCCGCAAACGCGATGTGCCAACCTCTGGTCATCGCAGACAGGCTAACGCCTCGCCCGGCGCTGCACCACTGCCTCGGTCAAGGCTCCTCGATGGGCCGGAGCCTTTCGCCCGTCGCCTCCACGACATAATCGCGGCCGCTCTTCACGACGGCCTCGCCCGATCCGAGCGCCAGCCGTCGACGCGAAAGCAATCCGAACAAAGCCCCTCGCTCGCAGACTTCAAACAGCGTCAATTGATCCCCGTTCCCGTCGACGACGGGAATGGCCTTCACGTTACTCTTCACGGGTCCGCTCCCCTATGCGGACGATTCGGCAGCGGCACTTTTAACGGAAGTTATATTTGCGTCGAGTGGCGGGCATGGCTCGAAGACCGCCCTTGTCGTTTCACTTTCGTTATGTCATGCCCGCGTTCGCTCGGTAATGGATGATTCGCTGCCATAGGAGGCTGCATGTACCGAGTAACCCCGCTCCGCTCCGGACCTTTCAACTAATCGCCGACTGGTTCGGTGGACCTTGCACAAGTGCTGGGCCGCACTGCGGCTGAACTCGCCTTGTTCGCCGGCGCGGGGTTCTTGCTGTTTGCGCTCAGCGACCTTTTCGTCGACATCATTTACTTCGCGCGGACTTCGTGGCGCGCGATGACCGTCTATACGCGCTACCCTCGCGCGTTCGCGAGCGAGCTTCCGGACCATCCCGAGCCGGGCTTCTTCGCGATGTTCGTTCCGGCCTGGGATGATGCGCTTGACTCCTACGCATTGCAGGCGCCTTCTAAGCTTGCTCGGAATGTTTCGGAGGGGAGTGCGGCCGTGCGGCTGCCGAGCATCATAGCGTTACTTGCGTCATCACTCAGCATCGTGCCAATTGCTGCAGGACAGGCGCATCCTGGCGGGCTCAACGCGGATGGCTGCCATACTAATCGGAAAACGGGTGACTATCATTGTCATCGCAGTGGAACGTTAACGAAAGCAGCGCCGCACTCCCTACGAGCGTTATCCCAAACCACTCCATTCCGAAATTGCAGTGAAGCTCGGGCGGCTGGGGCAACTCCCGTGCTCTCGGGAGACCCTCGCTATGCGAAGAAGCTTGATCGCGACGGCGATGGTATCGGGTGCGAATGAAGACCTCAGCGCTCTTAGGTCTCCTCCTGATGTGCAATTGCAATTCTGTCTCGGCACGGGGCGCTGCAGTGACGCCGATCGTTGCGGCTGGAGAAGATTTCCGATGCACACCAACTGCCGTTTGGGACGGAGACGGTCCAATCTGGTGCGCCGAGGGTCCGAAGATTCGAATTGCCGGCGTTGCCGCGCGCGAAATTGGTGGTTCATGCCGATCAAATCAGCCTTGTCCTAGCGTCAGCGGAATCGATGCCCGGAACCGGTTGGTGCGATTGCTAGGGGGAATGCAGGGGCTTGCCCCCGACGGCCATATCTACGTGCGTTCTCCGACGATGGTTTGCCATTCGGTGGGTTCGGCGGGGGGTTCCCGAACCGCAGCTTGGTGCATATCGCCCGTGTTCGGAGACCTCTCTTGCGCGGCGGTGCGGGCGGGTGGTGCTATCCAATGGCCTATCTACTGGAAGCATCACCGCTGCTGAAAAAGATGGGTCTGTGCCCCCGCCTATAAAAAGCCCTTGCGCCTCAGGCTGACGCATTCGTCCCTGCCAAAGATCAAGTGATCCAATACTGATACGTCCAGCTCTTGGCACACCTCAACTAACCTTCTTGTAAACATAAGGTCTGCCTTGCTCGGGGTAGGGTCTCCAGAGGGATGGTTGTGCGCAAGTATTAGACCGCTTGTTCCGAGTCCGACCGCGTCTGCGATAATTTTCTTTGTCGGCGCATCGACGCTAGTTTTATTTCCTCGGTGACAAGTGAACTGCAAGTTCTCGAAATGTTCGGAAACATGAATGACTATGAGGTGCTCCTCATTCCTGTTGCCGAGAAACCCAGAAAGAGCGGATGTGACATCGTTCACGCCAGTAAAGCGTGATGGGATGAGAAAAGAAGGTGATTCGCGGGCGGACTCGCCAAGGAACTTAGTGATCGTTCGACCCCACTGGCTCGGACGATTCGGCAACGCCTTCATACCGGAAGTTAGACTGGATACTAACTTTTTAATTCATCAGCCGAAATCCGAGAGTTGAGGCGGCCCGGGGCGCTGTGGTCAATCGCGATTTCACCTCGGCGTCCGAGTAAGCCTCCCGGTCTCTCCCTGCACGACCCCTGGAACGCCGTTGCCACCATCGTGAGTCGATAACCGGGGCAAGGTGCTAGGATTCTGTAGACGGTAAAGCGCGATCCGCTCGACAACGACGATCTGAGGCACGGTCCAGCTGCTCTCGAAGGTCGCGAACAGGTAGAATGCGTTCAGGTTTCCCCAATCCGTCGCGGGCTGATGCCGGACCGGCCCGCCCTCGACCGAAAGATATTCTTCCGGGCCAAGATTGGCGGCGAAGCGGTACATGTCGCCAAGCGTGATGAACTGCTTGGTCGGGCCGCCGCCGTCGGTGGTGGTGATCCATGGCGGCGTGCCGCCCGTGCCGCCCCAGCTGGGCGGATCGTGGAACGCGCCAGCGATCGAGAATTTGTCCATGTTCGAATCGAACACGGACGCCATCACGCCGACGGTGGCCGAGCCCTCGACGTCGGGCGTGTAGATTGAGCAGTCCATGACGACCGTGAAGCCGGCATCACTCAGCACCGCTTGATTCACGACTGGAGTGGCGGGCACCCAATATTGGCCGCCCTCCGCCTCGTTCTTTGTGTAGGTCCAGCCCACTCCGGGTACGACCTCCCCATGGCCGTGGGTTGGCTGCCAAAGATCGCTATAAGCGACTCGCTTCCCATTGAGCATGTAAATGCCGTTCTTGAAGTCGCTCACCGCAACGGCTCGCGAAGCGTTTCGCCAGAAGCTGTCCTCGTCGACCTCTGTTAAGACGGGTCTGGGATATTCAGGCCGTAATTCCTCCATTTTTGGTAACACTAGCCGCGGCTCAACTAACGTCGGTACCGAGAGCTTCGGAACAACAAGGCGCGGCTCAACTAACGCCGGTACCGAGAGCTTCGGAACAACAAGGCGCGGTTGCTCGACGCGCGGTTGTTCAATGCGCGGTTGCTCGATCCTGATCTCTTGCACTGCGTAAGACTGAGAATGCGCGGGCCCGGTGATACCTGCAATCGCGAGCAGAAGAGCGGTTTTGATCTTCACGAAGCATCTCCGAAACACGAGGTGCGCTCATCGAAAGCGCTTCTCCCGCAGGTAGCGATGCCAGTTGGTCGGAAACTTAACCGATGGTCCAACGCGGACTGGATTCTGTCCTCACCCACACCTCAGACATCCTAGAATGTCGGTCTAATTCGGATGGAACTGGCCTCTTCCCGCGCCCCTCATTTCTTCTTGAGCTTGGCAAGCTCGGCGAAGGCGTGGGAGCCGGCCGGCCGGCGATCGGGCCGGGGCGCCCGCCGGCCGCGCCAGCGCCAGGCATCGCCGGCGCGGGTGAAGCCGACGTCGCCCATCAGCCGCGCCAATGCTTCTTCGTCGAGGCCGACCGACGTCGCGAGCTCCGCATCGACCGGGTCGGCGCCGCCCGCGGAGCGGACCTTGTGCGCGTGGCTGGCGAGGCGATCGGCGAGGTCGATGCGGATCCAGCTGCGCCCCGCGCGGCGGTAGGCGAGCGAGGCCCCGCGCGGATCGGCTTCGGAGCTCAGAGTCGCGGCGCCGGCGGCAGGAAGCGCGGGCATCGGCTGTCCCTCGCGAACCGCAAGGAGCGCGGCGCGCCAATGCTGTGCTGCCGGCTTGAGGAGCGGCGGCACGAAGACGTCGAGCGGGCCGAGACGGACTCTCAGCTTGTGGAGCGCCTGGCGGTCGGCCTGCTCGAGGTGGGAGATGGCACCGAGCGCCGCCTTTCGGGGAAGCACGCCGCCGGCATCGGCAAGCATCGCCGAGAGGGCGCGGACGCCGGCCGAGGTAGCGGCATCGGTCGCGGTGTCGCTCAACTGCTGGAGCGCGCGGAGATGGTGGCGGACTTGCGCGTCGAGCCAGCGCTCGAGTCGCTCGCGAAGCGCGGCGCGGGTCGGCGCCGACAGCCGGTCGAGGGGTCGCGCCGTCCGAAGCGCCGGCTCGAGCAGCGAGCGGCCCGGAGCGAGGCGGGCGAGAACGTGGCCATCCCATGAGACCGTGACCCCGCCATTCTCTTCGACCGTGAGGACGAAGCTGTCGTCGGCCGCTTTGATCAGCGCAGCAGCGCGGCGGTCGAGCTCGTCGCCGAGGCGGCGCTCGGCAGCGGCGAGGAGCAAGCGCTTGTCGGCGAGGCGCGCCGAGGGGTCGACCCTGAACTCGAAGCCGGTGAGATGACCGATCGGTTCGGGCCCGACGCTGACCTCGCCGTCTGCGGCTACCGTGACCGGCAAGGCGTCGGCACCGCGAGCGCCGATGTCGCGCACCAGCACTGCGGTGCGGCGGTCGACGAAGCGCTGTGTCAGCCGCTCGTGGAGGGCATCGGAGAGGCGTGCCTCGACTTCGCGGGTCCGCTCCGCCCACTTCGCCGGCTCCTTGAGCCAGTCGGCGCGGTGAGAAATGTAGGCCCAGCTGCGAATCCCGGCGAGGCGGTCGGCGAGCGCCTCGATGTCGCCGCTCATATTGTCGAGGCGGGCAACCTCCGCGGCGAACCATTCGTGCGGAACGTGGCCCCCTTCGCCGATGTAGCTGAACAGCCGGCGGACCATTCGCGCATGATGCATCGGCCCGACCTTGCGAAAGTCGGGGAGGCCGCAGACCGCCCACAGCCGGTGCGCCTGCACGCCTTTCTTCGCGACGATCGCGGGATCCTCGGCGATCTGTTTCAGGACAGCGAGATCGATGGCTTCGGGCGCCGGACGGAGCATTGGATCGTCGGGTTTCCGCTCGAGACTGACGATCAGCGCGCGCACGTCGGTGAAATCGAGATCGGCGTTGCGCCAATAGACCCAATCGAGCGGGCGGAACCGGTGCTCCTCGATCGCGGCCACCTCTTCGTCGGAGAAGCCCCCGCTTTCCTCGCTGAGGCCAAGGGTGCCGAATGTCCCGTCCTTCTGGTGACGCCCCGCGCGGCCCGCGATCTGCGCCATCTCGGATATGGTCAGCCGGCGGTCGCGGCGACCGTCGAATTTCTCGAGCCCGGCGAAGGCGACGTGGGCAACGTCCATGTTGAGGCCCATGCCGATGGCATCGGTGGCGACGAGATAGTCGACCTCGCCGCGCTGGAACATCGCCACCTGGGCGTTGCGCGTGGCCGGCGAGAGCGCGCCCATGACCACTGCGGCGCCGCCGCGGAAGCGCCGAAGCATCTCCGCGAGCGCATAGACCTGCTCTGCGGAGAAGGCGACGACGGCGGAACGCGGCGGGAGGCGCGAGAGCTTGACGCTTCCGCCGTAACGGAGCGTGGAGAAACGCGGGCGGCGGACGATCTCGGCATCGGGGAGAAGCTCGCGGACGATCGGCCGAAGCGTGTCGGAGCCGAGGATGAGCGTTTCCTCGCGGCCGCGGGCGCGGAGCATTCGATCGGTAAAGACGTGGCCGCGCTCGGGATCGATGCCGAGCTGCGCCTCGTCGATCGCCGCGAAGGCGAAATCGCGCTTCTCCTCCCCCTCCTTGCCGACGGGCATGCTTTCGGCGGTGCACAGGAAGTAGCGCGCGTGGGGAGGGACGATGCGCTCCTCGCCGGTGAGGAGCGCAACCTGACTCTCGCCCTTCATGGCGACGACCCGGTCGTAAACCTCGCGCGCGAGCAGTCGAAGGGGGAAGCCGATGACTCCGGAGCTGTGACCGCACATCCGTTCGATCGCGAGGTGCGTCTTGCCGGTGTTGGTCGGTCCGAGGATAGCCCTGACCGGAGCGTCTGAACGCGGCGCCATGCCGTCGAATGTGGCAGCGCTTCGAAAGGACGCAAGTTCCGACTTGGAATTTAACTCCTTTTAACCTTGATTCGGCATCACGGCACTCGTGTTGACGTCACGAAGCCACGCGCACCCGCTGCGGCGCTCGCTTTCCCGTTCCTGGCCCCGGCCCGGCTGGAAGAGCGCGGGCGCGCTGGCGCTGCTCTGCAGCACGGTGGCGTGGGCCTCGTTTCCGCGCCCCGTCGAGCTCTCCTCCGGTGAGCAACGGCAATGGCAGGCGCTTGGTCTGGCTCCGCTGGAAAGCGGCGGTGCGACCGGCATGGCCATGGCCCCGACCCCGGCTGCGCAGCCGATCGATTATGCACCGAAGCGCGCGTTCGTCCCGCAAGCCGACCCGCAGCAGCAGCCAGCCGTGACAGTGAAGGTCACGGGCCCGCGACGAATTCGCGGGCGCGCGAGCGATGGCCTCTACTGGTCGCTCCGCGCCGCCGGCGCGAGCGCGGAGGTCGCGGCCCAATATCTCGCAGCGCTCGCGACCCAGATCGACGTCGGCGAGGTCGCGCAAGGCTCCGGCTTCGACATAGTGCTCGGGAGCAATCGAGAGCTTCTCTATGCCGGGCTGAGCGAGACCGGGGGTTCGACCCTGCAGCTGGTCAAATGGAACGCCAACGGCCGCGGCGAATGGATCAACGCTGCGAACGCGGAGCGACCGGCTCCGGTGGAAAGCGGCATGATGATGCCCGTCAACGGCCACATCACCTCTTATTTCGGCAACCGTTATCACCCGATCCTGCACTTCACGCGCTTCCATGCGGGCCTCGATATCGGGGCGAGCTGGGGAAGCCCGATCGTCGCTGCCGGCGACGGCCGCGTGGTCTCGGCGGGCTGGGCCGGCGGATACGGCCGCGAGGTCCAGATCGCGCATTCCGGCGGGCTCACCAGCCTCTACGGGCACATGAGCGAGATCGTCGCCTCGCCGGGAAGCTATGTCCGTCGCGGGCAGCTGATCGGCTACGTCGGATCGAGCGGCCTTTCGACCGGCCCGCACGTTCATTTCGAGGTGCGGATGGACGGCCAGCCAGTCAATCCGCTCGGCGTGCGCTTCACCAGCGCTCCGGTCGTCGATGCGCACCTCGCCGACGCGGTCAAGGCGCGGCTGAAGCTGCTGCTGAGCGTCGGCTCGAAGACGAGCTAGTTAGACGCCGATCCGGGCGCGGCGGTCGTTCAGCACATTGCCGTCGTGAAGGAAGCGGATCCCGGCGTGGCCGTCCTTCACCCAGCGGACCTGGGCCCTCAGCTGCTGCATCCGCGGCATCACCAGCGTTAAGGGCTCGCCGAGGTCGAAATCCTCCTCGGTGATGATGTGACAGCCGTCGTAGGACAGGTTGGTCATGTGGACGCGGACCCAGCTGCCGTCCGATCGATAAGCGACTCCGGTCAGGCTCGTCGCCTTCCGGTTGCGCATCACCCATTGCGACATCGGCCGCTCGATCATCGCCCGCATTCCCGAAATGCCCCCAAACGCCACTCGGGCAAATCGGGAATAACCTGGATTAGTGTAAGCCGCGCGACCGATCGTGGTTAACGCGCCGGTGACCGGCGTGCGCTGTCCTAGCGGCCGTGCCCGCGCCAGCGCTTGATCGTGCGCTGGATGATCCCGGTCTCGTCGCCGGTCTCGCGCCACAGGCGGGCGAAGCTCGGGTCGGACGAGGCCGGGCGCTTCTCGGGCTCGAGATCGTCGAACCGCACCCGGATCGGGATCGCGACGCCCTCGCCGCAGACGATGCACTCGCGGTTGCGAAGCGCCGGGATCGCGTCGAGGAAGCCGCGCGCACCTTCCGGCATCGCGGCCCGGACGCAGGCCTGGTCGCGGTCGTTGTTGAGGCGCATCGAGACGATCGTGCCGCACTGCGAGAGGACGCCTTCCGCCAAGTCCGACGGGCGCTGCGTGATGAGGCCCAGCGAAACGCCGTACTTACGGCCTTCCTTGGCGATCCGCTCGAGGATCCGGCGGACGGCCTGGCCGCTCTCGCTATTTTCGTCCTTGGGGACGTAGCGGTGGGCCTCTTCGCAGACGAGGAGGAGCGGCTTCTGAGCCTCGGTGCGCGACCAGATCGCATAGTCGAACACCATTCGCGCAAGCACCGAGACCACGACCGACGTGATTTCGGACGGGACGCCCGACACGTCGACGATCGAGATCGGCTTGCCGTGGCTCGGCAGCCGGAACAGCTTGGCGATCAGGCCCGGCATCGAATCCGACACCAGCATGCCCGAGAACATGAAGGTGTAGCGAGGGTCGGCGCGAAGCTCTTCCAGCTTGGTCTTCAGGCGCTGGAACGGAAGCGTGTCGCCGGCGCGGTCGAGCTTGCCCATCTCGTTGACGAGGATCGTGTGGAGGTCGGTCAAAAGGTAGGGAAGCGGGCTGTCGACGGTCACCTTGCCGTACTGGCTCATGTCCTTGCCCTTGGTCCGGGCGGCAAGCAGGCACTTGGCGAGGATGTCGGCATCGCGCTGGCGGTCGGCACCGTGCGTGGTGAGCAGCACCTCGCAATGCTCGTCGAAGTTCATCAGCCAATAAGGGAGCTGGAGATTGTCGACGTTGAACAGCTCCCCGCAATTCTTGAACGCGGCCGAATATTCGCCGTGCGGGTCGATCATCAGGATGTGACCCTCGGGCGAGAGCTCCGAGATGCGGTGCAGGATCAGCGCGACCGAGGTCGATTTGCCGGTGCCGGTCGAGCCGAGCACCGCGAAATGCTTGCCGAGCATCGGGTCGACATAAAGCGCGCCGCGGATGTCGTCGGTCGGATAGACCGTGCCGATCTCGATGTGCGGCTCATTGCTCGCCGCGAAGACGGCGCGGAGGTCGTCGGTGGTCACCGGAATCACCTCGGCGCCCGGAACCGGGTAGCGGGTGACGCCGCGCCGGAAATTGCTGAGCCGTCCGGACGCGTCGTTGCTCCCCTCGCCGAGGAAGTCGACGTGGGCGACCAGCTCGCCATTGTCATTGCCGCGAAGCGTCCGGACATTGGCGATCAGCCAGGCGTTGCCGACGACCATCTTGATCTGGCTTCCGACCTGTCCCGACATCGCGACCGAGGGATCGCTGTGGGACTGCAGCGCGGCCAGCGCCGCCGCGTCCATGCGGACCTGCGATCCCGAGCCGGCGATCTCGACCACCTGGCCGATGGCCTCGAGCGACTTCGCCCGAGGCTTGGCCGGGGCGGGACTCGTGTCCTCGCTGAAGCTGCTGACTTCGTCCAGAAACTCGCGCAGGTTCGGCTGCTCGTCCATGTTCGGTTACGCTCCCAAGCAAAATGTGCCGGGAACCGATACCGCGCGAGCGGTTAAAATAGCCTTAGGCACGCAGCTAGAAGCGGCGGCGGAAGGCCATTGCGGCGGCCCAGCCGAGGCCGAGCGACAGTGCGATGCAGGCGAGGCCGTAGGCGAAGCGGTCGCGCCGCGACGCGAGATAGACGTAGCGCTCGAACCCCGACTTATCGATCTGGATGTCGCGCGTCGCGACGGCGACGACATGGCCGCGGTCGATCAGGAAGGTCTCGGCGGTATAGGTTCCCACCGGCACCTGGCTCGGGATCGAGATGAACGCTCGGTAGAGGATGCCGGAGCTGATCTCGACCCCGTGCGGGTTCTCGGAAAAGAGGCCGGCTCGCGAGCGCAGGTCGAGCAGGCCCGCCTCGAAATGCCGCTCGCGCTCCGGCAACGCGCCGCCGCCGGGCGATAGCTGCAAGTTGTGGATCCCGAGTTCGTAGATCGACGCGGTCCGCTCGTCGACGAGATCGCGGATCGGCTTTGAGGAAGCGACCGCGTAGAAGCTGGGCGCGGAGCGGAAGCGGCTCGAATCGGCGTTCATCCAGATGCCCGCGATCTTCTCCTTTTCGCGAAGCAGGATCGGCTGGACCGGCCCGCGAAGGACGACCGCGATGTCCGCAGGCCGCGTCGGCGTGCGGCCATCAGGGTAGGCGATCGCTCCGAACAGCAGCAGCTGGCCGCCCTGGAAGCTGTAGCGGATCTGCACCTGACGGGCAGAGACGTCGGGGACGAGCATGGGCTTGTCGGCGGCGATCAGGAACGGCGCGAGCGCGGCAAGCGCGCAACAGGCGATCCGGCGCTTCACAGATATTCGATCGAGAAAATCTCGTCGGGCCGCCAGGCGAGCCCGAGCAGCATCCGAAAGCCGACCCCGAGAATGATCAGCGCCAGCGCCAGGCGCAGGAGATCGGGCTTGATCCGGAGCGTCAGGAGCGCGCCATATTGGGCGCCGATCACGCCGCCGACGAGCAGAAGCCCGGCAAGCACGATATCGACCGCCCGCGTCGTCACGGCATGGACCATGGTCGTCGCCGCGCTCACCGACAGCACCATCGCGAGGCTGGTCCCGATGACGACGCGCGCGGGCATTCCCAGCAGATAGATCATCGCCGGAACGATGATGAAGCCACCGCCGATACCAAGCAGAACGGTGAGGATGCCGGCGCCGAACCCGATCGCCAGGGGGGCCACGGGCGACAGATAGAGGCCCGAGCTGTAGAAGCGCCAGCGCAGCGGGAGCGAGGCGACCCAGCGGTTATGGCGCGGCGGCGGAGCGCGCGCCGCCTTGCGGCCGATGACCCCGAGGGTGATCAGCGCGTCCTTCAGCATGACGAAGCCGATCCAGCCGAGGATCAGCACGTAAAGCGAGCTGATGACGACATCGATCTGCCCGCTCGCCTGGAGCATCCGGAACACCACCGCGCCGACGACCGAACCGAAGAAGCCGCCAACGGTCATCACCGCGGCCATCTTCAAGTCGAGCCCGCCCTTGCGCATGTGAACCATGGCGCCAGAGACGCTGGCGCCGGTGATTTGGGTCGTCGCCGAGGCGACCGCGACAGTCGGCGGGATGCCGTAAAAGATCAGCAGCGGGGTCGTCAGGAAGCCGCCGCCGATCCCGAACATGCCCGACAGCACGCCCACGCCGAAACCCAGCAGGACCATGAACAAGGCATTCACCGATTGGCCTGCGATGGGGAGGTAGATGTGCATCGGCTTGTCGAGACTAGCCGGAAACGGCAGGCGCGGCCAAGCGCCTACCCGCGACCCCGAACTTGTTTCATTCATTCGGCCGGCTGAGAACGCGGCGACAAACCCCAGTCGACGAGGGATGAACGGCAAGAGTGAGGATCGACCGCTTCCTGTTCTTCATCCGCCTGGCCAAGAGCCGCACCCTCGCCCAGGCGGTGATCGCCGATGGCCACGTCCGCGTGGACGGCAGACGCGTGGAGAAACCGAGCGAGGAGGTGCGGGTCGGGAGCATTGTCGCTTTGCCCCTCAATGATCGGGTTCGTGTCCTGCGGGTAGTCGCCTTGCCTCAGCGGCGCGGCCCTGCGGCGGAAGCTCGGGACTGCTACGAGGAGCTGGGAATTGACGAGCCGAGGCCCGCGACATAGCGAGGCATCGAAGGAGCCTGGCACTCATGACCTACGTCGTCACCGACGCCTGCATCAAATGCAAATATATGGACTGCGTCGAGGTCTGCCCCGTCGACTGCTTCTACGAGGGCGAGGTGATGCTGGTCATCAACCCCAACGAATGCATCGACTGCGGCGTGTGCGAGCCCGAGTGCCCGGCCGAAGCGATCCTTCCCGACACCGAGAGCGGCCAGGAGAAATGGCTCGAGCTCAATGCCAATTTTTCCGCCGACTGGCCGAACATCACGCGCAAGAAGGACAGCCCCGCCGACGCCGACGAGCACAAGGGCGAAGAGGGCAAGTACGATAAGTATTTCACGCCGGACGCCGGGGCCGGCGACTAGGCGCTAGCCGGCCCGAACCTCAAGGGTTCGGCAAGACGCGCTTCATCTCCGCTTCGAGCTCGCTTCGGCGCGGATTTTCGAACGTGGCGCTCACGCTTCGATAGAGGCTCTTCAGATAGGCGAGATCGATCGCCGTCAGGCTCAAGGCCGCCGGCGTGCCGCGATCCTTGTCTCGGAAAATGGTGAGGATCGTCGCCGCCCCGGGACCGGCTCCTGAGGGCTCGCGCGTCTGCGCTAGCCCGCGCATGATTGCGTAATCCGCGAGCTCGGTCGGCGTCAGGCCGACGGCGGATTGCGCATCGAGCACGATCACGGACGTGTCGAGCACGGACCGGGCGGAGGGAATCAGCCGCGAATTGGTCACCGACTCCTGGATGAGCGGTTGGCCTTCGCGCCAGGCGCCCGAAAGCTCGCGCCCGTCTGCGCCCCGCTGTTTCAACACCTGCCACGCTAAGGCCGGGCCGGCGCTGTTCGCGAGCGCACCGATCTCGAGGTCCGTCATTCGTCCGAAGATTTCGGGACGGCCTTGGCGAAGCTTTGCCAGGAGCTGCTTGCGATCCCTGGGCACGAACAGCAGCAAATTGGCCTTGCACCCCGCGGGCATCACCATCGCGCCGGCGGCGGCGGCCACGCTCCGCATCCGGTTCGTAATCTCGGAATTTAGCTGATCGGGAAGACCGTAGGCCAACGGGCAGACCGGCGTCTCGAACCGGAGCATTCGCCCGTCCGCGTCCGATACGGCGATCGCGTCCAGATAGGCCTGAGGCTGGGCGGTCGAGCTCGCCGGCTGGGCAAACGCCTGCGGGGTCCATGCCAGCATCGCCGCTGCGAACGCGAGACAGGAAGAAAAGCGCATCACAGCCTCCCCCGGACAATCGGCGCGATGTTCTCGTGCCTGGCCGCCCGCATCAACGGCGGTTCGACGAACGGACAATTGCCGCCAGTGAATGTGATCAGCGAGGGATGGTGAAGGTGTAGTTCAGTCCCACGCCGCCCGACAGCTGGTTGCGGGAGCCGAGCTCGCGGATGATCGGCGACTTGGCCGCATCTCCCACGAGGCGCTCGTACCGCGCATATCCGAACAGGCCCCAGCGATTGTTCAAGGCGTAGGTGACCCCGCTTGCGACGGCGACCCCATGCACCCCGCCGCCGGGGCGGTAAGCCGCCAGTCCGGTCGCAAGCGATGCGGCCGGAGTGACTCCGAAATAGGCCCGCTGATATCGCGCATCCGAAAACAGGACGCGCGGCCCGATCGAAAAGACGTAGCGGTCGCCGTCGCGCCAGATCTTGTCCGCGCCGATCGCGCCAATGAGTCCCTCGTGCCCATTGATGCCTTTCAGAAGCTCGCCGCGGAGCCGGAATGAGTCACCTGCCAAATATTGGACAAATGCTCCGGCTTCGAACGTCCTTGAGACCGGACCGACCGGGGCGCCCAAGTCGGAGTTCTTGCGTCGTCCTTCTATGTTGCCGGCCGGTCCGAACGAAAAGCCGTTCCTGGACAGCAGGGCGATGCTGGGACTGTCGTCGGGCGCGCCGAAGCTGAATTGGTGCGTTCCACGGGCGATGTTGACGTGAAAGAGCGGCGCGAGGCTGCTGTCGTCCGCTCCGATGAACTCGGGCCGTACCTGCGCTCCGAGGCCGACACGCACACGAAGATCGTGATTCTCTTGGGCGATGGCGCTGCTCCAGGCCGGCAGAAGGACGGCCGATGCAATGAGGAGGTGCTTCATGGTTCCCGTAACCGCTTTTTCCGGAGTTGGTTGCACAGCCGTATCCCGGGCTGCCGTCGTGAACCTCAGCGCCGTCCCAACAGCCTCTCCACGATCTGTTCGGCGGCCTGTTCTGCGGTCAATTCCGTCGTGTCGATATGGATTTCGGCATGTTCCGGTGGCTCGTACGGGCTATCGATGCCGGTGAAATTCTTGAGCTCGCCGGCGCGGGCCTTGGCGTAGAGCCCCTTCACGTCGCGGTGCTCCGCGTCGGCGAGCGGGGTGTCGACGAAAATCTCGAAGAACTCGCCCTCCGGAATCATCCGCCGGACCATGTGCCGCTCGGCGCGGAACGGCGAGATGAAGGCTGTGAGCACGATGAGGCCGGCATCCGCCATCAACCGCGCGACTTCGCCGACACGGCGGATGTTCTCGATCCGGTCGGCCTCGGTGAAGCCAAGGTCGCGGTTGAGGCCGTGACGGACGTTGTCGCCGTCGAGGAGGAAGGTGTGCCGCCCGCGCGCGGCGAGCTTCTTCTCGACGATGTTGGCGATGGTCGACTTGCCCGCGCCCGACAGGCCCGTGAACCACAGCACTGCGGGCTTCTGGCCCTTGAGGACGGCGTGCGTCTCGCGGCTGACGTCGAGATGCTGGCGGTGCACGTTGAGCGATCGCCTCAGCGCGAAGTGCAGCATCCCGCACGCCACCGTCGCGTTGGTGAGCTTGTCGATGAGGATGAAGCCGCCGAGCGCCTTGTTGGCGCTGGTGCCTTCGACGGCATAAGGCTCGAACACGATCTCGCGGTCGGTCGCGATCTCGGCGACTCCGATGGCGTTGAGACCGAGCCTCGGCGCGGCGAGATGCTCCAGCGTGTTGACGTTGATCTCGTACTTCGGCTGGTGAACGATCGCCGTGACGGTCTGAGTCCCGATCTTCATCCAGTAGCCGCGGCCCGGCAGCAGCTCCTCGTCCGCCATCCACACGATCGTCGCTTCGAACTGGTCGGCGGCTTCCGGAGGGTTGCCGGCGGCCGCGATCACGTCCCCGCGCGAGCAATCGACCTCGTCGGCGAGGGTCACGGTTACCGACTCGCCCGCGACGGCCTCGTCGAGGTCGCCGCCCAGCGTGACCACGCGCTCGATCCGGGTCGTGCGCCCCGAAGGCAGGATCCGAACGTCGGCGCCCGGGCGCATGCTTCCCGATGCGATCTGGCCCGAGAAGCCGCGGAAGTTCTGGTCCGGCCGGTTGACCCACTGCACAGGCATCCGCAGCGGTTTCCCGGCGTCGGCCGCCACGTCGAGCGGGACCGTGTCGAGATGCTCGAGCAGCGTCGGCCCCTCGTACCATGCGGTCGCCTCGCTGCGGCTCATGATATTGTCGCCGTTGAGGCCCGAGACCGGGATCGCCACCCAGTCGGCGATCCCGACCTGCTCCGCGAAGGTGCGATAATCGGCGGTGATCGCCTCGAAGACGCCTTCGTCGTAGTCGACCAGGTCCATCTTGTTCACCGCGAGCACGAAGCGGCGAATGCCGATGAGCTTCGCGAGGTAGGAGTGGCGCCGGGTCTGCGTCAGCACGCCCTTGCGGGCGTCGGCCAGCAGCACCGCGAGGTCCGCGGTCGACGCGCCGGTCACCATGTTCCGGGTGTACTGCTCGTGCCCGGGCGTGTCGGCGACGATGAACTTGCGCCTGGCGCTCGAGAAGAAGCGGTAGGCGACGTCGATCGTGATCCCCTGCTCGCGCTCCGCGGAGAGGCCGTCGACGAGCAGGGCGAAATCGATCTTCGTCCCCTGCGTGCCGTGTCGCTTGCTGTCGCTTTCGAGCGCCTCGAGCTGGTCGTCGAAAATCTGCTTCGACTCGTAGAGCAGGCGGCCGATAAGGGTCGACTTGCCGTCATCGACGCTGCCGCAAGTGATGAAGCGCAGCAGCTCCTTCGCCTCCTGCTCGGCGAGCCAGGAGCGGACGTCGCGGCGGATCAGTTCTTCGTCCGAGCCAAGCGGGCGGGACATCAGAAATACCCCTCCTGCTTCTTTTTCTCCATGGACGCGCTGCCGGCGTCCTTGTCGATCGCCCGGCCCTGGCGTTCGCTGGTCGTGGTGAGGAGCATCTCGGCGACGATGGCTTCGATCGTCTCGGCCTCGCTTTCGACCGCGCCCGACAGCGGATAGCAGCCGAGGGTACGGAAGCGGACCTTGCGCATCACCGGGGTCTCGTCAGGCTCGAGCCGCATGCGCTCGTCGTCGACCATGATGATCAGACCGTCGCGTTCGACCGTCGGGCGCTCGGCGGCGAAGTAGAGAGGGACGATCTCGATCCCCTCGCGCATGATGTACTGCCACACGTCGAGCTCGGTCCAGTTGGACAGAGGGAAGACGCGCATGCTCTCGCCCTTGTTCTTGCGGACGTTGTAGAGGTTCCACAGCTCGGGGCGCTGGCGCTTGGGGTCCCAGCGGTGATTGCGGTCGCGGAAGCTGAATACCCGCTCTTTGGCGCGGCTCTTCTCCTCGTCGCGGCGGGCGCCGCCGAAGGCCGCGTCGAAGCCATATTTGTCGAGCGCCTGCTTGAGTCCCTCCGTCTTCCACATGTCGGTATGCAAGGGACCGTGGTCGAACGGATTGATCCCTTGGCTGAGCGCTTCCGGGTTCTTGTAGACGATGAGGTCGATTCCGGCCTCCGCGCCGACCTTGTCACGGAGGGCGTACATGTCCCTGAACTTCCAGGTGGTATCGACGTGGAGGAGCGGAAAAGGGAGCGGGCCCGGGAAGAAGGCCTTCTTCGCGAGGTGAAGCATCACCGCCGAATCCTTGCCGATCGAATAGAGCATCACCGGCTTATCAGCCTCGGCGACGGTCTCGCGCAGGATGTGGATGCTCTCGGCCTCAAGCCGGTCGAGATGGGTCAGCTGCTTCATGTCGAAGCGAGCACTATGCGGACGACGCGCAAAAGAAAACGGGCGGCGCCTTGCAGCACCGCCCGTCTCTCGTGATCCCGGCGCGAGCCGTCAGGCCCGCGCCGGTCTCCCTAGCTTACCAGCCGAAGGTGAAGCCGGCGCGGGCGCCGATCTTGCCACCGTGGTTCAGCCCCGCACCGATGCCGGCGTTGAGCGCGGCGTTCGGGCTGAGAAGGGCGCCGAGGTTCAGCGCACCGGCCCAGCTCTTGCGGTAGTAGCCGACGTTGCCGGTCAGGTTGAACGTCGTGTTCGGCAGGAAGGTCGCGCCGCCCATGGCGATCGCAACTGCCGTACCCGACGCAGCGCGCTGGTCGACGTTGTGGATGCGGTTGTCGAGGACATCGACCGCATCGAACAAGTCGGCAACGTCACCCTCGACCGCCGTCACCCGGTTGCCGATGTTGGTGATGTTGGTCGTCGCCGTCGCGATCGCGGTGGTGTTCGCGGTGTTCGCCGCGTTGGTCGCGAACAGCTGCGATCCGTTCACCGCCTCGAGCGACGTGGCGCTGAGCGTGCCCGCGGCAACGCCCGTTACCGTGCGCGCCGGCGAGGCGACCGTGCCATTGCCGAACGACACCTGGTTGTTGGCCGTGTTCACCGTGCCGTTGCCGATCGCCACCGAGTTGGTGAAGGTCGAGTTCGACGCCCCGTTGCCGATGGCGACGCCGCCAGTGGTGGCATTGCCGAAGGCGACCGAGTTGTTGCCGAGAGCGACCGAGCCGAGGCCGGTGGCCGTGCTGTTGTCGCCGATGGCAACCGCGCCTTCGCCGGTCGCGGTGTTGTCGTTACCGATCGCGACCGCGCCCTGGCCGGTGGCCGTGTTCGGATCGCCGATGGCGACCGCGCCGGTTCCCGTCGAGACGTTGCCCTTGCCGACCGACACCGAAGCGCCGTTGGCAATCGCGCCGTCGCCGATGGCCACGCTCTCGTTACCGACCGCCTGCGCGCCCGGTCCGACCGCAACCGCATTGGAACCGGTGGCAACCGCCGCCGGGCCCGTGCTGTTGACGTCGAAGTAGGCGAGATCGGCCGTGTCGGTCTGCAGCGTCGCGATGTCAGCAGTGTTGGTCGCGATCTGACCGTTCTGCGTGGTGTCGGTCGCCTGGAGCGACGCGATCTGCGCGTTCTCGACGGCGTCATTCGCCTGGAGGGTGCTGATCGCAGCCGTGTTGGCAAGGATGTTGGCGTTCTGAGTCGTGTCCGTTGCCGCCTGATTGACCAGGATCGTGTTGATCTGGTCGCCCGTGACCGCATCGGTCGAGCCCGCTGCCAGGCTGCCGTTGGTAACGCCGCTGACCGTGCGGCCGCCGACGTTCACCTGGTTATCGGCAGTGGTCGTCGTTCCCGCGCCGAGCGCAACCGAATTGTTGTTCGGAGCGCTTGCGCCCGCGCCCAACGCAATCGAGCTGCTGCCCGCCGCATTCGCCTGGAACCCGATCGCGGTGGATTGAGAACCGGTGGAGTTGGTCAGCTCGCCGATTGCGACCGAACCAAATCCGGGCGTGCTGAAGAAGTTCGCGCCGTTGCCAATGGCGACGCCCTGGCTTCCCGTGACCGCAAGCGCACCCAGCGCTGTGCCGAAAGATCCGGCCGCCGCTTGGTTGCCGTATACCGTCGCGCTCGTCCCGTTGGCGTTAGATCCTGCGCCGCAGGCCAGCGAGAACGTGCCGGTCGCAGTGCCCGAAGGAGCACCGGCGACATCGCAAACTTCCTGCGCCGCCGCAGGCGTCGCACCCAGAGCAAGCGCAGCACCGATCGCAACCGTCGACGCCGAGATGAAGATCTTCGTCCGTGTCATTTGATTTACCCCTGTAGTAGCCGGCCTGGTCTTCCCGTTGAGCCGGCGATTGATCCCAAAAAGCTTGGCCTTCGAATTACTCACCGCGCTCACCACGCTCGACCGGCGGCGGAGGCGGCGGTGGAGGCGGAGGCGGAGGCGGCGGGCATGTCGACGTGACCGGGATCACCGATCCGTCCGGACAAGTCTGCGTCTCCGGCGGAGGCGGAGGCGGCGGAGGCGGCGGGGGCGGAGGCGGCGGAGCCGCACCACCGAAGCCGATCGTGAAGCCGGCGCGTGCGCCGAGCTTGCCGCCGTGGTTGAGACCGTAGCCGAGACCAGCGTTGAACGCCGCGTTCGGGCCGATCAGCGCGCCGAGGTTGAGCGCGAGCGCCCAAGCCTTGCGGTAGTAGCCGCCGTTCACGCTGAGGTTGACGTTCTTGTTCGGCAGGAACGCTGCGCCGCCCATGGCGATCGCAACGGCCGTTCCCGACCGCGCACGATCGTCGACCCGGTGGAGGCGGTTGTCGAGAGTGTCCATGTCGTCGAACAAGGTCGCGACATCGCCCTCGACCGCGGTCACCCGGTTGCCGAGCGCCGTCACGTTCGTCGTAAGCGTACCGACCGCAACCGTCGTCGCCGCGATCGCCGTATTCGTGGCAAAGAGCTGCGAACCGTTCACGAGATCGAGCGACGTGGCGCTGAGCGTGCCGGCGGCAACGCCCGTCACCGTCTTGGCCGGCGATGCAACCGTACCGTTGCCGAACGACACCTGGTTGTTCGCGGTGTTCACCGTGCCGTTGCCGATCGCGACGGAGTTGGTGAAGGCCGCATTCGACGCGCCGTTGCCGATGGCGACGCCGCCGGTGGTGGCATTGCCGAACGCGATGGCGTTGTTGCCGAGTGCAACCGAACCGAGCCCAGTGGCCGAGTTGTTGTCGCCGATCGCAACCGCACCTTCGCCGGTGGCGGTATTGTCGTTGCCCATCGCGACCGCGCCCTGCCCGGTGGCCGTGTTCGGGTCACCGATGGCGACCGCGCCGGTCCCGGTCGAGACGTTGCCCTTGCCGATCGACACCGAAGCGCCGTTGGCAACCGCACCGTCGCCGATCGCGACGCTGTCATTCCCGTTGGCCTGCGCATTCGGACCGATGGCGACGGCATTCGAGCCGGTCGCGACCGCGTCCGGGCCCGTGCTGTTGACGTCGAGATACGGAAGGCTCGAATTGGCAACAAGCGTCTGCAGTGCGGTGATCGCCGTCGTGTTGGCGAGGATCGCCGCATTTTGAGCGGTGTTGCTTCCGGCCAGAGTCCCGATGTCCGCGATCTGCTGGAGATCCGACGCCGTCAGCACCGCGAGATCGTTGGTGTTGGTCTGGATGGCGTTGGTCTGGAGCGTGTCCGTCGCGGCCTGGTTGGTCAGCATCGTGTTGACCTGGTCGCCATTGACGAGGTCGCTCGATCCGGCGCCAATCGTCCCGGCGGCGACGCCGCTCAGCGTGCGGCCGCCGATATTCACCTGGTTATCGGCAGTGGTGACCGTTCCCGCGCCGAGCGCAACCGAATTGTTGTTCGGAGCGCTTGCGCCCGCGCCCAACGCAATCGAGCTGCTGCCCGCGGCGTTCGCGAAAAATCCGATCGCGATCGACTGAGAGCCGGTAGAGCTGGCCTGCTCACCGATTGCGACCGAACCAAATCCGCCCGGGGCGAAGAAGTTCGCGCCATTGCCCACAGCGACGCTCTGGCTTCCCGCGATCGCCCCAGCACCGAATGCCGTGCCGAAGGAACCGGCGGCAGATTGGGCGCCGTACGCCGTCGCGCTCGTCCCGTTGGAGTTCGAGCCTGCGCCGCAGGCCAATGAAAACGCGCCGACGGCAGTGCCGGACGGCGCGCCGGCGACGTCGCAGACTTCCTGCGCCGAGGCCGTTGTCGGCGCGAGCGCGAGGGCTACGCCCAGCGCACCTGCCGACGCCGAGAGAAGAATTCTCGTTCGATTCATGTGTAAACACCCCTGTTTACTCGCCGCAGGGAGGTGCAGCGAAGCAGAGCTACAATGGCTCAATTCCCCGCGGGTTTCTCCCCTTTCCGGCGTTAACGAAGGCTCGGCCGACCCCCTGTTGCACGGATGACACAATCCGATTTAGCGTAAATTCGGTCGACGTTTGCTAAGTGATTGTTAATACGCGATTCGAGCTGGTTTTGGTTCTAGGCGCGGCCCAATCTTCACACAATGTCAAGAAAATTTATTGAATGGTTAATGCTTCACGCGCTTCGCTGGCCAAGGAGTAAGCCGCTGCGCTCGAACTGTTCATGTTGAGGCCGATTGAATTGGCTATCTTTTCGGCTACGATTTGCCGAGCTTCCGGACATGGAGAAACGAATGCCCAAGCGTATGATTGCGCTCATGTTGGTGACGACGCTCGCAGCGCCTGTTGCCGCGCAGGCGGCGCAGACGGCGAAGGCCGCGGCGCCGCAGGCGCAGCCGATCCCCCGCGCCGTCTTTCTCTCCAACATGGACTCCGAATTCAAGCGGATGGACACCGACCGCGACGGCACCCTCTCGAAGAGGGAAATCGAGGATTTCCAGACTTCGCAGATCATCGCCGCCGCGCAGGCGCGCAAGCAGGCGCTGTTCGCGGCGCTCGACACCGATCATAACGGAGCGCTCAGTCCCGCCGAGTTCATGCGACTGCCGTCGAACGAGCAGGCGCCGAACGCCGCGCCGATGATTCAGCACTTCGACACCAACCGCGACAGCAAGATCAGCCAGGTCGAATATCGCGCCGGCACGCTCGCGAATTTCGACCGCCTCGATGCCGACAAGGACGGGGTCGTGACGCCCGCTGAAATGAAAGCGGGCGGGCTCCAGCCGCGATGAGCGACGCCGCGAGAGCTTTTTCGGTTCAGGAAGACCGGTGAACCTCCAGGCGCTCGCCGACCCCGCCACGGCGGCCCGGCAGTCGAAGCTGGTCATCGACCTCGCAACAGCGGAGCTTCGCGCCGGCAACGGCAACGAGGCCCAGCGCCTCCTTCGCGACCATCTCCTCAAGGCTCCTCGGGACGCCGACGCGCTCGCCAAGCTGGCCGAGATTGCGGAAGAGAATTTCCGTTCCGAGGAAGCCTCCATGCTGCTTCGACGGGCGGCGGACGCGGCCCCAACTGCCGTTCGCTTCACGGCGCTCCTCCGGCATTTGCAGGCGCACGTCGGTGCGTCCGCCGTCCTCGCCGAGCTCGATCGCGTTCCGCCCGCCGTGCGCAATGACTTCAACGTGAAAGTCGAAGAGATCATCGCGCTCAACGCGCTTGCCCAATCCGATCGCGAGATCGCGGCCATCGAGGAGCTTAGCCGGATCGCACCGGGTGACACCGATGTCTGGATCACCCTCGGGGAGACACTTAGCGCGATCGGCCGTCGCGAGGAGGCAGTGGCGGCCGTTCGCGAGGCGCTCCGGATCAGGCCGTCTTGCGGCGCCGCTTATTGGGCGCTGGCGAACTTCAAGGCCTTCCGCTTCTCCGACGCCGATGTCTCGGCGATGCGCAAGGCGCTGAAGAAGAATCCGGGCACCGCCGATTCGATCACGCTCCACTTCGCCCTTGGCCGGGCGCTCGAGAGCCGCGGACTCCACCAGCAGTCGTTCCGCCATTATGCCGCCGGCAACCAGCTCCAGGCGGCGGGGTTCGAGCGCTCGTCGATGGGCTGCACGGCCTTCGTCGACGCCGGCATCGCGACCTTGACCCCGGCCTTTTTCGAACAGCGCGCCGGCTGGGGCTGCCCCGACCCCTCGCCTATCTTCGTCGTCGGGATGCACCGCGCCGGCTCGACCCTCGTCGACCAGATCCTCGCGTCGCATCCAAAGATCGAGGGGACGACCGAGATCAAGGTGCTGGAAGCGATGTGGAAGCGGTTGTGGCGCCAGGGCGCGGCCAGCGGCCGCCACCTGTTCCAGGAGCTGGCCAGCCTCGATGCCGGCGAGATCGCCCATCTCGGCGAGGAATATATCGAGCGGACCCGCGCCTTCCGCACGACCGACCGGCCCTTCTTCGTCGACAAGATGCCGCCCAACTGGATGCGGCTCGCGCTCATCCGCCTCGCCCTTCCCAACGCGAAGATCATCGACGCCCGCCGCCACCCGATGGCGTGCGGCTTTTCCAACTTCAAGCAGCACTATCGGCGCAACGACAATCCGTTCGCCTCGAGCCTCGAAACGACCGGCGCCTTCTACCGCGATTATTGGCGGTTCATGACCCATTTCGACGACGTCCAGCCGGGCGCCGTTCACCGCATCCTCAACGAGAGCCTGATCGACGATCCCGAAGGCGAAATCCGGCGGCTGCTCGATTTCATCGGCGTGCCGTTCGATCGGACCTGCTTCGAGTTCCACGCCAACAAGCGCGCGGTCCGCACGCCGAGCGCCGAACAGGTGCGGCGCCCGATCAACCGCGACGGTGTCGATGTATGGAAGAATTATAAACCGTGGCTCGGCCCGCTCGAGGCGGCGCTCGGCCCGGCGCTCGATCATTGGGAAAACTAGCTTTCAACGGAGGAACAAAGTGACACGGCATCTCATCATCGCAGCATTGCTTGGCGGGCTGGCGGGCCCCGCTCTCGCGCAGGCCAAGGCGCCCGCGGACATCACCCGCGCGCAGGTCGTCAGCGAGCTCAGCGCAGCTTTCGGGCGCGTCGACACCAACAAGGACGGGTTCATCAGCACGGCGGAAGCCGACGCTGCGCAACAGCGAGTCGGCGCGGAAACCGCGGCCAAGATCGCCAAGGACGTCGAGGCCCAGTTCGCCAAGCTCGACGCCGACCACAACGGCCAGCTCAGCATCGCCGAGTTCAAGGCCGGAGCGCCCAAGCCGAACATGCTGCCGGGTGCCGAGATCCTGAAGCGGCTCGACGCCAACAAGGACGGCAAGATCAGCTCGACCGAGTTCCAGGCCGAGCGGCTCGGCCAGTTCGACCGGCTCGACACCAACCATGACGGGACGATCAGCGCCACCGAGCAGCAGGCCGCCCAGGTCCGCTGACAGACGCGGCCTAGCGCGCGGGCGGCGCGCGGCCTAAGGACGACTCTTCCCTGGGGGACCGCACGAGCGGTTGAGAGGCGGCTGTCCGGCCGCGACCCATCGAACCTGATCCGGCTGACACCGGCGTAGGGAGAAGGAGAGTCTGTCATGGGCGACGCCCCCGCACGCACCGAACTGAAAGTCACCACCGGCCCGATCCGCGGCTCGCGCAAGATCCATGTCGGCGACCTCGGCGTCGCCATGCGCGCGGTCGACCTCGAGCCGTCGAGCGGCGAGCCGCCCGTCGTTCTCTACGACACCAGCGGCCCCTACACCGACCCGCAGCAGCGCATCGACATCATGGCGGGCCTCCCCGAGCTCCGCGCGAAATGGATCCGCGAGCGCGGCGACGTCGAGGAAGTGACGCAGCGCGAAGTCCGGCCCGAGGACAACGGTCAGCTCGGCCCCGACCGCTCCGGCGGAGTCCAACCGTTCCCGAACGTCCGCAAGCGCGTCCTTCGCGCCCAGCCCGGCGCCAACGTCACCCAGATGCACTACGCCCGGCGCGGCATCGTCACGCCCGAGATGGAATATGTCGCCATCCGCGAGAACATGGGCCGCGAAGAGCTGCTGGTCAGTCGCGACGGCCAGGACTTCGGCGCCTCGATCCCCGACTTCGTCACCCCCGAATTCGTCCGCGACGAGGTTGCGCGGGGCCGCGCCATCATCCCCAACAACATCAACCACCCGGAATCCGAGCCGATGGCAATCGGCCGCAACTTCCTCGTCAAGATCAACGCCAACATCGGCAACAGCGCGGTTGCCTCCGACGTGGCATCCGAAGTCGACAAGATGGTGTGGGCGATCCGCTGGGGCGCCGACACGGTCATGGACCTCTCGACCGGGCGCAACATCCACGACACGCGCGAATGGATC
>Ga0207705_10000689_pt1 | contig 27957 bp, 18 predicted proteins | sample KBSC13metaG_FD_184314 | JGI IMG/M metagenome (GOLD analysis project Ga0207705, IMG submission 184314) | Corn rhizosphere microbial communities from Kellogg Biological Station, Michigan, USA - KBS C1-3 metaG (SPAdes) (version 2) | ecosystem: Host-associated > Plants > Roots > Rhizosphere > Soil ... | reverse complement strand
GCTTCTTCGCCAACGGGAACGAGGCGCGCGACTTCGGGTTGCGGTCCTGCATGCGCTGCCGCCCCGACGAGGTGGCGGCGGACGAGGCTGGGATCGCGCAGGCGATCACGCTGATCGCGCAAGCCGAGGAGCCGCCCACGCTCGAACAATTAGCCGAAGCCGCGGGCTACAGCCCGTTCCATTTCCACCGCCTGTTTCGCCGCGCGACCGGCGTGACGCCGGCCGCTTACGTCCGCGCCGAGCGCGCGAAGCGCGCCGAACGGGCGTTGAAGGAGTCCGATACCGTGACCGAAGCCCTCTATGATGCCGGGTATGCCGCGCCCGCGCGCTTCTATGCCGATGTGCCCGATCGCCTGGGGATGACGCCGTCCGCCTGGCGTGACGGCGGGCGGGGCGAGACGATCCGCTGGGGGGTGGCCGAAACCGACTTCGGGCCTTTGCTGGTCGCCGCGACCGAACGGGGCATCTGTCGCGTCGCGTTCGAGGGCGATGCGAGCATCCTGCGCGACCATTTTCCCAACGCCCGGATCGAGCAGGGCGGGGAGGCGCTGGAAGGCCTGCTTGCCGACGCGGTCGACTATGTTGCCGCGCCTACGCCCAAGATGACGCTGCCGCTCGACGTGCGCGGGACGGCGTTCCAGCAGGCGGTGTGGCGCGAACTCTCCCGCATCCCGCCGGGCGAGACGTTGAGCTATGCCGCGCTCGCGGCGCGGGCGGGCAATCCCAATGCGGTGCGCGCGGTGGGATCGGCGTGCGGCGCCAATCCGGTCGCTGTGCTGATCCCGTGCCACCGCGCGGTGCGCACCGACGGCAGCCTGGGCGGCTATGCGTGGGGCCTGCCGATCAAGGAGAAATTGCTGGCGCGCGAAGCGGCGCGCTAGCCCTTCTTGGGCTTGGCGTCGTCATTGGCCTTGTCGATCTCTGGCAAGATCATTGGCGGCGGATCGCCGTCCTTCAACTTGTCGATCGTGCCGAGCATCCGCTGCGCCCAGCCGGCGGATTTGGTATCGTGGACCGAATAGGCTGCGGGCTTGAGCACGATCCGCGCCTCCGAATAGCGCCGTTCGCCTATCAGCGAGCCCGCCAGCGTCAGGCGGAAATTGTTGGACTGCGGCTCCAGCTCGAACGCACGCAGCAGGCCTAATTTGGCCGCCTTGCTTGGCTGCTGCTGGGCGCGGACGAAGCTCTGGTAATAAGCGAACAGGATCTCGGCACTACCCGTTTGGGCCTCGTTCGCGTCGATCACATATTGGCGGGCGGCCGCCCATTTGGGCGCGCTATAATCCTTGGCGTCCTCCAGCTTCTTCATCGCAACCAGGCCCTTGCCGAGCAGGGCCTGCGCATTCTTGGGCTGGAGCGCCAGGAGGGCATCGGCGGTGCGGTCGGCGCCGGCCGTATCGTTGGCGGCGAGCTGGAAGGGCCACAGGAGATCGAGCGTCTCCATATCCCCGGGTGCAGCCGCGGCCCGCTTCGCCAGGTCGGCCGAGATGTTCGCGGCCTCGTCCCCGCGCAGGTTGCGCATGTAGAGCAGGCGATCCCACACCAGAGCCTGCGCAGCGGGGTCGAGCGTCTCGATCTTGATGTCGCCGATCGGGGGCGCGTTCTTCTGGCTGATGTGGATGCCGGGCAGGCCGGGCGAGTTGCGGTACGCGTTATATTCGCCAACCAGCTTCGACAGGTCGCCGAATGCCTGGCCGGCCGCGTCCATCGGCTTCATGCCGTTGCTGACCAAGGTGAGATAGCGGTGCAGCTGGGGTGAGCGCGTGTCGTTGAAGACGAGGTAGTGGGTCAGCAGCCAGGCCTCGCTGTAGAAGGCGTAGACCCCCCGGTCCTTGCGCGCGTCGGGATCGTCCGCGAGCAGGTCGCGGATCGCGATCGGATTGTCGCTGTGGAGGTCGGCAAGGCGGTATTTGGCGACGTTGCCGACATAGGCTGATCCGTCGCTGCCAAAGGTGGTTGCGCCCAGCAGCTCGGCATAGCCCTCCACGAACCAGCCCGGATAAGCGGCGGTGTAGTTCTGCAGCATGTAGTGGTGGGCATATTCGTGGAACAGCACCACCTGCGAGGTGAAGTCGCTGTCATAGGCATTGTAGTCGGTGATGCGCGAACCGACCGCGACCGGGCCGAGTGGGCCGACAGTGTAGAAGCCGGCTGCGCCATGCTGGTTGATGAGATCGCCGACATGATCGGCGTCGGTGACCATGAATACGGTCAAGGGCGCCGAATCCTCGTCCGGCTTGCTGATCGACATCAGCCGCAAGAGCTGTTCGTAGCGTTCGAGCGCGGTGACCGACTGCTTGAGCTCGTTGGCCGAGCCCTGCGAATAGATGATGAAGTGCCGGGACGTGGCGCGGCGCCATTCGGCCTGGGCGGGGGCCACGAGGGAAGCGGCGGCGGTGGCGGCGAGGAGGGCGTTGCGCAGGAGCCTGGACGTCATGATGCGAGACTAGCGCGTTTGTGGGCGATGCCTATCGAATCCTGCCCAAATCCGATGCAGTTCCGATGGAGAGGTGTTCAACGTGCCTCGGTCAATACCGGGTGGTCGAACGGAAAGTTGGGAGTGCGGACGTCACCGAAGCAGCGGCTGCAGGTGGAGATGGAGTCATGCTCGCCATTGGCCATCTTCTGCGCGAAGGTGCGGCGGGCGAGGTTGGTCATCGTTTCCTGGAAGGTCTCGATCATCAGATTGCCGACCGGGTGCTCGCGCACGAAATCCTGGCAGCAGGTGAGGACCGCGCCGTCGCAATCGACGATCAGGTCGTTGGCCACGTCCGCGCCGCAGCGGATGCGGACCGGGGCGAGCGAGAGTTTGTCGAACAGGCTGCGATCTTCCATGCAGCGGCTCGCCATCGGATCGAACACGACCTCCTTGGCGCCGCGCGACATGAACCAGTCGCGGATGCTCTGAAGCTCGTCGCGGTTGGCGCGGCTGACGGGGACGCTGACGCGGACCTTGCCCGGGAAGTCGCGTAGTATCTGCTCATATTTGGGGAAGACGTTCTTCGCCCGGAGCGGGGTCATTAGATAGTCGTAGGTCTCGGGCGTCAGCGATTCGCAGTGGAGCGCGATCAGGGTGACGTAGGGGAACAGCACCTTGTGCTTCGCGCTGTTGTAAGCGGCGCCGTTGGTGTTGACCGAGAAGACCACGTCGGGGAGGCGTTCGTGCAGGTAGATGGCGCGCTCGACCACCATCGGATCGACCAGCCCGTCGCCGAACAGGCCGAAGCCGATATGGCTGTCGACGCGCACCCCTTCCTCGACGATGCCGTCGATGATCTTGCGGAACAGGCTCATCGGCATCGTGCCGCGTGGGCTGTTGGAGGTGCTGGCCTTGCCGGTCGGGCAGTGGATGCACGACGCGTTGCAGGTGCCGGTGGTGCCGATGCCGACCGAGGTGAGATGCGGCACGCTGCCCTTGGCGCGGGGCAGCGCCGTCCTGAGCTCGCGCCGGGCGAGGGGCAGGCTGGAATCGAGCAGCAGGGCAGCACGCAAGGCGGCACGCCCCAGCACGAGGTGATCGCGAAACTTGGCCATCTTGCCCCACTTCTGGAAGAGGAGGGCAAGCTTGCGGACGGGACCGGTGGGGGCGGTTTGTTCAATCACGCGAGCCCCTTAACACTTTAAAGGCGCTTTCCGAAACCCGCCTGGAAGGGCAGAAGCGTCCGGCGTGGGGTTGCGATCGGCGATACTGGCCTGCGGGGCCTTCCTGATGGCGGCGGGAGCGGTGGCGCAGGCGCCTGCGCCCAAGGTGCCCGACAAGGCTGCCGACGCCCTCGCTTTTGGCCCACCGCATATCCAGACGCAGATTGAGGCACTGATGCAGGACGGCGCCGAATATGTGCGCCTCTATGGCGTGCCGCTCGACCAGGCGATGCGCGAGCTGCAGGCAGAGCAGGACAGCGTGCCCGCGACCGACGCACTGGCCCGCGAGTTCGCCGACCGACTGGCGGGGATCAGCATCGCGCATGAAGGTGGCTTCCGGATCGTGGTGCTGCTGACCGGCGATGCGGCCGAGGCGCCGCGCACGATCGCGGCGGGTGGGCTGGCGGTGCCGGTGGTGTTCCAGACCGGGGCGCCGGCGACGCGCGAGCAGATCCTGGCTGCGATCGGGGCGCATCAGGCGGAGATCCGCGCCGAACTCCGCAGCCCGCCCGGCATGGGGGTGGATCCGCGTACGGGCAAGCTGGTGGTGATGGTCAACACTCGTGATGTCGGGGCGGACGGGAGCGCCGATGACATTGCGGGCCTCGCGGCGCGCTTCACCGGGATCGCCGGCGTGCCGGTGGAGGTAGTGGCCTGGGGCGACACGACCAGCGCTCTGACGGCGGTAGCGGGCGGCGGGCGCGTGCTGGGGTTTGATCCGCAGATCAACCACAAGGCGGTGTGCACCAGCGGCTTCGTCGTGACCGACGGCAGCCGGACCGCGCTCTCGACCGCGGCGCATTGCCCCGATCAGCTGCGCTATATCGACCCCGATGGGACCGAGGTGCCGATGACCATGATCGGCGCGTGGGGCGCCTGGTATCAGGATGTGCAGATCCATGTGCCGACCGGCGTGGGTGGGGACGCGGGCGGGGCCTCCGACATGGCTACGGTAGCGCTACCATTGGCGCCGATTTTTTTCGCGGACAAAGAAAAAACCGCACTGAGAGCGGTGACGAGTTGGCGGAATCGTGCCTCGACGCGGGCGGGCGACCTAGTGTGCCATCGCGGCGAGCGCACCGGCTATAGCTGCGCCGAGGTGGCCTATCCCGATTATGCTCCGCCGGGCGACCTCTGCGCGGGACCGTGCGAGCCGACCTGGGTCGCGGTGCGCGGGCCCGACTGCAAGGGCGGGGACAGCGGCGGCCCGGTGTTCGCGGGCACCATCGCCTTCGGTCTGGTCAAGGGCGACAGCGCCACCAAGGACGGCGTAACCGCGCTTTATTATTACATGTCGGTCGACCAGCTTCCGCCCGGATGGACGGTGGCGGTGGACCGGTCGAGTCGGCTGCCCCAAATTCAAAAAACACCGGAAACGAACTTAATTACTAACCAATAAGGTTATTTTTTGGTCCAACGAGCAATTCTGCGAACCAGGTTGGTGAGTTCCTGAAGCCGACCCTGAGAGAGTTCCGCACTCTCGCGTAGCCAACACGCGAACTCTATATACAAATGTTCCCGTTTTGTCCAGTGCGAACTTTGTTTCAGCCGAGGCCCTGCGCTCGCGCCCACAAAGCGAACAGTTCGAGCCCACCCCGTGCGGGATGCCGTCAGGGAATGTTCTTGCGCTCGATCGTGACCCGCGGGTCGTGGCAGAAGCCGCAATCCGGACCGCTGAATTTCGCACCGGCCGCCGCGTCGCCTTGCAGCTGCCAATCGAGCCAGGCGGTGACGACCTCCGCGCCGATGCCGCCGTGCGGCTGCATGTAGGTCCCGCCATGGCCGACGGGGATGTTCACCAGCGCGGCCGGCAGTCCGGCGATGCGGCGGAAGTCGTCGGTGCCGTTGCCGTAGGCGATGTCCTTGGGTCCGCCGAGCACATAGAGGATCGGGGCGTGCAGGGTGGCAAGCAGCTTCTTGTCCGACACGATGCCGCCGATCGGATTGGCGCCGTCGGGGAAGAACCCGCTGTTCATGATGACGGCGGTCTTCACGCGCGGATCCTGCGCGACGGACAAGGCTTGGAGGCCGCCGCAGCTCCACCCGGACACGGCGACTTCCCCCGTGGCGATATGGCCCCTGAGCGGACTGCCGGAGCGGTCGTTCTCGCGCTGGGCCCAGTCGATCGCATCGACGAGTAGGTGGGTTGCGGTGGCGACGGTGAGCTGGCCGGGGGCGGGCGCCGGCGTGGCAGCCTGGGCCGGAGGCGGGGTAGGGGCGGTGGCGGCGGGGATGGTACCTGCAGCGATCACGAGATAGCCATGCGAGGCGATCTCGAGCAGGTGGTTGCGCGAACTGGTGCCGTCGGCGCTGCAGCCGCCATTGCCCCAGACGTAGATACCGAGCTTCTTCCGGCCGAGCGCGGCGAGGTTGGCGGGGCGATAGACGACGTGGTCGGGAAGATCGGGCCGCGCTTCGAACAGGGCCGGGAACGGGCCGCTGCCCCGTTCGGGCGCCTGTGCCGCGATCGGCTGCGCCGCCGCCATCATAATCGCCACCACGGCCGTCCCGCTTGCCCGGTTCATGACCCCTCCATGTATTGGACTATTTGAGACCTGCTACCGCGCCGCCACGGGTTGTTCAATAACTCAGACAAATCTAGGCAGGGCTCCGCGGCTGGCTGGGAAGACCGGCCCCGCCGAGGAGGCAGCTACCTGATGATATCGATCGCGTGCCGAGCCTTTGCCGCCGCAATATTGGTGGGCGCCACCGTACCGGCATGCGCGAGCGAGCCGATCATCCAGACGCGCTTCACGGCGGATCCGGCGCCGATGGTCTATGACGGGACGGTCTACCTCTACACCAGCCATGACGAGGACGACGCGACCGGCTTCAAGATGGTCGATTGGCGGCTCTACACGTCGACCGACATGGTGAACTGGATCGACCATGGCGCGGTCGCCTCGCTCAGGACCTTTCCGTGGGCGGTGCAGTCGAACGATGCGTGGGCGCCGCAGGTGATCGAGCGTGGCGGCAAATTCTATCTTTACGCGCCGATCAGCGTGGCCGGCAGCCCCAAGAACGTGATCGCGGTGGCGGTGGCGGATCGCCCCGAAGGGCCGTTCAGGGATGCGCTTGGCCACGCGCTCGTCGGCCCGGCCGACGGCTTTTTCGACCCGACCGTGACGATCGACGATGACGGCCAGGCCTATCTGTACTGGGGCAACCCCAACCTCTGGTACGTCAAGCTCAACCGGGACATGATTTCCTATTCGGGCAAGATCGAGAAGATCGAACCGCGGCTGACCGATTATCAGGAAGGGCCGTGGTTCTATAAGCGCCGGAGCCATTATTATATGGCGTTCGCGTCGACCTGCTGCTCCGAAGGCATCGGCTATGCGATGAGCGACCATCCGACCGGCCCCTGGACGTACAAGGGCCAGATCATGGACCATGATCCGGCGTCGACCGGCAATCATCCGGGCATCATCGATTACAAGGGCAATTCCTATCTGTTCGGGTTCGATTACGAGCTGAACTTCGCGCTGACGCCGATCCATCACGAACGGCGCGCGATCACTGTGGCGAAGTTCGCCTACAATCCGGACGGCACGATCCCGAACCTGGGCTGGTGGAACCGGACGGCGGCGCCGCAGATCGGCACGCTCGACCCTTATCGTCCGGTGGAGGCGGAGACGATCGCCTGGACATCGCGGATCAAGCGCGACCGCGACCGGCCTTTCTATTGGGCGCCCGGCGTAACCACGGCGAAGAGCGATATGGTGGGTGTCTATGTCACGCGGATCACCGACCTGAGCTACATCAAGGTGGCGGGCGTGGATTTCGGCACGCCCGGCGCGGCCCGGTTCAGCGCGACCGTGGCCAGCGCCACAGGATCGGGCCGGATCGAGCTGCACCTGGACAAAGCGGACGGCCCGCTGATCGGCACCCTGCCGGTGGGCGCGACCGGCGGCTGGGACGCGTGGCGCACGATCTCCGGGGCGGTTTCCGGCGCGAGCGGAACCCACGACCTGTTCCTGGTCTTCCGCGGGCCGGGCGAGCAGCCCTTGTTCAATTTCGACAAATGGACATTCGCACGCGCGCAGTGAGCGGCAGAGGCATCGGGCAGAGGACTCCCGGACGGCCTCCCGCTACCAATTGCAAAGCGCAGCGGCGATACCCTACAACCACGGCGAGCGTTTCGGGCTGTAGCTGGAAGGCTGCGCGGGATTCGACCCTACGCTCAAAAGGGGGAAATGATGTCCTTTCGGCATTGGGCAATCCTGTTCGGCTTGATGGCATCCGCATCGTCGTCCGCGGCCGCTGCCGGCCAGGCCGGCAGGTCCATCAGCGCCCAGATCGGCGGGCTGGAACATCTCTATTCGCAGAGCTTCGTGACGGGAGACGCGCGCGTGGCGGAGCGGCTGCTGGCTGCGGACTTCATCGGGTTCGGGCCGAACGGCAAGCGATGGGACAAGGCGACGATGGTTTCGACGGTGCGGAGCCTGCCCCATCAGACGTCCGCAAAAATCACATCAATCACGGTTCGCGTCCATGGCGATACCGCGATTGCCCTGGGTACTGAGGAAGACAGGGACCCGGGATCATCCGCCACATCGCACCGGGCATGGCTGGATAGTTGGCAGCATATGGCGCAGGGTTGGCGCTTGGTGGCATCGGCCGAGATCGAGCCGAAGCGCTGAGCGATCCTGCGCCGGCGAGGCCAGCCCGTTAGTCGGCGGGGCACTCAGCGGTTGCCGAAGGGGTACAGGGTCAGGATCGTCATGCGGCTGTTGACCGGATAACGGCGGATGACGAAGCCGCGCCCGCCCGTCGCCGTGCCGGCCTGGATCCTGCGGATTTCGGCGCGGGCATCGCGCAGATCGCCGAGATCGAGCCAGGGCGCCTGCGCGGGCGCGTCGTTGCGGCAGCAATGGGCGCCGTAGAGCCTGGTGTCGCCGGGAAGCATGGCGAGCAGGCGATCGGCGGTCGCCGCATAGGCCGAGAGGCTCGAATCCGGCATGAAGGCGTACAGGCTGGTCGGGTAGAGGAAATCGCCCGTGAAGAGGGCGTGGATGGCCGGATCGTAGACCGAGATCGAGGTCGCGGTATGGCCGGGGGTCGAGAGGATCCGCACCTGCCGCCCGCCAAGATCGATCAGGCCATCGGGCTTGATCCATTCGCTCACGCGAAAGCGCGGCGGATCGTTGTCGATAAATTCGTGGCGGCTCAGGTAGACATAGGAGTTACCGCGCAAACGCACGCGGGTTTCCGGCAGGTCGATAAGCGCGATCGAGTGGAAATTGCGCAGCCCGTTGGTGTGATCCCAGTGAAGGTGGGTAGGGATGACGGTGACGGGCAGGCTGGAGAGCGTGGCGAGGGCCGCGTGGATGTCGCGCGCGGTGGCGCCGGAATCGATCAGCAGCGCGCGCTTCGTGCCGATCAGCAGATATTCGTAATTGTCGGGATCGCCCTCCGGCTCGCCGATGGCGAAGGTGGCCGGCGCGATCTGTTGCACCCGCCAATAACCGGCGACGACCGTGCCGAGTGGCGGGCCGGGGCGGGGCTCGAATGCGTGCGGATCGGCGGGGCGGGGAAGGACGGGAAAATCGTGGTGGAGCGAGACGATGAAGGCTTCGGCGAAAAGGGTCGGGGTCAGGGTGAAAGCGACCAGAAGCAGCGCGGCGAGGACAGCCACCCCGGCAAAGGCGCGATGTTTCCAGGTCATCGGCGCGGTCCCTTCACCTTGCGTGGGGGCACGCGATCGGCGTCCGTTGGATGGCGGACGTGCGCGCCACCGGCCGCCTAAGCCGGCCTCGACAGGCTGCCCGATCTGCCTTCGTTACACAACCGGAATGGAGGGGCAGGGCCGGGCGCGCTGGAGGCATCCGCGTGATCTGATTAGGATAGTGTCCCTTGAATTTGCCGCCGAGAAGATGTTTCGTTAGTTCCGGGAGCGCTGAGCGCGCTCACGCTTCCGATGCCGTTTTGCAGCTTCGGGGAATAGCCATTCAGCTAATATGAAGTGACCGCGAAGCCAACCTTGAAGATATTCAAGAATGCCAGGGGCATTTCGAGAAGAAATAACAAGCGCGCGAAGTAAATGTCGATAATCGTGATAACGCTCGCGGATCAACTTCTCAAAAAGCAAGCCGCTAGCGGGCTGACGATAACGCTGAGCTTCAGGGTCATTCCAGACAATCTGCAGGAAGCTAAAGACTGCGGTGAGGTGAGAACGCGGTTCGGCGATCTGACCTCCAACTAAGCCGGAAAGAGTGTGAAATAGCGGGCCTGGTGCTCGCCCGTTTTTCGCATCTAGCGCGGCGGCTCGCGCTAACACGTTGCCGTCAACGCCCAGATAAGTCTGGCCTGCATCAACCAGATCCGCGAACCAACCTACATACTTGTCGGCCTCGCCGGGATTCATGTCTGCAACACCGGCGAGTGCGATCTGCAACCACGCGCCAGCGTGTCCAGAGGCTGCCTGCATGATCGTCCGTGTGAAATAGTCGTCGCAAATGAAGATTGTGTTCGTTTGAAGCGATACGACGACCGCATCGAACAAGTCGGACTTTTGCCGACGAAGATCCTCTCTGAAAATGTCGGGGAGGTCGTTGGTCGCGATTACGGGTGAGACAACTGCATTTTGTTCTAGCCATCCAATTGCGTCGTTCGTTTCGACCCGAATTTGCGCCAGCGCCTCTGCCCGCACCTCAGTGATCACAAGTCGCCCATCATCGTAATGAGCCGTCTTAAAGCCATCGCGAGCCTGGGAGTCGAACCTGTCGCGTCGTTGGCGTAAGCGGTCTAGCACGCCCTGAGTGACGTGTACCGGCCCATACGTGGCAGCAAGCGCATTCAGCGCGCCGAGCCGCCACGCAGTCCAATAAGTCAGTAGGTCGAGAGTGCAGCCTCGCCTGCCATTTGCCTTGAGTGCCTCGACCGCCGCGAGCACATCGGCGTGCGAGCCAGATGAGACCTTTAGCTTGTGACCCCCCGCGACTAGGCCGGCTGCTGCTTCAATAATGTCGGAGCCGACCCGATACGCGAATAGGCCTAGTGGCCAAGTACCATTCAGATACTGCTGCGTTTCTTGCTCGATCCAATCGTGGCGTGCCTTGGCTTGAGCAAGGATAGGTGTAACTACGTCGTCGGAATTAGGATCGATGACGATGCGCTTAAAACCTGCGAGATCAGGAAAGCGTCGTTCGAAATTGTCAAGAACGTAGTGGAAGCGAGCTACATACTTATGTCGGATTCCAACAATCTTGCCTGTCCGACCATTGCTGTCTTCGAAGTTGTCACCCGCAGTCAGGCCGATCAAATGCTGGACAAGTGGATGCTCAGGGGGAAGCGCATCTTGGTCGATCTGGCGGAGAGAACTATCTGGCTCCACGACGAGAAATGCCTTCTCGCCATCGTCGAACGCTAAATCAACGGCGCTGTCCGATGCCACCGCCAACATTTCCCAGCGCCGATCTTCGAGGCTACGGCCTTGGTCGAGCACAATCCCCGAAAGCGTCAGCCAGGCGCGCGGAACGTCGCGGTTGCCCAGATAGAGCTTGTAGGCCAGTGCAATAGCACGATCGACTTGCCCGAAAATTGCGAGATAACTTGCGAGCTTGGCGCGATCTTCGAACTTAGGCCAATTTAAGGTCTCTAGCGGCTTTTCGATCTCTATAAGTAGGTCAGTTGTCCGATCGCTTCGCGCGAGAATATCGATCTTCAACAGCTGGGCGCCGGGGTTGCTGGGCTGTTTGGCAATGAGTTGGTCGATAGCAATGAGCGCGCCGGCAAGATCGCCCATGTTCCAACCGCGCGCGGCGCGTGTCCATAGGATGTCAGGGTCTTCGCGTAGTTCCGGTGCAGCGCGGGCTAGTGCGCGCTCGAACTCTTGATCGTGTCGCGCCGCTGCGAGTGCTTGCAGGTACATTTCCCCAGCAAGTGTTGGGCGGGTCAAATCGACGTGGTTTTCTAGCAATCGTACAGTGAGGTCGGCGCAATTGTTCCGCATAAGCGTTTCGGCCAGCTCGAAACGTGTTAATGTATCGGTATTGTCGGTCACACGATCGAACAAGCCACGCAGTTTTTTTAGGGGAAGGGCGAGGCTCTCCTTTGCGTCCTTGGAATCTTCACCCTCGACATCGACCACGACAGGTTCTGAAATGGGGGTTTCGGCAGGGTCGCTTGCAAGCTGAGCGCGCACTTCTAGCAGATCGGCGGTCAGAGGGTCGTCCATGGCGAGTCGGAGGCCATTGACGGCTTCCGAGACGATGTCGAACCGCCCGAGCTTTAGCGCGATGTCGCCCAACATTCTCCACCGCAGCATGGCGAGGTGCCGATCTCCATCGGGAATGATAATGTCGTGTGCCAATTCGAGGGCGCGTGCCGCATCATCGAGCGACAGCATCTCGACCCGCAGCATTGCACTTTCGACATCGTCACATTGACTAAGTGTTTTGATCGCGTCCGATCGTCGGCCCTGCGCCGCCTGAGACAAGGCGAGAACTCTATATTGCATTGGCTCGCCTTTGACGCGCGCTAAGCCCGCGATCAGCAGCGCTTCGGCATCAGCATCGCGACCGGTGAGACGGAGCAAAACTGCGCCATTGCTTACGTAAGCCAACAAGTCATGATTGTGCGAATAACCATTAGACAAATACCGTTCGGCCAAGATTTTCATGTCCTCGGCGGCTCGATTGATCTGTTCAATCGATATCGGGCCAAAGCCACAGCCAAGAATGGCCTGATGACGAACGGCGAGTTCAAGAACAGCAAGTGCTGAACAGCGTCTCAATTCGTCCGAGTCTGGATGCAGCTTCGCTAGTGCTAAAGTACGCTCTGGCCAATCAGGCCATTCGCGGCGCCGCAAAAATTCGGCCATACCGAAAGCGGCCGATATACTGGTCTTCAGGTCATTTGGAATTAGCGTGCCGGGATCACCTTCCCAATCGCATCGAGCCGCCGCTTGAAGTAGATAGGCCACAGCGGCCTCGGCGCGCGGCTCGGTGGCCAACGCCTGATTAGCCAGAGTGAACGCTTCGTCGTAGGCGCCCTGAATGGTTCTGGCGAGCGCTAGGTTGGCGATGGCTTGGCTCTCATTTGGACGTAGCACATACGCTGCTTCGAAACGCTCTATCGCATCGGTCTCGCGACCCAATTCCACTGCGATCGAGCCGAGGTTTGTTTCAATTCGGAATCGCGCCCAAGGCCGCTCGGTGGCCGAAGTCGTCGCGAGCAATTCTAATAGCTGGCGCTCAGCCAACGCGATGTGATGCTCCTTTTGAAATAAGTCTCGGAGGAGATCGATCCGTGCATGTAGTGCGGGATCCTCAGCGCTGCGATCAACTTTGTCTAACTCCCCGGCGGGCACCAGCACACTGGTGCGTTGAACGATGGCGAGGATTTGATCGAGCTTTGCACTGTGTTCGGTATCGACCGCCGATTGGGTTACCGATTGAGGGATAGAATTCGCATAGGCCGCCGGGTGGAAAAAGGCGGTCGCGCGTGGGTGACAGGCAATGCGGATCTGCATCGTCTCCCACCCGTAGTAAGCAACTATAAGCTCATAACCCTCTTCACGAAGCTGCTTCTCCACGGCGATAGCGTCGTCGGTCGCACGACGATCGTCCGGCGCGGTTGTCGCGAAAACGATTTCCTTCAGCCCTGCTTCTATCGTTAGAGCTGCCCGGCAATCCTCAAGAATTTTGTTTTTCGTAAGCGGCTTGGCGATCCGACGGCATTGGATACCGACAAAGTGGTTTGCACATCCGTCACGCCTAGCGAGAACGTCGATTCCGCACTGCGATTGCCCATCGCGCCCATATGGCACCACGTGTGGATCATTTAGCTCATCCGAGAACAAAATTACGCAACCACGCTGAAGATCTTGCCAATTCTTCGGCTCGGGCATTTTCAACGCCATGCGCGTCATCGGCGGCACACGAGTTGCGACAACGAGTGGATCACCCTCTGGCAGGCCATCATTAGGGGGTGCATTTGGATTGCCCAAGCAGTCAGCGTCCGTCACATGGTCGCCCCACTGCTCGTCGCCGCGTTGACGGCTAGGCAGAGTTTGCGCTGGTAGAATTCTGGCTCGAAAATCATCGGTTGCAGGATAGAACGGAAAGGGAACCCTGGAAAGTTGTGATTAACCACAGAGTGAAGAGGCGGTGGGGTCAACAGCTTGGTCGCCGGGAGACCAAGGCAATTGCTAAGCGCAAGCGGTGATCCGTTACAATCGCCCGAGATCAGCTCGGGCAAAGAGGTGGCTCCCGGATCACGCCTTGCGGGTTCACGCCTTGCAGGTTCAATGTGCGCCGCGCGGGCAAGCCGCCTGTCATGTTCATGAAAATATAGAGATACCCCGCCTCCGCGCCGCTCTTGCCCGCTCGTGTGCACGCCGCTAGCGTCAATAACTCAGACAAATAGGGCGGCGCTTGGGCCACCCGTTCAGAACAAGGGCGGCAAACATGGCGGATCCTGTTCTTCCCCTTGGCCGCCGCGATTTCCTGCGGCTGGCAGGGCTGGGCCTAGGCGCGGGCGGGATCGCGTTGCCGCTGGAGGCCGCCGCCGGCGAGACGGTGGCGATCGCGCTGGATATGGGCAATCCGGCGGCGGGAAGCCGTCCAGTGGCGTGGGCGCTCGGGCGTTTGCGCGAGGCGCTCGCCCGGAAAGGCGTGACGGCCCGGCTGTATCGTCCGGGAATGGAGGCCTATCGGCTGCGCGTCGCGCTGGCCGCGGGGGCGGGGGACGAGGATGTGCGGTTGTCCTCGCCCAATCCGAGCGAGACGCTGGTCGCCTCGGGCGGCGCGCGCGGGCTGGTCTATGGGCTATTGGAGCTGGCGGAGCGGGTCGAGGCGTCGGCCGATCCGATGGCGGCGTTGCGGCTGGCGCAGCCCGTGATGGAGCAACCCGCATCGCGCGTGCGCGGCGTGCTGCGCGCCTTCTGCAGCAAGGTCGAGGATCCGCAATGGTTCTACGACAAGGACGGGTGGAGCCGGTATCTCGACCTGCTCGTCGCGAGCCGGTTCAACCGCGTGCAGATGGCGTTCGGCTTTGGCTGGGACTTTCCGCGCGGGGTGACCGAGGATTATTTCCACTTCGTCTATCCCTATCTGGTCGAGGTGCCGGGCTACGACGTGCGGGTCGAGCCGCTGGCGCCGGGCGAGCGCGCGCGCAATTTCGAGCTGCTGCAGTTCATCACGCGCGAGGCGGGTTTGCGCGGGCTCGATTTCCAGCTCGGCATCTGGACGCATGCCTATAAGTGGGTCGACAGCCCGACCGCGCAGCACCGTGTGGTGGGGCTGACCGACGATCGCCATGCGGCCTATTGCCGCGATGCGCTGGCGCTGCTGCTGCGCGAATGCCCGGACATTACCGGCGTGACGATGCGGGTGCATGGCGAGAGCGGCATCCCCGAGGGCAGCTACGATTTCTGGCGGACGGTGTTCGACGCGATCCGGCATTGCCCGCGTCCGCTGGAAATCGACATGCATGCCAAGGGCATCAACCAGGTGATGATCGATATGGCCGCGGCGACGGGCAAGGCGGTCAAGGTCAGCCCCAAATTCTCGGCGGAGCATCAGGGGCTGGGCTATCACCAGGCGGATATCCGCGCGCAGGAAATCCCGAACCCTGCGGATGACGAGAGCGGCACGTTCAACCAGAGCAACGGGCCGCGCCGCTTCACGCGCTACGGCTATGCCGATCTGTATCAGGAGGGCCGCAAATACGGCATCCTCCACCGGCGCTGGCCGGGCACGCAGCGCCATACGCTGAACGGCGATCCGGCGCAGGCGGCGGCGTACGGGCGGGCGGCGGCGTTCTGCGATTCATCGGGGCTCGAAATCTGCGAACCCCTGACCTTCAAGGGGCGCAACGATTCAGGCCGGCCCTGGGGGCGGCTGGCCTATATCGACCGCAGCCTGGAGCCAGCGGGCGGGGACTGGTCGAAATTCACGTACAGCTATCGGCTGTGGGGGCGGACGCTCTACAATCCGGATGCGCAGCCAGAGGCCTGGCAGCGCGGATTGCAGGCGGAGTTCGGCGCGGCGGCGCCCGCGCTGGAACGCGCGATGGGGCATGCGAGCCGCATCCTGCTGCTGTTCACGACCGCGCATTGCTACACGCCGTCCAACCGGCTGTCGCTCTACGAGATCTACACCAACCTGCCGATCGTGATCGGGAGCGAGCCGGCCTACGAGAAGGATACGCCCGCGCCTTATTGTTCGGCGACAGTCAGTCCGCTCGACCCGCAGCTTTTCTCTTCCGCGCGCGACCATGTGGCCGAATTGCTCGGCAAGGCGCGCTCGCCGCGTTACTCGCCCGCCGAAGTCGCGGGATGGATGGAGGCATGGGCGACCGGCGCGGCAAAGGCGCTGGAGGAAGCGCGCACGGCGGCGCCGGACCGGCGCAGCCCGGCCTTCCGGCGCTGGGAAGAGGATATATTGATCCAGATCGGGCTGGGGCGCTTCTTTGCCGACCGGTTCCGCGCGACCATGCTGTATGAAATCTATCTGGAAACGGGCGACGCAACCGCGGGGGCCGGGGCAATCCGCCGCTATCAGGCCGCGCGCGATGCGTGGGCGGCGATGGCCGAGCGCGCCAAGACGGTCTACCAGCCCGATTTGAGCTATGGCGCGCCCGATTTCGAGCGGCTGCACTGGGCGGCGCGCATCCCGGCATTCGACCGCGATTTGCAGGCGATGCGCGACGCGGTGATGGCCGGGCCCGATTCCAAGCCGTTGCGCGATCCCGTGGTGCGCTCCGCCGTCAGCGCGGTGACGGGCAGTGAGGCGCGGTGGACGGCCGACTGGCATCATAGCCCGGTCGAGCGGTTCCGCCCTGGCGCGGACCTGGCGATCGCAATGACGGGGGGAAGCGCGCTGGAGGGGGCGGAGCTTTGGTATCGTCACGTCAATCACGGCGAACGCTGGCGCAGCATGCCGATGCGCCTCGACGAGAAGGGGGCGTATCGCGCGGCGATTCCGGGCGCCTACACGCGCTCGCCTTTCCCGCTGCAATATTATGTCGTGCTGCGCCGACCCCAGGCAGCGCCGGTGTTCCTGGCGGGGTTCAACGAGACCTTGTCGAACCAGCCCTATTTCGCGGTGTGGGAGCGGGCCTGACGGCAGCGCTCGCGCGCGATCAGCCGAGCCCTTGCGCCTGCGCCCAGGCGGCGAACATGTCCTTCCAGTGGCGTGCGGGCTCGCCCGTGGGGCCGGGCAGGCCGAGGCCGTGCTGGCCCGCGGTGAACAGATGCGTTTCCACCTTTACCCCCGCCGCCTTGAGCGCGGCGCGCATCTCGACCGTATTCTCGACCGAGACGGTGGTGTCGTCCTCGGCATGCGCCATGAAGCAGGGCGGGGTGGCGGCGGAGACGTTGTGCGCCGGGCTGTGCGCGCGCTGGAGCTCCAGCGACGGATTGGGGCCGAGCAGCATGTCGCGCGAGCCGGCATGCGCGAGCGGCGAAAGCATCGATTGGACGGCGTAGATCGGCGCGGCGATGACGGGCCGCGCGCTCAGCCGGTCGGCGGCGTCGATCGGCGCATAGAGTTTCGCGTCGTAACGGGTGGCGAGATCGCCGCAGATGTGGCCGCCGGCGGAAAAGCCCATCGCGCCGACCTTTTCCGGGTCGAAGCCGTAAGCCGACGCGCGCGACCGGATCAGCCGCATCGCGCGCTGCGCGTCGGCGAGCGGCACGTCGGCGCGGTTGGCCCAGCCCTCGCCGGGAAGACGGTAATAGAGGACGAACACGGTCCATCCGCGCGCGCTGAGCCAGGGGCCGACCTGATAGCCTTCCACGTCGATGACGATCACCGAAAAGCCGCCGCCGGGCGTGACCAGCAGAGCCGCACCGTTGGGTTGTGCCGGGCGAAACACCTTCATGCGCGGCCGGGCGATACCCTTCACCATGCGGCCATGATGTTCGGGCGTGCCGTTGTCGATCACCTGCTCGACCGGAAGCACCGCCGGCGCACCGGGCGGGGTGCCGGGCCACAGATCGATCTCCTCGGCCGGAAAGTCGGGCCAGACGCCGGGGTGCTGCGCCGCCTGGGCGGGCGTGGCGAGCATGCCGGTGGCAAGCCCGGCCAGAAGCGTTTCGCGACGGCTCAACATCGTTATTTTTCCCTCCCTTGGCGCGCGCCGGTCTTCCGCGACATGGCGGCGTATGTCCAGCGGTCCCGATGGCGTGTCGGCGATCAGCGGGCGAGGGTGAAGCGATTATCGCCGAACAGGCCGCCTGCTTATTCCACCAAGCGCCCGGCCTCGAACCGCAACAGGCGGTCCGCCACCGCCACTGTCTGCGGCCGATGCGCGACGGTGATGCGGGTCATGGGCAGGCGGGCGAGCATCGCGGCGATATCGCATTCGGCCTCGAGGTCGAGATGCGAGGTCGCTTCGTCGAGCACAAGCAGGCCCGGGCGGCGGTAGAGGGCTCGGGCGATCAGGATACGTTGCTTCTGGCCGCTGGAATAATCCGCGGCCTGGTTCACGATATTGGTGTCGAGGCCCATCGTCAGGCCGGCGACAAAGTCGGTCAGGCCGACGATCGCGACGCATTCCATCACGCGCTGACGGTCGATCGCGGCATCGAAGAACGCGATGTTCTGCGCGAGCGTGCCGGGCAGCAATTCGTCGTCCTGCATCACGACACCGAGCAGACCGCGCACGTTGCGGTAGCCCCAATCGCCGATCCGCCTGCCATTCAATCGAACCTCGCCCGTATCGGGCGGGCACAGGCCGGTGAGGATGCGCAGCAGGGTCGACTTGCCGCAACCCGAAGGGCCGGTGATGGCGACATGCTCGCCTTGCGCGATGTCGATCGAGAGGCGGTCGAACAAGGGCGCGCCGCCGGGGTGGCGGAAGGCGATATCGCGGGCGGAGAGGGTGATGCCGCTTTCGCGCAAAAGAGCCAGGTCGATCGCGGCGTCACCGGCCGGCTCTGCGGGTTCGAGCATCAGATCGGCGAGGCGATCGAGCTGCACGCGGAGCATGCGCCAGGTCGTCGCCTGCTGGTAGATCATTACGACGCTCTGGTTGAACTGGAGGAGGTAAGCGAGGCTGGCGGTGACGGTGCCGATCGTCATGGCACCGGCGAGCACGTTGCGCGCACCGAGATAGATGAGCGCGATCGACATCAGGTTGATGCCCAGCGCCTGGACCGTGACGAACGCCATGGTGACATTCTCGCTCCGCGCGGTGTGGCGGAGCATGTCGTCGAAATGGACGCGCCAGTCGTCGAAGCTTTCGTCCTCGCGCGCCATCGCCTTCACGCCCTGGATCGCGCGAAGCGTGTCGATCCTTTTGGCCTGTTCGGCGGCGGCGGCGACGACGGCGTGGCCGTTCAGATTGCCGGCGAGCGGCATGATCGCGATGCGGGTCAAGAAGAGCAGGCCGCAACCCGCCAGCGCGAGCAGGCCGAAGCCGGGCGCGACCAGGAAAAGCAGGACGAGCGAGGTGACGAGGGTGAGCGCGTCGAGCACGACCCGGCCGAGATTGCCGAGCGCGGCGCGGATCTGATCGACGCCCTGGAGCCGGGCGAAGATGTCGGCGGCGTTGCGGCTGAGGAACCAGCGCAGCGGCAGGCGGAGCATATGCGCGAAGACGCGTTCGCTGAGCGCGCGGTTGAGCTGGTTCTGCAGCTTTTGCGCGGCGAACCCGCGCAGGATGTTGAAGCCGGCGTTGGCGACCGCGACACCGGCGAAGGCGGCCGCGAGCGCGAGGCTGGGATCGTGGCGCGACGCCCGTGTGAGGCTGTCGACGACATATTTGAGATAGAGCGGGCTGACCGCGCCGTAGGCCTGCACGAGCAAGGTGAAGCCGAGCACGATCGCGGCCTGGCGGAGCGTGGGCATCGACCAGGAAAAGAGGGCGCCGATCTTGAGCGGCGCGCGGCCGGGTTTGGCGGAGGCATCGCCGGCTTCGAGGCGGAGGGCGTCAGCGCCGATCGCGCAAGCGAGCTCGGCGGCGCGTGCGGTCCGCCAGCCACGTGCGGGATCGAACAAGTGGGCATCGCCAGCCCTGGTCCAACGTTCGAGCGCGACGAAGCCGCTTTCGCCCCAGGGCGCGATAAGGATGCCGGGCGCGCGATCCTGCGCGGCGTCGCCGGTGGCGATGCGGTGGACCTTCAGACCCTGTTCGGCAGCAATCTCCGCCAGCCGGTCGAGCGTGAGGCCGCGCGCCGCCTCGGGATATAGCGACCGCAAGGCGTGCATCGGGCGGGGGCGGCCGAGCAGCTGCGTCGCGGCGGCGAGCGCGGCGAGGCCTGCTTCGCCCGGGCGCGACGCCTCGTAGCGGCGGCCGAGCCGCGCGGGCCATGGGGTCAGCATCGGCGCGCCATGTCCAGATAGAGGCGACGGAATGAAGCGGCGGTCGCATCGGCATCCTCCGCGACCGCGCGGCGCTGCGCTTCGGCGGCGAGGGCGAGGCGGGCCTGATCGTCGGTCAGCAGATCGACAACGACCCGCGCCAGGCCCGCCGCATCGCGCGGCTCGACCACGCGTGCGGCGACGGGCGCCCATTCGGCGAGGTGGCCGACATTGGTGCCGACGACGGGGACGCCGGCCACGGCCGCCTCGAGCGCGGCGATCGGGCCGCCTTCCTGGCGCGACGTAATGATCAGAAGGTCGGCACGGTCGAAGAAAGGCCGCAATCGGTCGTGCGGCAGGAAGCCATGGAAATGCACGCGATCGGCTAGCCCGAGTGCCGCGACGCGATCCTGCAGCGCAGTGGAGCCCGACGGGTTGAGGCCGATGATGTCGAGCGTGAAGCGCACCCTCTGCCGGTGCAGCGCGGCGGCCATGTCGATCAGCATATGCTGATCCTTGACGGGCTGGAGCGTGCCGACGCTGAGTAAACGCGCGACGGCCATCGGGGCACGGGTCCGGGGCGGGGCGGGCGGCCAGCGATCGAGGTCGACGCCGAGGGGAAAACGCTCGACGGTGAGGCAGAGACGCTGCGCCTGGGGGATCATCGGCGCGCTCTGGACCGCGATCCGGTGCGCGAAGGTGGCGACGTAGCGCAGCATCAGCCGGCCCCGGCGCGAGGCGCGGATGGTAGGGAAATCGGTAGAGGCGATCAATTCGTTGCCGCAGAACCAGACGAGGGTCGGGACACGATGGAGCCTGCCGAACGTCACCCCGACGATGCTGCCCATCAGCGACCAGCCGCTGTGGATCACGTCGAAGCGCCCTTTGCTGTGTTCGGCCCGCATCTGCGCGAACATGCGCCGTCCGGAGCGGACGCGGCCGGCATTGTGGATCGTGGCGCCACATAATTGCCAGGTTCCCGGCAGCGGCTCTGCGCAGAGCGCGAAAACGTGGACCTCGTCGCCCTCGCGCGAAAGCCGCTCGATCAGCGACAGCAGGCAGGGGATGATCCCCTCCACACCGCTCCGGTCGACACCGCCCGAGGTGAGAATGGCAATCTTCATAGGCGGCGCCGATGCCGGGCCGCTGCGCGCCTGAATGCCATGGAGCCCCCTTCGTCATCGCGACGCGAAACCGTCATTTTGTTCTAGGCGATCGGCACGCGGTTCAAGCTGCCTGGACGGTGGCCGCCAAATATCGCCCGTTGCCGGTCCGCATCACCCAGTTGTTTGCTGCCCGAACCTTGGGCGACATTGCCTGCCGCCCCGCGACGCTTTCGCCTTGCCAGGGACGACAAGATGGGAGCACTAATTGTCCTGCGGAAAGCCGCCGAATTGCCGACGTCCCATGCTGTCGATGGGCGGTTCCGGTGACAGCAGCTAACCGCAGGGCTGATGGTTTTCCGGATGCCCGAACGGACGATTGGGAGATGAGTGCGTTGTCACTGCTACCCCATAATGACGTTGCCGGGGCGCGAAGCCCCGGGGGAGGCTGATCCGGATGCTGGCGGAGCTTCGGAAACACCATGAGAAGATCGGCAATCTTCTCACCGCTCTGGAAGTGCTGTGCCAGGATCGGCATGCGGATATCGTGAAAGTTAGCGCGGTTCGTATTGAGTTGACCCGAGCCAGCCGTGCCCGATCCGCCTATCTCAACGCGGTCGTTTACCCAAAGCTGATGCGCGCCTGTCCCCCGGACAGGCGGATCGCCCTTGAGAAGCTGAAATCCGACGGCCTGCTCATGCTGGTGCGTTCAGCCGACCATATCCGGCATTGGACGACTCGGGAAATCACGCAAGATTGGCCCGGTTATTGTCTCGCATCCGCGGCTGCACGGCAGAGCATGCGTGCGCGCATTGCGCTTGAGGCGCAGCAGATTTATCCGCTCCTGAAAGACGAAGGCCCTGGCCGTCCGCCGATGACACGCTCGTGAGCGGGGCGCGTCAGGCGCTGCACGTGGTATGAGCAAATGCTTCCGCATGGCTTGCCGGTGCAAGATGCGTGGGTCGTCTCGCTCAAAGAAACGAATAAGGGTCCACATCCACCGCCACGCGCACGCCGCGCGGCCATTGCATCGGGCCGAGCCATTCGCGGATCACGTCCTGCACATCCAGTGCGCGCCGCGCGTGGACCAAAAGCCTCTGCCGATGCCGCCCGCGCAGCATCGATAAGGGCGCGGGCGCGGGGCCGAAGACCTGCATGCCGTCCACGCGCGGGGCGGCGCGGCCGATGGCCTTGGCCGTGGCGGCGGCTTCCTCGGCATTTTCGGACGAGACGATGATGCCGGCGAAGCGGCCGAACGGGGGCGCGCCGGCGTGGCGGCGGGCCTCCGTCTCGGCTTCGTAGAAGCTGTCGGCGTCGCCCGAAACCAGAGCCTGGATCACAGGGGCGGCGGGCTCGTGCGTCTGGACGAGCACGCGGCCGGGCTTGGCGCCGCGGCCGGCGCGGCCGGCGACCTGGGCGATCTGCTGGAAGCTGCGTTCGGCCGCGCGCAGGTCTCCGCCCGACAGGCCGAGATCGGCGTCGACCACGCCGACCAGCGTCAAATTGGGGAAGTGATAGCCCTTGGTGACGAGCTGGGTGCCGATCACGATGTCGATCTCGCCCGCCTCCATCCGGTTCACGAACTCGGCAGCCTTGGCGGGAGACCAGAGCGTGTCCGAGGTGACGATCGCGGTGCGCGCGTCGGGGAAGAGCAGGGCGACCTCGTCGGCGATGCGCTCGACGCCGGGGCCACAGGCGACCAAAGCATCCTCCTCCTTGCACTCCGGGCATGCGCGGGGCGGCGGCATGACGTGGCCGCAATGGTGGCAGGCGAGCCTCGCAGTGAGGCGGTGCTCGACCATCCATGCGGTGCAATTGGGGCATTGGAAACGATGCCCGCAATGGCGGCAGAGCGTGAGCGGGGCGTAACCGCGCCGGTTGAGGAAGAGCAGGCTCTGCTCGCCGCGCTCCAGTGTTTCGCGCACCGCATCGACGAGGCCGGGGGCGAGCCAGCGGCCGCGATCGGGGCGGTCATGGGTCATGTCGATCGCGGCGATATCGGGCATGGTCGCGCCGCCGAAGCGGGCGGGGAGCTTGACCTCCTCATAGCGGCCCTGCGCCACCATCTGGCGGGTCTCGATCGCGGGGGTGGCGGAGGCGAGGATGACGGGGACCTGTTCGAACTGGCCGCGCATCACGGCGACGTCACGCGCGTGATACATCACGCCGTCTTCCTGCTTGAAGCTACTCTCGTGCGCTTCGTCGACAACGATCAGGCCGAGGTCGCGGTAGGGCAGGAACAAAGCCGATCGCGCGCCGACGGTGACCAATGCCTCGCCGCTGGCGATGGCGCGCCAGGCGCGGCGGCGCTGGGACTGGCGCAGATCCGAATGCCAGGCGACCGGCGCGCAGCCGAAACGCTCCGCGAAGCGCTTTAGGAAGGGTTCGGTCAGCGCGATTTCGGGGAAGAGGACGAGGGTTTGACGGCCGGATCGGATCGCCTGCGCGACCGCCTCGAAATAAACCTCGGTCTTGCCGGAGCCGGTGACGCCATCGAGCAAAACGGGCGCGAAGGCCTTTTCCTTAACCGCCTGGGTCAGGCGCGCGGCGGCGGCTGCCTGTTCGGGGGAGAGATCGGGCTGAGCGTGCGCGGGGTCGGGGACCGGGTAGGGATCGTCGACGCGGACCTCCACCGCCTCGATCGCGCCGGCCTTGACCAGGCCGCGGATGACCGCGTCGGAGACGTCGGCGATCGTGGCGAGCTCGCGCACGATGCCCTGGCGATTCTCGATCCGCTCCAGCGCCTGCGCGCGCTGCGGCGTCAGGCGTGGCGGGACGAAGCCGGTGGGGCGATATTCGACGATAGTGCGCGCGCCGTCGAGCGCGGAGGCGGACGCGAGCGCCATGCGTAGCACCGCGGCGGGGGCGGCGAGATAATAATCCGCGGTCCACTCGATCAGGCGGCGCAGCGAGACCTTGAGCGGGGGCAGGTCGTAGACGCCGAGCAAAGGTCGCAGCCGATTGTCGCCGACCTCGGCGTCGGAGGGCATATGCTCGGGCTCCCAGACCACGCCCGCATATTGGCGTGGTCCCAAGGGCGCGAGCACGATCGAACCGGGCTCCACGGCATGTTCGCGGTCGACGCGATAATCGAGCGGACCCAGCGCGGGGTTGAGCAAAAGGACGCGGGCGCGGGGATTCATCCCTGCTCAGGTAGGGTGTCGCGGGAGAAAAGGGAATCGCGAACCCCGGTCAAATGCACTTGTTGCGATCGCGAAACGGCATCGGTTCGTCGCACGACGCGCCCGAGCCATCCGCTCGAATCGAGGCCGGGACGGGCATGTTCATCTGGCAGACAGTTCGTTCCGAACACGAAAAGGTCGACCGGGGGGCGAGAGAGAGGAGTTGCTCGATGCGTTTCATAGTCAAGGGCCCCGCCGCCCGCTTGTTGCTGGTCGCGCTGGCCACCACCACTGCGGGCAGCCTGTCCGCACAGCCGCAGGATACGCCCGAATCCAGCATCACGGTTACCGCGCCGTCGATGATCCCCGGGCCGGAGCTAAAGGGTGTCATCACCGCGCGCCATGACGATCAGATCAAGGTCGCCACGGCCGACGGCGGCAGCCGGATCATTCAGGTCAATGATTCTACCAAGATCAATGCGCGTGGCGGCTTGTTCGGCACCAGCAACAAGCTGGCGGCCAATCAGCTGCTCAACGGCATCCCCGTCACCGTCAAGACGATGCAGCCGCGCGATGCGGGCGGCGATGCGGTTCTGGTGGCGAGCGCGATCACCATGCGCAATGCCGACTTCAAGACCGCGTCGATGATCCGTGCGGGCACGTCGCAGGGCTTCGAGGAGCAGACCGCCGCGACCGAGGCGCTGCGCGGCCGGATGGGCGATATCGACAAGTACAACATCAAGAGCACGACCAACGTGCATTTCGATACCGGCAAAGCGGTGCTGTCCGAAGAGGACAAGGCGCAGCTCTGCACCACCGCAAACCAGGCGCAGGCGCAGGAGAATGCACTGATGCTGGTGGTCGGCTACACCGACTCGACCGGTGGCGACGACCTCAACCAGACGCTGAGCGAAAAGCGCGCGGCGAAGGTGATCAACTATCTGCAGCAGGCATGCGGGTGGAAACCCTATCGCATGCTGACCCCGACGGGCATGGCCAAGGCCGATCCGCTGGCGGACAACAGCACGCCCGAAGGCAAGGCCGAGAATCGCCGCGTGGCGGTAAACATCCTCGTCAGCAAGAGCGTCGACGGGTTGTAAGGTGTGAGGGGGCGGTTCCGGCCGCCCCCGATTGCGGTCGCGCGGTCACCCTTTCGGACAGGCGCCGTAAGCGGTGGCGATGCGCTCTGCGTTCTGTTGGAGCGAGTCGAGCCCCACGGTCTTGCGGAGCGTGTCGGTGGCGGCGGCGTCCTGCTCGAGCGGCCTGGGGGTCCATTTACCCGCTACACACGTCCATTGCGTGCCATATTTCTGTTTGCCCGCAACGCGAAGCTGGACGCGATCGGTCAGCATCGCGAAATTGGTCGGGTCGACCTCGCCTTTTGCTGCGAGCGGGGTCATCAGCCGCAAGGCGGCGAGCTGGAAAGCGGGGTCGAGGTCGGCATGCTGCACCAATAGCCAGGCGGACCCCGATGCATCCGCGCCGACCGTGCTGCGTGTGGGCCAGCCTTTTTCGGCGACCCGCGCTGCCAACCAGGTGGTGTTGGCCTGATCGCGCTCCTGCAACGCGCGGATCAGGATGCCTTCATGGATGGCGCGCTCGAGCGGGCTGTAATCCTTGCTGAAGCCCTCGCGCCGCTGGCTATCGATCAAGGCCTTGCGCAGCATCTGTTCGCCGGTCGGGCGCGCGCGGAGCTGCTGTGCGAAATCGCCATGGCCGAGCGCTTCCTGTTCGGCGAGCTCGACCCCGCGCACCAGGCCGAGGGCATACGGGCGCACGCGGTCGAGCGCCGCGGAGAAAGTGGGCCAGTCGGTGCCCGCGCCGATCGGCATCTGGGTGAATTGATTGCACGCCGCCGGCATGCGCGTGATGTCGTTGCCCGGATCCCAGGTCTGGCCGAGCGCGGCCATCTTCGCCTGCATTGCCGCGCGCGAGCGGGCGAGGCACGCCTCACCGAATTTGAGCGCGGCGACGAAGGCCTGACCCTCGGCCGGGCTCGCGCCGGGAAAGCGCCCGCGCAGCCAGCGATAGTCGCCATCGGGCACCGCACCGTCGGTGAGGTAGGGAGCGAGCTCGGGCGGGATCGGCGGCGCGTCCTCGGCGCGGACCGGCGCGGAGGCGAGCATCGTCAGCAGCACGCCGGTTAGCAGAGACCACATATCATCCTCCCCAAGGCGCTTGCATGCCCTTGGGCGAAATTGTGCGTTGAGCAGGTCGGTGACGCAATCGGGAACGCACCCGTTTCCGTATGCGCTTTCTTGCGGGCGAAGGAGCCAGAATGTGATCGACTATGTCATGATCAGCCCCGACACGATCGAGGTCACTGTCGGCGGGCATATCAGCAAGCAGGATATCGATGCCTTGTGGGCGCGGCTCGACGCCGATCTGCCGAAAGACGGCAAGCTCAAGGCGCTGGAGATCATCGATCCGCTCCACGGCATGGATCCGATGGCCTTCTGGGAGCATCTCCACCGCGCTTTTCCCAAGATCCATCGGTTCAGCCATGCCGCGATCGTGGCCGACCAGAATTGGATCGCCGCGCTCGCCAATTTCGCGGGTATGTTCACGACCGCGCAGGTGAAGACCTTCCCGCGCGATCAGGTGGATGCGGCTCGGGCGTGGCTGGCGAGGGCTTGAGCGCGCTCAGCGCGCGGCGATCAGAAACCGGACGAAGGTGGCGGCGCCAAAGAACACCGCGGGAAAGCCGAAACAGATGAGCAGGGGGATCGCGGGTGCGGACCCGGTATCCGGCGCCATGAAGCGCGGTACCAGATAGAAGAAGCTGCCCGCGAAAAGCGTGATCGCCGCCCACTGGACGAGGAACGCGCGGGCGAGGCGGCGGGTCGTCTCGGGGGTGCTGGGCGGTGCGATCCCCTGCGCGGCGGCTTTGAGCCTGTCCCAGGTCCGCGCATTGATCGTCAGCTTGCGGATCGCCGGGCGGCCGAGCTGAAGGCGCATCATCGGCATCAAAAAGCGGGTGACAGGTTCCGCCTCGATCTGGTCCCAGGGCACCTCGAACGGGCTCGAGAAGGGACCGAAGATACGCCGCACCCCGATCCGCAGCCCTGACTGGCATGCTGCGAATGACAGAATGCCGCTAAAATTCACCCCGCCCATCATGCCCGATTGCATGCGCAGCTGGAGCAGCGGCGTGTTGTCGGTGCGAGGGAAACACTGCTTCAGCTGGAACCAGCCTGAAAACAAAGCGAGCAGCGATGTGACGGTCAGCCACATCAGCACGAAGAAGACGGGGAAAAAAACTGGAAACCATGCCGGCAGATCATCTTGCGCCTGCATTAGCGCACCGCGCCCTTCGCGATCAGACGGGGCAGCAGCGTGATCGCGCCCAATATCGGCCATTTGCGCTGCCAGGGGCGGATAGCGACTTTCTGGCCCGAATGGCGGCTGATCTTCCACGCAAGGTAATCGATGCCGCCGGCATAGGTCGCGCTCGCCTTGGCGAGGCGGAGGAGGGTGAGCGCCTTGCCTTCACGGCGGCGGCGGGCCCAGCAACGGCGGCCCTGCGCGCGCTCGGCCGAGGACATCGGGCGATCGAATACCAGGCGGTCATTCACCCAATGCGCGGACAGGCCGGCCGCTTCGAGCGCGGGTTCGGCGAAGGCGCGGTAGCGGTCGGAATCGGCATCGACCACCGATCCGGCGCGGTTGGTGCGCTCGGCGCGCAATTCGGCGGCATAGGTCAAGGCGAAGGCCTGGCGCCACATGTCGAGCGGACAGATGCTGTCGGCAAGGCAAGGGCGGGCGGCGTCGAGCAAGGTGGGGGCAGCGTGCGCGACGGTGTCGATTGCGGTAGCGGCGGCCTTGTCATCGGCGACC
>Ga0207705_10000685_pt1 | contig 28058 bp, 33 predicted proteins | sample KBSC13metaG_FD_184314 | JGI IMG/M metagenome (GOLD analysis project Ga0207705, IMG submission 184314) | Corn rhizosphere microbial communities from Kellogg Biological Station, Michigan, USA - KBS C1-3 metaG (SPAdes) (version 2) | ecosystem: Host-associated > Plants > Roots > Rhizosphere > Soil ... | reverse complement strand
ACTGGTCAAGAAAGAGGGCGCAGTGGCCGATAAGACGTTGTTGGACACCCGGCACACGTTGCAGGAAGTCTTTGCGGAATAGGCACACGGGGAAACGGAGCGAGGTGCAACATGGTCTCGCGACGGCTGGCACGAGCAGACCGAAGCGGGTGCGACGCCAAGGGTAGCCGCTGACTGTCTTCCCGGCAGGCGTGCTCGCGTATCAAATCGCTAAGTCATTTTTGCTAGCAATTTTCCGGCTTCCGAACGAAGCAGCTTGATGCGCAGATCATCCCAGTGCTCCAAAAATGCATCGCGGGCGGTTTCGAAGTCGCGGCTTTTCATGCACGCAATCAGGTGCTCATGTTCGCGCACTATGGTCTGAGGATCATCGTAATAATCCTGGCGCTGCACCAACAGAAGCTCGATCTCGCATTCCAGCGTTTCATAGCACCGCTGCAATCGGGGACTGCCACTTGCGGCGATGATTGCCCGGTGGAAATCGCGGTCGGCCGTGACCAGCAGGGAGCGCGGCGCGTTGGGCGCCGCATTGCGTAACCTTTCCACCGCCTCGATCGCGTCGTCGGGAATTTTGCCGTTGAGAACGATCATCTTGACAGCTTCTGCTTCCAGGACGGCACGTAAGCGAGTGACGTCGACGATATCATCCGGGCCGAACTCGGGCACATAAAACCCGCGATTGGCCGCCTGTCGGAGGATCCCGTAGGTCACCAGCAATTGTGCAGCCGAGCGGAAGGTGTGGCGCGAGACTTCGTATTCCTCGGCCATGCGAAGATCGCGCAGGAATTCGCCAGGCTTGAACCGGCCGTTTAAAATGTGTGTCTTGAGCTTATCGGCCAGCTCGGTAACGATCGACCCTCGTGTGGGTTCAAAGCTGTGGTTCGCTTTCGTGGTCAACATCGAGGCAACCGGAAATTGGGATGGCAATCATTCGCCCGTAGTCTTTTCAAGGCTCTCACGCGAATCGGGGTCCCGCATATTATAGTTGGGAACCAGCAGAGCTCGGCATGGCCGCTCATGCGCCTTCTGTTGCGCCCCCGTCGCGCGTCAGCGAGGCTGTGAGGCTGATCCCGTCGAGCCAGCCTGAGTGTCCCGTATCGATGTTCCAGTTCTTAAAGCGACGCGAACGACGCTTCGACTTGGGTCAACAGACGGTCGGCATCCGCTTCGGTAAAGACAAGAGGCGGTCTGATTTTCAGCACATTCGCGTCGGCGCCCGTGGCAGAAATCAGCACGCGTCGCTCTCTGAGCCTGTTGACGATCGCCAGGCCGGTATCCATGTCCGATGCTTTGGTTTTGCGGTCCTTGACCAACTCGACGCCGAAGTAAAGGCCGGTGCCCCGCACGTCGCCAATCTGTTCGTACTTTGCGGCGATTGACGTCAAACCGTCGAGAATCATTTTGCCAACTCGTGTCGCATTGGCCATCAACCCCTCTTCCTGGATGACATCCAGCGTAGCCTGCGCCGCTGCGATAGCGACTGAATTTCCCCCGAAGGTGTTGAAATAGCGCATATCGCGTCCGAAGCATCCAACGACATCGGAGCGAACCACGACGCCCGCTACCGGATAGCCATTACCCATCGGCTTGCCCAGCGTAACAATGTCGACATCGACGCCATGACGCCGATGCCCCCACATATGGCTGCCACTGCGCCCAAAACCGCATTGCACCTCGTCCGCGATGAACAGGCCACCGGCATTGCGCACAACATCGGCAACAGGTTTGAGTACGCCTGCAGGGTGGGAATATAGGCCGTCCGAAGAAAACAATGAATCGACGATCAAGGCAGCAAGGCCGCCGCCATGACGCTGGATATCCTCGATCTGCCGGGCGACGTTGTCCGCCATCCATTGGCCGATGTGTTCGGGGGCGATACGGTACGAGTCTGGCGGTGGCACAGTACGGACCATCGGACCAAGTGCGGAACGTTTTCCCAGCGACGGCGAAAAGCTCGCCGTGACGCCCGAGTTGCCGTGGTAAGCCTCGGACGTGACGATCACGCCTTCTTTACCGGTGTGATGGCGCGCAATCCGCATCGCGAGGTCGTTGGCTTCGGACCCGGTGCACGTGAACATGGTATGGCCGGCACCGATCTCCCCCTCGAAAGTGGCCAACAGTTTCTCCGCGTAACGCAGGATGCCATCTTGCATATAGCGTGTGTGAGTACAGAGCGTACCGAGTTGTTCGGAAATCGCTGCGGTTACACGCGGGTGGGCATGACCCACGGATACTACGTTGTTGTAGGCATCGAGATATTCATCGCCCGCATCGTCGTAAAGATGCACGCCAGCGCCGCGGGTAATTCGCAGAGGTCGAGAGTAAAACAGGCGATACGCCGGTCCGAGCAGGCGCGAGCGGCGTTCAATATGCTCACGCGTCTTGTTGTCAAGAGATTCGACGGAAGCGGGATCGAAGCCGTTGGCCATATCCCCGCGAAAGCCCTTCGGTAATGTACTCATTTGCAATCCTTGCAGTGAAATCCCGGTCTTACCGGGCGGGGGGCAGCAGAAGCTGCGAGATTTCGTCGGAGCTGCGCTCGATGAACCATTTGAGCTGAGCCCATCCGGCGTTCGTATTGCGCAAAATGTAGGCGCTGTTTTGCGGAAAAAGCTTGGCTCGCCAACTGGTGAGCAATGCGCGCGTGACAACGCGGGCCATTGCGAGATGAGGAATCAACATCAGTTCCTCGTCGGTCAAGTCGGCGACACGCAAATAGCCGCGCAGTACGTCTCTCGCCTGGTCAAAAAAATCTGTTTTGCCATCGTCATCTAGCGTGCCCGGAAGTTGATTCATCAGCGCGGTCGACACGTCGACGGCAATAGCCGTGCGCACTGTGTCGCCGAAATCGATGATGCCAGTGACGAAACGTTCGTCAGCCGGGTTGACGACGATATTCGATGTGTTGAAGTCGTTGTGCAGGACCTGCGTACGGCACCGCGCGAGCTGGGGCTCGATGTTCTTGAAACGCTCCAGCGCCATGTCAATCTGCGCATGATGTCGTCTGTCGTCGACGTAATCCAGCAAGTGCCGAAGACCGCTCAGATGCCTTACGTCCCACGCCAATGTGCGCGAGTCTCCCGGGTGAGAGAACGTGCCGCATGCGTGCCGCAGAGCGGCCAAAAGTTCGCCGATCTTTTCTCGATCGCGAGACGTTGAAGTCGTGGTTGCCAACGGCGTGCCGGGCATGTACGAAAGAAGGCGGACATACCGTTCGTCACCGCTGGTTGTCGTCACCTTGGGCAGGATCGCGCCTTGGAGGCTCGGCGACACGCGCGGCACAGGCAGGTCTGGCGCCACCCGTTCGAGATGCGCAAGGAGATCAACCTGAAGACTTAACCCCTCCCAGTCTTCGTTGGGGTTCGCGATCTTCAGAATATATTTTTTGCCGTCCTCGGCATCGAAGCGGAACGTGTCGTCCTTCTCCGTAGGAAAGCGAACGGCACTGCCCTCCAAGCCGAATAGTTCCATGCCGATACCAATGGCTTCCCCCTTGTCGACATTGGTAAAGCCTGCAGCCAGTCCTCCGGCGTGGCAGGACGGCAGGCCTGCAGATGCGGTGGACAACGACGAGATTCGACTTGGGGAGTGCATGAGCAGTGCCGTGTGTGAAGAATGACGTTACGCAGACGCGCGCGATCTCGCCAGATGCGTATCTGCGCGGAATATGAAAACAAACCGGCTGGTCGCGATGATGTCGTAAATTGTAGAACAATAATTATCTGCCACGCAAGGTGGCGATGGTTCTTGAGAGGCTTTGTTACCACCGGGTGTCGCCCAGTGAGCGCGCAAACTTACGCGACTGGATCTGGCCAGAAGAGGCCGATGGTGTGCCAGTATGTCTCATACGTAGGCCAGTTTTCAGCGCAATCAACGTACTGACGGCTCCAGACTCAGGATGAAACCCGGTCGCAGAGGGAGGGCTATGGCGTGCCTATCCGGGAAATCCCGCATTGAGATGAAAAGTCTGGCGCAGCTTCCTGTTTTCAGATATTGTTCAACAATTCATTCGATGCCATAGGCGGTAGAACGAGCCGGATGCTGCTCCAGACTGCGTCAGTCCAGGCGCGGCCGAAAAGGGCGAAGTTGTGTTAGCACCGAGCGTCGAGACGCTCTGCTTTCTCAGCGCGTCATACGGCAGCTTGTGCCGATTACTGCATCGAACCTGACGCACCGTGCTACGTCAGTGCTTTTTTACTTCGGACGAAGTCGTCGCCGATGGTTTTGCTGAAGCTGTCGTTATCAAATGGAGAGGACATGGAAGGCCTTAATCCCGACAAGATCACTTTCCGCAATACGCATTTCATTGGTGGGCGCCATGTCAGCGGCCTGAACCCAATGGACGTCAAACGTCCATCTGACAGCGCCGTTCACGCAGGTTTGCCGGTGGCTGATGCAGACATCGTAGACGAGGCCGTGCAGGACCCTCGCGCGCATACAGGCACAGCGAGTGGGCCCGTTGCGCGCCCCGCGATCGCATCGTTACAGGCGGCCGTCCGATTTCAGAAGTACGCCGGTTGGCTCGTCCCTTTCGGCGAGACGACGGCGCTCTATCCGCGGAGAAGGAAGTGCTTTCCGACGACTGAACCAGGCGTTAATGACGCGCAGCAAGGGATGCTGCGCAACGCAAGCAATTCCAGCGAAAGTGCTTTTTGAGCGGACAAGAATGCGGCATTCGTAGATTTGCACATGATGTAATTGTCTCGCGGGGACGATGTTCCAACACCTTCCGCCCGCGTGCACGAGCGTACATCCGCAATCAGGTCGCCAGCCGATCTTCCGATATCGACGGGCAAACATTCCACAAACAGAGGAACCCTTGACATGAGCACCAGCCTGAGACCCAAGTACATTTCGTTCGATTGCTATGGAACGCTGATTAATTTCCAGATGGCCGACCTTGCCCGTGAGCTTTTCGCAGATCGCATCGCTGCAAAAGACATGCAACAGTTCACGACGGACTTCGCGCGCTATCGTCTGGACGAAGTCATGGGTGACTGGCTGCCTTATGACCAGATCCTGTGCAACTCGGTGGAGCGGACCTGTCGCCGCTGGGGCATCGAATACCGCGACAACGAGGGGCTGAAGTTTTACAACGCCGTGCCGACGTGGACGCCGCATGCCGATGTGCCGCACGCGCTAGCGCGCCTTGCCACGGAATACAAGCTGGTCATTTTCTCCAACGCCATGGATGCCCAGATTCCGTATAGCGTCGAAAAGCTGGGCGCACCTTTCCACCGGGTGTACACCGCGCAACAGGCCCAGGCGTACAAACCGCGTCTGCGGGCCTTCGAATACATGATCGAGCAGCTCGATTGCAGCCCGGAGGACATTCTCCACGTGTCGTCCAGCATGCGTTATGACCATCTGTCGGCGGACGACGTCGGGATCAAGAACAAGGTCTTCGTTGGGCGCGGCCACGAGCCAAGCTGGCCTGTGTGGGGCTGCCACGAGATCAAGGATCTGAGCGGTCTGCCCGCGCTCGTCGGTCTCTAAGCGCGATGCGTATGCGCCCGGAAACTCGGCGGCCGAGGAGGATGTGATGAAGCTCGAATCGTACTGGCTCGATACTGCACCCGTGTTTCTCGGTGCAGCGCAAGGACCGGTTGTAGGGCGAACCGATGTTGTAGTCGTCGGAGCTGGCTTTACCGGGTTGTCCGCGGCGCTCGCACTCGCGAGGCAGGGTGCGTCTGTGACCGTGCTCGAGGCGGGTCGTATCGTCGGGGAAGCGTCCGGCCGAAACGGAGGGCACTGCAACAGTGGACTCGCGCATGACTTCTCAGCGTTGGCCGGGCGCATTGGTATCGAGAAGGCACGCGCTTTCTACCAGGCGTATGACGCCGCCGTCGATACGGTAGAGGCGGTGATCGCACAGGAGAACATCGCCTGTGACTTCGTGCGCGCTGGCAAGTTGAAGCTGGCGGCTAAGCCTGAACACTACGACAAACTTGCGCGCGCGTGCGACATGCTTCGCCGTGAGGTCGATCCGCACGTCGAGATGGTGCCGCAAGCGGATATCCGCTCAGAGGTGTGTTCCGCGCGTTATTTCGGCGGCCTGCTGCAAAAGACCAGCGCGCAGATGCACATGGGCAAGTTCGGCGTTGGGCTCGCGCACGCCGCAGCGTTACAGGGGGCGCAGATCTACGAGCATGCACCGGTAACCAAGCTCGAGCGACGACCGGACGGGAGCTTCTGTGTCACCAGTTCGCGCGGCGTGATCGATGCAGGACAAGTGCTGCTCGCGACAGGAAATTCGCGCATAGGGCCGTTCGGATACTTCCGGCGGCGAATGATCTCCGTTGGCAGTTTCATCATTGGCACGGAGCCGCTCGACAAGGCCTTGGTCAGCCGGTTGATGCCGCACCGCCGCGCGTATGCCACTACAAAAAATATAGGCAACTACTTTCGCATATCGCCCGACAACCGCCTGCTGTTCGGGGGGCGAGCGCGCTTCGCGATGTCCAATCCGCGCTCGGACGAAAAGAGCGGACAGATCCTGCGAGCGACGATGGAAGCCACCTTCCCCGAACTGCGCGGCGTCGGCATCGACTACTGCTGGGGAGGGCTAGTGGATATGACCGCTGACCGTCTACCGCGTGCGGGCGAGCGTCGGGGCATGTACTACTCGGTCGGGTATAGCGGGCATGGTGTGCAGATGTCCGTGCACATGGGGCAGGTAATGGCCGATGTGATGGGCGGCCGACAAGCGTGCAATCCGTGGCGGGACCTTGAGTGGTCAGCGATCCCGGGCCACTTCGGCAAGCCGTGGTTCTTGCCGCTAATAGGTGCCTACTATCGGTGGCAGGACTGGTTGCATTGATCAGAGATCTTTCTAATCCGGACAATCCAGCTGATAGCGATTGCGCTGGAAAGAATAATGACAGAGACATTGCTGAATTGCTTGTTCAGAAATCAATTGGAGGAGAACGATGAGTGAGAAGGAGCCCGACAAGGTCGGCCGGCAGCATCCGGAAATCACTGGCCGCATCATGTATGAACAGACAACGAAACGCCGATATGCCCATGCGTCGCTCAGCGGAACGATCCGCGACCCGAGCGCGCGGCGATGGTCCCGGCCAACCTCCAGCGGTACAACGCCGATCCCCCGATCCCCGCCGCAGCCGCGCGAAACGTGGCGTCCAGGGTTGAGACGATGACCTGGCGCTTTCGTCAGACACGAGATTGACCATAAATAGTCAAAATTGATGTTGCAGGGGGAGTGGACTTTGTCTAGCTTGTTACCGCAAAGCGGGACGAGAGCCTAGCGATATAAAGCAGTCAGAAGAGGCGGAGACAAGCATGCAGAACCTGTACGACCGGCCCGGGCGGGCCGAGTTGACGCAACTCGACGCGCGTGCCGGTGGGCACTCCTCCTCCCGTTCGATCCGGCTCGGCACGCTGGCCGCGACGCTGGGCGGTCTGCTGTTCGGCTATCCGATCGACACACCTTTGCGGGTAACGCAGAATCAGTCGGGGAGCACCGCGCGATGAGCGACCATGCCGCCGGCCAAGGTACGCGGCGCAAGCGCGACGCCCGCTTCATCGAGATCGCCCAGGAAGCGGGCGTTAGCACCGCAACGGTTAACCGCGTGCTGAACGAGCGGGGTAGCGCGTCAGAATCGGCGCGCGAGCGAGTGATCGCGGCGGCGCGCCGGCTCGGCGTGCGGCGTTTGCTGCCTGACGTGCGGCATGGACTGATTCACATCGACGTCTTGATGTCGCATGGCGACACGCCTTTCTTCCGACGCCTGCTCGGCGCATGGCACCGTTCCGCGCAGATCCTCGACAAGCGGATCGTGTTGCATCGGATAGTGCTGCCGGAATCGGATGCTGCGGTGGTCGACGCGATTACGCGTTGCCGCTATAGACGCGCAGGGCTCATTGTGATCGCGCGCGATACCGCGCCTGTGCGCGATGCGCTCGCCGGCGTAATCGATCAAGGTGAGTCGGTCGTGACGTTGATGACCGACATCACAGACCTGCCGCGCGTGCATTTCGCCGGCATCGACAACGTGCGTGCGGGTCGCACTGCCGGTTATTTCATCGGGCGTCTTGCCAAAGAGCACGGACGCGTGCTGAAGCTCTGCGGCAGCTTGAGCTTCGGGGTGCATCGCGACCGTATGGCGGGATTCCGTGAGGCGCTGACCGCGGCTCACACCGATCTCGAGTTTCATGGCGTGGAAATCGAAACGCAGGACAAGGCCGACGCATGCTATCGCGCCGTGTCATGCGCGTTGAAACAGGGCGACCTGGTGGGCATCTACAACAGCGGCTACGGTTCGGCGGGTATCGCGGCGGCACTCAGGAATTTCGGCGCGGCAGGCAAGGTGGTGTGGATCGGCCACGAAATCCTCGACGAACATCGTTCCTACATCGAAGAAGGGACCATGGATCTCGTTATCGATCAGGACCCCGACGCGCAGGTCATCTCGGCACTGCAGCACCTGCTGCATGCGTGCGGAGTGCTCGAGGATTCACCGCCGGCAGGGCCGGTCGAATTCCGGGTGTTCTGTATGGCGAACGTGAGGGAAGCACCCTATCTTCCGCCGTCGCTCTGAGCGCCCGCGCCCCATCATGCGTTCTACTTTGACAGCATCCATTCATGCGCGGGGTCGTTCTTGAAGTGCCATACCCGTTTCGGTCCCGCCATCACGTTCAAGTAGTAGCGCGTCTAGCCGTGCGGGGCTACGACCGGATGATAGCCGCGAGGCACCATTACGACGTCGTGATTTCCGACCGCATACGCTGCCGTGCCCGAAGATCGCAAAAATGCCTTTGACGAATCGGGTCTGCACGCCGTCGAATTCAATGTACTGATTGTCGAGAAATCGAACGAGCGCCTGCGCCATCGTTAGTCTGATCTGACCCATGTGTAGTCCATACGTCGAGTGAATTCGAAGACGCGGTGCATGACACGGATCGACCATGCGTTGCGAGACCTCGCTTGCGCTTTCGACGACAAAATTAGGCGACGCTCTCGCGGGCGACAATAGAAACGTTGACCAAATGTGGTCAGGTGCTGCAGCAAAAAAATGCTGCAGGGTGTGACCAGATTTGGTCACCTTTCTTGTTGCCGTCGTGTGATGTCTCTCTAAACTTCGACTCCAGATGCAAACGACGTATCGGACCGCAAGCTTCGCTCATCGCGCGCTGCGGAACGTTTGGGCTCCTGGAGACACATTCATGCCATCTCATCTTTCGCGTCCGCTGTCTCCGGCAGTTCTTACGGCGCCGTCTTCATCCCACACATAACCGATCGATCGGCAGGCCGACCCCGACGGGCCGCATGCGGGATTCGATCATTCGGAATCAAAGAAACTTTGGATAGCGATCTATGAAGAAAAATCTTCGTGTGGCAGTGGTCGGCGCGGGCCTGATGGGCGCGGACCACGTTCACCGGCTGGCCAATCGGATTGTCGGTGCCGAAGTCTCGGCGGTCGTCGATGTCGATATCGAACGCGCGCGTCAAGCCGCGAGCAGAGCGGCAGGGGCCGTCGCGGAGACGGACATCACACGGGTGCTCGCGGGCGACCGGGCTGACGCGGTGTTGCTTGCAACGCCGGGCTTTCTCCACGAGCAGACGCTGCTGCAGGTACTGGAACAGGGGCTACCCGTTCTTTGCGAAAAGCCGCTGACGCCCGACGCGGCGTCGGCCTGGCGGGTCGTGGGCGCTGAGCGCAAGATCGGCCGCAAACTGATTCAAATCGGCTTCATGCGGCGCTTCGACGCTGAATACCGGCAGTTGCGTCAGCTCATCGCATCGAAAGAACTGGGTGAGCCGCTGATGCTGCACTTCTCGCATCGAAATGCTGCGGCGCCATCGAGCTTCACGAGCGAGATGCTCGTGAACGATTCAGTGGTGCACGAGTTCGACGGTATCCGATATCTGACCGGCGAGGAAATCGCGTCCGTTCAGGTGAGGCTTGGCCGCCCGACACGGCATGCCCACCCTGGCCAACACGATCCGCAGCAGGTGCTGATCGAAACGACTGGCGGACTGCTGGCCGACGTCGAGATCTTCGTGAACGCGCAGTTCGGCTATCAAGTGGCCACGCAGGCGGTGTTCGAGAACGGCATCGTCAACATCGGCAACGACGGCGGGGCGTATGTCCGCAGCGCTGGCCGCTGGGGCGGCGCGGTCACGCCGAGCTTCGTTGAACGCTTTCAGGCGGCCTTCGATCTGGAACTGCAAACGTGGGTCGACGCGGCGCGCAAAGGCACGATCGACGGCCCTTCCGCGTGGGATGGCTATGCGACGGCTGCATGCTGCGAGGCCGGTGTGGCCGCGCAGAAGAGCGGCGAAACGGTATGTGTATCGCTCAACGAGAAACCAGCGCTCTATCGCGAGGCTTGAACGCATCAAGCGGCGAAGGCGCTACACACTGGATGACCGCTCGCCCGCGCGGCGGTATCTGTGGTCGATAGATAAGGGAACTGGGAGAAAACAATGAAGCTTTCGTTCTGTACCGACAGTCTTGGCTATCTGCCCTATGAGCAGATGCTCGACCGGCTGTGCGAGATGGGCGTGTTCGGGGTCGAGATGACGGCGGGTGGCTGGTCGTCCGCACCGCATCTACGGGCCGACGAACTGCTGGCCGATGCGGGCAAGCGGCGCGCGTTGCGCGCCGCGCTCGAAAGCCGTGGGATGGAGATTGCGGCGCTCAACGTGTCCGGTAATCCGCTAGACCCAGGCGAGCTTGGAAAGAAGCACAAGGCCGACATGGAGAAAACGATCCGTCTCGCGGGCCTGCTCGGGGTCAAGAAGATCGTCACGATGAGCGGTCTGCCACCGGCCAGCCCGGAGGATCGCGTGCCGAATTGGATCACGTATACGGTCAGCTGGCCGGCAACGCTCAAAGGGCGCCTCGACTATCAGTGGAACGAAGTCGCGATTCCTTACTGGCACACGCTCTTGAAGCTGGCTGCCGAATGCGGCGTGGAGAAGTTTGCGCTGGAGAACTTCAGCGCCATGCTGGTCTGGAACCCTGAGACGCTGTTTCGCCTGCGCGATGCGGTGGGTCCGATGGTTGGCCTGAACCTGGATCCGAGCCATCTGATCTGGATGGGCGCCGATCCGATCGCTGCGGCGCGCGCGCTCGGCGACGCGATTCATCACGTACACGGCAAGGATGCTCGGCTTGAGCGAGGGCTGGTGGACGTGAACGGGCTGCTGGAGACGAAACCCGTGGAGGATGTCGGCCGTCGCGCGTGGAATTACGTCGCGGTGGGTTGCGGCAAGGATCTGCAGTGGTGGAAGGAGTTCTTTGCGGTGATCCGGATGATGGGCTACAACGACTGGGTTTCGCTCGAAATGGAAGACATGACCATGTCGGTCGAAGCAGGCATCAAGACTTCGATCGACGCGTTGAAGCAGACCATCAGTCAGTAACGACGCTTCCGCCGACGGTAGCGGATGCACGCGTGAGCAACAGGCACGCTGCATTGCTACCAGCCAGTGCGAGCACGAGCAAAGTGGCGCCCATGTGAGGAGTAAATCAATGGCTTCGGAGCAGGACAATTACGTGCTGGAAATGCGCGATGTCACGAAGGCGTTTCCGGGCGTACTGGCGCTGGACAAGGTCAGTCTGAAGGTGCGTGCGGGAACGACGCATGTGCTGGTCGGCGAAAACGGCGCCGGCAAGTCGACGCTAATGAAGATCCTGAGCGGCGAACACCAGGTGGATTCGGGCGAGATCCGGTTCCGCGGCGCGCCGTTCAGCCCACGTGGCCCGAAGGTCGCGCTGGAGATGGGTGTCTCGATGATCCATCAGGAACTGAGCCCAGTCCTCGGCATGACCATTGCCGAGAACATCTTTCTCGGGCGCGAGCCGGCGGTGCGCGGGGCAGGTGTGTTGTCGCGCCCCTTCGTCGACTTCGGCAGGATGGAACGCGATACGCGCGCGCTGCTCGATCGCCTGGGTCTGAAGTATGCCCCCCAACAGAAAATGCGCGAGCTGAGCGTCGCAGGTATGCAGTTGATCGAGATCAGCAAGGCAATTTCGCGCGGCGCTCAGCTGATCATCATGGATGAACCGACTTCGGCGATCAGCGACGCCGAAGTGGAGATGCTCTTCGCGCAGATTCGCGATCTGAAAGCGAATGGTGTGGCGATCATCTACATCAGTCACAAGATGGATGAGATCTTCAAGATCGCCGATGACATCACGATCATCCGCGACGGCCGATATGTGGACTCGGGCCCGGCAAGCGCCTATGACGAATCGCGGCTGATCTCGCTGATGGTCGGACGCACGATTTCCAGCATCTTCCCGAAAGCGGAAGCGCAGATCGGCGACACGGTACTGGAAGTCAGGAACGCAACGCGGCACGGTGCGTTCCGGGACGTCAGCTTCGAGGTGCGCCGAGGCGAGATCGTGGGGCTCGCCGGGCTCATTGGCGCCGGGCGTACCGAAGTCGCGCGCGCGATCTTCGGGCTCGACGCGCTCGACGCAGGCCGGATCATGCTCAAGGGACAGCCGTTGAAGCTGAAGGGAAGCGCGTCGGCGATCAAGCATGGCATAGCGATGGTGTCCGAGGACCGGAAGGAAGAAGGACTCGTGCTTTGCCGGTCCGTTCAGGAAAACATTGCGCTCGCCAATCTCGACAAGTTCGTCAGGCGCGGGCTGATCGATGCCCGGCGCGAGCGAACCGCCGCGCTGAAGATGAAAGAGATGCTGAAGATCAAGGCCGCCCATCTGCAGACAGTGACCGGCACGCTGAGCGGCGGTAACCAGCAGAAGATCGTGATCGCGAAATGGCTGCTCGGCGAGCTTAGCGTACTCATTCTCGACGAGCCGACACGGGGCATCGACGTCGGGTCGAAGTCGGAGATCCATTGTCTGATGTCCCAGTTCGCGCAGCAAGGACTCGCGGTCATCATGATTTCGTCGGAGCTACCCGAGATTCTGGGGATGAGCGACCGGGTCATCGTGATGCACGAAGGCGAGGTGACGGGGCAATTGAATCGATCCGAAGCGTCGCAGGAGCGAATCATGAAACTCGCAACAGGAGGTCGGTCATGCTGAACAACCCAACGGACAAGGTCATGCCGCCGCAGGCAAGCGCGCTGTCTCGGATCAAGGGAGTAAATCTCGCAGTGATCTACAGAAAACATGGAACGGTACTGATCTTCGTCGGCATCGTCATCCTGGCTTCGCTCGTCAGCGACGCATTCCTGACCGTGTCGAACCTGACGAACGTGTTGCGCCAGGTGGTCGTCGTCAGTCTGCTCGCGAGCGGCGTGACCTTCATCATCATTCTGGGGCAGATCGATGTCTCGCTAGGCGCGGTCGTCGCGTTGACGGGAACCATCGCGGCGAGCGTGATGTCGGCGACGGGCAGTATTGCGCTGGCGGTGGCCGCAGGGATGGCGATGGGGATCGTCGTTGGATTCGTCAACGGCTTCGTCGTGACCGAATTCGGCATTCCTTCGTTCATTACCACCCTCGCGATGACGACCGTTGCCCGCGGGGCGGTGCTCCTCTACACCGGCGGCGTGCCGGTGAGCGATCTCGGAAATTTCGGGGTTATCGGGCAAGGCTCGGTCGGTCCGGTGCCGATCTCGGTGCTGATCCTCGTTGCGGTGCTGCTGATCTCGTGGGTGCTGCTGAATCGTACGAAATTCGGCCGCTATGTCTATGCGACGGGCGGCAATGGTCGCGCCGCGCTTGCGTCGGGCATCAATACGCGCAAGGTCACGATGATGGCCTTCATCTACAGCGGCATTCTGACGGCGATCGGCGGCATCGTGTTGATGTCGCGGATCAATTCCGGACAGCCGGCCGGTGGTGTCGGCTACGAGTTCGACGCGATCACGGCGGTGGTGGTGGGCGGAACGAGCCTGATGGGTGGCACCGGAACGATCATGGGATCGATGATCGGCTCGCTGATCATCGGCGTGATCAACAACATCCTGAACTTGCTCAATGTCAGCTCATATTGGCAGCAGATCGCCAAGGGGGTGATTATCGCCGTTGCGGTGATTCTCGATGTGAAGACAAAGAACAGCGGGGCGAGGAGGAAGCCGCAGGCGACTTGAAGGACGTAAGGCGACATGGCGCGCGACGATCCCCAAGCCGACGCCAGGTATCGAAGCAAGCGGGGAAAGCGGCAAACGTGTGGTGTTCCATAAAACAGTCTGACACAAGGAGGAGTACATGAAAGCATGGGCGAAGATCGTCGCCGTTGCGGTGGGATTGGCGATCATAGCGGGTAGCGCCGCGGCGGCAGGCAAGTTCGTGGTGGGCTACACGAACCTCGCCGATACGGACGTATTTACGATGAGCCGCAAGACGGCGTTCGAAAATGCGGTCAAGGCGGACTCGGACCTGAAGGTCATCTTCACGGATGCAAACGGAGACGTGAGCAGGCAGCTCGACCAGATCGACAACTTCATCGCGCAGAAGGTCAACGCGATCGTCGTCGTGCCGGTCGACTACCAAGGCATCGTCCCGGGCGTCGAGCGGGCGAACAAGGCGGGCATCCCGGTTATCGCACTGGGCATCCAGTCGGCAGGCGGCAAGTACACGTTCGTCGGTTCGAAGAATACCGAGGCTGGGCGTCTGCAAGGCGAGTTCATGGCGGACAAACTGCCGAAAGGCGCGCAGATCCTTTATCTGCAGGGTACCCCAGGGCTCTACCACTCGAAGGAACGGCTGGCGGGTTTCACGCAAGCGTTGGCGCAACGACCGGATGTCAAGGTGCTATCGCGCTTGCCGGCCGACTACGACCGGGCGCAGGGCATGAAGGTGACCGAAGACTGGTTGGAGCGCTACCCGAAGTTCGACGCGATCATCGCCGCGAATGACCAGATGGCGCTTGGCGCGCTCGAGGCGCTCAAGACCGCCGGCCGTTTGAAGGGCGTACTGATCTCCGGCGTCGACGGTACAGCCGATGCGCTGCATGCGATCAAGACCGGTGAAATGTCGCAGACGATTTATCAGAACGCAAAGGGGCAGGCTTCGTCGGCCTTTCAGGTCATCGAGACGATCAAGAGCGGCAAGACGCCGCCTCCGGAGGTAATCGTTCCGTTCGAGTCGGTAACGCGGGACAACGTCGGCATGTATCTGAAATGACGGACGCGCGCGGCGTTGCTTCAACCTGAGGCGGAACCAGGGAGCATCAGGGTGCTACTAATGAATGCGATCGAGCATCGAATTTCATTAGTAGTCCTAATGTAATAAGAGTCGTTGATAACGACGGCAAAAGGAGACGAATATGAAGCGTTTGATGTTGATCTCGTTGACGATGGGTTGCGCCGCAACGGCCAATGCGCAAAGCAGTGTGACGCTGTATGGCATCGTGGATAACGGCTTGCAGTATGAAACGGGTTTCGCGCGCGGTCACCGCTTCTCGGCCCAATCCGGCGACTGGGCCGAGTCGCGCTTCGGGTTGAAGGGGAGGGAAGACCTGGGCGCCGGCACGTCGGTGAATTTCACGCTCGAGTCGCGGCTGAACACGCAGAACGGCTCCTATGCGAACGGCTCGTTCTTCGAAGGTCAAGCCACGATCGGGATGAGCAACGACGCGTATGGTTCGTTCCGGCTCGGCAACTTCGGCGCGAGCGAACTGCTGCAGTATGCGGGCGTGCTTGACCCGCAGCAGACGCAGAAGTATTCGTTCGGCACGCTCGTACGCGGCCGGATGTTCCCGCAGGCGGCGAACGGCATCGAATACACGACCCCGAGCTTCGGTGGCTTCACCGTTCAGGCGCAATACAACCTGACGAATTCGACCACGTGGAACGCGGGCAATCCCGGTAGTGCGCCGAGTCAGCTTGCTACATCGACAGGACTTGGCAGTTCACAGGGGCGCACCGACGGCGTGAAGCTGGAGTACAAGGCGCACCAGTTGGACCTTCAGGCGATCTACGACGAAATCCGCGATGGCAACGGGAAGTTCAGCAACGTCTATTGGGCCTCGCGGTCCATCTTTGCCGCAGGCTCGTACATCTGGGGCCCGGTGACCTTGTACGCGGGTTATCAGCATCTCAGCGCTCCCGATGCGTCCAACGCTGGGTACTACGGAACCGGCACGCCGACTGCGCTTCCCGGGGGCGTTTCTCTGCCGACTGCGGTCGATAACGAATGGCTCGGCGCGCAATGGGCCATTAATCCAGCGACGTTCCTGACCGGCGCGGTCTATCACGCCAACGCCAACAAAGGAAACGGCAATGCCACGATGTATACGCTTTCGGGCGCCTACCTGTTGTCGAAGCGTACCCGCCTGTATGCCGAGCTCGGCTATCTGCGGAACAGCGCGACCTCGAACCTCGGGCTGAACGGTGGAGCCTACGGCGCGAATACAAACAATGATCCGGTGAACGGTAGCGCGTCGAGTACGAACCCGAACTACGGGCATAGTCAGTTTGGTGTCTTTGCTGGCGTTGCAACGCAGTTTTGAGCGGCTGCGGGACTAAGGTGCAGCGCGCGGACGCCGCGGGGCAAGGTGCGCCCGAGTTCGCGGAACGCGAAATGGCTGAACTATTCTCCAGCCGCGCTCCGTCACAATAAGCTCAGCCTTCCACGGACTTGCGAACCATGAAGCACTCCGACTTTCACATTGGCCTCGAATTTCTCGGCCGCGCCGGATTCCTTTGGCACTGCACCGACGTCGGCACCTGCACCATTGTCGCAGTGTGTCTCGATCATGAAGATCCGAATTGGTATCGCGGGCCGCCATACGTCGCGACAGAAGAGGTGTTTGACGAACGTGAACTGGAGAATTGCCACCTGAATGACGATGACACGCTTCGCGCGGCGATCGTCGACGCCGACACGTCGGACCATCCCGGGTACCCTCACGACATTGTCAGCCGCATGATGCGCACCCGCCGTGAATCTGACTTCCCGCCTTCACATAAGGGCGTGCTGCGCTTCGATCGGCGCGCGCCCGATGGCGAAATCGTCCATCCGTATGCCGGCCGTAGAGAGGGCGAGCAATGGTTCATCTTGCTTTACCGGCCGTTCCCGCAGACGTTCGACGAAATGCCGGAGCGGGAGTTCATTGCACTGCCGATTGCGACGGCCGCTGACGTACGCATTCGAGCTGATCGCCACGCGCCTGGTGAGGTCGTTCAGTTGCTATAATCGCCAGCCAAAATAACGGCACACCGTTGCCGCACGAGAGTATTCCGAGAATTCAAGCCGACTCTTAAAAGGAGCAAGCGTTTATGCAAAACGCAAAAAACGAGCACCAAGGAAATGCTGAGCCAGTCATCGAGAAATATCATCCGTTTGCGACGGAGGGCTCGACTACCGAGCGCGGTGGGCGAGTCGCTCACGCGAGCAGCGGCGCAAAAATCGCCGATCTGACCATCGCCCGTGTCGGCGACAAGGTTGTCTACGAGGACGGAAGCGAGGCTTACATCATCGACGGGGCAGGCTTTGCAGCCGTCTACTTGGATAAGTCGCTTGCGCTTGTCGGCAGTCGGTTGAGCAACGGCGATAGGGTTGTCAAATCCTTGCATAACGGCGCGGGCATCAATGAGCGTGCCGGGAAGCCCATCGAAGGGCTGTTCGACCCCGACTATGTACCCCCGCCTGCGAATACCGAAGCGCTTCACTGAGGAGGCGCGATGCAACGATATTTTCTCGCGAAGGGTGATCGCGCCGGTGGCGCGGTCATTGTCGAGGGCTTACCCACGAGCACGTATCAAGGCGCGGACGGAGTGCGCGTCGAGTTGTCGACCGTCTACATGAAGACGTGGTGCGACGCTTGTAAGAAGGACGGCTACATCTCGCCACGTGGCCCGCGCCATGCGGGCACCGCCGAGAACGGCCTGCAGCACGCACTCTCGGGTGACGTCAACGCTTGCGGCTGCAACCCTCCGCCGGTCTTCCAGGTCGTTCGCACGATGTCCGAAACCATCGGCGACGGCGACATCGCGCGGATGAGCCCGGCTGTCGCTCGATTTTCGGCTGAAGACTCGTCGGAAGATGCTTGGCATTGGATCGGTTTTTCCCTGCGCGACGAGGGGAGTTACGAAGGAATGCGCTGTGCAGCGCACTTCGCGGACGGCTCGGTCGAGACGGGTGCTTTCGACGCACAGAATACCGTGAGTTTCGCTCGGCCCAATGGCAGCCCATGCACGAACGTCGAAATCTCGGAGGACAACGACGGCACTGCGTGCTCAGCCACGGAAGCCTTGCTGGCCGCAATTTTCGATCGGGAATCGCAAGGCGACAGTTTTCCCGCAGACGCACGAGGAACGCTATGACTGGAACCCAGACGAGTCAGGCATTCAACGGCACATATCAGACGAAGCACGAGCACGCCCTAGATGGTGCCAACATCTTGCGGTCGGCTCGCGAAGCGTTGGAGAGTGCGGGCGTGTATTTCGGGGCGCAGGCGATTACCGATGCGCAGACTCGGACACGCTATGCCGAGGGCATTCGAAGGATGTCCCAGATGGTCCAGGACGAGGTGAGCGCGGGGAAAATGACGGCCGCCGAGGGAGCGGCGTTTTGCCAACAAATGCGTAACCGGATCATGGAGGAAACCCGGAAGGCGACTTCGCCGCAAGGGCTTCCGTTTGCGCAAGCTAAGAAGCTAGACGGCCGGTCACTCGATTGGTTGCTGGATCGGTATTCGCAGAAGCTGTTCTCCAAGCCCTTTTCCAGTTTGTCCGCCGCGGAGCGAGATAGAGCCTACTGGGCCGTGATCGAGGCAGCCGGCCATAACAATGCGTCGGTGACGGCGAAAGTTGCGAGGCTGCGCATTGCCGGAAAAGTCGGCATCTTGATTACTGCTGCCCTTGCCGCTCATGAGATTGTTGCGGCTGACAACAAGGTAACCGAGACGGCCAGGCAGGGAACGATCATAGAGGGGGGCGTACTCGGCGGGTTTATCGCAGGCGTGGCCGTGTCACCGGTATGCGGCCCCGCTGCTCCGATTTGCGCGATTGCGGTCTTGCTGATCGGATCGACCGCGGGCACTGTTGCGACTCAGAGAGCTTTCGACACTTATGAAGACGAGCTCAGGGAGTTCCAAGCATGGCAGATGCGCTGAGCCAGGACGATCGGGAATTCATTTGGGAGGTGATGTCGGAGTTCTTCGTGGACACCGAGGTCGACTATGACCGCGAAGCGAGACGCCTCAAAAAATTTCCACGGGGAACCCTGCGAGAGATCTTCTTTCGGGAGGTAGCACCAGTCTGTGGCCCAAACTTCCTGACGCCGGTTCCGCCGATTTGGCAGGGCTTCGATGCCGACGAGCTCAAGCGCGAAATCAATGAATTGCTGGCTCGCAGGAAGAAGTCCGTTGCACGTCGACTGCTATGCGAGGCCAACATCTCGTTCTATCGATTTTGGCTCAAGGACGTGTGGAAGAAGGTCGAGACAGCAATCGAAAAAAGTCCTGAGGAGCCAGGAGGAAACGCGCCCCGGTGAGGTCGCACTACTATCCGCAGGTGGGCGCGCAAAGCGCACGCTCGCTTGAGTATGGAGCACTGCTCCACGATACTTGGCGCATGCGCGCCCCGCCGGCCGGTAGCCGTGACAACCATATATTTCGGGGAATCTCCATGTTGGTAATAAAGCTAATTATCATCGCGGCAGCCATCGCGGGACTCGTTCTTGCCATCACCAAGTTCAATCAGCACTGCACCGCGAAGTTCGGCCACGCGTTCTTCACGAAGACGGCTTTCTACATCACGGCCGCTGCACTTGGTCTGCTGGCCGTCGGTAATATGTGGAGGCATTCGGCGATCCAGAGCCATGGCGACGCGCTGAACGGCATTGTGGTGATGGTTGTTGGTGCGTTGCTCGCTTGCTGGCTTGTCTACGTGAACATCCGCCGTACCGACGCCGCGTATGGCATCGGCGGCTCGGTCGTACAACTCGGCCTGTTCTCAGTCCTGGCGTGGGTGTGGCTACCGCTGATGGTCTTGGGCCTCATCGGCCAGTTTCTCCTTCTGATGACCGCGAAGCCTGTGTACGTCGTCAATCGCTGAAGCCCAAGGTGTGGCCCGCAGGAGCGCTGAACATGCCCAGCATGACAGATATTTCCGGATCTCTTGTTTGCCTTCGTCTGGGGCATCGGCCAACCGGAGACAGCCACCATATATGCACTGACTTGTCCTGAGTCGCTAGATGTCGGCAAGTCAATGCGATGGCTCGACATCGAGTCCTGGATTCAGCGCGGTCGATACACAACGACCGCCCCCAGCGAGAGGCTTCTCAACCTTCTATCACGATACGAGGTTGGGCCAGGGACATGGAAGAGTCGATTAGCCTCGGCGCTTCGCTGCGCGCAGTCACCCGAAAAATAGCCTCGACAGTCCAGACGGGGATATAGCGCCGCGAGACCGATGATTCTCTCTTTTCGATCAATGACTTAACGCCATTTTGGCGAAAAATTTGCGATTATGCTCAGCACCGGATTATGCGCAGCGACACGAGTTCGATTCTGGTGCGGCTTCGTGACGCGCGGTCCGACGTCTGCGGCCGGGTGGCAACGCTTCGCATGATGTTCTGAACTTCTTCTACCGGCCATGGTGGCCGGCAGGAGAAGAAGAATGTCACAGTCGCGCCCACGATCGGGCAGGCCTACCCCCGCAGCGCTCCCGGCGCCAAACGCTGAAGTCGCTCAGTTTCTCGATGAGTTCGACGCTTTCCTCGACGCCGTCCGTGGTCTGGCGGGCGGCACACGCCGGAAGTATGTCCGGTTCGTGAGGCACTTCCTGCACGATTGGATTTCGGACGCTCCACTGCAATGGCAGCACTTGTCAGCGGATGCGCTTCGCGCGTTTGCATGCCACGAGCTTTCGTCGACGACACGACGACCGTCGAATGCGCCATTCGTCGCGCTGCGGGCCATGCTGCGCTTCCTCGCCGTAAAGGGGATGATCGCACCGGGGCTTGAGAGTGCCGTCCCGCGAATTCGGCGCTGGCGCCACGCTACGCTGCCGGCTTGCCTGTCGACCGATGAGGTCGACCGAGTAATCTCAATGGCTGCGAGCGGCGATACGCGCCAGCCACTGCGCAATACGGCGATCGTCCTCCTGCTCGCACGATTTGACATAACATGAACACTCCTTCCCCCATTATTCAGCGCTGGCGCGGCTTCTGCGGGGAAGGGCGTCACAAAATTTGTGACAGCGGCCGACGCGTTCTTAGGCGTCATCGAATAGATCGAAAGTCCAAGGATCACGGTCGCGGCTACCCCGGCCGCGCGGAGTTTTCCCAGGGCGCGCTCCCACACTGCGGCGGCTTTGCTTTGGTCCAATGTGGCTTCGACCTGCGCGACCGTTTCAAAGATCGGTAGCTCGGCCATTTCTGCGAGTAGAGCGATCGTCGTCGCATCGGGTTTGTACGTGCCTTTGCGCCACTCCGAAAGCCGGTTTTGGTGTACGCCAAGGCCATCTGCGACCGCGCCCAGCGTCTTTTTCTTGCGCTTCGCTGCGTCTAGAAGTTCTGCTATTTCCATACGATTCCCCTTGACAGTTCACGGCATGCCGTGAAATATTCCGGCTCACGGGTGGCCGTGAATGTTCACGGCTATTCGGCAAGGCGCAGTCTATCAGTTTCGGCGCAAAGGTAAACGGGGGGATGCCGTAACGCGGGACGGCGTGCGGCACGTCGCGAGGTCAGATGAGGTTGAGGGCGTGGAAGAACATGTATGCGCCGATGCAGATACCGACGGCGCCTGCGGGCATTAGGTAGATGGCGTGGTCACGGAGCTTGAAGCCTGCATAGAAGGCGGTCCACCCGATGATGCCGAGTGCGAGGCCGCTGAAGCCGTGCATAGCGGGATTGAGAAGTGGTGAGTAGTCGATTGTTTGCATGGTTCTTATGCGTTTTGGCCCGGAAGGAGGTTTCTGTGTCTGTTGTTTTGCTTCGCGATTTGGCGACGATGCCGGTCCATGAATTTATGGCGCAGCTTGGTCACGCGTTGGCCGTGGCGTTACCTCTGGCCTCGTTCGAGGGGACGTTCGCGGCCTTGGTCGTGTTCGAGGGGCTTCGTGTTTTGTGTCGGGTCCTCCATCGCGCTGGGGTGAAAAAGGTCGGATTGTAGAGCACCTCGTCAGCCTTGGCGCTGGCCGTGGAGGGCGTGTCAAGGCTCGCGCAGCGACCCCGAAGGGGCTTGGCCTTGACGCGACTGGAATGGCTCTACGCTCGGGCTAAGGGGGTTGGCGGTGTATGCCAACCCCCGCGAGCCTCCCGGCGGCGAGGGTGGGGTGTGGGGCGACGCCCCACGGTTTGGAAGGTGGCTTTGCCGTGCGGCTAATGCCTCGGAGTACGGCGATTTTGAGACGGGGTTAGCAGTGTCTGCATATCAAGTGCATGCGTACACGCTTCACGGCGCGCGAGTGGCGACCGTTGAAGTCCGAGCACGCGACGGCCAGAAGGCGCGCGACAAGGCGCGCACGCAACTCTGTCGCCAGGGGCGCCAGCCGAATCGGCTGACGCTGGTCCCCGTTCAAGTTATCAACGCATAGGCCATGGGCAAACTTAAGAACGCGTCTCTTGCTGAATCTGTTAGTACTCCTAAGCGCCTTCTCGCGCAGAGCACCGCCGCGTCCGCCCGCAGGTCCGAGGACGGACGCGGCGGCGCTTTGCGCGATGCCCCCCCCCGTACTAACAGGGGGGAAATGGAAAGAGCGCCGCTCGCGACAGTGGAACGGTTGCAGATTGTCATTACCGAGTCGGGCGAGATTAAGACGATCGCGGTGCGTGTGCCGTGTGGCGATCAAGTGGCGATGATTGACACGTTGCGCTTCACGGTGAGCGAGCAGACGTTTTGTAAGACGGCGGGTGTTCAGTTGGTCGGTGACGATGAATTCATGCTCGAAGCAAGCTCAGTGCTGACGGGCATCTTCGGTTTCGGAGTGACAAGGGATTTGCACGTAAAGCGCGACTTCTACCTTGCTGCATGGGAGCTTGGTGATGGTTATGGCTATGTCGCGATTGGCGGCGCGAGTCAACGTGGAACCATGCTGGTGAATCTTACCGGCCAGGGGTGCCTAGCCGCGAAGGTCGGATGGGAGGGGCGGTTGCATGATTTCCTTTCGAACACTGCGGCGCGTCCGACGATTACGCGGGTAGACCTTGCGCACGACTGCATGCAAGGCGAGTACACGGTCGATCAGGCCGATCAGTGGTACGACGATGGGCTATTTACGCTCTCGGGTCGGCGTCCTGGTCATGAGCATCGGGGCGACTGGCGCAACCCGACTGGCAAGGGCCGAAGCCTATACGTTGGCAGTCGCAAGAACGGAAAGATGTGCCGCGTGTACGAAAAAGGCATGGAACAGGGCGACGAAACGTCGCCGTGGGTCCGGTTCGAGGTCGAGGTTCGCAACGACAAGCGTGTGATTCCTCTAAACGTCTTGATTGATCCGTCCGGGTATTTCGTTGGCGCATATCCGTGCCTTCGGTTTCTCGATAAGGGCCGTACGCCGGAGCGGATTGAGATTAAGCGAAAGGCCGCTGAAATTAACGTCGATGCGAGCTTGCAAAACATCTTGAATTCGTACGGCAAGTACGTCGCTGTACTGCGTCCGCTGCTGGGCGACGAAGCCCTTCTTGATTCGATTACGAGCAAGTCCGGCGAGTGGCCGCAGCGGTTGAAGGTGCCCGATTACGAACTGTGTGAGCGACCGGTGCATGAGTACGCGCCGTTGCGCTCGTTCAACGATTTAGACCCCTCTGGCGACGGCTGGGCAGAGGATCAGGTGTCATATCCGGCCAATTCCATGAATGGAGCAAACGATGAAATTCTCGAGCGCGGTGAAGGTGTTGGGCATGAAGTCGAGCAAGGGCACGATGGAGAACGGGACGGCCTTCGATAGCACGAAGGTGTACACGGAAACGGCGCTGGATGATTCCAAGGGCACAGCCAAGGGGTTCGCGGTCGCCGAGTTCACGCTGGGCTTGTCTTCGGAGTTTGACAAGTATCGTCATCTGCCGTTTCCGTTCGACGCCGAAGCGGAGTTCGAACTGGTGACGAATGGCAAGACGCAGAAGACTGTCATGCACTCGCTTACGCCCCGCACGATGTCGCGCTCGGCCCCTGTGAAGTCGTAACTATGAGCGCGGCCTCGGTGTACGTCGTACAGGATTTGGCTTCGGGCGAGTTCCTGTGCCCTCGCGATGGCGATGTGGGTTTCACGTCCCGGCTCCGTGAGGCTGGCGGTTTTGGGGACGCGGAGGAAGCTTTTCAAGCGGGGCTTGACCACTGTGACGGCGAGTTCGACGTGGTGTCGCTGGTCTTCGTGGCGCGCAACTTAACTCATTGAGGCGTGATCGATGAGTACGGGCATTGATGTAGCGGTGTGCATGTCGGACGCTCCGGCATCGGGAGTTGACGCGATTCTCGTGGCGGGGCGTGCGGTGAGCTGCACGGCAAGCGATGGCACGGCGGGCGCATTAGGTGTGTTGCATCTGGCGTTGGTCGACAGTACGTCGTCCGACGCGTTTGATTACTCGCAGGTGGCTGGGTTCTGGGGCGCGGCGTTTGTCTCGGTGGTCGGCCTGTACTTCGCGAGCAGGGCTATCGGTGCGATCGTGGATTTTGTACGAAATCACGGGTAGGGACGGTCCGGGCGTTTCCCGGTTTTTGTTAAACGATGAGGTGAAGAAATGTCGAATGCGGTTTTGGTGCGCGTGGGTCGCTTGGTGAAGGTTGCGGCGGCGGTCGTTGGCGGGGTCGTGGCGGTATCGGCGCACGCGCAAGCGAGCGGTGTGGACTACACGGGCCTGACGAGTCAAGTCGATTGGTCGACGACGACGGCGGCGGTGATGGCGGTGGCGGGCACGTTGGTCGTGCTGTACATGGCGATCAAGGGCGCGAAGATCGTGCTCGCGATGGTCAAGGGCCGCTAGCGCGTCGCGGTGTGATGAGGGCGGGCCTTCCGGGGGTCCGCCTTTTTTTTGCGCGGTCGGGGGCGATATGGATGTCAACAGCGCTTGGTATTTGATGTGTTTCGCGTGGGGCTTGGTGTCGGCCTGGGCCGTGATCATGGGTCTAGGGGGCTGATATGCGAGTGCACGGCGTGATGGGTTGGGTGCTTGGCCTCGGCGCGGTCTGCTGGTTGCGTTTGAGGTGGGTCCTCGTTGGATTGGCGTTTGTGCCGGGTGTGGCTTGGGCCACCGCTAACCCTGCTAACGTCGGTACGACGATGGGCCGCTTAGTAGATAGCAAGGCGGCGGCGTTAGGGTTTGGATCGACCGATCCTCGCGTTGCGGCAACGAGGTCGGCGATTTCGGCTGAGGCGCATTCGCTGCTTGAGGATGTGATTGCTAACACGGAGTTGTCTACGATTTCGTCTGCGACCGAGTCGGCGTTAGCTTCAACTGCGGCTGCGACGTCCTGGGCGGCGGCTGGGTTGTTTGCGGGGGTAGGCGCGCTAATGGGGGGTCTTCCTCAGCCGTTGGCCGATGGTTCGGTCGATCAATGGACCGTGAACAGCGATGGGTCGGTCACGATCTCTGGCAATCCGCACGTGGTTGGCGGTTCGGTATCGCCGTTTCCGCCTCTTGTTGTTGGTGGGTCCGCGTGGTGTGTCTACCAGGTTTGCGGTAGTAGCGCTCAAGCGGCTGCGCAAGCTTACGCTCAGGACGCGAATGCGGGCGGGGCTGCCTATGACTGGGTTGTCGATTCATGTACTGCGGTGACTTCGGCATCGGCAAGTTGCACATTCGATCTGGAGGATAAGTCCACTGGCGTTGTGGAGAGTACTACGTCGATCGGCCCGGGATTGAGTGGGTCGGCATGGTCGCAGAGCGCTTGTTCGTCGGGGATGTGGCACGACAGCGGGTGTATGGCGTACGTTGCTCCCCCGCCTACTCCGGTTGAGACGCAGACCTTGCCTCTGGATCAGGCGATCGCAGATCTGCCCGCGAGCGATGAGGATATGCCAGTAGGGTCGCCGTGGATGGCCGATTTGACTGATTCGCTTTGGCAGCAGGCGGCGTCTCAGGCGGGCTACCAGGGCTTGCCGTATCCGTCCGATAGTCCGATTAGTAGTTCTGACGTGGGTTCTATCCAGTCGTTGGACCCGTCTAGTTATCCGACAGTGGGCGACTTGGTGGCCCCCGGCGCGGATGGGTCGAGTACGGGGTCGCAGACCGGGTCCACAAGTAGCCCGTATGGTGTGTCTGATCCGTCAGCGGCTTCCACGCCGGCGGCAACGAATCCGGGCAGCGGTCCGGAAGCGAACCTTGGCCCTGATCCGGGTATCGGCTTACCGACGTTGGAAAGCATTCCGACTGCAGCGCAGATTCTTGCGCCGTTGCTCAATTTGCTGCCTGACTTCCGAAGCTATGCGGTGCCTGCGCATACGGGCACGTGTCCACAACCGTCGTTCACGTGGGCGGGCACTACGTACACGTGGACCAAGCACTGCGAACTTATCGAGCAAAACCGGTCGTTGATTTATGGGGCGTTCGTGGTCGTGTTCTCTCTGGCTGCGGCATTGATCGTGTTGACTGCATAGGGGCGGGGTCATGTTTGGAATTGTGTTGAGTGCGTTGAACGTCGTGCTCGGGTTCGTGTTGCGCTCGATCATCGTTAAGTTCGTCGCGTATTTCGCTTTGTGGTTCATTACGACCGAGTTCATCGCGGTCCTTCAAGGCGCGGGTATCTTGCCTACGGCGGCGTCGCTGACGAGTGCGTTAGGTGGCATGGGTAGTGCGATTTGGTACTTCCTCGATCTGTGTGCGTTCAGCTACGGTTTTCCCGTGGTGCTCTCGGCGTTGGCTGCGCGTTTCATCATTCGCCGCATTCCAGTGATCGGGTGAGGTCATGGCGATTACGGCTTACTGCGGAGTGATGGGTTCGGGGAAGTCGTACGAGGTGGTATCGGGGCCGCTGCTCGATGCGGTCGCGTCTGGGCGTCGGGTGATTACGAACGTCGATGGGATCAGCGAGGACGCGATACATGCGTATCTGCGGGATACGCGCAATGTGCCGTCGTCTCGCTTGGGTTCGATCGTGCATGTGCGGACGGACGACCTTAAGCGCGATCACTTTTTCCCGGTTGAGGTCGAGAGTTCGTCGGGGGCCACGGTCGAGCCGGGGTTCGTTCAGGCTGGCGATTTGTTGGTCGTCGATGAGGCGTGGAAGCTGTGGGCCACCGATCAGAAAATCTCGAAAGAGCATATGTCGTTTTTTCGCATGCATCGCCACTTCGTGCACGGCGATACGGGCGTCGCGTGCGACGTGATTTTGATGATCCAGAGTATCGGCGATCTGCATCGCTCTATTCGGTCGGTGGTCGAGCTTTCCTTTCGCATGGTCAAGCTGAAAAGTCTCGGCTTGTCGAAGGGCTACCGCGTTGAGATGTACGAAACGGGCAAACAGACGAAGGCAACGCTGACCGGTACGTTCGTTCGCAAATACAAGAGCGAGATTTTCCCGCTGTACAAGAGCTATGCAGGCCAGGACGGGGCGGGGCGTGAGGCGGTTGTCGATAAGCGCCAAAACGTGCTCGCTCGGCCCATGGTGTGGGTCATGGTGGTCGCCGGTGTATGTGTGGGTGTCGGGGGCCTTTGGTGGTCGTGGCGATTTTTTCACGGCTCGGGTGTCGGTGCGCCGGGCACGCATACCGGCGCAAAAAAACCTGCGTCGAGCGGTGCGGCGGCGTCTGGTGCTGCGGGCGCTGGTGGTTCGGCAGGGGGCGTACCTGCTCGGCCGGCCGTGTCGTCGGCGTGGCGGGTTGCCGGTAGTTATGTCGCCGGCGGGGTCGGTTGGGTGGTGCTGGCCGATGGCAATAATCGGTTGCGTGTCGAGTCGTCGTCGGCGTTTGTAGGGTCGGGCGTGTCGCGCGTTGGGGTAGTCGATGGCGAGCGGGTTGCATCGTGGTCGGGTTCAGAGCCAGTGAAGGGTCTGCCGGTGCCGGGGGTGGGTAAATGACGGTACGCCGTGGGTGCGTGGTGGTCAGGGGGGCGGCGGTGATCGTGTCGGCGCTGGTGATGGTGGGCGGTGCATACGGAGCCGACACTGGTACGGGCACGCCTGGTGTACCGCCGCTGCCGGTTGGTGTGCCGTTGCCCGCAGGTCCGCTGCCGCAAGCCTTGCCTGTGCCGCTCGGGCCGTTGCCGCGTCCGATGGGCTCG
>Ga0207705_10000684_pt1 | contig 28067 bp, 16 predicted proteins | sample KBSC13metaG_FD_184314 | JGI IMG/M metagenome (GOLD analysis project Ga0207705, IMG submission 184314) | Corn rhizosphere microbial communities from Kellogg Biological Station, Michigan, USA - KBS C1-3 metaG (SPAdes) (version 2) | ecosystem: Host-associated > Plants > Roots > Rhizosphere > Soil ... | reverse complement strand
TTGAGGGCTGAACTGGCCGAGAAACGGCATACCGAGACGCCCAAGGTACTTGCCGAACTGGGCAAGCAGGTTGCCAAACTGCTCCCCGAATGGCAGCTCGCCAAGGAGAAAGGGCGGCCGGTTCTCGTCGCCCCCACGATATCCGCCGAAGGCGGCGACCTGCCTGTGATTGGCGAAGCGACTGTTCGTGCAATTTTGGCCCCCTTCGGCGATTTCGGCGCGATGCAGGAATATATCGCACGCCGTGAGCTTGCCAGCCTGTTGACCAAAGCAGTGAAGGCAAAGAAATGCCGCGCCTACATCCCCGCCGTGCAGGTGCTGTCGACTTCGCGTATTTCGAGTCCTTTCATCCGCAACCTCGGTTGCGCCGTGGAACAGTCTTGCCTCTTGCGGGCAAGGATCCTGGAATGCGCAAAACAACTCGAAGATCTCGAGGAAACAGAGAAAGCCACGCAACTGGCGGTGTTGACGATCTGGTCGATCGCCGCCAACACACCCTATCGCGACCTGGAACGCGCCAGCAGTCTGGTCAACAGGCTCACCGAGCGCGCACATGCCAAAAATGAGGACTGGTTGCTGCGTGTGCCATCGTCCAATGGCCACGCCATCCTGTCCGGGGAGTCGGCAATCCTGCTGCAGCGATTGATGGGCACCGAAGGCTGGGAGTTGGCCGTCAAGAATGTCACAGCCGGCGGCCCATCATTACTGGGCAAGTTCGTAAAAACGAAGTTGCCTGAGCTTTGCCCTGAAGACCTGTCTGCCACAGAAGCCGCCAATCAGATGTGCAGCGCCTTGGTGACGGCCGGGACGATCGAACTGGAAGGCCCGTCCAGGCTGATCATGGATCTGCTCGTGATTCCAGCAACCACGCCTGCGACGAGGGCCGCATCGATGGCCGATCGAGTTACCGTGGCCGGAGAAAACATAAACACGGGAGGCGTGGATCCAACAGAGGAGCAGGAAGCGGCTGCCGAAAACCATCGCCCCAATCCTTCCCATCGCCCCATGCGGCGCATTGATGATTTGATGCGCATGTTTAATCCCGATTACAACGACGATATCGGTGGAAAACCGGCCTTGCCCGCCGAACACCGCGTGCGCCAACTGCTGCCCTTGGTCAATGAACGCCTGGAAAAGCTGGGCGGACTACCTACGTTGTGCCTGCTGGCCTTGGAGTACGTTCAGCACTTGATGACCCGGGGCGGCCCCCGCACCACGGCAGGAATGAAGATCAGCACGATCTACAAGATCTACCACCATATATCGCCTGCATTGCGCGCCGTGTCCCCAGAGCAAGACATGGAACTCCTGACAGAAGAAGAACTGACAGGCATCCTGATGGCATCGTTTGCCATGGCACGCCGCAGGTCGAGCGCGGATGCTCTCGCCTCCATCCGGTCTTTCATCGAATTCTCGGCACTACGCTACGACATCGCGATTCCCGACTGGAATCTATTGGGTATCCAGGCCGGTGAACGCATCCTTGGCAAGGATCCAGCCCTTGTTTCAGACGATGAAGCTGAACGCGTCATCAGCGAGCTCCAGGAGAATGTTGAGGCGCTATCTGGTGGCAACCACGATCCGCAGGAGCGCAGGTGCCGTGAACTGCAGTTCATTGGGGCTCTGATCATGGAGTCCTCCGCAGCTCGCCCAAGGTCGATCCATGGTCTGACACTCGCGGACATTCATATGTATGGCGACGTCCACTTCATCCACCTGCGCACCCGCGGGCGATACGCCTCGATCAAGACAACCACATCGGCAGGCTTCATCCGTCTTGAGGGCGAAATCTGGCACAAGCGTTCCGGATGGGTTGCCCGATGGCTAGAAGCACAGCAAAGCGCCTTTAGCCTGGACGCATGGAGTGAGGTTCCGTTGTTCCAGATGCCAGGCCAGCCCTTGGGAATCCGTTACCCAATCAGGAATATCTTCGATCGGATAGGAGAGCTTGCCCGATGGTCCACACAGCAACCGCATGGGCGAGCCTATTGGTTCAGGAAGCGACGCGTTGCGTGTCGTCATCGAGCCGTTGCGCGCCCTGATGCCCGGGCCCGCGATGTTGGCCGTGCGATGAAAGCGAACGGCCATGTACTGCTCGTTACTCCTCTCGGACATTACGTAGGCGAGTTGATGGCAATCGCACCGCCACACCTCAGCAACGAAACAACTACAAGATCGGTTGCAAGCAATCTTTCCGGCTTGAACCCAAGTCTCCTGGATCAGCGCTGGCGCAGCAAAGCTGAAAATGGCGCCAGCCTCAAATCCGTCTCGTGCGAAGCGCGGATGGCCTCAATACTTGCGTTGCCAATACCAAGGTGGAATGCCCCGCCATTATCTGAGCCGCCTGCTTACCAACCATTCCGTGATCAATTGAGCTGGAAGTCCATCGGCGACGTCATGTCACAACTGGCTGAGAGCCTTCCGCCCGAGACCATCGGCAAAAAGCTCGGTATAGAGGTGCACCAGATTGAGGCCATCAAAGCCAGGTGCGGAGAGCTCGGGCGTAGAACGGGATTGGAACTCGGCACAGACACCAGCCAACTCCACAGGCCACGCTCAACCCGGTTCGCGGCACAGATGGAAAAACTTCTTGTTGCCGAAGACGACCGCTTGTCAGGTGTTGCGGATGAGTGGGTCCGTTACGCACACGCATGTCGCCCAGAGGATCGCTGCGCGCTCTACAACGAAGCCCACATATCGACCTTGCGCGGCCTGATGGCGGAATGCGGTCTCTCCCTGGAGGAACAAGCTGGCAAGGGAGGGTTGCAGCTTTTTAAGCCAAAGGGCGATGATCGTGGTGCTCACTATGGTGTCTGGTCGACCCTAAAATGGACGCTGACGGTGGCTTGGGTCGCCACCCTCAATATCGAAGATTGATGGGTGAGGACCTCGTCCAAATCAAGAATGGATGACAAGCATCGATTAGCCACCATCCAAATCCCCGAAACACCCCCAGTTAAACAGGGGGAATCGAGCCCAAGAAGAAGCGAATTGTCATCTATATATATGTCGGCCGAGGTTTAGTGGTCGACATATGTCGCCCGCTCGGCATAGGAACCGAGCACGATGACTTCACGCCAAGCGCCGAAACCCACTGTTCGCAAAGCTCCAGAATTTGCGGCCAGGTACCTCTTGAACTATCCCGCACCAAAAGTCAGAAACGATGAACAAGCCAACCTGATCGAGGATCCAGATGCACTGGCAGCCGTCGAAGAGCTTGGCTGCGCTCTGAACAATTTACTCAAACCCATCGGATATGTGGGGAACATCCTCGCATGCCCCGGCAAGTACATGCTCGAGGTGTACATCGATCCCTCCAAATGCGGCCATATCGAAAAGCCCGAAGCGTATGTTTCATCGTTGATTCAAAAGTTGAGCCAGAACTGTAAAGCCCTCGATCAAAATGCCCATAATCCAAAACCGAAGTCGGCGGCCGAACTAGGAGTCCGCGACAACGAATTAAAATTCATTGGCATCCTTGCAAAAGCAAAGGAGGCAGTGGATTCCGTCACCATCACGCAGATCGACAGTAACTTCGTAGCCATAATCCGATCACCTAGCATGGATGCGATCGACGCCCTGCCGAGAAATAAAACGGCGCATCAAGGCATTGACGGGAGAGTGACGGGCTTGGGCATCGGCGATGAGCGCGGGACGAGGATAGAAATAAACCAAAAACTGATGGTGTTCGTTCCCGGCCTTTCCATGGACGATGCGTTTTCACGTCTTCGCGCTGAACGCCACCTGCGCGGAACCATGCGAAGAGACGGAATCCTCTTAATGGAAACATGGGAATTCCATGACGGAGGGTCGGGCACAGGTGTTACTGAAGATCTCTGGGGGACTCTGGCGCATTGATATAGCGGCGTATGTCGATGTGACAAATCCCGTGACATGCGGCCGCGAAGAGACGATATCGCTTGCCCAGGTTTGCTATGAACTTAGGGCTTCCGTCTTTTTCCGCCGCGTCCTGCGCACACCGTTGAATTTGATCAACTGTGATGGGGTCGCCGGCACACTGATCAGCTTCGAATCCAACGGCCACAACCGGCCAAGAGCGGGCGTTGACGAACGGCGGCTTTTAGGCCTCTCCGCGATATTGGATCGCTTGCGTCTGGTTTCGTCCGCAATGCGGCAAGCTCCCGAAGCAAAAGTACGGGTTCTTCTTCCATACCTCCGCGGCAACGTATGTCCCCTTGACCCTCAGCGCATCACTCAGATGGCCAAGCCGAAGCTGGGACGCGAGGGAGCCGACGTCGAGCACTACCTGAGGTGAGTGGTCGGTCGAATCTGGCGCGGCTACGCGGGAGCGCAGATTGGCAAGATCATCCATGAGGTGGGTTCCTGATCACTAAGGAGTAAAATCGTCCGCTATTTCCTGCCCACGATCATCGAGTTCCTCGTAGCCGCGCGGCGCTTGTACGGGCTCAAGATCGAGCTCCACTGGGGCGGCGCTGGCCTCCAACAAGAAGCTCGGCGTTGCTTCCAGGCTCTCGAATGGCTTATCGAAGGCAGTGGCTTGGCGAGGGTCGAAGTTCAATCCCCGCCCGAGCAGTGCCTGAGCGAAAACCTCAATAAAGTGGTGCGCTGCTGGATGCAGGATCCTGGCTCCGGCCCCATGAAGCATCGCCGCAATGGGGGTGGGCAGGCAAAGTGCGTCACCGACGATAGTGGATTTGGATTGGTTGCGCCTGAGCGCATAAAGAAGCACTTCGTGTCCGGGGATGTGTCGCATCCGAGCCAATTGAGCGGGGTCGATCGCGTCGTAACGTCCCGTCTCGAGGACTAATTTCTTCGCCTCAAAGTACTTAGTACCGACGACCGTGCCCCCCTGCGCAGCACGCAGGGTGACTTTTATCGCAATGTCGCCATTGGCTGTTTCGAATCGCCCTGACGCTTTGAACGCCTTCCATGCACAGCGAAACGGTCGCTCCTTCCATTGCACCTCTTCCGAGGTACCTAGGGCTTGGAGCACCTTGTGTGTGATGGTGTTTTCCTGCCAGCCTCCTGACACCCTTCCCATGACGCAGTCTGTGATCGCATCGCGGACTGCGTCTTGCATGGCGCGACCCCATTCTCGTTGGCTCCATTCGACCATGGTGGGTCCTTGGTGTTTGCGTCATATACAGGCGGCCGCGCTTGCGCCGATCGCTGCATGCGCAGTTCGACGACGGCGTTGCTGCCATCTTAGAGAGGGTATCGTCCACCGGGGGTGTTGACTTGAGTGCTCTTCGACGAGTAGCGCAAAGTTTTTTGACCTGCACACAGTTGATGGCGACCAGTTCATTGACTCGACTCTTAGAGCTTAAGCGCGAGTATGTTCCCGAGCCTGAGCTTCGTCCCCATTCGCGAGATCGCGGGTACGACTTCGGGATGTTGTTTGAACATCATGACCACTGAAACACCCCGCGCGATTGCGCGCCCCTGGTGCTCGCGCGGCCGGTCAAAAATCTTCCTCAATCTGTTTGACCGTGAGAATACGGCTCGACAATCGGCTAATGGTAGCGTCATCGAACTTTCGCTTGGCGTGGCGAATGTGCTCGATCAGCTCGTCCCTTTCATGTTCGTCGCTAATGATGAGATAGCGAATGTCCCCGGGCTCGAACTCGAGCCTCATTTCACCGATGCGACTATTGAACTCCGCCTTCTTCTCGTCGGTATTGATCTCATCTAGTGGTACATAAGCCCGAAAGGACGACTCCCATGCGGGTACATAGCGCCACTCGCGCTCATCGGCGAAGCGGTAGTTGGGTGTAACGATGCCATCTTTGCGAATCAAATCACCTTCGTAGTTCTTGATGACACGATAGATGTCGAGCAGGTCGTGGTAGAGCCTGGCCATGTCGAGATGATCGTCGAGGTCGTCTATCTTCTGCACATGGTCAAAGAACTTCTTCATGGAACGGATAGTTGTATCGGCTAGATGGCTCTTTCGGTTCCAATACGAGACCGGGTTTAGCTGCTGCCTGACCGCCCATTCCTTGCTGAGTCCAATGCCGTATTTGCCATAGGTCCCGATGTGATCTGCAGCCTCGGACAAACGTAGGTCGCAGAATGAGACCATGGGAGCGGCGAAACCAACCTTCTCATGCTCGCCAACGATGCGTTCGCGTGCATACGAGATTCGAAAGTTGTCTTCGAGTATCCCCCACAGCGCGTGTTTCTCCTGCGTGTAGTGGAACAGCGCATTCGGGTACCGTCCTGCCATGATTAATCTGTCCGTTTTGTCCTGGATCCACCGAGCGCGAAGCGCAGGCCAGCGGTGTTCCAGCGTCCCGACTGATATCGGCCGGCGTACGGCCGTCTTAAGTTGGTCGCTGCCGCGCACCTCCTTGGTCGCGGCGTGAGAGGGTGGTCTTCTGATCCTTCGGTATTTTTTGCGATGGCGCTCTTTCTGGCTTTGGAGGCGGACCGCTTGAGGCCTTCCTCCGGCGCAGCCGCGCCCGGTGTTATGGGCGGCCTGCTTTTCGGCAAAGATAAGCATCACCCGCAGCGCCTCGTGCTGTCGGTCTTGCGTCATGGCCTTTAGGCATGACGGATGTCTCCCTGGTCGGCGCCCTGCCCTGGCGCACTATCTACCCACGATAAAGGATGTTAATCGCCCTGCCCTGTGTCCACTTCTAGCAGCTCACGATCACGGGCATCGGAAGCGACCGAGAATTATGTCCGATGCCTTGGAGTGGCATCAAATAACAGGATCAAAGGTCGCGTACTGTCCGGTAAATGTAACCTCACCGCCCCTCAACACGTATTTGCCTGCGCCTCTCGTCGAGGCAAAAGCGCAAATTTACGCATTTCCGCAACTTCTTTCTCAGTCTGCGCGCAGGAAATGACAAATACAATTCGTTGTTTGCGGAGCAGCTCTCACTAGCATGGAGGCATACTTTCAAGAACTTGAAGGCAGCTCGCCATGCCATCGTAGTGTCAGTTTTCCCTGACAAGCATCGACGGCATAGGCTGTATGCCACAGGGGATTACCGGAAGCGCAGACTCATTGCCCACGCTAAAGCACTCTGCGAGTAAACGCTGCGAAATCTTTTCGGATCGTTTTACCGCCGGACTACATGAAACTGTGATGGACCATCCAGTTTTGACGCCTTGCGCGGGTTGACACTCGCCGCGACCGTCAGGGCTTGGGGCGGTCGCACACCAAGATGTTCTCGTCCGTCATCGTCGCCATCGCGCGGGCGGTGACCACTCCACGGCAGGAGACGGTATGAACACGCAGTCCGCAGGAAAGTGGCTGTTGGCGCTTCTGGTCATGTTCTTCTCCGCCGTTACGCACGCGGAAACCTACTATCTCGATTCCAACTATGACGACGCGCGGCCACACTACCGCACGATGCAAGAAGCCTGCGTCACCGGAGAGCTGGAGTCGCGCATCGATGGCTATCGCGCCTCTGAAACCAACCCCAATGTGCGCTATCGCCTGGTGTCGGAGAACATGGGCCCCGACGACGGTCTCGGTGAATTTCCCTGCCGGGCCGTGATCGAACGGACCTACGCCAGCATCTGGGTCTCAATCGAGACCGTGGACACTCTGGTCTACGGTCCGTTCGGCAGCAGCGACCCTTGCAATATCGCCGGCTACGGCGACCCGGATACCGGGCAGTGCGGCTCGCCGAAGTGCACCGCCGGTACTGCCAATTGTTGCGATGTATGCAGCAATGGCAGCAACCCGATCCACACAGCCAGCGGCAACAAGTACCAGCGGGAAACCGACTATGTCGGCACGGGTCTCTTCCCGCTGCACTTTGAACGCACCTACAGCAGCAATCGCACCGGCGCGAATCAGCCGGTACCGATGGGCACCGGCTGGTCGCATGCCTACCTAGGCCGTCTGGTGGCCTACCCCTCCAGTCCCGGCGGTGCGATCGACCGTGTGGTCGCCTATCGCGCCGACGGTCGCGTACTGGTCTTCGCCTTAAGCGGCAGCACCTGGCAGGCCACCCCGGATGTCCGGGAACGGCTTGTCGCGCAGACGAACGGCTGGCAACTCACGACTCCCGTGGATGAAGTCGAGACCTACGATGCGGAGGGCCGGTTGACCTCGATCGCCTCACGCGAAGGCTACGTGCAGGCCCTGAGTTATCTCGACAGCGGCAACCATCCCCGCGACCAAGTGCGCCGCGTGACCGACCCGCAGGGACACAGCCTGACCTTCACCTACGATGCCGCCGGACGCCTCAGCCAACTCACCGATGCCAACGGTCAGGTCATCGGCTACGGCTACGATGCCGCGAACAATCTCGCCACGGTCACCTATCCGACGGTGGGCAGCGGCACCGTAACGCGCACCTACCACTACAACGAGACCGGGCAGACGTCCGGGGCCAGCTTGCCGCACGCCTTGACCGGCATCGTCGACGAGAACAATGCACGCTACGCCAGCTGGGGCTATACCGCCAACGGGCGCGCCAACCTGAGCGTGCACGGCGCGTTCAGCGGCGGCACGGTCGATCGGACGGCCTTGCTGTTCAATAGCAACGGCACCACCACGGTGACCGATGCGCTGGGGCAGGCCCGCGTCTTCGGCTTCAGCGTCACTTATGGCGTGGCACGCCAGGCGAGCCTGGACAAATCGTGCAACTACTGCGGCAGACCGCCCCAGACGGAAACCTACGATGCCAACGGCTACCCGGCCACGGCGACTGATTTCAACGGCTATGCCACGCATTACACCTTCGATGCCCGTGGCCTAGAAGATCAACGCGTCGAGGCCGTTGGACAACCGGAGCAGCGCACGCTCGCCACCACGTGGAACAGCACGTTCCATATCCCCCAGACCAGCACGGTGGCTGACGCGCTTGGCGTGCTCAAGACAAAGACAGCATGGGTCTACAACACCCGCGGCCAGCCATTGGCGCGCTGCGAGATCGACCCGGCCCAGGCCAGCGGCTACACCTGTGCCGCCACGGGCACCCCGCCGGCGGGTGTCCGGCGCTGGACCTACAGCTACTGCGATGCCGTGGATGGCACCCAGTGTCCCTTGGTCGGCCTGTTGCTGAGCGTCGATGGCCCACGCACCGACGTCACTGATCTGACGCAGTACAGCTATTACCTCACTGCCGACACTTCCGGTTGCGGCACTGCCGGCGGTGCCTGTCACCAGGCCGGTGACCTGTATCAGATCACCGACGCGTTGGGCCATACCGCCACCGTGGTGGCCTACGACAGCAATGGCCGCGTCGTGCGCCAGCGTGATGCCAACGGCGTGCTCACCGATTTCACCTACCACCCGCGCGGCTGGCTGCTCAGCCGCACCGCGCGCGCCAATGCCAGCGGTACGCCGTCAGCGCAGGATGCGATGACCCAGGTCACCTACGATGGCGTCGGCGATGTCACCCAGATCGTCGACCCCGATGGCGTCACGATGAGCTACACCTACGATGCGGCCCATCGGCTGACCGACGTTACCGATGCGCTGGGCAACCGCATCCACTACACGCTGGACGCCATGGGCAACAAGACCAAGGCCGAAACCCTCGATGCCGGCAGCACGGTGCGTCGCACCGTGTCGCTCGGTTACAACGCGCTGAACGAGCTGCTCACGGTGACGGATGCCTTGAGCCAGACGGTGCTGAGCTACAACTACACCGATGGCTACGATGCCAACGGCAACCCGGTGCATTCGGTCGATGGTCTGGGTTTTCAGCGCCTGCAAAGCTATGACGGGCTGAACCGACTGGTCGGTATCACCGACAACTACAACGGCACCGACACGGCTACCCAGAACGCCTTGAGCGTGTTCGCCCGCGATGCGCTGGACCGGACGACCACCATTGGCGATCCGGACGGTCTCGACACCACCTATACCTTCGATGGCCTGAGCAACCGCACGGCGCAGCAAAGCCCGGATACCGGCCCGTCCTCCGTCACCTACGATGCCGCCGGCAACCTGCTTAGCCGTACCGATGCCCGCAGCATCGCCAGCGCCTACACTTACGACGCCCTCAACCGGATCGCCAGCGTCAGCTATCCCGACAGCACGCAGAACGTGGCCTATCACTACGACGACGCGGATAGCGTCACCGGCTGCAGCGGTTCGTACCCCGTGGGGCGGCTGACCCGAGTGGTCGAAAATGGTGGCGGCACGGTGTTCTGCTACGACCTTCGCGGCAACGTCACCCGCAAGCAGCAGACAACCTCGGCAGGCACGGATACCACGAGCTATGCCTACACCCTCGCCGATCGCCCGAGCGGGCTCACCTATCCAAGTGGTGGCGTGGTCGCCTATGTCCGCGACGTGGATGGGCGCATCCAGGGTGCAACCCTGACCCCACCTGGCGGAAGCACGGCAACAGCCGTCAGCGCAGTGACCTACCTGCCGTTCGGGCCGATCGCCAGCTACACCCTGGGCAATGGCCAGGCCGTGACCCGCAGCTACGACACCAACTACCGGCTTACCGACCTGACCAGCCCGGCCCTGGCCCTGCACTTTGCCCGCGACGCGATGGGCAATATCGTTGCTCTGGGCAACACGCCGGGCGCCAGCCCGGCGACGGAAACCTACGCCTACGATCCCCTGTACCGGCTCACCACCGTCACCGAGGCGGGCGGCGCGGTGCTGGAGAGTTATACCTACAACAAGACCGGCGACCGGCTGAGCAAGGCGGCGACCGGCCCGGTCACCGGCACCGGTACCTACAGCTACACCAGCGGCACCCACCAGTTGATCGGTATCGGCAGCGCCTCGCGGACGAACGACGCCAACGGCAACACCACCGGCAGCGTGATGGGCGGCGAAACCTTCGGCTTCGGCTACAGCGATCGCAACCGGATGACCCTGGTGCAGCGCAATGGCTCCACGGTAGGCACCTACACGTATAACGCTTTCGGGCAGCGCATCGGCAAGAGTGCGAGCTTCCCGCTGAGTGTCAGCCAACGTTACGGCTACGACGAAGGCAGCCGTCTGTTGGACGAGTACGGCACCAGCAATCGCGACTACGTATGGGTGAACGACCTGCCGGTGGCGGTGGTTGACCAGACCGTTAGTGGCGGCGTCACGACCAGCACGGTGAGCTATGTACATGCGGATGGGCTGGGGACGCCGCGTGCGGTGGCCGACAGCAGCGGTACGGTGACTTGGCAGTGGGTGTACCAAGGTAATCCGTTCGGAGAGCAGTCCCCGACGTCAAGCACGGGTTATGTATTCAACCTGCGGTACCCGGGTCAGTACCATGATGCGGAGTCGAAGACGAACTACAACTTGTTCCGAGCATACGAGTCAGCAACAGGGCGATATTTACAGAGTGACCCGATTGGGTTGGCTGGTGGCATCAGCACCTACATCTATGTCGGCGGAAACCCGCTGAACAATATAGACTCTCTCGGCCTTCGCTCACCAACTGCGGGTGAGATTGCCATGCTCACGCCTATTTTCAATAACACCGTGGATTTTTCGAAGGTCGATATTGAATCGGGTGCGGGAATGGATCCTCGGGCCTGGGGGCCAATAGCAACCAGTAATGCAGTCACATTGGGAAACACGATTCACTTTCCATCATCTGGCTATCAATCGGACTTCTCCGCAGCTGATTTGTCTGGTCAAGCGTGGCTTGCTCATGAGATGACACATATTTACCAATATCAAAATGAGCCCGCCTACAGCTGGGTCAAGGCTGCCAAGGAGGGCACGAGGTCGGATACATATCTGTACGGTTTAAAAGACCATGGCTGTTTCAGTGATTATCGTTATGAACAACAGGCTGCGATAGTGGCTGACTACTATATAGCGTTACAGCGCAGCTGGTCCCCCGGACTGGTAGATTTTGAGCGGTTATTGAACCCAGTCGGCCTAGGTATTAACCGTAGCTCGCCGTCAGGGATCTTGTTCTTGGGGGATAAATAGATGATTAAGGTATCAAGATTGTCTTTTCTGCTTGCTATTATCTTTGCCTTGTGTGGCTTTTCGTCAAGGTTCGACATAAAAGTCGTGCAACAAGGCCACGACTTGCCATCGTTTGAACTGAGTAAAGCAAGTTCGATTCACGACGGTGGTGGGATACAGGTCAATACATTTCTTGTGGTTCAAAGAAATGGCTCGGAGCAATGGGATTATAAGAACCCAGTATGGGCCTTTGAACTTGCCCCCGGTAGTACGAAGCCGCTTTCAAAAATAATTTATGGTCAAGTTCCTGCCGGATTTAATGAGACAACGAAAGCATTGGAGCTAATCCATGGCACTCATTATTTAGTGGTCGGTCTAAGTCCTGGCTCAAGCGGTTCGGCTGAATTCGTCGCTGAATGACTTACTGCGAACGCGAACATCGCGATCCGGCAATGCAAACTGTTTGTTCATGTCAGGATAGTTGTCGTTTGGTTCATGCGACTAGTCGCTTACTTTTCGGCGTAGTGTCGGCGGCGCTCCTATCCTAAGTGATCCCCAGGGCAACGCGATAAATAAAATGTCCTTACGTAATGCGCTCAAAGCGATAGTTATCATGGCTTCGTGCTCGATATCCGTCGTCGCTTGCGCATGGCCATTCAGCGATCCTATCAAAGACATTCGGGTGGTAGCGCAACTCATGTCGACTTGAAGGATCAGTCTCAGATTGAGTGGGTTGATAGTAGCCCGCGTCCCTCTAAGATGCCGGCCTCCGCCTCATGCAGGAAGCCGATGATCTGCTCTTCGGTAAACCGCCTCTTCACGTCCAATCTCCTTCGGATGGGGGATTGGACTCCAAACCATCGTGCTACTCAAAATCGGGGGGGACGTCGAGGGACAATTGCTCATAAGACCGGCGACCGGCTGAGCAAGACGGCGGCGGGTCTAACGACTGGAACGTACCTCTACACCAACGGCACGCATCGGCTCGCCAGCATCGGCGCCGCCTCGCGGACGAACGACGCCAACGGCAACACCACCGGCAGCGTGATGGGCGGCGAAACCTTCGGCTATAGCGATTGCAACCGGATCACCTTGGTGCAGCGCAATGGCGCCACGGTAGGCACCTACACGTACAACGCTTTCGGGCAGCGCGTCGGCAAGAGTGCGAGCTTCCCGCTGAGTGTCAGCCAGCGCTACGGCTACGACGCAAACAGCCGTCTGCTGGACGAGTACGGCACCAGCAATCGCGACTACGTATGGGTGAACGACCTGCCAGTGGCGGTGGTTGACGAGACCGTCAGTGGTGGCGTCACGACCAGCACGGTGAGCTATGTACATGTGGATGGGCTGGGGACGCCGAGGGCAGTGGCCGACGGTAGCGGTACCGTAATCTGGCAGTGGACATCGGCTCCACCACTGCCATCAAAACAATTCGACGAGAGGGTGGAGTAACGCACTCCAATCCTCTCCAAGGGTGTGCTGACCAAAAGGCCAGCACACCCTTGGCTAGTTACTTACCCAGGTATCGGCGTACAGCGGCGGCGGAAACTCCAACCGCCTGCACTGCCGCCCTCAGTTTGGACTCAGTGCAGCCGAACTCGTTGCACCAGTACTTCACCTCCCAGGCTTCATGCACATTTACCTTCGAGGCATCCTGCGGTCGGCGCTTGCTCAGATCATCAGACATATGCACCTCTCATAGTTAGGCTCTTTGCCAAGATGGCTTCAAGGCGCGAGCGGGTAGGAGCGTCGTCCTCACTTCTCTAAACAGTCTGTCGGGCAACGCCAGTACTTCATGTGGGCAAAGCCTGATGTCTAGACCAGCCCCTTGCTAACGGCATGATTGGTTGGGCAGCCGAGGCACTTCCGATAGGGCCCGTATCGCCCATCTCGCTCTCGCCCGAGCAGGCACCCGCACACATAACAACTGGCACCCTTCCCCTGCCTCCATCGCCAGAGCCGCAGGGCTTGGTACAGAGACAGAGCGAGGCTCACGCCGGCACCAGCCATAGCGACCTGGAGCGGCAAGTCAGGGAAAAGCGTTTGTCCTCCGAGCCGGCTGGGTAGGTCCAACAGGGCCGCCAGCAGCCAGGCGACGAGGCCACCCAGAGCAAGTGGCACGAGGGAAAAGACCATCATCCGCAAGCACATGCGATCGACGTAAGACATGGTGAAACCCGCCCCGTATTCAGTCAGCGCATGCTCTCACTCAACGCTCTCAAAACTTGAGACAGTCGTGCTTATCATCGTGCCACCAAACAGGGCCTCCACAATGAACGACCAAGCCTCCACGCCAGCTCCAAGCGGGTCTCACGACCCCAACCAGCACATCTACGACTTTCTGGACTACTACACGGACTTTGCTGAGCCACCAAAGTACGCGGTCCTCATCGACGGACCGTGGGGCGTGGGCAAGACGCACCTGGTCAAACAATATCTCCTAAAAAAGTTCGGAGGCCGAAAGAGAGAGCCTTACGTCTACGTCAGCTTGTTCGGCGTCAGGAGTGCCGCCGAGATTGACGATGCGCTCTACGCAAAACTACACCCACTTGCATCATCCAAAGGAGCGAAGCTGGTCGGTCGAGCAGTCAGTATCGCGTTAAAACACGGCGGCTACGATATAGGCAATTTCACCCTTCGAAGCCTGTTGAAGCGCAAGGTTGATCTCTACATTTTCGACGACGTTGAACGGGCCAGAATGGCCGCAAACGAGGTCTTAGGATATATCAACGCCTTTGTAGAGCAGGACGGAGCCAAAGCGATCATCATTGCTAATGAGCAAGAACTCAATAAGGATTCTTCGTATAAGACGCAAAAAGAAAAGCTAATAGGTCGAACCTTTCGCGTTCGCTCCGTCTTTCGAGACGCTTTACAATCCTTCATTTCGCGGCTATCTAACCCGGAGTTCTCTTCGCTGCTTTCTCGCTGCGTGGAGGACATTGAACAGATTTATTCATTGTCAGAACTGGATAATCTTCGCTTGTTACAACAGAGCATATGGGATTTCCAGAGGATCTACGAGTCTTTAAGCCATGAGCATCAGCAACACGACATGGCCATGGTTGCCGCTCTCCGGTTGTTCTTCCCGCTATCGTTCGAGTTCAGAGCCGGGCGCATAGACGCGTCGCAGTTGCGTAGTCGCCCGAATGGGCTCATAGCGGCCATGTATGACCAACTCAACAAGGAGAATCCCGAGGGTTGGGCGACCGAATTACGCGAAAGATATGCGGGAGTAGATGTACTAAGCGGGCTATTTAATAACGAAATCCTAGTCAACGTACTAGTCGATGGCTTCGTTCCAGCGGACAAGCTCCGAATTGCGTTGAATAGCAGCCCCTACTTTGAATCCAAGCAAGCAGAACCAAGCTGGCAGACAGTTTGGCACTTCTACGAGCGCCCCGACGATCTGTTCAAAACAGCCCTTGCTGATATGGAAGACAGGTTCGCACGCAGGGAGTACAACCTACACGGGGAGATCCTCCATGTGTTTAGCCTGCGGCTTTGGCTCGCTTCCGAGCAGTTGATCGCGGCCACTCGAGAGGAGGTTCGCCAACAATGCACGTCTTATGTAGACGATCTAAAAGCAAGCGCGCGGCTACCGCCCATGTCGACCCGATTCGAGTTGTGGGATATGCACGAAAGTTACGGTGGACTTGGCTACCACGAGAGTAAAAGTCAGGACTTCCAAGAGCTCGCGCGGTATATAAACAAGCAGCGCAACGACGTGTTCAAGGAGTCCCTGCCAACACAAGCAGGCGCTCTCTTAAAGCTTCTCGGCGACAACTATGAGCAGTTCGCCTCCCGAGTGGGCAACCCCCATGTCGAAGAAGGCGAGAACTTCTACAACACCCCTGTTCTGGCGGCGATGAATCCAGCTGTCTTTGTAGAAGCACTAGACAACTTACTCCCTCACCAGCAGCGGCGGGTCCTGCTCTCCCTCAGTGCGCGATACGCACACCGGAACGTCACACGCGACCTTCCCGGCGAGGTGGGTTGGCTGCGGTCGGTCAAACGGCTCTTGGAGGACGCCACCGGTCTGTCCGTGCTTGCTCAAAAGCGCCGGGCCAAGTTCGCCGAATGGTTCATCGATCCCATCCTCAAAGAGGTGGCATCCGAAGAAGCAACTGCGACATCGCAAGCTGATGATGAGAGCACGGAGGTCGGTGAGGTATGAACCGGCCACTCAATGATGTTGTGCGAGAGCGACGTAAGGAACTTCGCACACTCTACGAACGGGCATACAGCCTCTTCCTCGATAGGCTCGAAGTGGCTTCCACGCCGAAGAATTTTCCGCTGCCGTACGGGCTGGCCGAGGAAGTCATGCAAGCGAATTGGCCTCACATGCCATTTGTTGATCACATGATCGCAGGCGAGCTAACGGAAACCACGAACCAACTCAACGCCTGGGGAGATTGGCTACTCCACCTCTCCCTATGGGCAGAGGTGCTCAGTGAGTTCGACGAGCAAGACGCGTGGACCATCCAGCATAGCTACATCGACCCGCTGGCTCAGGTTTGCCTCACCCAGCCGAGCGCCACACGTGACCGCTTCGGTCACATCGCCACCGACGCCATCCACCAGGCCAATCTCTGCACGGTCGAGGGCTATAAAGATCACCTCATTCAAGACGACCGTACTCGCCCGTTGAGCCGCGAGGAGCGGGAGAACCAGATCAAGATTATTGGAGCGCGCTGGGGAAAAACTTCGGCTTTCCGACAAGCCCTGACCAGCTTGGACACCAAGACCTATCGGGACGCAACCCGGAATTACCGGAACCTCGCAAGCCATGCCATTGCGCCTCGCTTCCGGTTTGGCATCACGAACATGGTGGCCCGATCGATTCGTCCCGTAACGGAGATGGTTGAACAACCAAACGGCACTTACGTTCCCACCCCGCACCCAAGTCAAAAGTGCGTTTCCTACGCGTTCGGTGGCACGGAAGCTTTGGACCTGCAAGAGGTGCATCGGCTCAGCCGACAAGAATTCGACCAAGCCGTTCGAGTATTCAACGCCCATCCGTCACCGCTCGTGGCTGGCGAGCAGGTCAACGCCAGCTGGTCGATCGACTTCACGTCCGATGCGTTGTGGGCCGGGCGGCGCTTCCGCACCTTCAACGTCATCTATGACTTCAGCTGAGGAGCGCTGACGGTCGAAGTCGATCCAACTTGCCTGCCACGCGCGTCATTCGCACGCTGGAACGCATCGCCGCCTGGCGCGGCTACCCCACCAAGCTGCGCCTGGACAACGGACTGGAGTTCATTGCGTTGACGCTGGCCGAGTGGGCGGAACGCAAAAGCATCACGCTGGACTTCATCGAGCCAGGGCGGCCGATGCAGAACGGTTTCATCGAACGATTCAATGGCAGCTTCCGGCGCGGCGTGCTCGACATGCACGTCTTCCGCCATCTCACCGAAGTGCGCGAGCAGGTCGAGCGATGGTTTGCCCACTACAACAACGAGATCCCTCACGACAGCCTCGACGGATTGACGCCCGCCGAGTGCCGACTTAAAACGACCCGGCAACCTCTAATTTAGCGTGGCACTGATTTACGGGGAGTCGACACTGCCATCGGCCTTGCCGCTCAGCACCTTGCTGGTCGCGCTGCCCGTCTCAGAGAAGGGCGGAGGTAATTATCCCGATTTAATTACCTCCGTCACCTTTAATTTGAAACGAACGCTGCTTCATCGGCAATGGGCTTCTTGGGGACTGATCGCCATCATGCCGCGGACGGGGAATAAATCAAAAAGCATTCTTAGTCACCACCAGTTTATTTTTCCTCGTCATTGCCACCATACAAATCAAAAGATAACGAAATAGACTTCCGAGCAAGCCGACAAATTAAATCATGGTCTAGAACAATCCCTTTGTTCTCATAAACACACAATCCTAGGAAGAACTCTACTTCACCACCAGACTGCCTTAGGCTTCGTAAAAATTCTTCATTGCTTAGATAGTCCTTTTCGATCTGAGACGAAATAAAACCCTCCAACGAATCATAATAACTAACATCCAAGGGGAAACTAAGATATGTCCTATCGTAAACTCCAGGCAGGGAATCACCTTGCCTTGTCTTTCGTTGCATTCCAACAGAATTGATAATTCTTGGGTAAAGTGGAATTGCGCTCAAGATGTAATCTGCCGCTAACACCGGATGCCTGATACGAAAGGACGCACTAAAGAGAAACTCATTTTTCATAATAACTGATCCCAAGGCCCATTATCCACGCCATTACCACTACCATCTGTTGTCCATATATGTCCATCAGGCGACACCCCAGTCCAATCTTGAGGGCCAGCACCTACAGCGTCTTTAATTTTGTGAAGTTTATCCTTGTCCCACTTATACCCTGGCTTCGCCTTGTCAATTGGAATAGTTCCGGGCGGGGCATTTACTGGCTTTGACTGCCTTGATTTATTCGAATATAACCCCGGAGCACACGAAATCTCTTGGCACGTTGCCATATTTCCCGGATAGATCAATCCTGCCACCAAGATCACATATGGATTAGGGGGCGCAATTAGCCACCTTGGAATAGCAGGACTTTCAGTTACCCAAGGACCTGCCACCCCACCTCCAGCACCGGTAGCAGTTGCTGTAACGGTCACTGCCGGTAAAACCGGAGCTTGATCGGGATCCGGTTTCGGAGGTGGCGTAGATGGCGGAGGAGGCGGGCAAGGCGCTTGATTCTGATCACCCTGCCCTGCCGCGCAGGCTTGCATGCCGTATGGGTCAATATTGGCTATCGGGTTGTTGCTAGCGTAACCATATCGATTGAAACTAAATGCGTCACCCGCCGCCGGCCCTATCGGATCCACGCTCAAAAACCGCCCCACCACCGCATCATAGTACCGCGCCTGCATGTACACGAGCCCCGTCTCCGGGTCGTTCACATGCCCGGTATACCCTACCCCGTTGGGCGCCGCACCCATGCTCGGTACCGGCATCCCGTACGGCGTGTAGTCGAACCGCGCTGTGATGTTGCCTGCTGCATCAGTCTCCATCAACGGCGTGCCCTGCGGATCGGTGTACACGTACGTCACCGTGCCGGCCTGCGCCGCACCCCACAGCATCAGCCCCAGCACAGCGCCGGCCAGTTTCATCGCTTTCGTCATGGTCGCCATCCTTAACTCCCCACCGCCCAGTCCGAGCACCCCGCCGCGTTACACGCCCGCACGGAGAAGTGGTAGTAGAGAGGCACCGCGGGAATGAAGGCGGTGCCGATGATGAACGTGGTATCCGTCCCGCTGTAGACGCTGGCCCCCGTGTCGTTGCGTATGACCTCATAGCGTGTCGCGCCGGTCACGGCGTTCCAGTGCGCCCGGTTGCCCTCGACCTTGGTCGTCATGTAGTTCTCGACGTAGGCCCCGGTCGGTACTGCCGGCACCAGGGCCACCGTGATCGTTCCTGTGCTACTCCACGGCCCACACCCACCGCCGTTGCACCCCTGCACCCTGTAACCGTACGTGCCATTGCTCTTGCCGCTGAGCGCCTTACTGGTCGCACTACTCGCCTGGATCGTCGCCCAACTGCCGCCGTTGACCTGTTCCTGCATGGTGTAGCTGGTCGCTCCCGTGACCGCACTCCAGCTCACCGTATAGCTCCCACTGCCACTGCTCGCCGGCACGCTCAAGCTCGGCGCGCTGGCCGGCGGCACCGTCACCGCCACCGCACTGCTGGCCTTGAAGGCACTGCAACCGCTCGCATTGCACGCCTGCACTTGGTACGTGTAGCTGCCGCTCGCGGTCACCGAGTGTGTGCTGCTGGCGGCCGCACCGGTGTAGACCGTCCCCCAGCTGCCTGCACCGAGACGCTGCTGCAGCGTATAGCTGGTCGCCGTGGCGCTGGCGGCCCAGCTCACCGCGATGCTGCCTGTGCTCGTCGCCGGCACGGTGATGCTGGCCGGTGTGGCCGGCGGCAAGAGCACCGTGATGCTGTGCGTGGCGCTCCAGGCACTGCAACCGTCCGTGCTGCAGGCCTGTACCCGGTAACCGTAGCTGCCGTTGCCCTTGCCGCTGGCCGCCCAGCTCACCGCACCGCCGGACTGCCGCGTGCTCCAACTGCCGCCGTTGACCTGCTCTTGCAACGTGTAGCTGGTCGCACCACTCATGCTGGTCCAGCTCACGCTGTAATTGCCATCCGGACTGGTTGTCGCCACCGACAGCGCCGGTACGGCCGGGATCTGCGGGGGCACGGTTACGTTGCGCGCGATCAACTTGCGGCCCAGGTAGACGAAGTTGGTGGTCTTACTGGTCGCGCCATCGACCTGGTACAGCAGCTGCCCAGCTTGGTTGTAGAAGTAGTACGTCGGGGAGCCGCCGCCCACGGGCGTCTTCATCACCCGACGTCCCGCCGCGTCATAGGCGTAGGCGCCGTAGCCCGGGATCTGGGTCAGCTGGTTCTTCTGGTCGAAGACTAGGTTGGCGCCGTTCTTGTTAATGACGTTGCCGCGGTTGTCGTACACGAACGTGCTGCCGGTACCGCCGCTGATGGAGACCAATTGGTTAAGCGTGTTGTAGTTGTAGGTGAGAGTCTGCCCGCCGGTGACCCGGGTGCGCAGGTTGTTGAGCGGGTCGTAGGTGTAGCTCTCCGTGCCCCACAGGCCGTTCGCCTGCGCGCTGCTCAGCCGGTTCAGCGCGTCGTAATCGAATATCTTGGTGCGCGGGCCATCGCTCAGGTCATTGGTCCAGTCGTTGATCTTCGTGATGTTGCCGTTGGCGTCATAGGTGAGCACTTCGCTGAGTTGGGTCACGCTGCCCATGACGTAGCTGAAGTCGGAGACGAGCTGGCGGGCGCTCCGGACCATGACATAGGCCGCACCGTTGCCATAGTCAAAGTGTGCGACCTGGCCGTCCGGGTAATAGGTGATGTTGCTGGCATAGCTGCCGACCTTCGTGGCACGCCCCAGCGCGTCCGGAGCGTAGTCGACGCTCTCGCCGTTCGGGTAATGGATCTGGCGCAGACTGCCATAGGCGTCGTGCGCGTAGCCGATGCCCCAGGCGCTTTGGCCAGTCGCCTGCAGGCTCTCGCCGGTCAGCATGCCGCGATAGTTGTAGGTGCCGTTCCACGTAGTGATGCCCGAGACCACATTGTCCGGCTGGCCCAGTGACGTGTAGTGGTATTGGGTACTCTGCGTACCCGTGCCCACTGGCGGCAGGATCGTCAGCACTCGATTCATCTCATCGTAGGTGCGCCACGTCTTGGCCGCGTCATCCACTAGATCCTGTCCGCAACCGGCGACCGTGATGTCCAGACCCGCCGCGCTCCATGCGAGGTTATTGGCGCCGTCATAAGCCATGACCGTGCTGTAGCTCTCCGGCTCGGTAGTGCGGCACAGGCGGTGGTAGCTGTCGTAGGTCAGCGTCTTGGTGACGCTGTTGCTCTCGGTACCGTACAAGCCCGACTGGGTGATCGACCGCGGATTGCCATAGAGATCGCGCACGATCACCTGGATGACACCCTCCGGCGCCTCGACCCGAACCACCGCGTCGTAGGCTGGCTGGTCGAACACCTGGTAGCTGGTGGTGGTGACCTTGCCCTTGGGATCGGTCACCTGCCGGCGCGCCCCGGACAAATATGCAGTGGCGGTAGTCAGCACGCCCAGCTCGGAATCCTGCTGGACCCGGGTCAGCCGGCCCAGTGCATCGTAGCTACTGGCGCTGCCCTTGATACCGGCCGTGGCCGGCGTCGTGGTGAAGTTCAGCGCGGCGGCGCTGGGATAAGAAGCGAAGGTCTTCTGGCCCTTCGGGTCATAGATGGTCAGCGTACTCGCCTGCACCGCACTGCCGATGGCGCTGTCGCTGACGACTGGACGCATCAGCGCATCGAAGTACGTCACCGCCTTCGCGCTGCCGAAGGTCGTGGTGCGCCGCCAGTGGTTCGCGCCCAGCCCGCGCTCAGCGGCGGTGACATAGTCATAGCTGAAGGTCTTCGGCAGCCAGGCCACCTCGTCGCCGGCCGGGTAGGTGATGCTGGTGACCCGCCCGACCGCGTCGTAGCCGTAGCTGGTGCTGTGGCCGGCCTGGTCAATGATCGACGCGATCTGGCCGAAGTCGTCGACAGCCAAGCTTTGCGAGGTGCCGTCCGGGTAGCCGATCGTCTGTGGGATGCCGCGCTTGTAGTTGCCCAGCGTGGTGGTGCGGGTGTTGCCGTCGGTGAAACTGGCCAGCTGCCCGGCGTTGTTGAAGGTGTAGCTCATCAGCGACTGGCCGAAGCGCTGGCGTTCCTTGAGCGTCACCTTGGCCAGGTCGTAGTCGTTCCAGCTCACCGTCTCGCCGGTGGAGAGGTTGTCCACCTGCAGCGGCAGGCCCAGCACCCAGTGTGGCAGGTCGTTGAGGTACGTCGTCTGTTGCTGTACCGCCGCCTGACCGGCGATCGAGCTGAAACGCTTGGTCCGGGTGACTTGGGCGAACTCGTTGAACGACTCCGCCTGCCACGTGTAGGTGTCGCCGTCCTGGGTGATCCTGCGCAAGGTCTGCGGTGCCAGCACCTCAACCTGTGCCCGGTTCATGCGGGATTGGAGAACGTTGCCATAGCGTTCGGGCCACGGCCATGGCCACGCCTCGGTGGCCGGTGGAATCGCTGCGTAGTCGTTGTTCTCCGAACGAAGCAGCGTCGTGCCTACGGCGCCGCTGTAGAAATTCGTGGAAAGCAGCTGCCCCTCTGTAGCATCGAAGCGATTGCTGAAGGTGTAGCGGACGCCGTGGCCATCCGGATCGAGCACGTCGGTCCACACCGTGCTGGCGCAGGACTGGTTGCTGGCGCAAGCATCGGCTGTCCAACTCTCATTGGCGGGGGAGTAGCTGTACTTCCAGGTCTGCCCCAATGCGGGCAAGCCCGCACCGCTGAAGGTCTTCTGCATCAACGTCAGCTGGTAGTACACACGAGGAATCGCTGCCGTGCTGCCCGGCGCGTCGTTGCCGGTGCCGTTGCATGAGCGGGGCACATACGATCGTCCATGGACCACGCCCTTGACCTGGAAGCTGCCCACCAGCCCGGAGGGATGCGTGAGGCTTCCGGTCCATGTATTCGTGGACAACTGTGCCGCCGTGGAACAAGTGCCGCCCGCCGGATCCATATCCGAGGCGAGGAAATCGGCCATGGCGAAGGACCATGACTTGTTGTCGGGAAGCGTGACTTTGTTTAGTACGTGATAAATGTCCGTACCGTACTGGTAGGACCAGGTCCGCGGGCCGCTCGAGGATTGCAAGGTGGCCGTACTGATACGCGACGTGCCGGGCACGTAGGCGAGGTTCAGCACGCGGCCATCGCTGGCGGTAATGGCGGTAAGGTTTGCCCCGTCATAGTGGTAGGTCAGGAAATTGCCAAACCGGTCCTCGACCCGCGTGACCAGCATCGACGCCTGTCGGCGACGGAGAAAATCATCCAGTGCCGCCATCGGCTGCACTCCGAACGACTGCAGGCCCATCGGCCCGGAGCCATAGGGCCGGTTCATGTTGGGAGCCCAGCGGTAGACGAGGTGGTTGAACGTGTACTCGGTGCCATCCGGCGCAACGGCCGTAAACCCTTCGCCACTGACCCCATCGTCCGTCTGCACGCCGCAACGGATCATCCAGTTCTGCCTGGTGACGATGGGAAATGTCATTCCGCCCATATCCGGCGAAAGGGTGTTTTCGCCCGTGCGCTTGAGCAGGTCCTGGCTACCACTGCCGGGTACGACGAGCTGGTAGCCGGTCCACCAGGTCATCGGCTCCCAATCCGCTCCTCCGACCTGCGCGGCGACCGTAGGGGGTGGCCCGAACAGCGTGCACCGCGCGTCCCTATTGGACTGGTTGATCTGCCATCCGGTGACATTGGCCTGGTTGGCCGTCATCGTGGTGATGCGGGGAATCTCGATATCCCAGTCGGAGAAGGCGCCGTCGATGGATTCGGACTCCTTCGTCTCCCTCAGGTGATACGAACGCGTCAGCTGGAGTAAAGGGCCGTTGCCGGCCAAGCTGACGTCGGTCTGCTCGAACGACAAGCTGCCGTTGTACAGGCTCACCTGCTCGCCGAACGGGTTCTCGCCCAGCGGCTGGATGTCCTCGCTGACGCGGATCAGCTTCTTGTATTCGTCTTCCGGCGTGACCGTCGATTGCGCGTGGCACAACGACGCGAACGAAATCAGTACGACTGCCCACAAGCAGATCCCTTGCCGGACGGTATACATCGTGTTTTTCCCCTTGAGCCCGGCGCCACGCACGGGCTATGGGCAAGACTGGACGCAAACATTTGCGACGTCAACCGTAAGATCCGGCGGCGCCAGTCGTTTTTGCGCAGTACACCACATCTCCGGACATTGGAGCCTCGTAGCGAGCCACCGCAACCGCGACGCCCTCACTTTCGAGTAACACATAGTTTGGGAGTCCATCCACCACCGAATCAGCTTGAACGCGAGAAAGCGTTTTTTCGAGGAACATATCTTCAGCTTCCTGCGTGTCGGCAACTCGTAACTATGGCGTTGTTGTCCTTAACGTTGGCACAGGTCCTTAACTATGGCATCGCCGTCGCGCGACTGCTTTCTTCGAGCATGGGCAGCTGCCTTGGCCTAACCAACGCATCGATAGGCAGGCAACAGGGCGGTCATCCGATCTTTTCGGTACCGCGCGAAGTCTTGGGAGGCTCGGGCACCACCGTCCAGCCGGTCGCTCGATAGATCAATAAGCGTGTCGGGACATCGAGTCCGAGATCTGCTGCCGACGCTTCTTCCATCGAACCTGTCGGGCAACCTTTAGACAACGACGGAACAATTACTCGGAACGACCTATAGCCCTTAGATAGCCTTTGGCGCATCTCGGCGTGGATCGGTCGCAAGCAAAAAACCGAGAAGGGGCAATGTATCGTTCCGAATGATCTTGAGTTTGCCACTGTCGATAAGTTCGTTTTCGTGAGCGACGCCGTTCAATTCCTTGAGATGAGTCCTGAACTTGGTTCGAGCCCGCGCGCACTCCCGACGTCTTTCTGGTGGAAAGTAGTCGTCGTGCTTACAAAGCCAGTCGAGTGCATGAGTGAACGTGGGGCGAAATTGTTTCTTCTGTTCCTTCGTGAAAGTTCGGCCACTGTGCTCTTGTTCTTCAAAGTACATGTTCTGTACCGAAAGATAGTTGCCCGAGAGCTTGATGTGCTCAAAGAGAGCCATTTCCATGGTCGCGCGTAGCAACAGCGCACCTGCATAGCAGTAGTCGACGGACAGGCGTTCAGCCTCGTGCACCATCGAATTGAGTTTCTTGCTTTCGAGAGCAACGGTCATGCTTGGGAGCAAATAGCCCCATTGATCGTTGTGTACTTTACTTTTCGCCTTTTTCCTCGTCGGGACCGACGCCTCGGGGCTGGCTCCAGGCCAATCTTCTCCGGCTTCGCCCGGCTTGTCGGCGCGCCGCGCTTTTCTTGATCTCTTGTTTTCTACCCGATAAGCGTCTGCGAACTCCTGCAGCTTGTCGACTATCTGTCGAAAGACGGGCGAACTAGGTTCGATAGATGTTTTCTTGGTGTCCCAAGGGAGCTTTTCAGGCTCCTCCGCCACGAACCTGACCCAACCGACGAAGCCGTTGTATTCCGGATGCCAGCTGGTCTTCCATCCGAGATCGACGTCACGGCTGGCTATTTTCACGATCCTGTCGTTGCATACGAAGTACCACCCATACTGGTCGGTCAATGACGAGCTGTTCGGCTTCGCGGCGTCGTAGTCGGCCTCGTTCGTCAACCGATACGCCGCATGCATGCCGGAATCTATGAATACTCGAACCCCATCTTTGGCAGGGAAATTCGTAGACATCTTCTTGACCGGTCCGCGTCCACGAATCGCTGGGCCAAAGCTCGATACTTGCTTCCCGTTGACGGTTAGGGAAAGTCCCTTGGCAATGAAGATCCCGTAACGCCTTGCAAGACTTTTTCGAACGGTTTCCGTCCATTCCTCCGCGCTTAACTCATGCTGGACGCCATCACGCAAAGCCGTGACGCGTATGAGCGTCTGCGACTTTCCTTTGCTCGCAAGACGCCGCCCCTCCAGCGGCTCTTCGGCGCGGTCGAGCACGTCGCTTTCTTCGAATTCGATCTCCGAAGACGTTTTCCCGTCGTCGGTATGAAGAAGGTATTTCGTTCCCAGCCGGATCAGCGAACGCTTGAGACCAATCCCAAACCAGCCCAAACCAAATTTGTGACGGGTGTGCGAACCGATGACAAAGGCGCGATTGGCAAGGGTCTTCTCTGCGATCCCGGAACCGTTGTCCGTCAAAGTAATGCTATCGCGCGCGAATCGGAGCGATACCCGCAGACCCGCATAACTAGACGGCAAACCGTATTCGTCAGTGCGCGATTTCTTCAGGCCAAGTAGACGATCACGCGCTGCGTCGATAGAGTTGTCTATCAGATCGTAAATTCCCTCCAATACCGTCACGTCCTTGGTCAGGATACTTTGCAGGTAGCGGGGGTCGATTCCTTGCTTAACCGGAAACGTGCCTGTCTTCGCCATAGTGACAATCATCCCTGAGAAAGGTTGTGATGGACTTTATGCTACTGCCAGACGTACCGGTCGCGCACTCGTCTAACTGGCCGACTTCCGAGGCTGGATATTTCACAACCTTCGATTCCGACCCGAGACCGGGTGGCTTTGGATAGCGCAATACCATGACAGACCGTCTTTCGCCATCGCAACGTAGCCGTCTCATGTCACGGATACGGAGCAAAGACAGCCAAATCGAACTCACCTTACGCTCCGGACTTCACCGCCGCGGATTTCGCTTTCGGAAGCATGTCCGCACACTCGCCGGTTCCCCCGATATCGTGTTTACAAAAGAGCGCATCGTAGTGTTCGTCGATGGCGATTTCTGGCACGGGTACGGCTTCGCGCGCTGGCGGCACACCTTGGCGCCTTTCTGGCAGCAGAAGATCGAAAACAACCGGAAAAGGGACCGTCGCAATTTTGCGAAGCTACGGCGTGCCGGTTGGAAAGTGATCCGAGTCTGGGGACACGACCTTATTCGACGTCCCGACGCATGCATCGAGCAAGTTATCGGCATCATCCTGGAGCGGCGCGAAACGACCTCATAGCTTCGCAAAAATACGCCCCAGCAGGCTTTCGGCAAGAAGCGGGCTTACGCTATTCCCGATTTGTCGAAACGAATGCCACTTCGTCCCGTGAAACTGGAACCAGTCGGGGAAGCCTTGAAGCCTCGCAGCTTCGCGAGGCGTGATCACCCGGGGCGATACCGCGTGTATAGGGCGAACCGCCTGAAAACTGCCTCGCTCGGGACCGGTTCCCGCCCTTAAGGTCGGACAAAAACCCTCCGGGTCGAGTCGCGTAGCACGAGAGATAGGATCGCATTCGCCAGGACCGAGGCGATCGAACCGCCTAACCGTTGCGAGTGTATGACGAGTACCTAGGCAACCAGATATTTCATTGCGCTTATCTAATCGATCCAGCGCAAAAGTGGAGCCCACACCCGGCGGGCAAGCGTCGATCAGCCGTTGATAAAATTCACCGGCCGGAAGGTTTCCCACACGTCTCCAACCCTGCTCTTCTCTTTGCCAGTCGCACCGGATCCTGGGGAGTCCGATCAGCGCTTCTCCTACCGTTGGAGCCCTCCGCTGCAGCCCACGGAAAAGGGATTTCGCTTCAAGCGCGTCCATTCTCGAGGGGTCGTACCCGACAAAAAATACGCGCGCACGTTTGGTCGGCGCTCCGTGGTCACTGGCCGCAACGGGGGTGGGCTCAAACTTCACATATCGCGACGGCACGAGGGCTAACGCGGTTTCGACGATTTTCGCATTGCGCTCGTTAAGGATGCCGGGTACGTTTTCGGCCACGTAGAATCGCGGTAACGTCTCGGCTACGAGCCGAAAAAAATGGCCGAAGAGCGCATTGCGCGGATCCGAAGCCGATTTCTTGCCGATCTCGCTGAAGCCTTGGCACGGTGGGCCTCCGATAAGGCCGTCGAGCTGCCCAAGCTTGACTCCCGCACTCTCGAGCAATGCGTCACCAGCAGTGGCGCCAATATCCCAGCCGAGATGTTGCGCGTTGGGAAAATTGATCTGATGTGTGGCTAGGGCAATCCGATCGAGTTCGACGGAAGCCTTTACATCGAAACCGGCCCTGGCAGCCCCCAAACTCATGCCGCCGACGCCCGCGAATAGATCGATAATAATAGGGCGTTCGTTGGTGATCATGGGGCGATCGTAGCCCATTTTTTCAAAAAACGCGATCGGGCACCGCGAAGGCCTTACCTTGACCTTCCAGTATCT
>Ga0207705_10000676_pt1 | contig 28263 bp, 27 predicted proteins | sample KBSC13metaG_FD_184314 | JGI IMG/M metagenome (GOLD analysis project Ga0207705, IMG submission 184314) | Corn rhizosphere microbial communities from Kellogg Biological Station, Michigan, USA - KBS C1-3 metaG (SPAdes) (version 2) | ecosystem: Host-associated > Plants > Roots > Rhizosphere > Soil ... | reverse complement strand
GCCAGTTCATGTCGTGCTTGACCAGCCGGGCCATCGTGACCGGGCCGTAGGCACGCAGGAACTCCTCCATCGCGGTCGGCAGCAACTCGGGCTCGGCGACCAGGCGCTTGCGGTCCTCGGGCGTCTTCGCCAGGTGCCACAGCGACGCGCCGATGGCGCTCCATGTGGTGTCGATGCCCGCGATCAGCAGCAGGGCCATCGATCCGGCGACGTGGTAGGGGTCGAGCTTCTGCCCGTAGAGCTCCGCGTTGAGCAGGTACGTGGTCAGGTCGTCGCGCGGATTTTCCAGGTGGTCATGGATCTGCGCGAGCAGATACTCGATCAGCTTCTCGCCCTGCTTGATCTGCTCCTCCAGCGGCGCGTTGATGCCCTCGAGGGCACCTTCGACGAACTCGCGGAACTGCGGACCGTCCTCAGGCGGGAAGCCGAGCATGTCGGCGATGACGCGCATCGGGATGTGCTGCGCGTAGTCATGCGCCGCCTCGACGACGTCCTGGCCGGCGAAGCCGTCGATCAGCTTGTGGCAGAACGCGCGGGTGCCCGGCTCGAGCTTGCTCACGTTGGTCTTCGTGAACGCCGGCAGCAGCAGCTTGCGCGCGTCGTGGTGGAACGGCGGGTCGGACGAGATCGGCGGAGCGCCGCCGATCGGCGCCAGCTCCTGCGGTGGCCGGGCGTTGCCGATGATGATCGCCCGGGAGGTGAAGTTCTCGGTGTCGTAGGCGATCGACGACACGTCGTCGTACTTGGTGGGCAGCCAGCCACCACCGAAGCGGTCGGTGTGCGCGACCGGACAGCGACCGCGCAGGTCGTCGAGCACGGTGTACATCTCGTTCGACCACTCGGGCTCGAGGTGGTCCCAGTCAGTGGCCCAGTCCGAGACCGGACCCGTCACCACCTCGTTGAACGTGCCTTCCAGGAAGCGCTCGTTGAACTCCTGCACCGACCCGGTGAAGCGGTCGTCGTAGGCCATGCGCCCTCCTCGGGCCAAATGGGGTGGTACCCGACCGTACCAAGGTCGCCGGGGGACGTCCAGACCGACCTAGCGGGGCCCGAGCAGGCGGATCGCGGCCTCGACGGCAGGCTCGGTGATCGTCTCGATCGGCTGCCCGTCCTCCGCCACGGCGGCCGCCAGCTCGCCGAGACCGCCGAGCAGGATCGTCGCCGTCGCCATCGTCACCGGGGGCACGCCGGCCTGGCGCATCTGCGGCGTGTCCGTGATGGCCATCAGCATCTGTGCGAACGAGCGAAGCCCCTCGCGCTGCACGCGGCGGGCCAGCTCACCGAGCAGCGGCAGCTCACGGATCCAGCTCACCGACAGCTCCGGCTCCGCCGCGAGCGCCTGGACCCAGGCGGTCACGCCGGCGCGGACTTGTGCATCCCACGACGCACCGGGATCCATCGCGCTGGTGATGAGCGCCTGCATCTGGTGGTTCATCTCCTCGCCGAGCGCGAGGAAGCAGTCGTCCTTGGTGGCGAAGACCTCGTAGAACGTGCGCCGCGAGGTCCGGGCATGGGCAACGATGTCGGAGATCGTGGTGTCCCGGTAGCCGCGACGCTTGATCGACGCCCGCAGCCCGCGCAGCAGACGGTCGCGCGCCGTGGTCGCGGCGTCCGATTCCGTAACTGCGCTCATCCGCATCATCCGGGGCCTACCATAGCGAGTGACGGTACCCGGGCGTACCACCCAAAGCGGGGCGCAGGCCGCGACGTAAACTCGCGGCGAGGAGGGGCTCTCGTGGCCAAACAAGTCCAGCAGCGCGAGCGCGTCATCATTCGGTTCGCCGGTGACTCCGGCGACGGCATGCAGTTGACGGGCGACCGGTTCACCTCGGAGACGGCAGAGTTCGGCAACGCCCTGTCGACGTTCCCCGACTTCCCCGCGGAGATCCGCGCGCCGGCGGGCACCCTGCCGGGCGTCTCCGCCTTCCAGTTGCACTTCGCCGATCATGAGGTGCGCACGCACGGCGACCGGCCGGATGTGCTGGTGGCGATGAACCCGGCGGCACTCAAGGCCAATCTCGCCGACCTGCCTGCCGGCGGAGCCCTCATCGTCAACACCGACGAGTTCACGAACCGCAACCTCAACAAGGTCGGCTATGCCGCGAACCCGCTCGATGACGGGTCGCTCGACGACTACCAGGTGCACTCGATCCCGCTGACCTCGCTGACGGTGAAAGCACTCGAGGACTTCGAGATCACCCGCAAGGACGCCGAGCGGGCGAAGAACATGTTCGCGCTCGGCATGCTGTCGTGGCTCTACAACCGGCCGATCGACACAACGCTGGCGTTCCTGGAACGCAAGTTCGCCAACAGTCCCGACCTGGCCAAAGCCAACATCACCGCGTTCAACGCGGGCTGGAACTTCGGTGAGACCACCGAGGCGTTCACCGTCCGCTACGAGGTGAAGCCGGCGGAGATGCCGCCCGGCCATTACCGCAACATCACCGGCAACACCGCGTTGGCCTACGGTCTCGTCGCCGCGAGCGTGCGGTCCGGACTGCCGCTGTTCCTCGGGTCCTACCCGATCACCCCGGCCTCGGACATCCTGCACGAGCTGTCCAAGCACAAGCGGTTCGGCGTGCGCACGTTCCAGGCCGAGGACGAGATCGCCGGCGCCGGCGCGGCGCTGGGCGCGGCCTTCGGCGGCGCGCTCGGCGTCACGACGACGTCGGGTCCCGGCATCGATCTGAAGTCGGAGACGATCGGCCTCGCGGTCTCCTTGGAGCTGCCGTTGATCGTCATCGACGTGCAGCGCGCCGGGCCGTCGACCGGCATGCCGACCAAGGCCGAACAGGCCGACCTGCTGCTCGCGATGTTCGGCCGGCACGGCGAAGCGCCGGTGCCGATCGTGGCGCCACGCTCACCCGCGGACTGCTTCGACGCGGCGATGGAAGCGGCGCGGATCGCGACGAAGTACCGCACGCCGGTGTTCCTGCTCTCCGATGCCTATCTCGCCAACGGGTCGGAGCCCTGGCTGCTGCCCGACGTCGCGGCGCTGCCCGACCTTTCGGTGGAGTTCGCGACCGAGCTCAACCACACCAACCCCGACGGCACCCAGGCGTTCTGGCCATATCTCCGCGACCCGCAGACACTGGCGCGGCCGTGGGCTGTGCCCGGCACCGCCGGTCTGGAGCACCGCATCGGCGGCATCGAGAAGGCCGACGGATCGGGCAACATCTCCTACGACCCCGGCAACCACGACCTGATGGTCCGGCTGCGGCAGGCCAAGGTCGACGGCATCGCTGCCGACATTCCGCCGCTTGAGGTGGACGATCCTGGCGGCGACGCCGAGGTGCTCGTGCTCGGCTGGGGTTCGACGTACGGGCCGATCGGTGCTGCCGTCAAGAACGTCCGCGACGCCGGCGGACGCGTGGCGCAGGCTCATCTGCGGCACGTGAACCCGTTGCCGGCCAACACTGCAGAGGTCGTACGCCGCTACCGGCGCGTGCTGATCCCGGAGATGAACCTGGGCCAGCTCGCGTTGATCATTCGGGGCAAGTTCCTCGTCGACGCAATTTCATTCACCAGTGTTCGAGGCGTGCCGTTCAAGTCCGACGAGCTCGCTGCAGCGATTGAAGATGTGATTGAACATGAGCATTCCTGAGCAGCTCCGGCCCGACCAACTGCGACGTGGCCTCGAGCTCGTGCCGACGACCACCGAGAAGGCGACGCGTAAGGACTACACGTCCGACCAGGAGGTGCGCTGGTGCCCGGGCTGCGGTGACTACGCCATCCTTGCCGCCGTCCAAGGGTTCCTGCCCGAGCTCGGGCTGCGACGCGAGAACGTCGTATGGATCTCCGGCATCGGCTGTGCGGCGCGTTTCCCCTACTACCTCAACACCTACGGCATTCACTCGATCCACGGCCGCGCGCCGGCGATCGCCACCGGTCTGGCTGCGTCACGCCCCGACCTGTCGGTGTGGGTGATCGGTGGCGACGGCGACTTCATGTCGATCGGTGGCAACCACCTGATCCACGCACTGCGCCGCAACGTCAACCTCAAGCTGCTGTGCTTCAACAACAGGATCTACGGGCTGACCAAGGGCCAATACTCCCCCACCAGCGAGGTCGGGAAGATCACCAAGTCGACGCCGTTCGGTTCGGTCGACTACCCGTTCAACCCGGTCTCTCTGGCGCTCGGCGCCGAAGCGACGTTCGTGGCGCGCACCATCGACTCCGACCGCAAGCACCTCACCGAGACGTTGCGCGCGGCGGCCGAACATCGCGGCGCGGCCTTCGTCGAGATCCTGCAGAACTGCGACATCTTCAACGACGGCGCGTTCGACATCTTGAAGAAGCCGGAGACGCGGGACACCGCCGTCGTGCGGCTCGAGCACGGCAAAGCGGTCACGTTCGGCCCCAACGCAGAGAAGGGCGTGCGGCTGACCGGTCGCGGTGGCCTTGAAGTCGTCGACACGTCGAAGGTCAAGCCGGACACGCTGCTGGTGCACGACGTCGGCCACGCCGAGCCGGCGATCGCGTTCATGCTGTCGCGGCTGGGCAACGTCGATGACGGCGTCACGCCGATTGGCGTGTTCCGCGCGGTCAACCGGCCGTCGTACGACGACGAGGTGCAGGCACAGGTCGACGACGCCGCCGCGAAGCAAGGACCGGGGGACCTCGCCGCGCTGCTCGCAAGCGGGGACACGTGGACGATCCCGTCTACTTCCTGAGCTGACCCGCGACATGTTGCTCGCCGGCTGACCGCGGCGCACAATACAGCCGAGGGGGGCGGCCGAGGGGCCGTTGTGCCCGCGCCATGCGGGAGGGGCCATGGCTGATCGCATCTCCGCTCACTGGGCCGTCATTCGGCCGCAGGTGCAGACGGGCATGAACACGATGAAGCACAACGTGGAGAGCTCCAGCGCCACCGGCAGCTGATCAGCCATCCGCCAGCAAGCGGGCATGCTCGAGGTCGGCCACCGTGCCGCAGTCGATGAACGTCGCATGGTCGGCGGGCACGAGGTCGATGTCCGCGTCGCGCCAGACCGTTTCGTAGAGCCCGCTCGGCACCGGCTCGAGCCGGGAGGCGATGGCGTTGGGCAACAACGACGTACCCGCAAACCGCCACCGGCCGGCGAAGTCGGCGCGCCTCGCGTCCTCCACAACGAGCAGCCGGGGACGCGCCCTGTCCCAGCCGGCGACGAACGCGCCGAGATCCGAGACAGGCTTCCACCAAGCGTCACCGTTGACGATGAGCAGGTCGCGGTCTCCCAGCCATTGACGGATCGCGCCGACGGCACCGGCGGTGCCGAGCGCGACGGGTTGCTCGACCGAGAGGTGGGCCCGGCTGTTGACGCGCTCCTCGATCTGCTCCGCCAGCCAGTGCGCGTTGACGGCGACGGACGCGGGCGAGAGGTCGATGACACTCGCGACGCGGTCGAGTGCGGCGTCGAGCAGTGTCCGGCCGCCGACCTCGAGCAGCGGCTTCGGAACGTGATCGGTCAGTGGCCGCAGCCGTTCGCCACGGCCGGCGGCGAGGACGAGCGCCGCGAGCGTCACAGCAACCGGACGGCTCGCAGGATGAACAGCGTCGGATCGGTGACCGGAGGCAGCTGGTCGAGCGGGAACCAGTCGACCCGCCGCACCTCGGCGAAGTCCGTGCGTCGTGGCTGCGCGTCGTCCGGCGCGTCCAGGACGTAGACGAGATCCACCCGGCGGACTCGCGGCTCCACGGCGGCCACCGGCACCGGAAGGTCGGCGACGTCGAGGCGCAGACCGGTCTCCTCGGCTACCTCGCGCACGACCGCGTCGTTCGGTTGCTCGCCGCGCATCAGCAGGCCGCCGGGCAACGCCCAGCCGCCGGTGTGCCGCTGCTCGACGAAGACGACGCGGCCGTCGGAGCGGCGCAGAAGCGCGACCGCACCGACGCTGAACGACGGTGCGGCGACATGCACGAGCCACCGGCGTACCGGCTTCGGTAGGTAGCGAAACGTCGCCATCGCCCATCGGCGCACCGCACCAGGCTAGGAGAAGCGGGTTGGTAACGTCCGGTCGTGGCACGGCCTTTGCGCATCGGCAACTGCTCTGGGTTCTACGGCGACCGCTTCGACGCGATGCGGGAGATGCTCGAGGGCGGCGATCTCGACGTCCTCACCGGCGACTATCTCGCCGAGCTGACGATGCTGATCCTGTTCCGCAACCGGATGAAGGATCCGAACTCGGGTTACGCCACCACCTTCCTGCGCCAGCTCGAGGACTGCCTCGGCATCGCGTGGGAGAAGGGGGTGCGGATCGTCACCAACGCGGGCGGGCTGAATCCCGCCGGTTGCGCGGCAGCCGTAGGCGACCTGGCGAAGCGCCTGGGTCTGCGAGTCAACGTCGCGCACGTCGAGGGCGACGACGTGCTGCCGCGGCTCGCCGAGCTGCGCGAGCAAGGTGTGCTGTTGGACCACCAGGACACCGGCGCGCCGCTCGCCGCCGACCCGTTGTCGGCCAACGCCTACATGGGCGGCTGGGGCATCGCCGCGGCCTTGGACGCGGGCGCGAACGTCGTCGTCACGGGGCGGGTCACCGACGCGGCCGTCGTGATCGGATCGGCGGCCTCGTGGCATCAGTGGCAACGCGACGACTGGAACGCGCTCGCCGGTGCGCTGGTCACCGGGCACATCCTCGAGTGCGGCGCACAGACCACCGGCGGCAACTACTCCTTCTTCACCGAGATCCCCGACCTCGAGCACCCCGGGTTCCCGCTGGCCGAGATCGAGGCCGACGGCACCAGCGTCATCACCAAGCATCCGGGCACCGGCGGCGCGGTGACCGTCGGCACTGTCACCGCACAGTTGCTCTACGAGATCGGCCCGCCGCACTACCTCAATCCCGATGTCACCGCCGACTTCGGCACGATCCGGCTGGACCAGGACGGCCCGGACCGGGTGCGCGTCTCCGGAGTGCAGGGAGTGCCACCGCCGCCGACGACGAAGGTGTCGATCAACCTGGTCGGCGGCTACCGCAACAGCATGAGCTTCCTGCTGACGGGGCTGGACATCGAGGCCAAGGCCGACCTGGTACGCCGCCAACTCGCCCCCGCCCTCGAGGGACTGCGCGAGGTCACGTGGTCACTCGCACGCACCGACCGCGAGGATCCGGTGACCAACGAGCAAGCGGTCGCGACCCTGCGACTCACCGTCAAGGACGCGGACGACAAGCGCATCGGCCGCCCGTTCTCCAACGCCGCGGTCGAAATCGCGCTCGCCTCCTATCCGGGCTGCACGCTGACCTCACCGCCGGGAGCGGCGTCGATGTACGGCGTCTACTGGCCGGCGCTGATGCCCAACGACCTGGTCCGGCACGAAGTCGTGCTCCACGACGGCAGCCGCATCGCCGTCCCGCCGGCGCCGGAGACCACGTCGACAGCGGCGTATCGGCCGATCCGCAGCTCGACCGAGCAGGAGCCAACACGCGGCGGCACCGTGCGTGGCCCGCTCGGCACGTTGGTGGGCGCACGCAGCGGTGACAAGGGCGGCAACGCCAACATCGGCGTGTGGGCGAAGACTGACAACGTCTTTGCCTGGCTGTCGCGCGGGTTGACGGTGGACAAGCTGCGCGAGTTGCTGCCGGAGACCGCCGACCTGCGGATCGACCGCTACGACCTGCCGAACATTCGTGCGCTCAACTTCGTCATCCACGGCGTGCTCGGTGAAGGCGTGGCCGCCGGAACACGTCAGGACCCGCAGGCGAAGGGGCTCGGCGAGTGGCTGCGAGCCCGGCACGTCAACATTCCGCTCGCTCTGCTCGAGGATCGACCAGCGGACTGAATCCGTCGAGAAAGCGACGTTGCTGGCCCGAGCCCGGGAACGGGATGCGCGCGTTCTCGACCGGTAGGCCGGCCTCCTTCATCGGGCGGTAGACGAGGTCGAACAAAGCGGCGCCGATGAGGATGATGCGACGCGGCCTGAGCTCCTCACACCGGGCGAGGAGGCCCGGAATGAGTGGCGGCAGCACGTCTCGGTCCCGAAAGGGGTCGGTGGACATGTGGATCAGGAACCAGCCCGCATCCCTGAGTGCGTCGAGGTAGGGCGCTTTGTCGCGGGTCGGCTTCTCACCCAGCACCGCGAGCGCGACGTGGCGGAACAACGAGTCGTGGATGTCGACGTCTTCGAAGTAGAAGTAGCGGTCGAGCGCTGACGGCGGCGCTTCGGCGCCAAGCAACGTGTCGACTCGTTCCGGGCGGTAGCGCCTGGCCGCGGCCTCGCGCCGCCGGCGTGCCGCCTGCTCGCGGTTCACGCAGCGGGCCGCGCCAGCCCGTCGATCGTGACCGCGGCCGGAAGGTCGGTCAGCGCGTCGGCTGGGAGGACGAGCTTCGACCGGCGCACCCCGGAGCCGATGACGACGTCACCGGCGGCGACGACCGCCTTGTCGATCAGCACCGGCCAGTCGGCAGGAAGGCCTGGAGGCGTGATCCCGCCGTACTCCATGCCGGTCTGCGCCACAGCGTCGTCCATCGCGGCGAACGACGCCTTGCGGGCATCGAGGTGCCGTCGTACGACGCCGTTGACGTCGGCTCGAGTCGTCGCCAGCACGACGCACGCGGCGTAGCGAGTGACTTCGCCGCGCCGCGCGGCGATGACGACGCAGTTGGCGGACACGTCGAGACCGACTCGATAGCGCTCGCAGAACGCGGCGGTGTCGGCCAGGTCCGGGTCGATCTCCGCGACGTGAACGTCGTGGGAGCGGGACCAGGTGCGCAAGAACTCGGCGACCGGCGTCGCGAGTAGCTCGGGCCGTTCAAGGGCGGGCACCGCGTCGAGGAGACCAAGTTGCACGGTGGCCATTGTGCCGACCGCTGCGGGCAGGCGGCAGCCGGATCAGCCGGCAGCGATCGTGGTGATCTCGTCGCGTTCCGCTGCGCTCAGCTGCCAGCTGACCGCGGCGACGTTCGATGTGATCTGTTCGGGTGAGGTCGCGCCGGCGATGATCGACGGGATCGCCGGGATGGCGGCGAGCCACGACATCGCCAACTCGAGCAACGTGTGGCCGTGGTCCGCGGCGTACGTCGAAAGGCGGTCGACGGCGGCGAAGTTGTCGTCGGACAGGACGCGCGACGCGCGCTCGGCCGGCAGCATCGACAACCGGGTGCCCTGCGGCGGCGCCTCGCCGCGCTGGTACTTGCCCGTGAGCAGGCCGCTGGCGAGCGGAAAGTAGGGCAGGAAGCCGATGCCGCGACGCTCGCACTCGGGGACGACCTCATCGAGCGCACCACGCTGCAGCAGGCTCAGCTGGTTCTGCACGCTCACGAAGTGGGCGATGCCGCGGGTGCCCGACGTCTTCTCCGCCTCCTGGATCTGCGGGACGGAGAAGTTGGAGCAGCCGATCTCGCGCACCTTGCCGGCCTGCACGAGTTCGTCAAGCGCCCCGAGCGTCTCCTCGATCGGCACATCGGCGTCGGGCCCGTGCTGCTGGTACAGGTCGATGTAGTCGGTCCCTAGCCGGCGGAGGCTGTCCTCGACCGCCTGCTTGATCCAGCGTGCGCTCGCTCCACTGTGCTGCGGGTCGTCGCCGATCTGGCCACGGAACTTGGTTGCCACCACTACCTGATCGCGGCGACCTTGCAGAGCGGCGCCGAGCATCTCCTCGGACTTCGTCCCGCCGTAGACGTCTGCCGTGTCGAAGAAGGTGATCCCGGCGTCGATCGCGGCATCAACGACGTTGCGAGCCTTCGCCGCGTCGATGCGCATGCCGAAGTTGTTGCAGCCGAGACCGACGAGGCTGACTTCCAGCGTTCCGAGTTTGCGGTGTTCCATGGCAACGTGCTCCGATCACGGGGGATGCCCTAGCCCACCACGTCAGGACCACGGTTGGAAACGGAGGTTCGCTCCGGGACGCGCCTGGGCGACACGTGACAGTTCGGCATGCGCCACGACGGCGATCACGGGATATCCGCCCGTGACCGGGTGGTTGGCGAGGAACACCACGGGCTGGCCGTCCGGCAGCAGTTGCACGGCGCCCGGGACCAGACCCTCGCTGTCGATGCCACCGATGCCCGACTCGATCACCGGCCCGGAGAGCCGGAGCGCCACGCGATCGGCCGCCGGCGTGACGGTCCATTCGCCGGCCACGAACGACGCGAAGGCTGCCGCCGGCAGCAGATCGAGATGCGGGCCGGGAAAGACCGCGATGGGCCCGCCGCCAAGACCAAGAACGTGCGGCTGAACCGCCACCGCCGAGCGCGCAAGACCGGCCCCCACTGGCAGGACGTCACCCGCCCGCAACAGCGGCGGGCCGAGGCCGGACAGAGTGTCGCGGCTGCGCGAGCCGAGCACCGCCGCCACCTGGACCCCACCCGCGACCGCGACATAGACGTAGACGCCGGTCGTCGCCCGGCTGACTCGAAGCCGCTCCCCTGCACGCAACCGGATGAACTCGGCCGGAACAGCGCCGCCTAGCGCCACTTCGACCTCGCCGTCGGCTTCGAACTCGTCATCACCGAGCGTCGACTCGATCACCGCGGCGTCAGGGTCGTTCCCGACCACAGCGTTCACGCGGTGCATTGCTGGCCGGTCGACGGCTCCCGCGACCGGCACACCCAACTGCGCCAGGTGATAGCGCCCCTCGTCCTGCACCGTCGTGCGCGGACCCGCGCGTACGACGCGAAGCGCCGTCATGCCGGCGCGAACCGCACGTGATCGCCGGGGGCAAGCAACGCGGGCGGCGTCGCATGCTCGTCCCATAGCCGAACCTCGACGCGACCGACGATCTGCCAGCCACCCGGCGACGCCGCCGGATAGATGCCGGTCACGCGGTCAGCGATCCCCACCGCGCCCGCCGGCACCTGCTGACGCGGTGTCTCCTTCCGCGCAACGGCGAGCGCCTCTGGCAACCCGGCGAGATAAGGAAAGCCGGGCGCGAATCCGAGGAAAGCCACCACGTAGTCGGCGGCACTGTGCGCAGCCGCGACCTCCGCCGGAGTCATGCCGCACTGCCGCGCCACGTCTGCGAGATCGGCGCCGTCATAGAAAATCGGAAGCTCGTGCCGCCGGGCCGGTGCGTCCGGCAACGACGCGACATCAAGCGCCGAGACGAACTCCAGCACGCCGGCGCGGTGATCCGGCGCATCGAGCATGACCACCACGCATCGCCAGGTCGGCACGACGTTGACGACACCGGGAAGCCCGGCGCCCATCAGTGCTGCGTGCAGGGCGTGCGCTTCGGCGAGGTCGTCGACGACACAGCGCACCGCCGCGTCCCCCAGCGGCGCAGCAGCTATGACCACGGCCGCACAGTGACGCCGGCAGCCTCGAGCGCGTGCCGCACGGCGCGCGCGATCGACACCGCGTCGGGAGTGTCGCCGTGCACGCAGACCGAGTCCGCCTGCACCGGCACCGGCTGTCCCGTCTGCGCTGTCACGACGCCGTCCACGACCATGCCTACGACGCGATCGGCGATCGTCGCCGCGTCGTGCAGCACTGCGCCGGCTTTCCGCCTGTCGACGAGCCGACCCTCGTCGGTGTAGGCCCGGTCGGCGAAGACCTCGGCGACGACGTGCACGGCCGCGGCCCGCGCGACCTCTGCCGCAACGGAACCGGCGATGGTGACGAGCGGCAGGTCGTCGTCCCACTGAGCGATCGCGGCGACCACCGCCTGTGCCTGCTGCTCGTCGTCGACGATCCGGTTGTAGAGAGCGCCGTGCGGCTTCACATAGGCGACGCGCGTGCTGTTGGCTCGGCAGAACGCGTCCAGCGCACCGATCTGGTAGAGCACGTCAGCGGTGAGGTCGTCAGGGGCGACATCCATGCGCCTGCGACCGAAGCCGACGAGGTCCGGATAGGACACCTGAGCGCCGATCCGCACGCCGCGCAGCGCCGCAGCCTTCACCGTCCGCGCCAGCGTGCTCGGGTCACCAGCGTGAAAGCCGCACGCAACATTGGCGCTGGTGATGACGTCGAGCAGCGCGTCGTCGTCACCCAGGCGCCACGACCCGAAGCTCTCGCCCAGGTCGGCGTTGAGGTCGACACCCACCACGCCGACAGTATTTCCCACGTTGAGTGTGACGTTATTGGTCTTCTCAGGCGTCGCCAAGCGGACGATCGAGCGCGACCTCTCGCATCGTGGTGACGGCATGCGCCGCAAGCTCGTCGTCCTGGTAGAAGCGCGTGATGACGAAACACGTCCGCCCGCGGCGCTTTTCCAGCTCGCTGTCGATGACGAACGTCGGCCCGACAATCGGCTCGAAGTAGTCAACGCGCATGTTGGTCGTGGCGAGCCAGTGCCGCGACCGCGACGTGCGGTCGGCGCCTGCGTTGACCGTCATCAGCGCGATCATGTCGACGTAGGTCGGGGTGAAGCCGCCGAACAGCTGACCGCGCGGATTGCGGACTTGTGGCGGCAGGCCGGCCTCGATCCGGAGCCGCCCGACCGACTCCTCGAGCAGCTTCCAGTCGTAGGCCTCGAGGAAGTCACCGGCGGGATGGCCGCGGCCGATGACGCGACCCGGCTCGCGCGTCGCCCACGCGCGCATGGCCTCCGGAGACCGTTCCGGAATGTTCCTGGTCACGACCGTTCCCTATCCCGTCCGGCGTACGACGTAGTCGCACAACCCCTCGAGCGCCGCCTTCGCCGGCCCGTCCGGCAAGGCCGACAGCGTCGCACGCGCGTCGTCAGCCCAGCGCTGCACCTCGCGCCGCGCATCCGCGAGGATCGGGTGCGCACGCAGCGCCGTCACCGCTGCCGCGAGGGCGTCGTCGTCGTCGAGATTGCCGTCGAGCCGCTCGAGAAGCTCGCCGTCCTCCGCCCTCGCCTCGCGCCGCAGCAGGAGAACCGGCAGCGTCGCGACACCCTCGCGCAAGTCGGTCCCCGGCGTCTTCCCGAGTTCTTCGCGGTCGGCGGTGACGTCGAGAAGGTCGTCGGAGAGCTGGAAGGCGACACCGATGCGCTCGCCGTAGCGGGTCAGCACGTCGGTCGCCGAGCCGTCCGCACCGGACAGCATTGCGCCGAACCGCCCGGACGTCCCGATGAGCGATCCGGTCTTGTCGCCGAGCACCCGCAGGTAGTGCGCGACCGGGTCTTCGCCGTCCTCTGGACCGACCGTCTCCCGGATCTGCCCCTGCACCAGCCGCTCGAACGTCCGCGCCTGCAGGCGAACCGCCTCCGGACCAAGGTCGGCGAGGATGTCCGACGCGCGCGCGAACAGGAAGTCGCCGGTGAGAATCGCGACCGTGTTGCCCCAGCGTGCATTGGCCGCCGGGGCACCACGGCGGAGCACCGCCTCGTCCATCACGTCGTCGTGGTAGAGCGTCGCGAGATGGGTCAGCTCGACCACCACCGCGGCGGGCACGACCCCGGCCGCCTGCGGGTCGCCGAACTGCGCGGCCAGCAGCACCAGCAGCGGGCGGAACCGTTTGCCGCCGGCGGTCAGCAAGTGCTGCGAGGTCTCGGTGACGAACGGGTATTCACTCTTCACCGAGGCGCGCAGCATCGACTCAACTGCGTCGAGCCCGGCGCGGATGTCGGCGTCGAGCTCCGGCCCTACGAACTCCAGACCTGACGTCATCGCAGGCCCTGTCATCTCAAGAAGGGCACCGCGTGATTGGCAAGATCCAGCACCGGCTGTGGGAACACGCCCAGCACGATAGTGACCGCGGCGGCGAGGGCGAGCGCCGTCGCTGCGCCACCACCGGGCACGACGACAACCGGCGCATCAGCAACCGGCTCGGCGAAGAACATCATCACGATGACGCGAACGTAGAAGAACGCCGCCATCGCGCTGGCAACGGCACCGACGATCACGAGCGGTGTGGCGCCGCCGTCGACAGCTGCGGAGAACACGGCGAACTTGCCGGTGAACCCGGACGTCAACGGGATGCCGGCGAGTGCCAACAGGAACAGTGCGAACACGCCGGCGACGATCGGTGACTGCCGGCCTAGGCCGGCCCATCGCGACAGGTGGGTCGCTTCGCCGTCCGGGTCGCGCACAAGGGTCAGGATGCCGAAGGCACCGATCGTGGTGAACCCGTAGACCAGCAGGTAGAACAGCGACCCGGACAGGCCCGCACGGTTGAGCGCGATGACGCCGACCAGGATGAACCCGGCGTGCGCGATCGAGGAGTAGGCCAGCATGCGCTTCACGTCGGTCTGGGTGACCGCGAACAGCGAGCCCACGGCCATCGTCAGGATGGCGACCGCCCACGCCACGGGACGCCAGTCCCAGCCGAGCCCACCGAAGGCGACGTAAAGCACGCGCAGCAGCGCCCCGAACGCGGCGATCTTGGTGGCCGCCGCCATGAACACCGTGATGGGCGTGGGTGCGCCTTGGTAGACGTCCGGGATCCACGACTGGAATGGCGCAGCACCGATCTTGAACAGCAGCCCCACGCCGAGCAGCCCGAGCCCGAGGAACAGCAGCGTGTCGTCGTGAGTGCCGGTCACGGCCGCCGCCGCGATGCCGTTGAACGAGACGCCACCGCTGTAGCCGTAGAGCAGCGCAACGCCGTAGAGGAAGAACGCGGATGAGAAGGCACCCAGCAGGAAATATTTCACCGCTGCTTCCTGCGACAGCAACCGCCGGCGCCGGGCCAGGCCGCACAGCAGGTAGAGCGGAAGCGACAGGACCTCGAGCGCGACGAACAGCATCAGCAGGTCGTTGGCCGCGGGGAACAGCATCATCCCGGAGACTGCGAACAGCATCAGCGGGAAGATCTCGGTCTGCAGAACTCCGGCACCACTGGCCGCACGCTCGTCCGGCGAACCGGGCACGGTCGAGGCCTGCGCGACGATCGCGCTGCCGACACCCGGCGCGCGGTCCGCGACAAGGAGGACGCTGGCGAGGGCGATGAGCACGATCGTCCCCTGGATGAACAACGTCGGGCCATCGATCGAGAGCGCACCGGCGGCAGTGACAGACCGGTGGTGGGCCAGAGCGCACACCGCGACAAAGCTGCCGAGCAGCCCGAGCACCGAGATGCCGACCTGGGCACCCCAGCGCGACCGCCGGGGCAGGAAGGCGTCGGCGAGCACGGCAACGATCGCCGCAACCGAGACGACGATGATCGGCGCGAGCCCGGTGTAGTCGATCGACGGCGCGGTGAAGTCGGCGGCCAATGCCGTCACTTGGTCCTCGCAATCAGAAGCGGAGCGTCTGTCGAGACGGTGGGTGCCGGGTCGTGTGCGCGAACCGGGGCGATGGTCGTCTTCACCGCAGGATTGATGATGTTGAGGATCGGTTGCGGGTAGACGCCCAGGACGACGATGACCGCCATCACCGGCGCGATAACCCAGGCCTCGCGCGCGCCAAGGTCACGGAAGTTCTCGACGCCCTCGCGGACCGGTCCGTGAATGGTGCGCTGCACCCACCACAGCGAGTAGACGGCAGCGAGCACGATGCCGAACGTCGCGACCACGGCGAACCAACGGTGAGTGGTGAACGTCCCGACCAGGACCAGGAACTCGCTGACGAAGGTCGACAGTCCCGGCAGCGCCAACGCCGACAGGCCGGCGAGCAACGCCATCGCACCGAGCCACGGCGCGACCTTGGCCGCGCCACCGAAGTCGTCGATGATGCGCGAGCCGCGGCGGGTCGCGAGGAAGCCGACGACGAGGAACAACGCGCCGGTGGAGAACGCGTGGTTGACCATGTAGAGCGTCGCGCCCGAGCCGCCCTGCGACGTGAACGCGAAGACGCCCAACGCGATGAACCCGAAGTGGGACACCGATGAATAGGCGACCAGGCGCTTCATGTCGCGCTGGCCGATCGCGAGCAGCGCGCCGTACAGGATGCCCGCGACGCACAACCCGAGGATGTACGGCGCCAACGTCCGCGCGGCGTACGGGAACAGCGGCAGGCAGAAGCGCAGGAAGCCGAACGTGCCGACCTTGTCGAGCACGCCGACGAGCATCACCGCGACGCCGGTCGGCGCCTCCGCGGCGGCGTCGGGCAGCCAGGTGTGGAACGGCCACAGCGGCGCCTTGATGGCGAAAGCGATGAAGAAGCCCAGGAACAGCGCGATCTGCTCGCCGTGGCTGAGGTCCAGGTTGCCGGCGACGAGTGCGCGGTAGTCGAACGTGTGCCTGCCGGCGAAGAAGAGCGCGATGACCGCGACCAGCATGAGCAGACCGCCGGCCAGCGAGTAGAGCAGGAACTTGACCGCGGCGTAGCTGCGACGCGGTCCGCCGTATGAACCGATCAGGAAGTAGATCGGGATCAGCATCGCCTCGAAGAGCACGTAGAACAGGAACACGTCGAGGGAACCGAAGACGCCGATCACGATCGTCTCGGTCGCGAGCAGCAGCGCGAAGAACGTCTTCACGCCGTGCTTCGGCTGGTTGGGGCTGCCGCCGACGCCCCCGATGACCGGGTGCGCCTCGTGCCAGGAGGCGAGCACGATCACCGGTGTCAGGACCGTGGTCATCAGGATGAGCACGAGCGCGATGCCGTCGACGCCGACCGCGTAGTGCGCGCCAAACGCCCTGATCCAGTCGTAGTCCTGGGTGAACTGGAATCGCTTTCCGGTGGTCGAGTACTGCGCGGCCATGACGATCGAGCCGACCAACGTCAGCAGCGATGCGCCGAGGGCGATCCGCTTGGTGTCCTCGTCACGCTCGCTCGGCCATGCGACCACCGCGATCAATCCGAGCAACGGGATCGCGCCGAGGACGCTGACCCAGGGGAATCCGTGGTTCATCAGCGCCTACCCGGCCCGGACCGCGATGAGAGCGGCGCAAAGGACGAGGGCCCCGATGAGCATCGACAGCGCGTAGGACCGCGCGAACCCCGTTTGGACGCGACGAGCCCTGGCACTGGACCCGCCGACCAGGGCGGCGAGCCCATTCACGACACCGTCGACGCCGCGTCCGTCGAAGAAGACGAGGGCGCGGGTGAGATAGGCCCCCGGGCGCATGAACAGCGACTCGTTGAGCGCGTCGCCGTAGAGCGAGCGGCGGGCGGCCCACGTCAGCGGCGTCACGTTGAGCGGCTGCTCCACCGGTACCGGCTTTCGCCAGACCAGCCACCACGCCGCCCCGATGCCGCCGGCGACGACGACCAGTGTGAGCAAGCTGAGAATGACCGGCGCGATGGTGTGCGCACCTTCCTCGACACTGCGCCCGACGGCCGGGGTCAGGAAGTGCTGCAGCGACGCGCCGAGCACCAGCAGGAAGCCGGAGAGCAGCGAGCCGGCTGCCAGCACGACCATGGGCACCGTCATGATCGGTGGCGACTCGTGCGGGTGGGCATCACGCGACCAGCGCCGGCGTCCGAAGAAGGTCATGATCATGAGCCGGGACATGTAGAACGCGGTGATGCCGGCGCCGGCCAGCGCGATGATGCCGAGGATCCACCCCTCCGGCCCGCCCTTGTCCAGCGCCGCCTCGATGATCTTGTCTTTGGAGAAGAACCCGGCGAACGGTGGCAACCCGATGATGGCGAGATAGCCGAACGAGAACGTCGCAAACGTGATCGGCATGACCGTGCGGAGGCCTCCGTAGCGGCGCATGTTGACCTCGTCGTTCATGCCGTGCATCACCGAGCCGGCGCCGAGGAACATGTTGGCCTTGAAGAAGCCGTGCGTGAGCAGGTGCATGATGCCGATCGCGTACGCCGTGGGACCGAGTCCTACCGCGAGCATCATGTAGCCGATCTGGCTCATCGTGGACGCCGCGAGCACCTTCTTGATGTCGTCGTAGGCGCAACCGATGATCGCGCCGACCAGCAGGGTCACGGCCCCGACCACCTCGACCGCCGTGCGCGCAGTCGGCGACACATTGAAGATCGGTGCGGATCGGGCGATGAGGTAGACGCCTGCCGTCACCATCGTCGCGGCGTGGATCAGCGCAGAGACCGGGGTCGGGCCTTCCATGGCATCGAGCAACCACGACTGCAGCGGCACCTGCGCGCTCTTGCCGCACGCACCGAGCAACAGCAGCAGCCCGATCGCGGTCGCCGTGCCGCTGTGCAGGTGCGGCGCCCCGTTGAACACCCCGGCAAACGTGAACGTGCCCAACGTCGCGAACATCAGCATGATCGCGAGAGACAGTCCCATGTCGCCCACGCGGTTGGCGATGAAGGCCTTCTTCGCAGCGACGGCAGCGCTCGGCTTGTAGGTCCAGAACCCGATGAGCAGGTACGACGCCAGGCCGACGCCCTCCCACCCGACGTAGAGCACCAGGTAGTTGTTGGCGAGGACGAGCAGCAGCATCGCCGCAACGAACAGGTTGAGCTCGGCGAAGAAGCGGCGCCTGTCCGGGTCATGCTGCATGTAGCCGATCGAGTAGACGTGGATCAGCGAGCCCACACCAGTGATCAGCAGGACGAAAACGCTCGACAACGGATCGATGAGCAGGCTCGCGTTCGCATGGAAGCCGCCGACGCCGACCCAGGTGTAGAGGTGCTGGACGATCTGCCGGTTCTGTCCGTGGTCGCGCTGGGTGAGCCCGACGAAGAGCACCACCCCGATGACGAAGGAGGCAATCGGCGCCGCACACCCGAGCAGGTGCCCCCAGGCGTTGGTCCGCCGGCCGCCGAGGAGCAGCACGGCCGAGCTCGCCGCCGGCAGCAGCACCAGCAGGAACGTGAGCGTGAACACCCCAGAAGCGGGCGCATAGTGCACGGGGGGCATCAGCGCGACCTCAGTACTTCAGCAGGTTGGCGTCGTCGACCGAGGCCGAGCGACGGGAACGGAAGATCGACATGATGATGGCGAGGCCCACCACGACTTCGGCCGCGGCCACCACCATCACGAAGAACGCGATGATCTGGCCGTCGAGGTTGCCGTTGATCCGGGCGAAGGTGACCAGGGTGAGGTTGACCGCGTTGAGCATGAGCTCGATGCACATGAACACGACGATCGCGTTGCGGCGGATCAAGACACCGAGCGCGCCGATCGTGAACAGAATCGCCGACAGGTAGAGGTAATAGTCGGGACTCACGTCCGCCTCCGCCGGGTCACTGTTCGAGCTCCTTCAGGACGACCTCGGCGTCGAGCGGGTGTGCGCCGGTGACCTCGAGATACTCCGGCACGCTGCTCGTGGCGACGCTGCCGTCGGGCAGCAGCGCCGGCGTGTCGACCGCGTCGTGGTCGGCGTAGACGCCAGGTCCCGGAAGCGGCGCCATCGCTGCGCCGCCGATCGCGACGCGCTCGCGCATCCTTTGCTGCTGGGTCGGGCGGGGCGAGGTGCGCTCGCGGTGGGCGAGCACCATCGCGCCGAGTCCGGCCGTGATCAACAGGGCGCTGGTGGCCTCGAACGCGAGGACGTAGCGACTGAAGAGCAGCTGGGCGATCGCGACCACGTTGCCGTTGCCCGCTTCTGCCCCGGCGACACCCTTCGGGTGGAACGTTCCGAGCGTGCCGGCGAGTGCGAGCACCAGCAGCACGGCGAACGCGAGCGCCACCGCGCTCGCGGCGAACCGCTGGCCGCGCAGCGTCTCTACCAGCGAGTCGGTCGAGTCGACACCGATGAGCATCAGGACGAACAGGAAGAGCATCAGGACGGCGCCGGTGTAGACCACCACCTGCACAACGGCCAGGAACGGCGCCGCTTCAGCGGTGTAAAACGCCGCGAGCGACAGCATGACGACCGCGAGCAACACCGCGGCATGCACGGCGCTGCGTACGAAGACCATGCCGAGCGCGGCGAGGACAGCCAGCGGCGCCAGGATCCAGAACACGATAGCCTCGTGCACCGGCGTGCCCCCGGCAGCGAGCAGCGACGTCACGTGTGCGCCGGTCATCGCTCGTCCTCGGCCGGGTTGATGCGGCCCTCGACCCGAGGATCGCCGGGAACCGGCGCGACCGCACCGCCCAGGTAGTAGTCCTTCTCGTCGTCACCGAGCCGCATCGGATGCGGTGGCGCCTCCATGCCGGGCAGCAGCGGCGACAGCAGCTGGTCCTTGGTGAAGATCAGGTCGTCGCGGCTGTCGTCTGCCAGTTCGTACTCATTGCTCATCGTCAGCGCGCGGGTCGGGCATGCCTCGATGCACAGCCCGCAGAAGATGCAGCGCAGGTAGTTGATCTGGTAGACGCGGCCGTAGCGCTCGCCCGGGGAGAAACGCTCGCTCTCCGTGTTGTCGGCACCCTCGACGTAGATCGCATCGGCCGGGCATGCCCAGGCGCACAGCTCGCAGCCGATGCACTTCTCCAACCCGTCCGGATGCCGGTTGAGCACATGCCGGCCGTGGTAGCGCGGCGCCGTCGGTCGCTTGTCCTCCGGGTATTGCTCGGTGACGACCTTCTTGAACATCGTCCGGAACGTCACGCCGAACCCGGCGATCGGAGCGGCCAGATCCTTCAGCCCGGACGGCCGCCCCGGTTGCGGCAGGTCGGCGGTCGAGTCGTCGTCATGCGGTGTTATGTCATGCCCTGTCACTGCTCACCTCCTCGACAGCGTTCCGGCTGTCGTGGACGACGTCGCGCCCACCGGTCAGCACCGGAATCGGGTGCCGGCTCGGAGCCGGCTCGAGCACCGTCTGCTCCGCCTCTTCCGCCACCTTGTTATCGGTGATGAAGGAGACGGCGAGCACGATCAGTGCAACCGGTATGCCGACGTAGGCCACGGTCTGGATCCGGCTGTGTCCGGAGTTGGTGAGCTGCCGGAAGGCCGCCACGATCATGATCCAGGCGAGGCTGGCGGGGATGAGCACCTTCCAGCCGAGCTTCATGAACTGGTCGTAACGCAACCGTGGCAATGTGCCGCGCAGCCAGTAGAAGAAGAACACGACGGCGATGACCTTGCCGAGGAACCACAGCACCGGCCACCAGCCGGTGTTGAGCACGCCGTTGTCGACCACGGACAACGGCCAGGGCGCCCGCCAGCCGCCGAGGAACAACGTCGTCGCCAACGCCGAGACCGTCAGCAGGTTGATGTACTCGGCGAGGAAGAACATGGCGAACTTGATAGACGCGTATTCGGTGTGGAAGCCGGCGACGAGCTCGCTCTCCGCTTCCGGCAGGTCGAACGGCGCACGGTTAGTCTCGCCGACCATCGCCACGGCGTACATGACGAATGACGGGGCGAGCGGAATGGCGTACCACAGTCCGTGCTGCGCGGAGACGATCTCCGACGTCGACAGCGATCCTGCGTAAAGGAACACCGCGGCAAGCGCGAGTCCCATCGCGACTTCGTAGGAGATGACCTGCGCGGCGGATCGCAGCGCGCCGAGGAGCGGGTAGGGCGACTGTGACGACCAGCCGGCGAGCACGATGCCGTAAACGCCGACGGCGGCCATCGCGAGGATGAACAGCACGGCGACCGGGAGATCGGTGAGCTGCAGCGGCGTCCGGTGCCCGAAGATGGACACCTCCGGCCCGATCGGGATCACCGCCCAAGACAGGAACGCCGGGATCACCGAGGCCAGCGGCGCGAGAATGTAGAGCGGCTTGTCGACGATCGCCGGGATCAGGTCTTCCTTGAGCATGAGCTTGACGCCGTCAGCGAGGCTCTGCAGCAGGCCGAACGGCCCGACCCGGTTGGGACCCGGTCGCTGTTGCATCCGGCCGAGGATGCGGCGCTCCGCCCAGATCTGGATGAGCGTCGAGACCAGCAGGAAGACGAAGATGACCAGCGCCTTGAGGACGATCAGCCACCAGGGGTCGCTGCCGAAGGCGCTGAGATCTGCGCCTCCGCTGGTTGCGAGAACGGTCATGCGGCCGCCCCCGCACTGATCCGTACGACGGCACCCGCGGCGACGCCGAGCGCTTCGTGCACGTGGCAGCCGGGCGACAGAGTCGGCACCCAGACGACGCGGTCCGGCAGGTCCGCGATCGTGGCCGGAACCGTTATCGAACCCCGATCCGTGCTGAGAGTGACCGTGCCGCCGGTGGCGATGCCGGCCTCCTTCGCCGTCGTCTCCGACAGCAGTGCCTGCGTCGGCTTGCGGGTGCCGGCGAGGTAAGGCTCGTCCTCCTGCAACCGGCCGTCGTCAAGCAGCAGGCGCCAGGTGGCGAGCACCGCCTCGCCCTGCTGGGGCGTCGCCGCGGCGCCGGCCTGCACGGTCGGGGTCGCCGGGCGAGCGCCGCTCCACACGCCGATCCGCTGGATCTCCACCTGCGCCGCTCGCACCTCACGCAGACCGAGCTCCACGTGCATCACCTCGGCGAGGCGGTAGAGCACCCGCAAGTCGGGCAGCGCACCGGTCGCCTCGAGGGTCGCATCGAACAGGCGGACGCGGCCTTCCCAGTCGAGGTAGGAGCCGGCCTTCTCCACCGCCGGCGCGACCGGGAAGACGACGTCGGCCCGATCCGTCACGGGCGATTCGCGCATCTCCAGACTCACCACGAATGGTGCGTTCTCCAGTGCGGCGAGGACCAGCTCCGGGTCCGGGAAGTCGCGAACGTCGATGCCGCCTACGACCAGGGCGATCTCACCCGCAGCTGCCGCGCGGAGGATCTCCTCCGCGTTCCGCCCGGGCTGTTCCGGAAGCGCGTCCACGTGCCAGGAACCGGCGAGCTCGGCCCGGGCTTGTGGGTCACCGAGCGGCCGGCCGCCCGGCAGCAGGTTGGGCAGGCAGCCCGCTTCGACCGCGCCGCGGTCGCCGGCGCGTCGCGGCACCCAGGCGAGACGTGCACCGGTCGATTCGGCCAGGCGGGTCACGGCCGACAGCGCTCCCGGCACGGTGGCGAGCCGCTCACCGACGAGAATCAGCGCGCCGTCCTTGCCGAGCGCCGCACGGACATCTGCGTCCAGCGCCGAGAGTGCCTGCGCCTCCGCGCCTGGTGCCGCGCCGACGAGCCGCCCACGCATCTTGCGCAGCCCGCTCGTTGCGTACGGCGCCAGCGCGAACACCTCGGTGTCGTGGGTCAGCGCGGCCTTGCGCAGCCGCAGGAAGACGATCGGCGACTCTTCTTCCGGCTCGAACCCTGTTAGCAGCACCGCAGGCGCCCGGTCGATGTCGGCGTAGGTCGTCTGCAGGTAGCGGCCGGCAACCTCGGCAGCGAGGAAGTCCTGTTCCTCGGTCGAGTGCGGTCGGGCCCGGAAGTCGATGTCGTTGGTGCCGAGCACCAGGCGCGCGAACTTCGAGTAGGCGTAGGCGTCCTCGACAGTGAGCCGGCCACCGGTGAGCACCCCGACCTTGCCGAACCACTCGTCGAGCCCGGCCGCTGCAAGGTCGAGCGCGTGGGTCCAGGACGCCTGGACCAGGTAGCCATCGGCGTCGCGGACCAGCGGCTCCGACAGCCGGCTGGAAGTCTTGGCGTACTGGAAGGACCAACGGCCCTTGTCGCAGTTCCACTCCTCGTTGACGTCCGGGTCCGCGCCGGCAAGACGGCGTAGCACCTTGCCGCGGCGCCAATCGGTGCGCTGCTGGCAGCCGGAGGCGCAGTGCTCGCACACCGACGGGGTGGAGACGAGGTCGAACGGCCGCGCCCGGAAGCGGTATTGCGCGCCGGTCAGCGCGCCGACCGGGCAGATCTGCACGGTGTTGCCGGAGAAGTAGGAATTGAACGGCTCGTCGGTGTAGACGGCGACCTGCTCCAGCGCACCGCGCTCGAACAGCTCGATGAACGGGTCGCCGGCGATCTGCTGGGAGAACCGCGTGCACCGTGCGCACAACACGCACCGTTCGCGGTCGAGCAGCACCTGCGACGAGATCGCGATCGGCTTCTCGAACGTCCGCTTCCCGTCGCGGAATCTGCTTTCGCCGTAGCCGTTGCTCATGGTCTGGTTCTGCAGCGGGCACTCGCCGCCCTTGTCGCAGACCGGGCAGTCGAGCGGGTGGTTGAGCAGGAGGAACTCGAGGTTGCCGGCCTGCGCCTTCTCTGCGACCGATGACGTCAGCTGCGTCTTGACGACCATGCCTTCGGTGACCGTGGTCGTGCACGAGGCAAGCGGCTTGCGCTGACCTTCCACCTCGACGATGCACTGGCGGCAGGCGCCCAGAGGCTCGAGGAGCGGATGGTCACAGAACCGCGGAATCTGGATGCCGAGCATCTCGGCGGCCCGGATCACCAAGGTGTTCTTCGGCACAGTGATCTCGATGCCGTCGATGGTGCAGGTGACGGTTTCGCTGGTCATGAAACGGCCTCGGACGCGAACAGTGTTGCGGCGGTCGGGTCGAACGGGCAGCCGCGCTGTTCCCAGTGCGCGACGTACTCGTCTTTGAAGTACTGCACGGAAGACGTGATCGGGCTCGTCGCACCGTCACCTAGTGCACAGAAGGCCCGACCGAGGATGTTGTCGCAGGCGTCGAGCAACGTGTCGATGTCCTGCGCGTCGCCCTCGCCCTTCTCCAGCCGTTCGAGGATCTGCACCATCCAGTAGGTGCCTTCACGGCAGGGCGTGCACTTGCCACACGACTCGTGGGCGTAGAACTCGGTCCACCTCAGCACCGCGCGCACGACGCAGGTGGTGTCGTCGAAGATCTGCAGCGCCTTGGTGCCGAGCATCGACCCAGCGGCGCCGACGTTCTCGTAGTCGAGTGGGACGTCCAGGTGTTCGGCGGTCAGGATCGGCGTAGACGAGCCGCCCGGTGTCCAGAACTTGAGCTCGTGGCCTTCGCGCACACCGCCGGCCAGGTCGAGCAGCTCGCGCAGCGTCAGGCCGAGCGGCCCTTCGTATTGCCCCGGCCGGGTGACGTGCCCGGACAACGAGTAGAGCGTGAAGCCCGGTGACTTCTCGCTACCGAAGCCGCGGAACCACTCGACGCCCTTGTCCACGATGGCGGGCACGCTGGCGATCGACTCGACGTTGTTGATGACGGTCGGGCTCGCGTAGAGACCCTCGACCGCCGGGAACGGCGGACGCAGCCGCGGCTGGCCGCGGTAGCCCTCGAGCGAGTCGAGCAGCGCTGTCTCCTCACCACAGATGTAGGCACCGGCGCCCGCGTGCACGACGACGTCGAGCGCATAGCCCTTGCCCAGACCCAGCACGTCCTTGCCGAGGATGCCGGCGCGATAGGCCTCCTGCACAGCCGCCTGCAGCCGTCGTACGACGTGCAGGACTTCGCCGCGGACATAGATGAAAGCGTGGTTGGCGCGGATCGCGTAGGACGCGATCACGATGCCTTCGAGCAGCACATGCGGGTTGGCCAGCATGAGCGGGATGTCCTTGCAGGTCCCCGGCTCGGACTCGTCGGCGTTGACAACGAGGTAGTGCGGCTTGCCGTCGCCTTGCGGGATGAAGCCCCACTTGTTGCCGGTGGGGAAGCCCGCGCCGCCGCGGCCGCGCAGCCCGGAGTCCTTGACCAGCTGGATAACAGCGTCGGGATCCATCGCAAGCGCCTTGCGCGCCGCCTTGTAGTCACCGCCGTAGCCGTCCAGCGTCCAGGGCCGCTCGTCGGCCCAGTTGGCGGAGAGAACAGGAGTCAGCTTCATCGCTGGGTCTCCGCGAGCTTCAGACCCTCGAGCGTGGCCGGCCCGGCCGCGTCGCCTTCGTCGGCGCGTCCGTCGTAGAAGCCTGCCAGCACGCGCTCGGCTTCCTTCCAGGTCACGACGGTCTCGGCACCTCGGGTCGGCCGCACCGACTTGCCGTCACGCAGGTCGTCGACCAGTTGCTTCACCGACAGCGGCGTCTGGTTGTCGAAGAACTCCCAGTTGACCATCACGACGGGGGCGTAGTCGCAGGCCGCGTTGCACTCGATGTGCTCCAGCGAGATCTTCCCGTCGTCGCTCACACCGTTCTGCTGGCTGATGCCGAGATGCTCCTTGAGCTCGGAGTAGATGAGGTCACCGCCCATCACGGCGCAGAGTGTGTTGGTGCATACGCCGACGTGGTAGTCGCCGACCGGGCGGCGCTTGTACATCGTGTAGAAGGTGGCAACGGCACCGACCTCAGCCTTGGTCAGGCCGAGCAGTTCGGCGCACATGCCGATGCCGGCCGGTGTCACGTAGCCCTCGACGCTCTGCACGAGATGCAGCATCGGCAGCAGCGCCGATCGCGGCTTGGGGTAGCGCGCCATCAGCTGGCGCGCCTCTTCGCGCACGGTGGAGTTCAATGCGGTCTCTCCGATTGCCATCAGCGGTCGACACCACCCATGACCGGGTCGACGCTGGCGACGCTGGCGATGACGTCGGAGACCATGCCGCCCTCGGTAAGCGCGGGGACTGACTGCAGGTTGCAGAAACTTGGGTCCCGCACGTGCACGCGGTAGGGCCTGGTGCCGCCATCGGAAACGATGTGCGCGCCGAGCTCACCACGGGGCGACTCGACCGGCACGTAGGCCTGTCCGGGGGGCACCCGGAAGCCTTCGGTGACGAGCTTGAAGTGATGGATGAGTGCCTCCATCGACTCGCCCATGATGTGTCGGATGTGGTCGAGGGAGTTGCCGAGACCGTCACCGCCGAGCGCGAGCTGGGCCGGCCAGGCGATCTTCTTGTCCTCGATCATCACCGGGCCCGGACGCAGCCGGTCGAGCGCCTGCTCGACAATGCGCAACGACTGCCGCATCTCGTTGATGCGCACGAGGTAGCGCGCGTAGTTGTCGCCCGCCGTCTCGGTCACGACGTCGAAGTCGTAGGTCTCGTAACCGAGGTAGGGCATCTCCTTGCGGATGTCCCACGCGAGACCGGAGGAGCGCAGCAGCGGTCCGGTAACCCCGAGCTGCAGGCACGCCTCGGTGTCGAGGCAGCCGGTGCCAACGAGTCGCGCCAACCAGATCGGGTTGGCGGACAGCAGCTTCTCGTATTCGTCGACCTTGTCGCGCATGTAAGGGATGAACTCGCGGATGCGGTCCACCGCGCCGGGCGGCAGGTCCTGCGCGACACCGCCGGGACGGATGTAGGCGTGGTTCATCCGCAGCCCGGTGATCATCTCGAGGATCTTGAGGATCTCCTCGCGCTCACGCAGGCCGAACAGCATCATCGTGATCGCGCCGACCTCCATGCCGCCGGTCGCCATCCAGACCAGGTGCGAGGCGATGCGCTGCAGCTCACAGACGAGGACGCGGATGACGCTGACCCGCTCCGGGATCTGCTCCTCCACCCCCAGCAGCCGCTCGACGCCCAGGCAGTAGGTGAGCTCGTTGAACAGGGGCGACAGGTAGTCGGCCCGGGTGATGAACGTGACCGCCTGCACCCAGTTGCGGAACTCCATGTTCTTCTCGATGCCGGTGTGCAGGTAGCCGATGACCAGGCGCGTGCGCGCGACCGACTCCCCCTCCAGCTCGAGGACGAGCCGCAGCACGCCGTGCGTCGACGGGTGCTGCGGACCCATGTTGACGACGATGCGCTCGCGTTCCAGCGGGTCGACGGCGCTGACGATCTCGTCCCAGTCACCGCCTCCGACGGTGAAGACGCGCCCGGTCTCGTCGGACGTGGTGCCGCCGTACGGGTCGTTCGGGGAGTAGGTCGAGGTGTACGTGGTCTGCGTCACGCGTACGACCTCCTCTCGTCGGGAGGCGGGATCTGCGCGCCCTTGTACTCGACCGGCACGCCACCGAGCGGGTAGTCCTTGCGCTGCGGGTGACCGGGCCAGTCGTCAGGCATCTCGATGCGCGTCAGCGCCGGGTGCCCGTCGAAGATGATGCCGAAGAAGTCCCAGGTCTCCCGCTCGTGCCAGTTGGCGCCGGGATAGATGTCGGTGGCACTCGGGATGTGCGGGTCGCTGTCACTCACCGCCACCTCGAGGCGCAGCCGGCGACGGTGGGTCATCGACAGCAAGTGATAGACGGCGTGCAGCCGCCGGCCGCTCGGGTCGTTGGGGTAGTCGACGCCGGACACGCCGCTGAAGTGCTCGAACCGCAGCCGTGGTTCATCGCGCAGCGTTTGCAGCAGCTGCAGCAACGCCTCCCGCTTCACGAACAACGTGAGCTCGCCGCGGTGGACGACGACGCGTTCGATCGCGTCGCCGTACTGCGGGAAGGCATGCTCGAGTGCGGTCGTCGCCTCGTCGAACCATCCGCCGTAGGGCTTTGGCGTCGACACCAGCTGCTGCTCGCGGACGGCAAGGCCACCGAATCCCGACGTGTCCCCGAACCCGGAGGCTCCGAACATGTCTCTGTGCGTGGGCTCCGTCATCGCGACTCTCCTGGCAACGGCGCCGGGAACTCGAGCGTCACGTCGACCGGAAGACCCTTGGAGATGCGGGTGTCGCGCACGATCGGCTTGACGTAGGGCGAGGACTCGATCGTCGTCCACTCCGGCTTGCCGCTGATCGGAGCGGTGCGGATCTTGTCGTGCAGCTTGAGGATCGCGTCGAGGAGCATCTCCGGCCGGGGCGGGCAGCCGGGCAGATACATGTCGACCGGCACGACGTGGTCGACACCCTGCACGATCGCGTAGTTGTTGAACATCCCGCCGCTGCTCGCGCACACACCCATCGCGAGCACCCACTTGGGCTCGGGCATCTGGTCGTAGATCTGGCGCAAAACCGGCGCCATCTTCTGCGAGACCCGGCCGGCGACGA
>Ga0207705_10000675_pt1 | contig 28300 bp, 24 predicted proteins | sample KBSC13metaG_FD_184314 | JGI IMG/M metagenome (GOLD analysis project Ga0207705, IMG submission 184314) | Corn rhizosphere microbial communities from Kellogg Biological Station, Michigan, USA - KBS C1-3 metaG (SPAdes) (version 2) | ecosystem: Host-associated > Plants > Roots > Rhizosphere > Soil ... | reverse complement strand
CCACCCACGGTAGGAGCTAGCCCGCATGGCGAATGCAAGAGATCTTCGCCTTCAGTCGGACTACCAACATCTGCGGAGACTTGCGGCCGAGAGCGGCGGTACCCTGGAGATCGCGGAGGTGCGCGGCCGTCCGGTCGATCACTATCTGTTGATCTATCGGTGCCGGGGGATCGAGCGCCTGGAGAAGGGGCGTCCGGTCTATCGGGATCTGCATCGCGTCTCGATCCGCCTGCCTTCCAAATATCCCGCGCCGATCGCTCCACCGGTGGTGCAACTGTTGACGCCGCTGTATCATCCCCATGTCTATCCCAACCGGGTGGTCTGTATGGGCAGTTGGCAGACCAGCGAATTTCTGGACGAGTTCGCGCTGCGTCTTGGCGCGCTGCTTCAGTATGAACGCGAGTACCTGGCGATCAGAGACCCGGCCAACGAAGAGGCGGTAGAGTGGGCGAAACGTAACCGGATGCTGTTTCCGACCGATACCTGCACCTTTCACAACGACCCGCCGATCCGCACCTATCGGGATAGCGATCTGCCTTCTTTTACGCCGCTCATGGATGACCTGCCTCCGCCAATGCCCCCGATGGAGGACGAGCCTGAAGTCGTCTGGAAAGACCTCTAATGCGACCCTTCTGGAAGAAACATCCGGATGTCAGAGCGCTGCCGCCGACTGCCTCTCCTGCGGACGGTGATCTTCTGGCGCAAGAGGAGGAGGAAGCCTTCATTGCATCGGTGCTGAAGAAGCGTCAGGAGCGTGAAGCGATCGGTTCAGTCGAGCTAACCCGGGAGATTCCGGAGCCGGATGCGATCGAGTGGATCGAGCAGGAGGATGTCTATCGGCCTCAACAGCGGATGGCCGCGGAACTTCTTTCCGGCCTGGTGCAGAAACGGCCGTTGGATCTGAGGAAGGGCGCTCGCTGGTGCCTTGTGCGTCGTGCAGCCTTCGAGAAGATTCAGGCGCACCTGCGCAGCAATACCAGAATTGAATTGGGCGGGCTGCTGATGGGCGAAGCGTTCTACGATTCCGAAATGGAGTGCTATGTCGTGGTGGTCGAAGAGGCGCTCCCCGCCGAGGAAGGGGAAGGTACGGCGCTGACCTTTGCGTATACGGCAGCGACGTGGCTGGCCCTCAGTCCGCAGTTGCAGGCGTTGCCGGCACACTGGACACTGGTCGGTTCCTTCCACTCTCACCCCGGCATGGGAGTATTTCTCTCCTCCACCGATCTGGAGACCCAGCGTGATGTCTTCTTCTATGATTGGCAGATCGCTCTCGTGATCGATCCGATCTCCGATGCCGTCGGTCTCTTTTTTGGCGCCATGGGCCACCCGTGCACCCGTTGGGAAGTGGTCTGATTTGCACGAGGGCTGAAGCCCTCCGCTAGGGGCGCTTCGCGCCGAAGGCCCGCTAAAGCGGGCACAACGAGGTTGCTTTCCGCAGAAAAATCGACTCTCTGATTAATGTCGTTCCGTCCAGAGGACGGCCCGCCGAAGGCGCGTAGCGAGGGACAACGTCCCTTGACGCCTCTCCCATCCGTTGTCAGATACATTTTGCGAAACATAAACAGGCGAAGTAAACATTATCGGACAATATAACGCGACATCGGATTGTGAAAGAGTGATCCGGATGGAAAGGTACGAGCAGCATGGTGGGAGCGATAGTCAATCCGAGGTCCGGCGGTTGGAGGAGGTTGCACGATTCGCACCTGATACACGACCGCACGGCAGCGGTCGCCCGGTGGCTTGATCCCGAACAACCGGATCGTGTGCGCGTCTACGAGATGAAGGCGGCGGACGATGGGCGGCGGCTCGCGCAGGAAGCCATAGACGCGGGATGCGAGACGCTGGTGGTGGTCGGCGGGGATGGCACGATCAACGATGTCATCCAGACGCTCGGGTCGGAAGATCGGGTGCGCCTGGGGCTGATTCCGATGGGCACCGCCAACGTGCTCGCGCGCGTATTGGATATTCCGAGGCACGATCCGGCCCGCGCGGCCCAGATCGCGATGACCGGCCTGGAGCAGCGCATCGATTTAGGGCATACGGGCGAACGCTGGTTTGCGCTGGTGGCCGGTATCGGCTTCGATGGTGCGGTAACGAACGCCGTGAGCCGCAAAATGAAACGCCATATCGGAGAGTGGGCTTATGTGGTGGCCGCGGCGAAAGTCGCGATGCGCTATCCGCGCTGCCATATCACCCTGACGATGGACGAACGCGCGCCCCTGGAGTTCGACGCATATCTGGTGCTGATCGCCAACGGCGGACAGTATGCCGGTCACTACCGCCTTGGCCCCCAGGTCAGCCCCTCCGACGGACTGCTCGACGTCTTCGTCTGTACCCATCGTCGGCCCCTCGTTCGCGGCATGGCGTCCGATGCATTCGCCCTCGTCCGCAATCGTTTCCACACGGCGACGGGGGTCCATCACTTTCAGGCGCGCCACATCTCCCTCACGTCCGACAAAGGGATGCCGGTGGAACTCGACGGAGATCCCACCGGTCATCTGCCCCTGACCGTTCAGGTCTCTCCTGCCGCGTTACGGATTCGAGTACCGCACCCGACGTCCTGAGCGCCGACCGTCAGTATGGCCTGATCGAAGTTAGAAATTGAGTCCTGAAGATAGATCTTGTTGTCCTGAGACCAGTCAACTCGCTTGAAAATGCGCGTTTGGTACGACCAGCCCACTATTTTTTGCGGCGTCGGCGCGCAAAGGCGGCGAGAGAGCAGGCGCCGATCATTGCCGTAGCCCAGGTGGACGGCTCCGGTGTGGCCGCGAGCACGCCGAACAGACCATGCGATTCGTCTCCGGGACCTGCCGTGAAGAAGAGTTGATTGGTCAATCCGTTGTTGCCGCCGTTGCCGAACTGTAAGCCCCACAGGCCGTCGATGGTGAGGAGGTTGCCGTTCGCGTCTGTCATCTGTCCCTGAAAGATGCCGGAGGTCGGGTCGAAGGCATCGATGGTGCCGTCCCCAAAGTTGCCGACGAGCAGATCGTTGCTGAAGTGCCCGAAATTGGATGGCGCGAGGGCGATACCCCACGGAGAGTTGAGTGTGGTCAGCGTTCCGCCTGCGGCGGAGCCGGTAGCGAGGCGCTGCAGCAGAGCGCCCGAAGGGGAGTAGACATCGACAATTCCATGCCCGACGCCTGCGACGTCGTCATGGCCCGTCGCATCCGCCAGCGCGTAGGTGACATAGATCTTGCCGCCGACGGTCTGTACATTGAACGGGGCGTACCCGGAAGGAAGATTCGGGTCGGTAAACGCACCCGCGCCGAGAGAGACCGGCGCGAAGTTGTTGTTGAATACATCGATCTGGCCGGATTTGAAGTTGGCGGCGTAGAGATGGTTCGACGTTCCATCGTTTGCAAGGGCAAGACCCTTATAGACCGCTCCCGAAGGAGAGTTATCGACCTTCAGCACGGCAGTCGTCCCGGTGCCGCCTGCGCCGCCTTTCCAGGCGTTTACGGTGCCATCTTCGGTAACGAAGATGAAATTCGAGCCGCCGAAATCGGTGGCGACGCCGTTGTTCACCTGGCCCGTAACCGGAGCGACAGGCGATCCTCCCGCTGGCGGAACGATCGTGACGACAAGGCCTTGTTTGACGCCGGCGCCGTTATAGAGCGTGGAGAGGCCGGTCCCGTTGTCGGAGATCCAGAAGGGGCCGCCTGGAGGGGCCGACATGCCCCATGGGTTTATCAGACTGGGGTCGGTAGTCACTGCAACGCCTGGCTGGTCGGAAACCAGATTCCGTTGGACGTACTGTGCCTTGCCGGGCAGCGTGGCCAGCAGGAGACCGAGAGCAGTGGGAAGCATAAGTAGGCGGAATTCACGTTGCATGCGATTGTCCCTTTCGAAGACATACGGGTAAGAGAGGGATGGCCTGCACCGCACTGCAGGCCATCCCTCTCTTTTCGTCCTGTTGACAGGGACAGAACGAAATCCTCTTGGTTAACGAGGCGAGTGGTTTGCGAATCGGAAGTCGGCGGAGAGCCGATTCGGCAGCGTACGGTGCGCCCCTGTGCGCACCTCAACTGGCGAGACCGACCGTCGGCCCCTGTCCGCATTCGTCCTGTAGACTGTGCCGTTCCGCGGTTTATTCCCAGTCGTTTGGAAATATATATTCGATCGTTTGGAGGGAATAAAGCGGCATTTCAGGCAGTCTATAAGAGGATAGGCAGAACGCCTAAAAGGGGATGCACGTGTTTATCACGAGACGACATAGCGCATTTGAGAAGGCGATTCTGCCCCATCTGGATGCCGCCCACAACCTGGCGCGCTGGCTGACACGCAACGATCAGGACGCCGAAGATGTCGTGCAGGAGGCGTGCGTCCGCGCATTGAAATACTTTGCAGGGTATCATGGTGGAGACGCGAAGGCGTGGCTGCTTGCGATCGTGCGGAACACCTGTTATACGCACTTGCGTCGGCATAGATCGCATGAGTTGACGCTGCCGTTCGACGACGAACTTCTCAACCTTGTCTCTGACGCCTACAATCCGGAAACGCTCTTTCTGAAGGGCCTGGAGACGGCGGAGGTGCATCGGGCGCTGGAGGCTTTGCCGGCGGAATTCCGTGAGGTGATTGTGCTAAGAGAGATGGAAGGGCTATCCTACAAAGAGATCGCGGAGGTGACGGAGATCCCGGTGGGCACCGTGATGTCGCGTCTGGCGCGGGCGCGGCGACGGCTTCAGACGTGTCTGAGCGACAGTCATGAGAAGGGGATTCACCATGAACTGTAGAGAGACCCTCCCGATGCTCAGCGGATATATGGACGGGGAACTCGATCTGGTCAACCGTCTGGAGATCGAACGCCACATCGAGGTATGTCCGGAGTGCGCGCACCATGTGCGCAACGGCCGCGACGTTCAGGCGGTGCTGCACTCGGCTCGCCTCTACTATAGGGCGCCGAGCGGCCTCGAAGGCAGAGTCTTGACGGCAGTGCGCACCGCAGAACGGGCGCAACAGCCCCGATCGCGTGCCTTGCTTCGACCCGCATCTGGAATCGCCGCGCTTGCCGCCCTGCTCAGCCTGCTCTGGATGGCGTTCGCGCAGGTAGCGCGCGCCAACCGCGAGGCTGCGGTGACACAGCAGGTGACGTGCAGCCATGTCCGCTCCCTGATGGCCAACCACCTCCTGGACATCAGCGTCTCGGATGCGCGCACGCTTACCCCCTGGTTCAACGGCAAGCTCGACTACGCTCCGCCGATCGTCGAGGTGACCCGGCAGGGCTACCCGATCGAAGGCGCGCGGCTCGACTATCTGATCGATCGCAGGGTCGCGGCGCTTGTCTACAGGCACGAGGGGCATGTGATCAATCTGTTTACCTGGCCAGCTGCAGGAGGCGATTCGCAGGATCTGCGGCAGGAGAGCCGGAGCGGCTATCGCGTCTGCCGATGGACGATGGGTGCGATGACCTACTGCGCGGTTTCCGACCTCAGCGCGCAGGAGCTGATGCTTTTCGCAGAGACCATAAAAACGCATACGGTGCCGCTGGAGTACGAAAACTGCAAATAGCCGGATCGATGGTGGGATTGGGAGGGGCGGGCTGGGAGACTAGCCCGCCTCTTCACGTGGCACGTATTCGCGTGTGGAGAAGATGACAAAGGACGCGCCGAGTGTGACGATCAGGAGGGTGAGCACCACGATCCAGGAGAGCATCCGTGTCGGAGGCTCGACAATGGAGGCGCTGAGGAGCGCCCACTTGTTCATCCACGCGGGCATCTCATGGGGCGAGAGAACGCGCAGGTAGGTCACGATCGCACAGTACTGCCCATAGCCGGGAAGTACCACGATCAGATACTCCCAGCCGAAAGCGAAGATCAGTCCTAAGATCAGTGGACGATTGAGAAGGGTTCCCATCAGCAGAAAAAGCGCGCTATAGACGCTGACACCGATCGGCATGAACAGAATGTCGTGGGCAAGAGGAGCGGCGCCCAGGTGCGTGGGGCCGACCGTTGCCAGCGCGATGGCGAGCGTTGTCAGCCAGCAGACGACCGTTGTGATGAGGATCGAAGCGAGATACTTCATCAGGAGAATACGCCAGCGCGGCAGGGGGCGTGTCAGAAGATAGACGATGGTCTTCTGTTCGACCTCCTGAGCGATGATTCCAGAACTGAAGATGACCGACGTCATCGTGAGCACGAAGCCGTAGACGTACATCGCGATCCAGATCCCGTAATACGTGGTCGCTGCATACTCCTCCGGCGACGTCTTCCATTTGACGATCGTGCATACCAGGAACGGCAGTGCAACCAGGATCGCAAAGGCGAACAGTTTGCCCGGACGTATCAGGTCGCGCAAGGCTGTACGAAAAAGATAGATGTCGCTCATAGCGTGTCGTTTTCCAGAACGGCGGCGTTTCAGACGGTCCCGAAGACCGTGAGCGCCGTCGTTAGCCGCTTACCAGGTATTTGAAGACCGCTTCCAGGTTGTTGTCCGGCGAATCGAAATGGGTGATGTTGTAGCCGTGTTCCAGCACGATGTTCGGAAACTGCGCATAGAACTGATCGGGCGCGTGCGTTTCGACCTCCAGCAGCCGGGAATCCTGTGCATTGAACTTGGCGCTCAGAATGTAGGGCAGATCGAGGAGATGCTTCGCCAGGGAGCGGGCCTGATCCGTGGTGATGGTGATATGATGCGGATGGGAGTCGATCAGATTGCGGATCTGGTAGATGTCCCCCTGCGCCATGAGCCGACCCTTGGCCATCAGCAGCATGTTCCGGGTCAGTTGCTCCACTTCATAGAGAATATGGGAGGAGATCACGATGCACTTGCCGCGGCCCGCCAGGTCGTGCAGGAGGGTGGAGATGTCCCGACGGCCCAGCGGATCCAGGCCGTTGAGCGGTTCGTCCAGAACCAACACATCCGGATCGTGGACGATGCCCTGCGCGACTTTGATGCGCTGACGCATCCCTTTGGAGTATCCGCCGATCTTACGACCCGCCGCGGAGGTCATTCCGACCGTCTCGATCGACTCTGCGACGCGCGCTTTCAGGGTGGAGGAGGGCAGACCAGCCAGATGCGCCATCAGGGTCACGAACTCCTGACCGGTCATCTGATCGTAGTTGTTTTCGATCTCGGGGCAGTAGCCGAGTTTGCGGAAGACGCGAGGATTGGCGAAGGGAAGTTCGCCCTGCACCAGCACCCGGCCTGCGGACGGCTTTAACTGGCCCGTCATCACCTTGATCATCGTGGACTTGCCGGCCCCGTTCTCGCCCAACAGTGCGGTGATACCGGCAGGTATCGTACAGGAGACGTCGTTCAGGCCCAGCACCTGGCCGTACCACCGTGAGGCTCGTTCCAGAACGATCATCCGCGTATCACCTCCACGGCGTTGATTTTCGTGCGCGCCGCCACAATCCCGCCAATAATCAGCACCACTGCCGCGATGGCCAGTGGAGCGACGATCGGCATGGCGAGCGTGGTGTCATCCCGTTTCTGAAGCAGGGCGGGTGAGAGTGTGATATGGAGGATATACTGGATCATGCCTTCGATGACCCCGCTTACCGAGAAGTGCTGCACCGTGTTGTTCATATCCGGATCGTTCCCGTAGAGGGAGTTTCCCAGAATGCGGGCGAGGATCGCGCCGACAAAGTAGATACCGGCGTAGATCGAGCCGACCAGGCGCGGCGACTTCGACCAGGCGGAGAGACCGATCAGCAGGCTGGTATGGATCAGCGCGGGAACCACGCTGGCCGCCAGGATCCGCAGAATCAGGGTCGGATTCTCTCTCAAGAATCCGTCGGTGGTGTATACGACCATGAGCAACAGAAACAGCAGCAGGCAGGGGAGCAGAGCCACTATCCAGAGTGTCAGGAAAATACCCATCCACTTGCCGAGCAGATAGTCTCCCTTGGTGATCGGTTTCGACAGGTAGACCATCAAGGCGTTGGCGCGGTTGTCAGCGGCGATGCTGCCGGTTCCTATCAAGAGCGCGATAATGAAGATGCTGAGCAGGTTGGTATCGCTGCACAGACAGGTGTAGACGAGCTGCCCGTAACGTTCCGGATCGCCGGCTCCCAGCACGCCCGCGGCGCCTACCCCGGCGGCGGCGGCCTGTTGTGTCAGGCCCTGGGTGAAGTAGTAGATCGCGAAGTGAATCAGGTACGGCAGGAGGCAGAAGGCGACGCAGACCCAGAAGGCCGGTTTCTTCATGGTGTTCTGCATGCCGGACTTCGCGATGATCCACCAGCGCATCGTGCGGGATATCAGCGGGCCCTCGTAGTTCCTATACTGGAGGTCCGCAACATTGGAGACACCGACCGAGGCCGGGGGCGGGGGAAGATCGTAGTTCATTCAACTGCCTCCAGAAAAACATCTTGCAGGGATCGCGAGGCGGGCCGGAACCCGCGCACCTGCGCTCCTGCCTCCTGCGCCGCTTCGAAGAGCCGGCGTCCGATCTCTTTGTCATCGAGCAGCGTCAGGCGGACATTCGCACCCACCTGGCTGACGATCGTCGCGCCGCGCTTCCGCATCGCCTCCAGAAACGGTTCCGAGGGATGCCTTAGATCGACATCGACGGTCAGGCCTCCCAACTCTCTGAGGTCTGCCACCGACCCCTGCCGCACGACCTGTCCCTGCCGCATGACGATCACGGTGTCGCAGGTGCGTTCGATGTCGGGCAGGAGGTGGGAGGAGACAATGACGTTGACTCCTTTGCCGTGAGAGATGTCGCGGATGAGTTCGAGCATCTCATCGCGTCCTTTGGGATCGAGGCCGTTGGTCGGTTCGTCGAGAAAGATCAGTTTGGGACCATGGACCAGCGCCTGCGCGAATTTGACGCGCTGTTTCATACCGGTGGAGTAGGTCTCGACATTGCGGTAGCGGGCCTCCCCGAGCTGGCAGTACTCCAGCACTTCGTGCGCGCGTCCCAGGGCATAGTTGGAAGGCATCCCAGCGAGTTCTCCGGCGAGCGCGACGAAGGTGACCCCGTTCATTCCTGGAATGTGGCAATCGATCTCCGGCATCAGTCCGATACGCTGGCGGATCTTCATGCCCTCTGTCGCCGCGTTCATGCCGAGCACGACGGCCCCTCCCGACGCAGGGTGGACAAATCCGAGCAGCGTTTTCAGCAGAGTCGTCTTTCCCGCTCCATTCGGGCCAAGAAGCCCGACACAGCCCTCCGGAATCTCCACGGAGAGGTCATCGACGGCAGTTTTAGATCCATAGCGAACGGTCAAGTTCGAAATCGTAGCGACCGCCATGCAGTCTCCTCTTGGGAAAAGGTTAGGTAGGGGACAGTTCGACACCATGAAGGCTAATCCCTTCCCGAAAGCAATACCGACCAAACGAACGGTGGGTTTCACAACTTCCTATCTTCGGGTAGAATAGCCTGCAATCGAAACGCAGAAGGGGGAGACATGGCAGGTCGAATGCGAGGCATGGCGGCGATGTTAGGTGTTGTATCGTTGGGATCAATGGCGCCGAGAGTGCTGGCGCAGCAGGTCAAGCCGAATGTTTGGCCGCCGATCGAGGTGTGGGGCGTCCGTGGAAAGTCCTTCGGGACGATCGCCATTGCGCAGCCGCTCATGCATAACATTCTCAGTCATGGTCTGATCGCCGAGTTTATTCCGGCGAATCACCAACTCTTGAGCGAACTCGCCAAACAGTTATGGCCCGGCGCGGATCCGACATGTCTGCACTTCAACTGGATTCAGATCGCGGTCAATCCGGGGAACCTGCCACTGCCTGTCGATGCGGCGGGCCTCCCCCTCAAACCCCCTTTTGTCGATCCTCCGATCGGCGGCTATCAGGGCGATGCAAAAGGCGCGGACGCGCTTCCCTGGTATCTGGATGAAACCGCCTATGTCGCCGGTAAGACGGCCGGTATGAACGTGCATAACCGCGATATTACGCGCGCCACCGCACTGCGCTGGTATGCCAAACCTTACTCCGCGTCCGCTCCCGACGTCATGAGTTACGACACTGTGCTCGTACTGATCAATGACTGTACTTCCCAATACGAGCCATTGGGCGGTTTTCATTGGCAGGCCATTTTCCCGGTGAATGGCGACCAGTATTTTAGGATCAGTCCATTTGGCCCCAAGGAGTGGTTTACCAACGGTGGCCTCGTGACCGCCTTTACGAGCAGCACTGCCCAGAAAAAGACGAAGTCCTGGACCCTTCGTCCGCTCGTCAAACCTTGAAACTGTGCGCTGCCTGCTACTCCGGAGGAGTGACGTAGGCGGAAGGAGCCTGTGTTGGTCTGGATGATTCTGCTGTTGTTCGTCGTATCGGCCGGAGCGATGGTGACGAAGCGACTGCCTGCCCTGTTAGCGCTGCCTCTGATGGCAGTTCTGATCGCTCTGCTCACCACCTGGCGGCATCCGATCGATGGACTCGCATTGGTCTTCGGCACGGGAGCAACCCGATTGGCGGGCGCGATGACGAATGCGATCTTCGGCGCGATCCTGGCCCATATCGTGTCTACCAGCGGTATCGCGGAGAACCTGGTCAAGAAGACGTCCGAACTGGCAGGCGATCGCGCGATTCCGGTCGCCCTCTTGATGATGCTGACGGCAGCGCTCGCCTTTGTCGCGTTGAGCGGGCTGGGAGCGGTCATCATGGTGGGAACGCTGGTGCTGCCGGTGATGATCGGAGTCGGCATCCGGCCCATCATCGCCGGGGCGGTGTTGCTGTTCGGGATCAGTATCGGCGGCATGTGGAACGTGGCGGGGTGGGGTTTCTATCAGGATGTGCTGCATGTGCCTGTCGGAACCGTGGCGCAGTTCGCCTCGTTGTGTGGGATCGTGCTGACGCTGGCCGGGATCGTCTATGTCGTCCTCAACGCGCGCGCCGTGCGCAGCATGTGGGAGGAGGCTCCGGACGAGCTGACGCCACCCCCGCGTATCTCGGGGATGGCGCTGCTCACGCCGCTGCTGCCGGTGGTCCTGATCCTGGGAAGCAAATTCGCCGATCGTCTGACGGCCGGTCACCTGAAAGCGATCGACTTCGACATCAATGCGGCCCTGACAATCGGCTGCCTCTATGGAATCCTGACGACTCGTCCCCGGGAGATCGTGCAGATGCTGGCTGGTGCGATCACGGAAGGTATACGGTCGGTAGCGCCGGTGCTCGGGCTGATGATCGGTATCGGAATGGTCGTGACCGTGCTGATGTCCGATCCCGTGAAGGCCGCGATGCATCCGCTCCTGGTGCTGGTCGCGCCTCATTCGCCCTGGACCTACGTACTGTTCTTCGGCCTGCTCAGCCCTCTCGCGCTCTACCGCGGCCCCTTCAATCTCTATGGTCTGGGCGCAGGCATCGGCGGCATCCTGACCACGCTCCTCGCTCCCACGCTGGTGATGGGCGCGCTGATGTGCACCGGAATGGTGCAGGGCGTCTGCGACCCGACCAATACCATGAATGTCTGGGTAGCAGGCTTCACGCGAACCGACGTCAACGACATTCTCAAATCGACGCTCCCCTATGTTTTTATGGCGACGCTCACCGCGCTGCTCGTGATCGCCCTGACCCGCTGGTAAGTGTGCCTCGGAATTGTCGCGTTTTGCACCGATTTTCAGGCAGGTTTCCTGTACTTGTATCGCGAATAGAGCGGTGCAGGGCGGGCCGCCACACGACCACATCTCCTCCACAGGACTCTGCGCACACAGAAGGTAAGGCAATGCGATCTTCACATCCGTGTATGGTGATGCTCTTTATGGTTCTTCTCTCTCCCGCATACGCGCAAGGCGCCCGCAGCGACTACGATCGAGCCAATCGACTGGGACAGTCGATCAACGGCAAGGTGTTTCGCTCCACCGTACGGCCGAACTGGATCGCGGACAGCGACCGGTTCTGGTACCGCAACGACCTGGCGGGGGGGCAGCGTGAGTTCGTGATGGTCGATCCTGCGACGGCGATGAAGAAGCCGGCGTTCGATCACGCCCGTGTCGCGGCAGGACTTGCGAAAGCGCTCGGGCGCGAGGTCACGGCCGATCATCTGCCCGTCGATCGAATCGCATTTCCTGCCGGACGCCAGACGATGCTGCTCCAGGTGCGGGAGAAGAGTTTTGCCTGTGACCTGAACACCTATGAGATCAAACCGGCGACGGAGGCTCTCGGGCAGGCCACTCCCATCGCCCCGGCGGCGATGCCGCGCGGCTCGATCGGTGGGTCTGAAGAGACCAACCTCACGTTCCAGAACAAGACGGCGGCGGATGTGTCGCTTTTCTGGATCGATAGCGAAGGGCAGCGCCACGACTATGGCGTCCTGCACGCCAATGAACTCCGCGATGTCCATACCTATGTCGGGCATCTCTGGCTGTTGACTGAGAAGGAAGGCAAACCGCTTGCCGCGTTCGTGGGCACGGAGACACCCGCGATGGCGGTCGTCGATGGTCGTCCCATCGCGCAGACGCGCCGTGGCCGGGGACGCGGCGGCAATGCGGCGGGCGATGCCGCGCGCAAATGGCGCGTGTCCGTTCGGGATCACAATGTTGTGCTGCGCGACAATACGACCAATGAGGAGACGAAACTCACGCAGGATGGCTCTGCGACCGACTCGTATGGCGGAGAGGCGATCTGGTCGCCCGACGGCACGAAGTTTGTGATGTTTAAGACCGAACCCGCGCAGGAGCATAAGATCTACCTCGTCGAGTCGTCGCCAAAAGATCAAGAGCAGCCGAAACTTCACACGCTCGATTACCTCAAACCAGGAGATCGTATCGCGCATCCGCGCCCGTATCTGTTCGATGCCGCCACGAAGCGCGATATACCGATCAAAGACGACCTGTTTCCTACTCCGTGGGAGATTTCGCGTGTCGAGTGGCAGCCCGACAGCAAACGGTTTACGTTTCTCTACAATCAGCGCGGGCATCAGGTGATGCGCCTGGTCGCCGTTGATGCGACGACGGGAGAGGCCACCGCAGTCATCGATGAGCAGGCGAAAACGTTTATCGACTGGACCAATAAGGTCTATCTCAGCTCCCTGGATGCGACCCATGAGGCGATCTGGATGTCGGAGCGCGACGGCTGGAATCACCTCTATCTCTACGATACCGCGACCGGGAAGGTGAAGAACAAGATCACGCAGGGGGACTGGGTGGTGCGTGGCGTCGATCGGGTGGATGAGACGAAACGCCAGATCTGGTTTCGAGCCGGCGGCATCCGACCGGGACAGGACCCGTACTATATCCACTACTGCCGGGTCAATTTCGACGGCACCGGACTGACCATCCTGACGGAAGGGGACGGAACCCACACCATCACCTACGCGCCGGATGGACGCTACTTCGTGGACTCCTACTCCCGCGTCGATATGGCGCCGGCCACGGAACTCCGCCGCACGGAGGACGGCAAAAAGGTACTGGATCTGGAGCGTGGCGATGCGACGGCCCTGCTTGCGAGCGGCTATCGCTATCCGGAGCGCTTCGTGGCCAAAGGGCGGGATGGACAGACCGATATCTACGGCGTGATCGTGCGGCCCACAAATTTCAATCCGCGCCGCAAGTATCCGGTCATCGAGAGCATCTATGCAGGGCCACAAGGCTCCTTCGTACCGAAAGCCTTCTCCCCGGCCTCCGGATTGCAGCAGATGGCGGAGTTGGGCTTTATCGTGGTGCAGATCGATGGTATGGGCACCAACAACCGCTCGAAAGCCTTTCACGATGTCTGCTGGAAGAACCTGGGGGACGCCGGATTCCCGGACCGTATCCCCTGGATCCAGGCGGCGGCGGCGAAGTATCCGGCGATGGATCTGACCCGCGTAGGCATCTACGGCACCTCCGCAGGCGGGCAGAACGCGCTTGGCGGGCTGCTCCAGCACGGCGACTTCTACAAGGCGGGCGTCGCCGACTGCGGCTGTCACGACAACCGGATGGACAAGATCTGGTGGAACGAGCAGTGGATGGGCTGGCCGGTCGGACCGGAGTACGCTGCGCAGTCGAACGTGACGCTCGCGCCCAAACTGCACAGCAAACTGCTGCTGATGGTGGGGGAGATGGACAACAATGTCGATCCCGCCACGACGATGCAGGTCGTCAACGCGCTCATCAAATCCGATAAAGACTTCGATCTCCTCGTCTCGCCCGGCAGTGGGCACGGAGTCGCCGGAACTCCGTACGGCAAGCGCCGTCTACAGGACTTCTTCGTCAAGAATCTGCTCGGTGTAGAGCCCCGCTCCGAGCCTAAACCGCCCACGACAAACTGAGATCACGCCGCCGACTAGACCAGTGCAGAGGGCAAGGTCGGCGCGTGAGATCTCGAATCCCGTCCCCAGGGAGAGCAATGGGGAGTCGAAGGAGACAGATTTGTCGGATGTGAAGGTTGTCGAACCGATCGCAGCGGAGGCGGTCGTGTCCGAACATGGGATCGGGTCGCGCAAACTGCCGACCCTGGCGATTCTGATGGCGTTAGGCTGGCTCGGCACCAACCTCGGGCTGAACATCGGCGAGTTCCCGCTCAAGTTCCTGTTGAAAGATACGCTGCACTGCGATGCCGCCAAAGTATCGGCGTTTTTTGCCATCGGCGCCGTGACCAACTATGTCAAGCCCCTGGCGGGCGTCATGGTCGATGGAGTGCCGCTATTTCGAACACGGCGTCGCTGGTATCTGATCGGCAGTCTCCTCCTGACAGGCTTGCTCTGGCTGCTGATGGCCTTTGTGCCTAAAACCTACAACTCGCTCCTCCTGACCTATGGGATCCTGTACGTCACCGTCGTGTTTACGAGCACTTCGCTAGGCGGCGTCATGGTGGAGGTCGGACACCGTTTCAACGCGGCGGGACGCTTGACCTCACAGCGTATCGGATGCTTCCGCATGGCCAATCTCCTGAGCGGACCGATCGCGGGCGGACTCACCCAACACGCTCCCTTCATCGTCTCTATGGGAGCCGCATCCTTCCTGCACCTGCTTCTCGTGCCGCTCTATATCTTCGGCCTGCCCGAAGAGCCGACGGCGCGACTGGATCGTTCGGTGCTGAAAGAGGCGGTCCGGCAGTTCAAGATCCTGTTGCAAAGCAAGGTGCTGCTGGCAGCCGCCGGAATGATCTTCCTGATCGCGGCCTCGCCCGGCTTCAATACGCCGCTGCTCTTCCATCAGACGAACGATCTTCATTTCACCAAGGAGTTTATCGGCTACCTCACCTCGATCGCCGCCGCAACCGGTCTGCTGACGACGATTGGATACTTCGCCGCCTGCCGCAAATTCAATGTCCGCGCATTGATTGTGTTCAGTATTATCGTCCACGCGCTTGGCACGGTCGCCTACCTCTTTTACCACGACAAGAGTTCGGCCATCGCCATTACCGCAATCAGCGGAGTGACCGGGACACTCACCATGCTGCCGGTGTACGATCTGGCGGCGCGGGGCACGCCGAAAGGCAGCGAATCGATCGGCTATGCGGTGATGATGAGCGTCTGGAACCTGACCAACGCCCTCTCGGACTGGACCGGTTCAACCCTCTTCGCGCGTATCCATCTGGCGTTCTCCAGCCTCGTCTGGGTGAACGCAGGAACGACGCTCCTGGTTCTCCTGGTCGTCCCATTTCTGCCAGTCGCGCTGATGACTCGCCGCGATGGCCCTGCCTGATCGCATACGGTACAGATTCTCGGCTCCCGTAACTTTGGCTTGATTTGCATGGTCAAAGGAGTGATGGGAGCCGAGAACCTTTGAGTCCTTCTATTCGTATTAACGAGGCGCGTGTTGCGGGGTCCGGTGTGGGAGCTCGCCCCGGCCCAACGATGGGCATAGCAAGGAGCCTGATGTCTATACCCCCGAAAACCTTCGATGACGAGAACGAGCCGACCCCCGATATTTGCCCTCTGGATGTAGTTCTCACCGAAGAAGTGTTCACTGTCGAAGGGGCTTCCGGCCTGGAGATTCCTCAAGCTGAGAGTCCGCTTCCGGCGATCCTCGTGCCACCCGTATTGACGCAGCGTGTGATCCATCAGCAGGTCTGGGCGCTCGCCTGGCCCTCCGTCATAACGATGCTATTGCAGACGTTCAACAGTCTGATGGACGTCTTCTTTGTCGGGCATCTTCCCAATTCTGCCGCAGCGCTGGCGGCGACCGGAGTCGGCGGGAACGTCATGTTTCTCTTGATCTCCCTGGCGATGGGGGTTTCGGTCGCAACGACGGCGCTTGTCGCACGCTTTTCGGGGGCGAAAGAGCCGGAACAGGCGGCTTTGGCTACGGGGCAGTCGATCACACTGAGTTTTATCCTGGCGCTCTTTTTCGGCACGATCGCCTACGCGGGTCGCGGACCAATGGCAGCCGTGATGCTGGATGCCCGTCACAACCCGGAATCGGCCGCACTGTGCGTGCAGTTCTTGAGCTATTCCCTGCTGTGCGCTGTCCCGTTGTTTGTCATGAACACCCTCCAGGGCGCTTTTCGCGGACTCGGCGATACACGGACGCCGCTGCTTGTGACCTGTGTGACGATCGCCATTCACATCTCGGGAAATGCCCTCCTGATTCATGGCCGCCATGGTTTGCCTGCCATGGGAGTGGGCGGAGCGGGCCTGGCCCTGGCATCCTCGGTGTGGGTAGGCTGCGGCCTCTATTTTTATGCCTTGCTACGCCACTCCACACTACGAGGGATGCTGCACCGGGAGCATATCCGTCTTACCTCCGAGTGGGCATGGCGCATCCTTAAAATCGGAATACCGGCAGCCTTACAGGGTCTGATCCGATCCCTCGGGATGCTGTCGTTCAACGGACTGCTTGCACAGACGGCGGAGAAGGCCGCCGGCGTGGCGGCGATGCAGATCGGGATCCGTGTGGAAGGCATAGCGTTTATGCCAGGATTCGGCTACAGCGTGGCGACTTCCGCCCTCGTCGGGCAGAGTCTGGGAGCGAAAGATCCGGAGCGTGCAGAGCGCTACGCCTGGGCTGCCTCGATCCAGAGCGTGAGTGTCATGAGCTTCATGGCGATCCTCTTCTTCTGCCTTGCCGATCCGTTGACCCGCCGATTTACGGACGATCCTACGGTGCTGCGACTGGGCGCGGACTACCTCCGCATCAATGCCTTCTGTGAGCCGTTTCTAGGCATCTCGATGGCGCTGATCGGTGCGCTGCAGGGCGCGGGAGACACGATCCGCCCGACCTGGATCACGTTCTTTACGATGTGGCTGATCCGGCTGCCGGTAGGCTATCTACTGATGTTCACGCTCCATCAGAACACACACGGCGCCTGGGTCGCGATGTCTCTCACCACGATCGTCAACGGGTTTATGACGTATGGGCTTTTCCGTTCGGGCGCGTGGAAAAAGATCAAGGTATAGGAGGCATCGCGCCGTCGGCCTTGACAGAATGCGTCACTCGTGGCATACTAATCCTCGTAATCACATAGCGAATGTTTCGCTCACCGCAGACAGCCGGTGTCCGTACTATAAGTCGGACTGAAATCCCGAGAGGGAGCCTGCCGAGGTCGAGTTCCCAGTTTTCACACATGTGTGACAGGAGTTCTCCTGCCGCCGGGATTCGCCGCCGTCTGCGCTACTAGCGCGAGGAGGGGAAGGCCCGGTTTTTGTTTTGCCGCCGCTGCCGCCTCTTCACACCGTACTCGTACGGAAACTCAGGGAAACGAGAGAAACCCTATGCCCACCGACAAGCCCAAACTTGCCAAACCCAGTCCCAGAAAAGAACTGCTCGTCTCCGACCTGCGCGAAATCCTCGCGAACAGCAAGGGAGCGATCCTGACCGACTACCGTGGTCTCACTGTTACGGAAGTCAGCAAACTGCGCCGCAAACTGCGCGAAGACAACGCTGAGTATCACATCGTCAAGAACACGCTGCTCAAAGTCGCCATGGGCGGCAAGATCAGCCCGGATCTCGACAAGCTGCTCACCGGTCCCACCGCGATCGTGTTCGCTCAAGGCGATGTCGTCGCGCCGGCCAAGTCGGTCATCGACTTCGTCGCCACCATCCGCAACAAGCCCGACGTCAAAGTCAAGGGCGGTTACATCGATGGTAAGATCTACGATGTCGCTCAGGTCACCGCGCTTTCCAAACTGCCGTCCCGTGAGGTGATCATCGCGCAGTTCGTCGGTACGCTTAACGGCCCCGCCGCGAACTTCGTCGGTACCCTCAACAGCATCATCAGCGAGTTCATCGGAACCGTCGATGCGATCGCAGAGAAGCAGGGCGGAGGCGCGGAAGCTGCCGCCGCTTAGTTCTGTCCTTTCAACATTCACTCAACTCTTATTCGCATGAAGGAGAAATAACCCATGCCGCCCCTTAGCAAAGACGAGATCGTCGAAGCGATCAAATCCATGTCCGTTCTCGAACTGTCCGAACTGTCCAAAGAACTCCAGGACGTTTTCGGCGTCACCCCGTCCGCCGGTGTGCAGATGGCCCCGCAGGGCAACACTGGTGGTGGCGGCGGAGCCGCGGCTCCCGTCGCCGACGAGGCTCCCACGAGCTTCGACGTTATCATGACCTCGTTCGGTGACAAGAAGATCAACGTTATCAAGGTCGTGCGCGAAATCACCGGCCTGGGTCTGAAAGAGGCCAAGGACATGGTCGAGGCCGTTCCGTCCAAGATCAAAGAGGGCCTCAACGCCGAAGACGCGAAGGCGCTCAAAGAGAAGCTGGAAGGCGAGGGCGCCAAGGCCGACATCAAGCCGTCCGCTTAGGTTCCGACTTCCCGATGTTGACCCGCGCGATGGCGACATCGTGATCCGGGTACAACAACAGCCGCAGATAACAACGTCGTTGTCTGCGGCTTTTCTTATGGAGGGGACGTGATTCGACAGCACAGAAGAAAAGACATCTAACGAACCCCGAAGTCAGGGCGGCGTTAGATGTCTTGTTGCGAGTGCGGGATGGTGCTTAGAACGAGTGGCCGCCGTCGTAGTTGCGGATGAGGCCGATGACTTTGCCGATGATCTGGCTGTCTTCGCGGCGGACTTCGATCGGCTCGTAGGCGGGATTGGAGGCCAGGAGGCGGACTCCCTCGCCGGTGAACTGGATATGTTTGACGGTGGCTTCATCGCCCAGCAGGAAGGCCACCAGATCGCCGTTGTCGGCGGTCTTCTGCTCTTTGATGATGACCAGGTCTCGCGGCATGATATGCGCGCCGATCATCGAATCTCCGCGCACTTGCAGGGCGAAGACGTTGTTCATCGTGCCGACCATCTCCTGTGGGACGGGGATATGGCCTTCGATGTTCTGGGTCGCGGTGATGGGTACGCCGGCGGCGATGGTGCCGATCAGGGGGATCAGCGTGACATTACGGCCCGGCGCGGTGTTGCCGGTCTTGCCGATGACCGTGATGGCGCGGGCGGTGTTGGCGCGCTTGATATAGCCTTTGCGCTCCAGTGCATCCAGATGCACCGTGACGCCACGGAGGCTGGAAATTTCGAAGTGATTGCCGATTTCGCGAATGCTCGGCGGATAGCCTTTGTCGTTGACATAGTCGAGAACAAAAGTCAGAATTTTTTCTTGTTTGTCGGTCAGCCCTCTGGTCATGGTTCTAAGCCCTCCCCTGTACGTATAATAGTTCACGCACTCTCGTCTACTATACTCCACCTGTTTCTGCAATGTCAAGGGGAGGGACACCAAAAACCACGCAATTTTGTCTTGCAGGTAAGAAATTGCCTGCAATTCTGTCTTGCATCCTCCGCCGGAGGTGCATTAGACCTGACTTTACCGGTCTATGCGGCGCGGCGGGTGCGTTTGCGTGGAGCAGCCTTTGCCGGACTCACCGATTTATCGGGCGCCTCCATGCGCTGTTGTTCCGCTTGCAGCGCCGTCATCGTGATCCCGAAGGCGTGTTCGAGGGCATAAAATCCGGGGTACGCCGACAGCACGTCCCGGAATCGGGTATATTCGAGAGACGCGGCTTGAAAGATGCCCAGCGCCTCGCGCGGCTCGCCCATGAGGGCCTTGGTGCGCGCGAGCGCCAGCTTGTCCGCGATCTCTTCGTAGATGTCGCTTAATGTCGTTTCGCTGTGCATAACATTACTCTCCTATGCGGAAGACGGTCTTTCCTGTCGCCTTCACACTATCACTACGACAGAAGGCGTAAGACCGGAAAACGGCAGAGCGAAAAAGAAAGAGTTATTTTTCCGACCTGTTTCCGGTTTTCAGAACGGGGTTCGGAGTAGGGAAGCAGAAAGGGTGCAAAGACGCGATGAACCAGGGAGGTGAGCCGATGATACAGATGCAAACAAACCCGTCGGAACCCAGCGCTTCGGATAGCATTCGCCCTTTAACTTCGGGAAAGCGCTACCGGGAACCGAGTGTTGTGAAGCAGATCGAAGCGCTGCGCCGGTGCAGTCGCGTGGAGTTCCGGAGACGGCTCGAAATCCGCGAACATACCCACGCCGGATTCGTCAGCGAGGAGGCCCTCGTCTATTTCGTGCGGGAGTTTCACCTTTCTGGTCGCAGCGTGGAGGCGGGCGATCTGATCGAACTTCTGGAAGAGCGGTGCCGAAAACGGGTGGCGCGCACCTTGACCGGATGGTCGCAGCTCTCCCAGACGCAGCGCGAGGACTGTTACAACGACCTGATCAGTCAGATGTTCGTGGCGCTGATCAGTACCGAGACAAAGGATGAGTTCTGGGAGGTCCGCTTCTGGCACTGCCTGGACTGGAAACTCTCCAATGTCGCGCAGAAGTACCACTCCATCGCCCAGAACGAGTTTGTGCCGGAGAACGGTGTGAACGAAGAGGGCCGGTCCTTCGACTTTATGTCCAATGTCGCCGCACCGGGCGGCCTGTCGCCGGAGCAGCGTGCGCTCGTTCAGGAGGCGCTGCGGATCCTGACCGTGGATCAGCGTACCGTTTTTATTCTCTTCCACTACGAGCAGTGGACTCAGGAAGAGATCGCCCAACATGTAAAAGTCACGGATCGCACCGTGCGCAATCGACTGGAGAGTGCGGAGAAGCGTCTCGCGAGTTGGCGGGCCGACGAACTGCAGTGACCTTTGAGAGAGGGATCGGGAATAAGATGACTACGACACGAGATGAGAATTTGAGCCTGGAGAGAGAGACCCTGTATATGGAGTGGCGACAGGATCGGGAGGAGGCGGCTCCGCGTTCTCTAAAATACTGGATCTCCGAGTATCCGAGTTTTGCGGAGGACTTCCTCACCTGGGCCTCGGAACTGCCGTTGATGACCACGACGCTCTATCGAATCGATACGACTGCCGAAGAGGACAGACTGGGGAAGGTCGGTCGGTCGGTGGTGGCCGAGATGCGAGCACGGTACGGCATGGCACGCCCTGCGCTGACGAGCCTGACGGAAGCCGCCAGAGAGCGGAACCTGCGTCTGCGGGACGTGGCGGAGCGGGTCGGGATCGGCGTTCCGATCGTCTCGAAACTGGAACAGCGCCTGCTGAAGTTCGCGACGCTGCCGGAGACCTTGATTCAGAGACTGGCGGAGACCCTGGATCTGGGCTTGGACGCGGTGCGGGACTATCTGCGCCAGCCGCCGACTCTGGCCGCCGGCGCTGCGTATCAGTATACGGGCAAAGCCGCGCCCTCCGTGACCGACCAGCAGGATTTCGCCGAGGCGATCCGCTCCTGCCCCGGCATGAGCGACGCGGACAAGCAGGTCTGGCTTGCGAATTTGAACGCCTAGAAAGAGACCGCATGATCAATCTCCATCCGATTCGGCAGCGGGCGTGGGAAGCGCATCGCCGACTGCGCCCGGAACTCTCCGCATCTGAGATGACGCTGCTGCCGGCAGAAGCGCTGCTGGAACTGGCCGCGGCGGATACCGGCCTGTTCCGCTATGCGCTGCCGCCCGAGGATGGACTATTGGCCGGCGCCCGCGCCGTGCTGCTGCGGGACCACGACTGCGTCTACTATGCCGCGCCCGATTCCGATAAGACCGCGCGCCTCCAGCGTTTTTCCCAGGCGCATGAGTTCGCACACTACTGGCTGCACAACACCGAACGCGACGACTTCGATATCGAAGAGGATCAGTTGGCGATGCTGCTCCTGCCCTCCCTCCCGCAGACGGCCCAGGTCGCCCAGGGCTATAGCCCGGCGGAGCGGCGGGAATCGGAGGCGAACGCTTTTGCCGCGGAGCTTTTGCTGCCCGCCCCCCTCTTGCGGCGCGCCTTCACCGACCAGTGTCTGACCGCGACCGAAATCGGCGACCTTGTCGGTGTCTCCGAAGCCTGCGTCCTGACTCAACTCGCACTCGCACTGCTCTTACCGAATCCCGCGGTGGAAGCGTCAACGCTCGCAAATGCGGCACACGCGCTCCCTCTCGACCCGCTTCCCGATCGTGTTCGTGAGACAGCCGTTCGCGGCAACAGTGTAGCGGACAGTCTCGATCCCGACCAGGCGGCTGCCGCACTCCTGACTCACGGGCCAGCCCTGACGGACGCCGGACCGGGAACGGGTAAAACGCGGACCCTGGTCGCCCGGATGGAGCACCTGCTTCAGGAGCGAGGAGTGGCGCCGGAGCGCCTCCTGGCTCTGACCTTCTCCAACAAAGCGGCGGAAGAGATGCGCGTTCGCCTGCAAGAGAGCGTGGGGGCAAAAGCAGATCAGGTATGGATCGGCACCTTTCATGCCTTTGGCTTTGAGATCCTGCGCAAAGATGGGCACTATCTCGGCCTTCCGAACACCCCGAAACTGCTCCAGACCTCGGATGCGGTCGATCTGCTCCTCACACATCTCGACCAGCTCGGGCTTCAGGAACTGGAGTATCTGCACGATCCCATGCTGCCTCTGCCCGATATTCTGCGCTGCATCTCCCGCGCCAAAGACGAATGTATCACTCCGGACGGCTATATCGCGCTCGCAAACGCCCAGTTCAACGCCGCGACGTCCGACGAAGAGCGGATGCGCGCGATCAAATCGGGCGAGGTTGCCCGCGTCTACCTGGCGTACGAGCGGCTGAAACGGGAGCAGGGGCTGCTGGATTTCGGGGACCTGTTGATGCGCGCTGTGGAACTGCTGGATACGGAGCCGGAGGTGAGGGCGCGCTGGCAGGAGCAGTACGCGCATGTGCTTGCCGATGAGTACCAGGATGTCAACCGCGCCTGCGCCTTCCTGCTGCAGCGGCTGGTAGGGGACGGAGCGGGATTCTGGGCGGTCGGCGATCTGCGTCAGGCGATCTATCGGTTTCGGGGCGCCTCTCCGGCCAATGTGCGCCAGTTCGATCACGATTTTCCGGGTGGGCAGCGCCTGCGCCTCGGCATCAACTACCGCTCCCACGCGCCGATCGTCTCGCTCTTCAGCGGATTTGCAGCGGCGATGTCGTCCGAGAATCCGGAGGCACTTGCGCCCGCCGAACGCCTGCTTCTCTGGAATCCGAAACGGGCAGGAGAAGATCTGCCCGCGCTCACCTTCGCGGAGGCGCAGGATGAGGAGGGGCAGGCGGATGGACTCAGCGCGCAGATCCTGAGTTTTCAGGAGGCGGGCGTTCGAATGCAGGATCAGGCGATTCTGGTCTGCACCAATGCGCAGGCCACGGATCTCGCCGAGCGACTGGAGAAGCGCGGCATCCCGACCCAGCATCTGGGCAGCCTGTTCGATCGTGCGGAAGTGAAGGACATGCTGGCGCTGGTCGCGCTGATCGCGGAGCCGGAGGGGACCACCCTGCCGCGCGTGGCGCAGTTCGCGGAGTATCGGATTCCGCAGGCAGATGTGGAGCTGCTGCTGACTGAGGCGCGAGCACAGAAGCGCGCCTTTCCCGCCGCTCTGGGATTGGCGCGAAACCTGCCGATGCAGTCACAGGTCGGGCGAGAGGGGCTGGTACGTCTCTGGGAGCAGATCGAACCGATCGTCTACCGGGGCGACGCCTGGGCGCTGCTGACCCGCTATCTGTTTGAGCGCAGCGGCTACTTGCGGCCCCTGATTGCCGCGGAGACCGTCGCGTCCCGCCAGCAGCTCCTGGCGCTCTCCCAACTCCTGACCTTCGCCCAGGGCTTGACCGATCGACTGGAACCTCAGGACGGCGAGACAAAATCCCAACTCTTTCTGCGGCATCTGCGCCAGTTGATTCTGTGTGGGGAGGAGCGGTCGGCCCGTACGCCTGGTGGGGTGGAGGATCTGCCCGCCGTGCGATTGATGACGGTGCATCAGTCGAAAGGGTTGGAGTTTCCGGTCGTCTATCTGCCGAATCTGAACCGGGGCCAGTTTCCAGCCCGTGGTTCCAGTGGGATGGTCACTCCGCCCCCGGCCCTGCTCGGAGAGGATTCCGATGAGGCGAAAGCCGATGGCGCCGACTGCCTGTTCTTCGTCGCGCTCTCCCGTGCGAAGGATCAACTGGTGCTGTCGCGCCCACTGGAGCGTAACGGCACGCAGACCAAACCCTCGCCGCTTCTGGATCGACTGGAACCGGCGCTTACGGCCTGCGGTGCGGCGCGCGTGCAGTGGCTGCGCGTGCGATCCGAGGGAGAGGTTGTGCCGCCATCACCGGAACTGTCTGCTCCTCCGGATCTCTCGCTCTGGCAAGTAGACGCGTACCGCGACTGTCCACGCCGATACTACTATCAGCAGGTAGCCCGTCTGCCACGCCCAGATGAAGCCTCCCCCTATCTCCAGTTTCACGGCAGTCTTAAAGAGACGATCCACTGGCTCCAACAGGAGCGGGGCGCCGGCCGCGATCCTCTCCCAGACGAGACACGCTCGCGCCTGGGCGAAGTGTGGCAGCAGAAGTTTCCCGGCTCGGAAACGGCGCAGGCTCGACTCTTGCGAGGTCATGCCGAGAAGATGCTCGACAACGCCTTCCAGAATCTCCAGCCCCCACGCGCCATCACACCCAACTTGCGTCTGGTGGCGGCTCTGGAGCATGGCCGCGTAGAAGTCCCCTGCGATGAATCTCAAACCTTGCCGGACGGCAGCCTGCGGGTCACGCGCCATTTCCGCCGCCGCATCAAGAAAGACGATCACACCGACGAACGCCTCGCCTTGATCCGACACGCCGCCACTCAGGCCGACCCCGCCCGCCCCGTGACCCTCGAAATGCGCTCCCTCGTAGACGGCGAAACCCGAGAAGTCAAACCCAACCTCCGCTACGAACCCGCCCGCGTCGAGAAGTACAATACAGCCCTTCACGGCATCCGCGCGGGCCTCTTCCCCCCGAATCCCGAAGAGCGCAAATGCGCCGTCTGCCCCTTCTTCTTCCTCTGCCCCGCATAATCAGGCAACCTCTATTTCGTGCCGCTCGCACGGGTCTGAATCTCCGGGAGATGGGAGGCAGAAGTTCCTTCGACATAGGTGCGGTTCACCATCGGGTGATTGACATGTGTGGGGCCGAAGTCGCTGTCGGGGTGCCAGGCTATCACGTCGAGCGATTCTTCGGTCGTGTAGAAGGCGTGGAGACAGCCGGTGGGGATATACCAGGCCATCCCAGGGGACAGTGCAAAGACCGCCTCCGGTGTGCGGCACTCTCCATGCCCGCGAAGAATTATGCCAAGTCGGATAGAAGGGTGCGTATGTTCGGTTTGGCATGTGTGGGGTGGGATATGCAGATGGTTCAGGCACGGCTCACCGAGCAGAGGTGGGCATACGAGGAGCGTGTCGGAGCAGCCATCGATATAGCGCAGTCGCCCGGTCTCCTCCACCGGCCCTCCGATCTGCCATAGCCCAAGATAGCCCAGTCGAGAGATCACCAGGCCGCTACATGCACGGTGTGGAATAGTTGCTCCTGAATCACTTGCATCGCTAACGCTTACCTCTTTAGGGCAAACGCTTGTCCCACTTTCGATTGTTCCGCTGCCCGGTAGCACGAAGAACATGCCGGGCTGGAGTGTGTAGGTTCCGTAGGCGGTGCGAAGGCAGGCATTGCCCGCTGTTACCATGCCGTAGTGGGTCGCGTCTGCGGAGAGCGTGAGGAGTCCGTTCTCCCAGGCGCTGACATGGGTAGGGAACGCATCGTCGCTCAGATCAAGCAAGAGTCCCGAATGCAGAGAAAAGGGGGCGAAAGTGGTGTAGGGGTTCGCCGGTGTCGTCATAAAGGATTACTCCTGGGCACGGAGCCAGAGTTCGAGCGACAGCAGCAGCCAGAGTTTGACACCGTGCCGTGGGAACAGGTTGCCCTGATAGTTCAGCCATTCGCGTACGACGGCTTGATTGATGTATGGGCGGAGGCGAGCACGACGATCGAGGAGATAGGCGCGGGCGAAGGTTTTCAGCTCCTTGCGAAACCAGAACTGCACCGGAACCAGCATTCCGCTCTTGGGGCGCGTGAGAATCGCTTCCGGCAGCAGATCGGCGACGGCGCGCTTGAGAACCGCTTTCTCCGTGGTGCCCGTCAGCTTGTAGTCCGGAGGCAGCGAGAAGCTCATATCCACCACGCGGCGATCGAAGAGCGGAGCATGAGCGAGCAGTCCAACGGAGGTGGTCAGATTGTTGACTTTGGTCAGGATGTGATCTGCGCCTTTCAGACGGACGTTGATCCACATCAGGCGATTGAGATAGGCCTGCATATGCTGCGGGTCAAAGAAGGGCGCAAACAGCCGTTCCGGCCTCGCCTCCGGCCCCATCCCTTCCAGCTTTCCATGGACGTCCGATGTGAGCAGACGCGGCAGGTCGTCATAGCATTTCTGGAAGGAGCGCAGATATGCGGCCTCGCAGCCTTCCGTCTGGCCGTAGAGAGCATGGAGCAGCATCGGAAGATTCTTAGGGCCTCCAAAGCAGGGATCGCCGCCCTCCCCATTCAGGATGATGCCAGTCTCCTCTTTGGCGGCACGTGCCAGGAGGAGGTTGGGAGTGGTCAGCGGATCCCCGATAGGATCGTCCAGCAGGGCCATCGTCTCCAGCAGATGATCCCGAATGCATTTGCCCGAAAGCTCCAGAACATGATGCCGTGTGCCGCAGTGCGCGGATACCATCCCGGAGAACTCCAGTTCGTTGCGATACTCCGCCCCGAAATGTACCGCGAACGTATGGACTTCGCCCGCCGCCGATTGCTTTGCCAGGGCGGTGATCAGACTGCTGTCCAGCCCTCCTGAGAGGAAAACTCCGACACTTCCGGAACTCGGCAGAACACACTCAACCGCTTCAGTCAGCAGCGGCCGCAGTCGGCGCGCACAGGATTCCAGCGATTCGTCCGGGGCCCACTCCGTTTCCCGCGGCTCCCAGTAGACGTGTACAGAGCGATCCGGGAGAGAACGCGCCGTGCCGGGAGCGACTTCGTAGGCGTTCTGCCACATCGTCTGCTCGCCCGGCACAAACGCGCAGCAGAGATACTGCTGTAAGGCCGTGAGGGAGATCTCCCCGGAGACCTCCGGACACCTTCGCAACGGATGCAGGCGCGCCGCGAACCAGCATCCCCGATTCTCTCCCTTGTGCTCCTCATCGGCATAGTAGAGCGTGCGCGCTCCTACACTGTCCCGCAACAGCAGAAGCTCCCCGCTCCTGCGGTCATAGGCTCCCACGGCAAACATTCCAAGCGCATGTCTGCCCGCCTCCGCGCCGTAGCATCGAATAAGTTCGGCCAGCAGTTCGCCGCCTTCCGCATCCGGAAGTTCCAACTGCCCACGCAACTCCGTGAGGTTCGTAAGCAGCACCTCTCCGCTGATAACGATCTCGCCGGTTCGATCGGTCCAGACTGCCGCGCCCCCAAACGCGACCCGAGCATCATGCCAGGCCGCTTCGACGCCCATCTGTCGCAGCGCCTCCGCCGGATCTCGTACTCCCCACACCCCACAAAACGAACCGGGCCGTTCCGGTACTTTATCGTGTCCGGGTTTGCGGAACAGAGAAGGTATTTCCATAGGTCTTTCACGCACTCCAAAGTAGACTTTCAAGAAAGTAATTCGCGCACCTGGCCGCCGAACCATAGTCCGGTAAATCTTGTTAGTCCTGTCTAAAAAACACCACAAGACAGGATGTCCTGATGAACAAAAACGAAATCAGGCTTGTCGGTCCAGACGCTTAGCCGAAACTGTCGGCGGCGAACACATCCGCGCCGGAATCGTAGACCCAGATCGAAGGCCCGGAATCGACGAGGATCACGCCATCCGGGCCGACCGTCGCATCGTCCATCTGACCGGCGCGTGCGAAACCCTGATAGATCGCCCGCATCAACTTGTGGGGGCGGAAGGCAGGCAGTTCCGCGGTATTCCCCAGTTCGAGCCAGGCGATCTCTTCTGAAGTGAGGGAGGTGCTGGTAGTACCGACCTGAAACTTCTGCGGCGTGCCCTGAAGCATGATCAGGCTGCCCTTGATCACATGCAGCGGACGCAGACCCAGATCGATCAAACGCACGGTGGTATCGGGGAACCACTCCTTATGACGCAGCGTTTTTGTCATACGGCAGCCGTTCATAGTCGCATTGTGCAGCGCAAACACCTTCAGATTAGGGTTGCGGGCGAGCATCGTCTTGATCGTTGCGGCGGTGCCGTAGGGATAGCCGTCGAGACTGAGAATCGCACAATTGTTCTCGAAATGGAACTG
>Ga0207705_10000673_pt1 | contig 28381 bp, 26 predicted proteins | sample KBSC13metaG_FD_184314 | JGI IMG/M metagenome (GOLD analysis project Ga0207705, IMG submission 184314) | Corn rhizosphere microbial communities from Kellogg Biological Station, Michigan, USA - KBS C1-3 metaG (SPAdes) (version 2) | ecosystem: Host-associated > Plants > Roots > Rhizosphere > Soil ... | reverse complement strand
CGGGCGAGGACTGGGCCATCGCCGCTGCGGACATTTCCACCGGCCGATTCGAGCTGATTGCGAGCCGGCCGGGCGAGCTCGCATCCGAGCTAGCGCGGCTGTCGCCCTCGGAGGTGATCGCCGACGGGCCGGTGCCGGGAGCCCGGATTCGTGCCGGGCAGGGCGGGTTCGATAGCCTCTTCGGCGAGCGCGCGCTCAAAGCCAGGTTCGGGCTGGCGACCCTTGACGGAATCGGCGCTCCGGGCCGCGCCGAGCTCGCTGCCGCGGGCGGCCTGCTCGCCTATCTCGACGCCACCCAAAAAGGCGCCGACGTGCTGCTCGATGCGCCGCGGCGCGTGGCGCGCGCGGAGTTCATGCAGATCGACTCGGCGACTCGCGAGAGCCTCGAGCTGACCCGCTCGATCACGGGAACCATAACCGGGAGCCTGCTCGGCGAAATCGACCGCTGCGTCACCGCTCCCGGACGGCGGCTGCTGGCGAGCGACATTGCCGCGCCGCTCACCGACAAGGCGCGAATCGACCGCCGGCTGGCCTTGGTCGCCTGGTTCCATGACGATCAGCTTCGGCGCGACCGGACCCGGACGGCGCTCAAGGCGCTGCCCGACATTGCCCGGGCGCTGGCACGGCTGACATCCGGACGTGGCGGGCCGCGCGACCTCGCGCAGCTTCGCGACGGATTGGCGGCGGCGCGGGCGCTGAAGGACGATCTCGACGGAGCGCCGGAGCGTCCGCCGTTGCTCGACCAGCTGCTGCCCGGGCTCGGCGGCCACGCGGCGCTGGTCGACCGCCTTCGCGAGGCTTTGGTCGAATCGCCGCCGCTCGACTCCTCTAAGGGCGGTTACGTCGCCGAAAGCTATGACGACGCGCTGGACTCGCTTCGCTCTGCCTCGAGCGACGGGCGCCGGGCGATCGCGGCGCTCGAAAGCCGATACCGCGAATCGACCGGAATCCCGTCGCTGAAGATCCGGCACAACGCAGTGCTCGGCTATCATATCGAGGTCGCGTCGCGGCACGCCGACAAGCTGATGCAGCCCGACAGCGGCTTTGCCCACCGCCAGACCCTGGCCGGAGTCGTCCGGTTCAACTCGCCCGAGCTTCACGACGAAGCCTCGCGCGTGGTCGAGGCGGGTGGGCACGCGCTAGCGCTGGAGGCGAAACATCTCGAAGAGCTGACGGCGCTTGCAGTGACGGCTTCGGCGAAGATCCTCGTCACCGCGGAGGCTCTGGCCCGGATCGACGTCGCCGCGGCCAATGCCCAAAGGGCGGCGGAGGGTGGCTGGACTCTGCCCCACGTCACCGAGCAAGCGTGCTTCGAAATCGACGGTGGGCGGCACCCGGTGGTCGAAGCGGCGCTTCGCGATTCGGGCGAGCGTTTCGTCGCCAACGACCTGAGCCTCGGGCGCGACGATCGGCTGTGGCTGATCACCGGCCCTAACATGGGCGGCAAATCGACTTTCCTCAGGCAGGCGGCGCTGATCGCCGTGCTTGCCCAAGCCGGAAGCTTCGTTCCCGCCGCCCGCGCGAACGTCGGCCTCGTCGACCGGCTCTTCAGCCGCGTCGGGGCGTCGGACAATCTCGCCCGCGGCCGCTCGACGTTCATGGTCGAGATGGTCGAGACCGCGGCGATCCTCGCCCAGGCGACTTCGCAAAGCCTGGTCATACTCGACGAGATCGGGCGGGGTACGTCAACCTATGACGGCCTCGCCATCGCCTGGGCAGTGGTCGAGGCGATGCACGACCAGGCCAAATGCCGGACCTTGTTCGCCACCCACTATCACGAGCTCACGCGGCTGGCGGGGCGCCTCGATTCGCTGTCGCTGCACCATGTCCGGGCACGCGAATGGAAGGGCGATCTCGTGCTTCTGCACGAGGTTGCACAGGGCGCCGCCGACCGCAGCTACGGGATCGCCGTCGCCAAGCTCGCCGGGCTTCCGCCCGCGGTGGTAGCGCGGGCGAAGGCGGTGCTCGCCAAGCTCGAGGCGGGACGCGACGCCACCGGCGGAATCGCCGCCGGGCTCGATGATTTGCCGCTGTTCGCTTCCACCGCCGAGCCGGAACACAGCCCCGATCCTGTCACCGATGCGCTCGCCCGGATCGATCCCGATTCGCTAACTCCGCGAGAGGCGCTCGAAGCCTTGTACCGGCTCAAGGCGCTTTGGGTCGAAACGGGGAAATCATGAACGCTCCCTTCGATCCGATCGAGGATCGCCGCGCAATCGTCGATCCGCGCAAGCTCGGCGACCAGCTGCACGGATGCGATCGTTGGAAGGCCGCGAACATTCTCGGCAAGGCGCTGGCGGCGGGCCGCAAGGAGATTGCCAGGCGGCTGCGCGCCAATCCGGATCGCGGGCGCTCGGCGGCCCGCTCGACCGCTTATCTCCACATCCAGCTTGTCCGCCTGGCCTATGAATATGTGACAGGCGACGGCGCGCCCGATCTTGCCATCGTTGGTCTAGGCGGGACGGGACGCGGGGAAATGGCCCCCTACAGCGATCTCGACCTGATGTTCCTGACCCGCGGCAAACCGGGCGCAGACATCGAACAGACAGTCGAAGCGATTCTGTATCTTCTTTGGGACCTGCAGCTGAAGGTCGGGCATTCGCTGCGATCCGTCGACGAGCTGATCAAGCTCGCAAAGAAGGACATGACGATCCGCACCGCTTTCCTCGAAGGGCGGCTGTTGTGGGGAAAGGAGCCGATCTTCGAGGAGGCGTGGAAGCGCTTCCGCTCCAAGGTCGTGTCCGGCTCGGCCGCCGAGTTCGTCGCCGCCAAGCTCGCCGAGCGTGACCAGCGGCACGTGAAGATGGGCGACAGCCGCTATGTCGTCGAGCCGAACGTGAAGGACGGCAAGGGCGGGCTTCGCGACCTTCAGACGCTCTACTGGATCGGCAAATATATCTACGACGTCCGCGAGCCGTCGGAGCTGGTGTCGGTGGGCCTGCTCACGGCGGAAGAATTCGCTTTGTTCGAACGCGCCGAGCGATACTTCTGGGCGGTTCGCTGCCACCTGCACCTGGAAGCGGGCCGAGCGGAGGAGCGGCTCGGCTTTCCCTACCAGAAGGCGATCGCCGAGCGCATGCGTTACGCCGACCGGCCGGGCAAATCCGCCGTCGAGCGGTTCATGCACTTCTATTTCCTCAACGCCAAAACTGTCGGCGACCTGACCGGCGTCTTCCTCGCCCAGCTCGACGAGAAGATGGGCCGCAAGGGCCTTCGCTTTGCGCTTCCGACGATCCGGCGGCGGCCCAAGGCGCTCAACGGTTTCGTGCTCGATCGCGGACGGCTGTCGATCCCCTTCGACGACTTTTTCGCCATCGATCCGGTCCGGCTGCTCGAGCTGTTCGCGCTCGCGTCACGCGAAAAGCTCGACATCCATCCCGCCGCGATGCGCGCCGCGACCCGCGATGCGAAGCTGATCAAGGCTCGAGTCCAGAAGGACCCGCGGGCCAATGACTTGTTCCTGGAGGTGCTGACCAGCGCCCACCGACCCGATCTGGTGCTTCGCTGGATGAACGAGGCCGGCGTGTTCGGTCGATTCATTCCCGACTTCGGCCGGGTCGTCGCTCAGATGCAGTTCGACATGTACCACCATTATACGGTGGACGAGCATGCCATCCGCGCCATCGGGCTGCTCGCGACGATCGAGCGCGGCGAGCTCGCCAACGACCATCCGCTCTCGACGGCGCTGTTCAAGCAGATCGCGAACCGGCGGGTCCTCTATGTCGCCGTTCTCCTTCACGATATCGCAAAGGGCCGAGGCGGCGATCATAGCGTGCTTGGTGAGCAGGTGGCGCTCGAGCTCGGCCCGCGGCTCGGCCTCGACGAAGCGGAGACGGAAACGGTCGCCTGGCTGGTGCGGCACCACCTGCTGCTGTCGAACACGGCGTTCAAGCGCGATCTCGCCGATCCCAAGACGATCGAGGACTTCGTCCGCCAGGTGCAGAGCCCGGAGCGGCTTCGACTGCTGCTGATGCTGACGGTTGTCGATATCCGGGCGGTCGGGCCCGGCGTGTGGAACGACTGGAAAAGGCTGCTGCTCAGGACCTTGTTCGACACGGCGGAGGAGAAGCTCCGGCTCGGCCACAAGCAGCGTGGTCGAAGCGAGATTGTCGCCCAGCGCCAGGAGGAGCTGACAGAGACGCTTGGCTGGAAAGCGAAGATCGCCCGCGCTTATGCGCGGCGGTTGCCGGACTCCTACTGGCTTGCCGAGCCGCGCGACGTCCAGCTGTCCAACGCTCGCCAGGTGGCCGGCGCGGAGGCCAGTATCGGCGCCGCCAGGCCCAGCATCCTCGCCGAGGACGAGGCGGAGCGCGGCGCCACCCGAGTGACGGTGTTCACGCCGGACCGGGAAGGCCTCTTCTTCCGAATCTGCGCCGGCCTCGCTTCAGCGGACGCGACCATTATCGATGCCCGGGTCCACACGACCCGCGACGGAATGGCGCTCGACAACCTTCTCGTCCAGGACGCGCGTGGGCGGCCCTATTCGGACAAGAGGCTGCGCAATCGCCTGGTGCATTCGGTGGAATCGGCACTGACCAAGGATCAGCCGCCCGAGCTTCCCACCGGCGCCGGGCGCGGCGCCAAGACGGCGGCTTTCCATGTCGCCCCTTCGGTCGCGATCGCCGAGCGCGCGTCGTCGAGAACGACCGTGGTCGAGGTGAATGCGTTCGACCGGCCCGGCCTGCTGGCGCGGCTGGCGCTGGCGATCCACGAATGCGGGCATCAGCTCCATTCCGCCCACGTCGCAACCTATGGCGAGCGGGCGGTCGACGTCTTCTATCTCAGCAGCGACAAGGGACAGAAGCTGTCGCACACCGAGACGGAGAAGCTCCGGGCGGCGCTTGTCGACGCCGCCCGGCAAGCGGAAAGCTAAGGCCGCTCGTCCTTGCTGCCCGGCGCAGGAGCGCCCGGCATCGGCGGAACGCCGACCGACCCGGGGGCATCGGGCGCAAGCTCGGGAACCTCGATGATTCCGCGTCCGACGTAGCTGCGCTTCCGGGAATAACCGAAATAGATCAGCAGCCCTACGATACCCCACACGATCAGCGCCAGGATCGCGGTGAGCGGGAGGAATGAATAAAGCCCGATGCATCCCAGGATCGACAAAGGCGCCACGATGTAAACCGCTGGTGTCCGGAACGGCCGGTGCCGGCCGGGGTCTTTCTTGCGAAGCACCATCACCGAGATCGAGACCATGGCGAAGGCGAACAAGGTTCCGGCATTCGAAAAATCGGCAAGCTTTCCGACCGGCAGGAAGGCGGCCATGATGATCACGACGACACCCGTAACGGCAGTAACGATATGCGGCGTCCGGAATCGCGGATGGACCGTCGACAGCTTTTCAGGAAGCAAGCCATCGCGTGCCATCACGAAGAAGATTCGGGTCTGCCCGAACATCATCATCAGGACCACCGAGGGCAAGGCGACAAACGCCGCCAATCCGATGAAATCCCCGACCCTCTGGTAACCGATCGTCCGAATGACATGCGCGAGCGCCTCGCGCGAGCATACCAGCGGCTCCGTCGCTCCGCCGGCGATGATCGCCTTGCACGATGCCGCCAGCTCTGCCGAGCCGGGAGCGAGGACGTGCCCTGCCGCGTCGCGGACCGGATCGGCCCCCATGGCACCGATCGCGCCGGCAGCGACGAGCAGGTAGAAGACCGTGCAGAAAAGAAGCGATCCGATCAGCCCGATCGGCACGTTGCGCTGCGGATTAACGGTCTCTTCGGCCGCTGTCGAAACCGCGTCGAAGCCCACATATGCGAAGAAGATGGATGCGGCAGCCCCGACCACTCCGTAAGTGCCCCATCCGTTGGGAATGAACGGGTGGAAATGGGCGCCGTTGAGGATCGGCAGGGTCAGGACCACGAAGACCGTCAGTGCGAGCACCTTGACCAGCACGAGCGCGGACGTAACGCGAGCGCTTTCCTGCGTGCCGAGGATCAGAAGACCTGTAACCAGCAGCGAAATCCCGACTGCCGGAAGATTGATGAACCCGCCTTGGCCCGGACCGACCGCCAGCGCGAGGGGCACATCGATTCCCCAGCTCTTGAGCAGGCCAACGAAATAGCCCGACCAGCCGACCGCGACCGCGGAGGCGCCGATCGCATATTCCAGGATCAGCGCCCAGCCGACAATCCAGGCCAGCATCTCGCCCATCACGGCATAAGTATAGGTGTAGGCGGAGCCGGAGACCGGAACCATCGAGGCGAGCTCGGAATAGCAGAGCGCCGCCACCGCGCACACGAAGCCGGCGATCACGAAGCTGACCATCATCGCCGGGCCGGCCTTCTGCGCAGCTTCCGACGTGAGCACGAAAATGCCGGTCCCAATGACGGCCCCGATGCCCAACAACGTCAGCTGGAAAGCGCCGAGAGTCCGCTTCAGCCCTTTCTTTTCGGCGGTCGCGAGAATCGCATCGAGCGGTTTCACGCGCCCGAGAAACAGGCCCTCCCGCGGTGCTGCTGTGGCCATCAGTCTCCCCTCAAAATCCGTTTAAGGCGGGAACCTAGCGGCTGTAGCCGCTGGCGCAACGGCCAATTCGACTAACGCGCCAGCATCGGGCCCAGCGGCTGCCCGCCGAAAACATGGACATGGAGGTGCGCGACCTCCTGGCCGGCGCGCTTTCCGGTATTCGCGAGCAGGCGATAGCCCTGAACGACGAGTTGCTGATCTCGCGCAACGCTGCCGACGGCACGGACGAATCCGGAAATCTCTTCGGCGGACGCGCTGCGCGAAAAATCGTCCCAGGACACATACGGCCCCTTCGGAATCACCAGGATGTGGACCGGCGCCAGCGGGTTGATGTCGTGGAAGGCGAGTGCCCACTCATCCTCATAGACCTTCCGGCAAGGAAGCTCGCCGCGAAGGATTTTCGCGAAAATGTTGGCGTCGTCATAAGGTTGCGTAGGATCGATTGGCACAAGTTGCTCCGCTTCCGCTTGACCGGGAACGCTTCCTCGTTACCACCGGAAGCGATGACCGACGAGACTCCGGAGAGCCTGATTCCCTATGACGAGATCGTGCAGGAGGCGCTGCGCGATGTCGTTGGCCGAGTGCTCGGCGAGGTCGAGCGGTCGGGCGGCCTTCCCGGCGAACATCACTTCTACATCACGTTCAAGACGCGGATGGCGGGAGTCGAGATTCCGAAGCACCTGAGCGAGCGATTCCCCGAAGAGATGACGATCGTCATCCAGCACCGTTTCTGGGACTTGAAGGTCGAGCAGAATGCCTTCTCGGTCGGCCTGTCGTTCGGCGGAGTTCCGTCGAGCCTTCGGGTCCCGTTCGCCGCAGTCACGGATTTCGTCGATCCCTCGGTCGATTTCAGCCTCAAGTTCCAGGCCAACGGCGCCGAAACCGTTCGCGAAGACCATGACCCGGCCGAAAACGACACGCCGGTCGTCGAGAGCGAAGATGGCTCGAACGTCGTCAGCGTGGACTTTACCCGCAAAAAATGACGAGCGGCAGTTCGTCACCCTGAACTTGTTTCAGGGTCCATTTCAGAGCATCGCGCCAGCGATAGAATGGATGCTGAAACGAGTTCAGCATGACGGAAGGAAAGCATGACACCGACTCGCACCGAAACCGACAGCTTCGGCCCGATCCAGGTTCCCGGCGACTCCTATTGGGGCGCGCAGACCGAGCGCTCGATCGAGAATTTCCCCTTCGGCCCGCGCGAGCAGATGCCGGTGGAAATCGTCCACGCCCTCGGCTTCGTGAAGCAGGCGGCGGCGCGGGTAAACGCCAGGCTCAAGATCATCGACCCTCAGATCGCCGAGGCGATCCAGCAGGCGGCCGCCGAGGTGGCGCGCGGCGACCTCGACCGCGAGTTTCCGCTCGTCATCTGGCAGACCGGTTCGGGCACTCAGTCGAACATGAACGCGAACGAGGTGATCGCCGGCCGGGCCAACGAGGCTTTGACCGGCAAGCGCGGCGGCAAGACGCCGGTTCATCCCAACGATCACGTCAACAAGAGCCAGTCGTCGAACGACAGCTTTCCGACGGCAATGCACATCGCCGCCGCCCGCGCGGTGACGGCAAGGCTGCTCCCAGCGGCAAAGGCGATGCAGGCGCTTCTGGCGAAACGGGCGAAGGCGTGGGACGGGATCGTGAAGATCGGCCGGACCCATCTCCAGGACGCCACTCCCCTCACCCTGGGGCAGGAATTTTCCGGCTATGCCGCGCAAATGGAGGCGAATGTCGCCCGACTGGAGGAGCTGATGCCGCGGCTCTTGCGGCTTGCACAGGGCGGCACCGCGGTCGGCACCGGCCTCAACGCCCCCAAGGGTTTCGGCGAGGCCTTCGCCAGGGAAGTCGCGAACCTGACCCGGCTGCCGTTCACTTCCGCGCCCAACAAGTTCGCCGAGATGGCGGCGCACGACACGCTCGTCGAGCTATCCGGCGTTCTCAACACGCTGGCGGTGTCGCTGACCAAGATCGCCAACGACATCAGGTTGATGGGCTCGGGCCCGCGCTGCGGGATCGGCGAGCTCAAGCTTCCCGAGAACGAGCCGGGAAGCTCGATCATGCCGGGCAAGGTCAACCCGACCCAGTGCGAAATGCTGACGATGGTGGCGGCCCAGGCAATGGGCAATCACGTCGCGGTCACCGTCGGCGGGCTGCAGGGCCATCTCGAGCTTAACGTGTTCAAGCCGCTGATCGGCGCCAACGTCATCCGCTCGATCAAGCTGCTGGCGACGGCGATGGACAGCTTCTGCAAGCGCTGCCTCGAGGGGCTGGAGCCGGACGAGGCCCGGATCGCGGAGCTGCTGAACCGGTCGCTGATGCTGGTCACGGCGCTCGCTCCCGAGATCGGCTACGACAAGGCCGCCGAGATCGCCAAGCACGCGCACAAGACCGGCAAGACTCTCAAGGAGGCCGGACTGGAGCTCGGCCACATTGACGCGGAAACCTTCGATCGGATCGTAAAGCCGGAGACGATGGTCGGGCGGTAGCCGCTACAAGCCGACGTTCAGCCGCACTCCGATATTGTCAATTCCCGGGTTCTGGCGGCCGAACAATTGCGCGTGGCTCATGTGAACCCAGCTCGCCTCCGCCGATATGCGCGGCGCGAGCTGCACACCGATCCCGAGTTCGGGCTCGAACAGGACGCGCGAGCCGAACTCAATCTTGTTGTTCGTGGGATCCTCGAAATTGGCCGCCGAGCCGGTGTGGACGGCGATTCCCAGGCCCGGGCGGATGTAGACTCGGCGACCGAACTTCGCCGACAGGCCTGCCGCTGCGTAGCTGGTGTTGCCGGCACTATTGAGCGCGCCGAAGACGTACGGCTGAAGGTCCGCTCCAATGAATCGCGTTATGCTGTTTCCGCGAAGCCCGACCTGGAAATCGACTCCGCTTTCGACATGCCCGCCGAGCGAGAGGGGGGTATCGACGTTGTGGGCATAGACACCGCCGAAGATCTCCGCGGCGGATGCTGCGCTCGGGCAGATTGCGATGAGTGCTCCGGTACATAAAGCGAGTGAATATTTCGGCACGGCCCTCTCCACTGAAGCTCGACCCGCTCAATGCTTCAGCCGATGTTTCGTGCCGATTAACCGGCCGATTGCCAGGCGCGAATCGCGTCGCTCGGAGCGACGAGCATCCACACGTTCAACGTCAGATTGTCGCGGATCACGATCAGCGGAACGAGCTCGAGCGCGAAGAGGAGCAGGATGCTGGCCCAAAGCGGGAGTCTGCGCGCGGCAAGAAAGCCCAGCGCCATCATCGCAATGTCGCTCAGGGAATTGACGACGGAATCGCCGCTGTAGCCGAGGGCCGCGGTGGCGGTCCGGTAGCGGTCGATCACCATCGGCGTGTTCTCGACAATCTCCCACAGGCACTCGATCAACAGTGCCAACAGGAACCGCCGCTCTACCGGCGTGCGGCGGGCGGCCAGCCACAGGATTGCGTAGAAGAGCAGTCCATGGACGATGTGGCTGGGGCTGTACCAGTCGGCCAGCATCTGGCTCTGAAGCGGTCCGACTGGCCCCCACAAGCTCACCCTGCCGCACGTGCAGATCGGCGGCCGGCCCATGGCGATCAGGATCGCGGCAGCCGCGGTGACGATGACGAGTGCGGCGATCGCGGCGCGGGATCGGCGGGTCATCGCTCCTGCCTAGCAGAGCCGCGGCGCTTGCAAAGCGTGAGGGATCGGACAATCAAACCGCGATGCTGCGCGTCTATGGTCCCGGTTGCGAAGGTGAGGTTGTCGACTCCTCGAGCGAGAAGATCCCGCTCGCCGCGACCTGGATCGACCTCGAGCAACCGACTCGCGAGGAGGAATTGCTTGTCGAGCGGTGCCTCCGGGTTGCTGTTCCGACGGCGGACGAAATGGCGGAAATCGAGCCGTCGAGCCGCCTCTATGTCCGCAACGGCGCCCTCTACCTGACCGTAAGCGCGCTCTACGGGGTCGAGGATGGCAAACCGGCAAGCGCGCCGATCGGTTTCGTTCTGACCGAGGAGCGCCTGGTGACCGTTCGCTACGTCACGCCCAAGCCGATCCGCGCTTTCTCCGACAGCGTTCGGCGCGAGCCGGACCTGGCGCCGGACGCGCTCACCGCTTTGGGGGGAATTCTCGACGCGATCGTCGACCGGCTTGCCGATGAGCTCGAAAAAGTCGGGGCGGAGATCGAGAAAATTTCCAGCCACATCTTCTCACCGACGGTCGATGCCAGGCGAATCCCGGCGGCGAGGCTGACAGCGCTGCTCACGAGGATCGGCCAGACGCAGTCGCTGCTCGCGAAGATTCGCGAAACGCAGACGAGCACCAATCGAGCGCTGACCTTTCTCAGCGGCACTCCCAGGCTAAGGTCACGCAAGGCAGCCGACGCGCGCGAGCATGTAGGCAGCCTGATCGCCGACACCGCGTCGCTCGGCGACCACAGCGTCTTCCTTGCCAACCACCTTTACTTCCTGCTCGACGCTTCGGTCGGCCTGATCAGCATCGAGCAGAACGCAGCGATGAAGCTGTTTTCCTGGGCGGCGCTGATATTCCTGCCGCCGACCTTGATCGGGTCGATCTACGGCATGAATTTCCACCATATGCCGGAGCTGTCTTGGTATTACGGATATCCCATCGCCCTGCTGCTGATGGTTGCGAGCGCGGTGGTTCCGCTCTGGTATTTGAAGAGGCGAGGCTGGCTTTAGGCCTCGACCGGATCGGCGAGGGGAGCCCCGATCTCGGCGGGCGCGGCTTTCCTGCGCGCAAGCGCGGAATAAGCAAGCGCCAGCTGGCCGGCGACCTCCGCATCTTCGCCTTCGTCGCGCCGGAAAGCGGCCGCGCGGGCCTCGGCCGCCCGCTGCCGGAAATAATCGCCATCGTGAGCCATTGAGCGTGCCTCCTTTCCGTGAAGTTAACCTTGGTACCGGCGATTGGACCCGAGGGGGAGTCGTTGCGCCTCAATCCGTCCCGACTCCGTATCGACCGAACGCATGCGTAACGAGTAAGCTGCAAGTGTAGCAGGCCCGAGCCTGTCAGGAGGCGCTGTGAACGAGACGCCCGAACCCAAGCCAGCCAATCGGCTGGAAGCCGCGACGACTCACGCCAAGCGCAAAATCGAGCTTGGGCTGGGCCGGCTCGGCCCCGGCCTCATCACCGGCGCCGCCGACGACGATCCCAGCGGGATAGCGACCTATTCGCAGGCCGGCGCCCAGTTCGGCCTCAACATGCTGTGGACCCTGGTCCTCACCTATCCGCTGATGGTCGCGGTGCAGGTCATCAGCGGTCGAATCGGCCGGGTCACGGGCAAGGGCCTCGCAGCCAATCTTGTCGAGACGGTTCCGCAATGGGCTGTGGTTTCGCTCGTCCTCCTGCTGTTCGTCGCAAACACGATCAACATCGGGGCCGACATCGCCGCGATGGGCGCGGCAGCCAAGCTGCTCGTCGGCTGGGGGGCGACCGTGTTCACGATCCTTGCCGCGGCGGTGTCGCTGCTGCTGCAGGTATTCGTTCCGTACCACCTCTATGTCCGCTACCTGAAATGGCTGACCCTGGTGCTGTTTGCTTATGTCGGCATCATTTTCGCGGTCCACATCGACTGGATCGAAGTCGCCACCCGCCTGTTCGCTCCGCAAATCGACGTGTCGGCCGGATGGATCACGGTCGTGGTCGCCGTGTTCGGGACAACCATCAGCCCCTATCTGTTCTTCTGGCAGACTGCGGAGGAGGTCGAGGATATGGAATTGCACCATCAGCCCGACCTCAACCACATGCCGCCGCAAGCGGCCCGGAGGCAGTTGCGGAGGCTCTCGATCGACACCTTCACCGGCATGGCCATTTCGAACGTGATCGCCTTTTTCATCATCCTGACGACCGCGGTCACTCTGCATCAATCGGGCGTGACCGATATCCAGACCGCGGAACAGGCGGCGCAGGCCCTTCGCCCGATCGCCGGGCCGTTGGCCTTCGTCTTCTTCAGCTTCGGGATCATCGGCACCGGTTTCCTGGCGGTTCCGGTGCTTGCCGGGTCGTGCGGCTATGCCGTGTCGGAGGCGTTCGGACTGCCCAAAGGTCTCGAAAAGACGCCGCGCGAGGCGAAGACTTTCTACGGAGTCATCGTCGCCGCGACCGTGATAGCACTCGCAGCCGTCTTCTCTCCGATCAACCCGATCAAGATGCTGTTCTGGAGCGCTGTCATCAACGGCGTCGTCGCGGTGCCAATTCTCGGCGCAATGATGGTGCTCGCCCGGCGGCATCGGCAGATGGGTGCCTATGTCGCCAATCGCTGGCAGTGGATCTTCGGCTGGGCTGCAACCGCGGTGATGGCAGCCGCCGTCGTCGCCATGTTCGCGCTCTGACCGGACCCCGCGCCTTTGCGGGTGCGCTGGCCGGTTGCTAAGGGGGCCACACCGCTCCACCCGCGGCAGTGAATGCAACGCCAAGGACAAGTGAATGACGCCGACCGGCAAGGATAGCCTCAAGACCCGTTCGACACTCAATGTCGGCTCGAGCAGCTACGCTTATTATTCGCTCGAAAAGGCGGCCCGGACCCTCGGCGACATTTCACGGCTGCCATTCTCGATGAAGGTGCTGCTGGAGAATCTGCTCCGCTTCGAGGACGGCGTGACGGTCACGGAAAAAGACCTTCGCTCGATGGCCGAATGGCTCAAGGAACGGCGCGTGAACCGGGAGATCCAGTACCGGCCGGCGCGAGTCCTGATGCAGGACTTCACCGGAGTGCCGGCGGTCGTCGACCTCGCCGCGATGCGCGATGCAATGACCAGCCTCGGCGGCGATCCGCAGAAGATCAATCCGCTGGTTCCGGTCCACCTCATCATCGATCACAGCGTCATGGTCGACGAGTTCGGCACTCCGCGCGCTTTCGAGCGGAACGTCGAGTTCGAATATGAACGCAACTTCGAGCGTTATGAGTTCCTCAAATGGGGAAGCCAGTCGTTCGACAATTTCCAGGTCGTCCCGCCGGGAACCGGAATCTGCCATCAGGTCAACCTCGAGCATATCGGCCGCTGCGTCTGGACCGGTGAATGCGATGACGGCGTAACTCTCGCTTACCCGGACACGCTCGTCGGCACCGACAGCCACACGACGATGATCAACGGCCTTGGTATCCTCGGCTGGGGAGTCGGCGGCATCGAGGCGGAGGCGGCGATGCTCGGCCAACCGGTGTCGATGCTGGTCCCCGAGGTCGTCGGCTTCCGCCTCGACGGCAAGCTGGCCGAGGGCATCACCGCGACCGACCTGGTGCTGACCGTCACGCAAATGCTCCGCCAGAAGGGCGTCGTCGGACGATTCGTCGAATTCTACGGGCCGGGGCTCGAAAATCTCCCGCTCGCCGACCGCGCGACCATCGCCAACATGGCGCCCGAATATGGCGCGACCTGCGGCTTCTTCCCGATCGACGAGCGAACCGTCGATTATCTCCGCCTCACCGGCCGCGAGGAGGAGCAGATCGAGCTGGTCCGCGCTTATTGCCAGGCGCAGGGGCTGTGGCGCGATTCCTCGACTCCCGAGCCACTGTTCACCGACACGCTCGAACTCGACATGGGATCGATCGAGCCGTCGCTCGCGGGCCCCAAGCGGCCGCAGGACCGGGTCCTGCTCAGCGAACTCGACGAGAAGTTCAACGAGGACCTGGAGAAGACCTATCACAAGAAGAATGACCCGCGCGTTCCGGTCGAGGGCAGGGACCATGACCTCGGTAATGGCGACGTCGTCATCGCGGCGATCACCAGTTGCACCAACACTTCCAACCCTTCGGTGATGATCGGCGCGGGACTGACGGCCCGGAAGGCGCACGCCAAAGGGCTGGCGGTGAAGCCGTGGGTCAAAACCAGCCTCGCCCCGGGGAGCCAGGTCGTCAGCGATTATCTGAAGGAAAGCGGCCTGAGCGACGATCTTAACGCGCTCGGCTTCGATCTCGTCGGCTACGGCTGCACCACCTGCATCGGCAATTCCGGCCCGCTTCCGGAGCCGATCAGCAAGGCGGTCAACGAGAACGACCTCGTCGCCGTCAGCGTCCTTTCCGGGAACCGCAATTTCGAGGGTCGGGTTTCGCCGGACTGCCGCGCGAATTATCTCGCGTCGCCGCCGCTTGTCGTCGCGTACGCGATCAAGGGCACGGTCCGATCGGACATGGTCACCGAACCGCTCGGCATCGGCAAGGACGGCGAGCCCGTGTACCTCAAGGACATCTGGCCCTCGAATGAGGAAATCCGCGAGCTGATCGACGCTCACGTCCATTCGGCCATGTTCCGCAAGCGTTACGCCGACGTCTATCGCGGCGACGAGCGCTGGCGCGCGATCGAGATCGGCGGCGGCGACACCTACAGCTGGCCGCCAGATTCCACCTACATCCAGAACCCGCCCTATTTCACCGGGATGACGATGAAGCCGGCCCCCCTCGCGGACATCGAGCGCGCCCGGCCGCTGGCAGTTTTCGGCGATTCGATCACCACCGATCACATTTCGCCGGCCGGAGCGATCAAGCCGGACAGCCCCGCGGGCCATTACCTGCTCAACCGCCACGTCTCGCGCGGGCAGTTCAACAGCTATGGATCGCGGCGCGGCAATCATGAAGTCATGATGCGCGGCACCTTCGCCAACATCCGGATCCGCAACAAGATGCTCGACGATGTCGAAGGCGGCTTCACCCGTTACGCTCCCACCGGCGAGACCATGGCCATTTATGACGCGGCCATGCTGTACAAGCATGACGACCGCCCCCTCGTCGTCGTCGCCGGCAAGGAATATGGCACGGGAAGCTCGCGCGACTGGGCGGCCAAGGGCACGATCCTGCTCGGCGTTCGCGCCGTGATCGCCGAAACCTTCGAGCGGATCCACCGCTCGAACCTGGTCGGGATGGGCGTGCTCCCGCTGCAGTTCAAGGACGGAGAAGGCGCCGATATGCTCGGCCTGACGGGCCGGGAGAAGTACACGATCACGGGAATCGCCAATCTCGAGCCCCGCCAGGAAATCGAGGTTCGAGTGACTCCGGACGAAGGCGAGGAGTTCACGTTCACCGCGCGCTGCCGGATCGATACCTACAACGAGCTCGAATATTTCAACGCCGGTGGGATCCTCCACTACGTGCTGAGGAGGCTGGCCGCCTGACGTCGGTCCAACTGGCCGTGGAAATCGCCGGCTGGGCCGGCGCCGCGCTCATCCTCCTCGCTTATTTGCTGTTGTCGATGGGCCGGCTGACGGGGCAGTCGCCAGCCTACCAGTGGATGAACGTGTTCGGCGCCGCCGGCTTCGTCATCAACGGCTGGTGGCACGGCGCGCTACCTTCGGCGGTATTGAATGTCCTGTGGCTGTTGATCGGGGGATTTGCGCTTTGGCGGATTTCGAGAGGGCGGAGATCGTCGACCTCAGCCATGTGATCGAGCACGGCATGACCACCTACAAGGGCCTGCCGGGGCCGCACATCTGCGACTTCTGGACGCGCGAAGGCTCGGCGGCGAATTACGACGACGGCTCGAGCTTCCAGATCGGGCGGATCGATATGGTCGCCAATACCGGCACCTACCTCGACACCCCGTTTCACCGCTACGCCGAAGGCAAGGACCTGTCGGAGCTTGCATTGAGTGCACTCGCCAACGTCCCCGGGATCGTCGTTCGCCGGCCGTATGAGAATAGCCTGGCGACGGACTCGTCCGATCTTGGCGGTCTTGAGGTTCGCGGCAAAGCGGTGCTGGTCCACACCGGCTGGGACCGGCGCTGGCGGACTGGCGCCTACCAGGACAACCACCCGTTCCTCACTGCGTCCGCTGCCCGGTGGCTCGTGGACCAGGGCGCCGCTCTCGTCGGCATCGACAGCGCCAACATCGACGACACGCGCGAGCGGGCGCGGCCGGCGCACACGATCCTGCTCGCCGCGCAAATCCCGATCTGCGAGCATATGACGATGCTCGAAAAGCTCCCCGACAGCGGCTTCCGATTCACGGCCGCGCCGCCGAAGGTGCGCGGGATGGGGACCTTTCCAGTGCGGGCGTTCGCGGTGATCGACTAAGGCGTCCCCGCAGTCGCCAGGATCGTCGCGAGCAGGATGCGCTTGAGCTTGACGTTCGGTATCTTGGCGACGTCGATCCACTCGTCCGGGGCGTGGGCGCGGCCGCCGTCGGCGATCCGCGACATCGTTATCGCGGGAATCCCGAGGCTCATCGGGATGTTCGAATCCGTCGACGACGTGCCCTGCTGGACCGTGAGGCCCTCGACGCGATAGGCGGCCTCGGCGAAGCGGATGATGTCGGCTTTCGGGTCGGTGTGCCCGGCTGGCCGGTCGCCGATCGGCTCGAGCTCGGCGGAAATCCTGCCGGGCCTGGTCGATCGGGCGGCATTCTCCGCCGCCACCGCGTCGGGAACGATCGCAAGGAACTGCTTCTCCAGCTTCGCCAGCTCGTCGGCGCTCTCGGAGCGCATGTCGACATCGAGCCAGACTTCCGCCGGAATCGCGTTCACCGAAGTGCCGCCGCCGACGACGCTGGCGCTGTAGGTGGTCTTCGGATCGGCGGGGACCTGGACCTTGTAGAGGTCGGTCACCGTGGTCCCGAGCGCAACCATCGGGTTGACGATTCCGAACGCGCCGTAGCTGTGGCCGCCCGGGCCCTTGAAGGTGACCCGGTAGCGCTTCGATCCGGTGGCGCCGGTCGTCATTGAGTCGAGCCCGCCGCCGTCGAGAGAAAAGAACGCGCCGATCTTTCCCTTCCAGGCCCCCTTGGTGAACAGCTGGCGAACTCCGCGAAGGTCGCCGCGGCCCTCCTCGCCGACGGTGCCGACGAACAGCACGTCGCTTCGCGTCTGCACCTTTCCGGCGTTCATCGAGTCGATGAGCGCAAGCACGGTGGCGAGCCCGGCGCTGTCGTCGCCGACTCCCGGAGCCATCAGCTTCGTTCCTTCGCGTTTCACTGTGACGTCGGTGCCCTCGGGGAACACGGTGTCGAGGTGCGCGGAGACGACGACGACGGGTCCTGGCCGGGTTCCCTTACGAAGGGCGAGCACGTTGCCCGCCTCGTCGATGGAAGGATCGAGGCCGCGCTCGCGCAGCATCTGAGCGAACGCTTTCGCCCGCACCTGCTCCTTGAACGGCGGCGCCGGGATCTGGGTGATGGCGATGATGTCGCGGACCCATTGATCGTGACCGGAATCGAGCGCGGCTGCGGCGGCCTTGTAGGGCTGGCTGGCGACAATCTGGCTGAGGGCGGCATTGGCGTCGACCGGGGCGGCGGCGGCAGGGACGGCAAGGCAAAGTGCGACGGAGGCAGCGAGGAAGGACAGTCGCTTCATGAGTTGACCTGGCTCCTGGTCAGTCGTGGACTGGCGCCAGCGCCGGCTCCAGCCACTTCGGGATAATGGCTCCGTCTAGGTCATCGAGGCGGCGGTGCTCAACCGAGAGGGCCAGCCGTTGGTAGAATATCCGCGACCGCGGCCCGGGCTCGGTCGTGGGGACGACCAGCAGCCGCCGGTTGACCTTGCCGCGCCAGTTCATCCGCGCGGTATTCTCCTGGCCGACGTAGCAACCCTTGGTGAAGCTGACGCCGTTCAATTCGGCGGCATTGCATTCGAGCCAGAGGATGTCGCCGAGTTCGGCGCGGCCTTCGCACACGCCGAGTCGCAGGCGATGCTCGAGCCAACCGCTGGCGGCCTCACCCGCGCGAGCAAGCCAGCGGCGGCCGAGCTCGGGCAGGCGCGGGTCCGCAACGCCGTCCTGCCCGACGGGCGACCAGTGGACAGCGAGCGATTCGTCGAGCGCGATCTCGATCTTTCGACGCAGCCGATAGATTGCCAGCCGCTTGACGAGGTCGTCTGCCGCCTCGGCTTCGCAATCGAGGAGGAGATCGTCGCCGTCCGCCCAGACAAGGAAATCGAACAGGCACTTGCCCTGGGCCGTGAGGAGCCCGGCCCAGACGGGAAGCTCGCCCGTGACGTCATTGGTCACCAGCCCTTGAAGGAAGCCGCGTACGTCCTCGCCAGAGAGGCGGACGATCGCGCGATCTGTCAGGGTGGAACCGGCCATGTCCCTCAGTTAAGGAGCCGCCGTGGCTTTGCAAACGCTGACCATCCGCCGCCCCGACGACTGGCACGTCCATTTCCGCGATGGCGACATGCTTAAAGTCGTGGCTCCGTTCACTGCGCGGCAGTTCGCCCGGGCGATCGTCATGCCCAACCTGGTGCCGCCGGTGACCGCGATCGGGCCGGCCGCAGCCTATCGAGAACGGATCCGGGAGGCGGCCGGCCGCGATTTCCGCCCGCTGCTGACCTGCTATCTCACCGACGATTCGCACCCGGACGTCGTCGAGCACGGGTTCAACGACGACGTCTGGGTCGCGGCCAAGCTCTATCCGGCCAATGCCACGACCAATTCGGCGCTCGGGGTGACGGACGTCCGTACCATTCACCCGGTGCTGGACCGCATGCAGGCGATCGGGATGGTGCTGTGCGTGCACGGCGAGGTTACCGATCCCGAGGTCGACGTCTTCGACCGGGAAGCCGTGTTCATCGAGCGAGTCCTCGACCCGCTCGTCCGCGACTTTCCAGAGCTGAAGATCGTCCTCGAGCACATCACGACCGCCCAAGCGGCCGATTTCGTCGAGACCGCGGGACCGAACCTCGCCGCAACGATCACGCCGCAGCATCTGATGCTCAACCGCAACGCGATGTTCGAGCGCGGGCTGAGGCCGCATGCCTACTGCCTCCCCGTCGCCAAGCGGGAGAAGCACCGGCTCGCGGTCCGTCGCGCCGCGACCTCTGGATCGCCCAAATTCTTCCTCGGCAGCGACAGCGCCCCGCACGTGCGACACGCGAAGGAATCGGGCTGCGGGTGCGCCGGGATCTTCAATGCGCCGGTCGCGCTCGAGGCCTATGCGACGGTGTTCGACCAGGAGAAGGCGCTGGACAGGCTCGAGGCCTTTGCCTCCGAAAACGGTCCGCGCTTCTACGGGCTGCCGTTGAACGAGGGGACGATCACGCTCGAGCGCAAATCTCAGCAGGTGCCGGATTCGCTCGGCCTCGGCGATATCGAGCTGGTCCCGTTCCTCGCCGGTTCCGAGCTGCCCTGGACTCTGGGCGACTAATCGCCCGGCGGGGTGCCGCCGCCGCTGATTCCGATGACGTTGGAGAAATGCCCCTCAACGGCATCGTAACACTCGCAGGACCGCCGCTTCAGGCCGGCTCGGTCGACCACCTGAATGAGGCCGCGTCGCGTCGTCACCAGTCCCTCGTCCTGGAGCGTTCGGATCACGGCGTTCACCGTCGTCCGCTGCACGCCGAGAAGCGCGGCGAACGCCTCCTGGGTGAGCTCGATGGTCGGCCCGGCTCGGTCCTGTACGGTCAAAAGCCAGCGCGAGGCCCGTTGCTCGATCGTGTGGAAGGCGTTGCAGGCGACCGACTGCATCACTTGCGAGAGCAAGTAATCGGAATAGCGGCAGAAGAGGTTCCGGATCATCCCCGAGCGCATCTTCGCGTCTTCCAGCGCCTCCATCGGCACGCGAAGCGCGGGGCCGGCGATCAGCACCTGCGATCGCGCGAAAGCCGGGGCGTGGCCGCAGCTGACGATGCCGCCGACTGCGCCTTCATGGCCGATCGAGACAACCTCGATCGAGCGGTCGTTGGCGAGGTCGATAACGAGGCTGACCATCGCCGGGCCGTACGGGAAGAGGGTGGAATTGACGTGGGCTCCCCGCGCGTTGACCGTCTCGCCGGTATCAAGCTGTTCGATCGTCCCGAACGGCTCGATCAGCGCCCGCGACTCGGCCGGAAACGTCGACAGCAGGCGATTGTTCGCAAACGCCTCGTCGATGCGATCCAGTTCGTCAGTCGCCATCCGGTTCATCCGAGTTTTCTCCGAGGACAGAGTCGCTGGAGCGCCGCTTTGTTCCCTGCGCCTAGCTGCCGTTACGTCGAGACGGCGCCGACCGCCTCGCGGCTTCCGACGAGCAGGCAGTCGGCGACCAGTCGCAGCGGGCGGACATCGACGTCGCTTCGCCGCATGTCGATCAGCTGGGCGAAACGGCTGTAAATCTCAGGATATTCGCCTTTTCCGGCGACCTGCTGATCGGTCCCATTGATCGAGAGGCGCGCTCCGCCGTCAGTCAGCAGCAGGCGGTCGCCGTCCGCGGTGCGGATGTCGATGGTCCACTCCTCGCCCGCGCTCTTGCGCCAGTCGAGGCTGCAGGTGAGCGGCCCGTCGGCAGCGGGGCTTGCGAAGCCGATCTCGGCGGCGATCGGGGTTTGCGATCCTTCGGGGTAGCTGAGCACGGCCTTGTCGACGAACAGGCTGCCGGGGAAGATCCGCGTCGCGATCGAGAAAGCGTTGATCCCGGGGTCGAAGATGCCGAACCCGCCCGCCGCCCAGATCCACGTTTGTCCCGGATGCCATTTGCGCACGTCCTCGTGCCAGCGGATCGCCATCGATGCGATTCGCTTGCCGGCAATGGCCTTGGCAGCCGCGGCGACGGCGGGGTTCTGGCGCGCATGCCAGGTGGCGTAGAGCGTGCGCTGCTGCGCCTCCGCAACGCAGGCGAGGTCCTCGACTTCCGACAAGGTAGCGCAGGGCGGCTTTTCGAGCAGCACGTCGAGCCCCGCCTCGAGGCAGCTGCGGGCGATCTCGTATCGCGGCTGAGGCGGCGTTGTAATCGCGACCGCCTCCAGCCCCTCGACGGACCGGATCAGCTCGCGCCAGTCGGTGAATACCGGTTCCGGCCCCGTGCCCGACCGACTCGACGAAGCGGCAAGCTCGAAATGCGGATTGGCCGCGATCGCCGGGACGTGCTGGTCGCCGGCGATCTTGCCGAAGCCGATGATTGCGATCCGGATCGGCTTCACCGGCGCACCGCCTCGACATAAGCGCGTGCCTTCGTCAGCGTCTCCTCGGGCGACTGGCCGGGCTTGTAGAGGCCGCCGCCGAGCCCGAAACCGTCCGCCCCCGCCTCGAGCCATCCGGCGACCGACTCGGGCGTGACTCCACCGACGACTAGGAACGGCAGGTCTTTCGGGATAACCGCCCGCAACGATCTGACGACCTTGGGCGACGCCGCTTCGGCCGGGAACAGCTTGAGCGTGTGGGCGCCGGCGTCGAGCGCAGCGAAGGCTTCCGAAGGCGTGAAGATGCCCGGCGACGAGACCATGCCCGCCTCGACGGTCGCCCTGATCACCGCCGGGTTCGTGTTCGGCGCGACGATGATCCGGCCACCGGAATCGCGAACGCGCGCCACGTCGTCGGCTTTGAGGACGGTCCCGGCTCCGATGAGCGCCTGCTCGCCAAGCGAATCGGCGATGGCGCGGACGCTCGCCAGAGCGTCCGGCGAGTTGAGCGGGACCTCGATGATCCGGATTCCGCCTTCGAACAATGCGTGGGCGATCTCGACCGCTTCCCCGGGGGTGACCCCGCGAATGATCGCCACCAGCGGGGCCTGGTCGAAATATCGGTCGAAGATTGCTCTGGTGCTCACTGCAGTCGCTCCACGATGTTGCGGGCTCCGGCGATGAATGCGCCTTCGCCATCCTTCTGCTCGCTCTCGACCCCGGCGACCTTCAAGGCGGCCGAATAAAGCGCGGTCAGCTGCGGCCGGCCCATGACGATAACGCGCAAAGCGCCGCGCGTCCCGAGGCCGATCCGAACATCTTCGCCGATGAGCAGTCCGCTCACCAGCGACGCTCCGTCGGCGCGGCCGAGCCGCCCGAGAAGGAAGCGCGCCCGGGTTTCGAACAGCTCCGCGGTGAGGCCGTCGCCCGACAGGCCCTTGCGGACTCCTTCACGAAACGAATCGCCGTCTTTCGCCCTGCCGGCGAGCAGGTCGGAGAGGATGCTTCGATGCTTGAGCATGCTGAACAACTCGCCGGTCATCACCGTCCGGAAGGTCGCGATCCGGCCGCCGCTCACCTCGACCCATTTGTTGTGAGTGCCGGGATGGCAGACCAGGCAGTCGGCGGGGATTTCGCCGCTTGCGACTGCGCCGACGAGCTGGACCTCCTCGCCCCGCATCACGTCGCAGCGGTGGTTCGAAAGCGACACGCCGGGGACGATGACCACGTGGTCGCCGATTCGAACGAGCCCGCGCGCAAGCTCTTCGACGCCGGCCGGGCAGGGCACGTAGGGCGCCTCCACCCAGCCGCGGTTGGAGCCGACCATTCCGGCAAGCAGCAGCGGCCGATTGCCGAGCCGCTCGCGAATCTCGTCGATCGCGGGTTCGAACTCGCCGCGCGCGATCGACAGGATCCCGCGCCCGTCGTCGAACTCGGCGGAACATTTGCCGCCGCTGTCCATCAAATAGGCGCGGCGATTGGTCGTTCCCCAGTCGACCGCTATGAAACCATCTGCCCAAGACATGAGTCCGCCCTTTGGCTGATTAACTGCGGGAGAGCGACATGGCTCCGCAAGGGGAGTCGAATCGCCGTATCGAATGTATAGCCGACGTTCGCGCGAACGTGGGCGAGGGCTCCGTCTGGGTGCCGCGCGAGCGGGCGCTCTACTGGGTCGACAACAAGGGCCGGAAGGTGTTCCGCCGCTCGGAAGCCGGCGAGGTGCGCACCTTCGACACGCCATTCGAGATATGCTGCCTCGCGCCCAGGCAAAGCGGCTGCTTCATCGCGGGAACCGATCGCGGCCTCGCCGAAGTCGACCTGGAGGCCGGCCGCTTCGACATCGTCGCCAATCCCGAAGCCGATTTGCCGGGCAACCGCTTCAACGACGGCAAGACCGATCCGTGGGGCCGCTTCTGGTCCGGGACGATGGACGATGCCGAGAAAAAGGCGACGGGCTCGCTCTATCGATTCGACGCCGACCTCAGCTGTACGAAGATCGACAGCGGCTATCGGGTCACCAACGGGCCCGCCTTCGACCGCGGCCGAATGCGAATGTATCACACCGATTCGGCGGCAAAGACGATCTACGCCTTCGATCTTTCCCAATCCGGCGATCCGTCCGGCCGGCGAGTTTTCGCTCAATTTCGGGACGAGGACGGCTCTCCCGACGGCATGACCGTCGATTCCGAAGGCTGGCTGTGGATCTGTTTCTGGGACGGCTGGTGCCTTCGCCGTCTTTCGCCCGGCGGCGAAACGGTCGAGCGGATCGCGATGCCGGTGCAGCGCCCCACAAGCTGCACGTTCGGAGGCCCCGATCTCGACCGCCTCTACGTCACTTCGGCGCGGCGCGGCATGGATGAAGATGCGCTCGAGATGCAACCTTGTGCGGGCGGACTGTTTTTAGTGGAGACTTCAGTCCGTGGCGCTACCGAAACGAGTTTCGCGGGCTGAGCGCACCGGCGAGCCGCTTGAAGGAGAAGGTCGAATCGCCAATTTCATGTTCGCGACCGGGATCGAAAACAGCATCCCGACGATCCACGACGGCAAGACTCGCATCGACGAGATGGAGATCTGCGGCCACTACAAATTCTGGCGCGAGGACTTCGACGCGGTCCAGGAACTCGGGATCCATTACCTGCGCTACGGCCCGCCGCTCCACCGCACCTTCCTCGCGCCCAACAAATATGACTGGAGCTTCGCCGATCAGACCTTCGGCGAAATCAAGCGGCGCGACATCATCCCGATCGTCGACCTGTGTCATTTCGGAGTTCCGGACTGGATCGGCAATTTCCAGAACCCCGATTTCCCGCGGCTGTTCGCCGATTATGCGGCGGCGTTCGCCGAGCGCTTCCCGTGGGTGCAGCTCTACACGCCGGTCAACGAGATGTTCATCTGCGCGATGTTCTCCGCCAAATACGGCTGGTGGAACGAGCAGCTGCGAAGCGACCAGAGCTTCGTCACCGCGCTGAAGCACGTCGTCAAAGCCAATGTGCTGGCGATGCTCGCGATCCTCAAGCGGCGCGCCGATGCGATCTTCATCCAGTCGGAATCGTCGGAATATTTCCACGCCGACAGTCCCAAGGCGATCCACATCGCCGAGCAATTGAATTCCCGGCGATTCCTGTCGCTGGACCTCAACTACGGCCGGCGGGTCGACAGCGACATGTACGAATATCTGATGGATAACGGGATGAGCCAGGAGGAATACCATTTCTTCCTTCACAACCGGCTGAAACAGCACTGCATCCTCGGCAACGATTATTATCGAACCAACGAGCATCGCGTGTTCGAGGACGGGCGGACGACCGCTTCGGGCGAGGTGTTCGGCTACACCGAGATCACCCGGCAATATTACAACCGCTATCGGCTGCCGGTCTTTCATACCGAGACCAATTTGTCCGAAGGGCCGGTCGGCGACGAGGCGGTGCAGTGGCTGTGGAAGGAATGGGCGAACGTGCTTCGGCTGCGCAATGTCGGAATCCCGACCGTCGGCTTCACCTGGTATTCGCTGACCGACCAGGTCGACTGGGACACCGCGCTTCGCGAGCAGAACGGGCACGTCAACCCGCTCGGACTCTTTGACCTGAACCGCAACATCCGCAACGTCGGCCGCGCCTACAAAAGGCTGATCAAGGACTGGCGGGAAGTGCTTCCGGCCTCGAGCCTGTGTCTGACCGTGCCTGTCGTGTCGCCGGCCCATTATGCCCAGCAGCATTCGCGGGACCAGGAACGTGAGGCGGCGGAGCGGCTCGACAAGGAAGAGATCGATTTCGAGAGCGGGAACGGCAGATGAAGATAGGAAGGATCGAAACGTTCTACGTCGCGCCGCGGTGGCTGTTCGTTCGAATCGAGAGCGATGATGGCGCGGTCGGCTGGGGCGAAGCGAGCCTGGAGGGCCATGCCGAGGCCGTCAACGGAGCGTTCGAGGCGCTTCGCGACAAGTTCGTCGGAGCCGATCCCTATCGGATCGAGGATATCTGGCAGGTGGGCTACCGGAGCGGCTTCTATCGCGGCGGGCCGGTGCTGATGTCGGCGCTCGCGGGGCTGGAACAGGCGCTGTGGGACCTCAAGGGCCGGTCGTTGAACCTGCCGGTGTGGGAAATGCTGGGCGGGAAGGTCCGCGACAAGATTCGTGCCTACGCGTGGATCGGCGGGGACCGGCCGAGCGAAATCGCCGAAGCGGCCAGGGCGCGACGGGGCCAGGGTTTTTCCGCCGTCAAGATGAATGCCACTCCGGAGATGGACTGGATCGGTACGCCCCGGCTGTTCGACGAAGTCGTCGAGCGCGTAAAGGCGGCGCAGGAAGCGGAGGTGGACGTCGGCCTCGACTTCCACGGCCGGGTCCACCGGCCGCTCGCCAAGCAGCTTGCCAAAGTGTTGGAGCCGCTCGGGCTGTTGTTCATCGAGGAGCCGCTGCTCTCCGAAAATCCCGAGGGCCTTCGCCAGATCGCGGGCCTGACCTCGATCCCGATCGCGCTCGGCGAGCGGCTCTATTCGCGGTGGGACTTCAAGCCGTTCTTCGAAAGCGGCGCCGTCGACATCATCCAGCCGGACCTGAGCCACGCAGGGGGCATCCTCGAGGTTCGCAAGATCGCGGCGATGGCCGAGGCGTACGACATCGCCGTCGCGCCGCATTGCCCGCTGGGGCCGCTGGCGCTCGCTTCATGCCTTCAGATCGCTGCCTGTTCGCCCAATGTCGCAATCCAGGAGATGAGCCTCGGCATCCACTATAATATCGGCGCTGACCTGTTCACTTACTGCGCGGACAAGCGGCAGCTGACGCCCGAGCGCGGGTATCTCGCAATTCCGACCGGGCCGGGCCTGGGCGTCGATATCGACGAGGATGCAGTTCGCGAGTCGAACAAGGAACGCCATCGCTGGCGCAACCCAGTCTGGCGGCTCGAAGACGGCAGTTTCGCGGAATGGTAGCCGGCAGAGCCGATCAGGCGACTCGCCGCACGCGCTCGTGGCCGAATGGAATCTTGTCGAGCTTGCGCCGCAGCTCGTCCAGGTTCGGATCGGGCTCGACGACACCACCCATATAGCGGGCATCGCAGTCGGCTTCCTCCTGGGTCAGCTCGCGAAGGTAGGAAATCGTCAGCCGCCGCCCGAAAACGTCGTCGCCGCGAAGCTTGAGCTCCGGCTCGGCCTCCTCCGGCAGATTGTCGCGGATTGCGACCAAGGTGTTGATGAGGCTGTCGAGCGACGTGTAATCGCTGATCTCGATGAAATCTCGGACTCGTCGACCCATTACTCTCTCCCCGACCCGCGGGGCCCAATTATTGTTCCGCCAAAACCCGGCGCAACGCCTGATCCGTATTTATCCCCAAGAGAGTTGCGTTCGCGTGAACAATCCTGACGCCCGGCGTTTAGGATCGCCATGACCGATGCTCCGCTGACCCTCTCCTCCGACATATTGGAATTGCAGCTTAGTCCTTCAATTGGCGGGGCAATTTCCGATTTCTCATGGAAAACGGGTGGCGGCCGGCGAGCGATATTGCGCGAGAGCCACACTCCCCTTCAAAATGTCCTCGACGCCTCGTGCTTCCCGCTTGTTCCGTTCGTGAACCGGATTCGCGGCGGATGCTTCACGTTTCGCGGCCGGCAGGTCTGCCTGTCGCCGAACATGGCCGGCGACTCGACTCCTCTGCACGGGCAGGGCTGGACCAGCCCCTGGCGAGTCGAGTCGTCGAGTGAGTTGGAGGCGGTGCTGGCATTCGACCACCGCTCCGCCGAATGGCCCTGGACGTATCAGGCCCGCCAGCATCTCCGGCTCGAGGACAATGCTTTGCACCTGCAGCTGACCTGCCGGAACACGTCCGACGAGCCGATGCCGTGCGGGCTCGGCTTCCATCCCCATTTCCCGTGCGGGCCCGATACGCGGATCGAGACTGAGGTCGGGCAGGTGTGGACGGTCGACAAGGCCGTGCTTCCGGTGGCGCGAATGCCGGCGGAGGGACGCTATGCGATCGCCGACGACCCAGTGTGCGGACGCGGCCTCGACAACGGCTATGATGGCTGGAGCGGACGCACGCTGTTCACCGATCCTGGCTGGCCGTACGAAGTCGAGCTCTCGTCGCCATCGGCCCGCTACTTTCAGCTCTATTCGCCCGAGAAGGGCGGCATCTTTGTCGCCGAGCCTGTCACCCACGCCAATGCCGCGCTCAACGAGCCGGAGGCGGATTGGGCTAGGCTCGGCATCCAGATCCTTGAACCGCACGAGGAAATGGCCCTCGAAGCGCGGATCGCGGTCGAGCCGCGCTGAACGCTCGGTTGATACGCCTGAAAGCGGCCTCTATAGCCCGCGCTCCCAAGGCCGCTGCGGAGACGTGGGTGAGTGGCTGAAACCAGCGGTTTGCTAAACCGCCGTACGGGGTATTCCCGTACCGAGGGTTCGAATCCCTCCGTCTCCGCCAGCCTTCGCTCGATCCCCCAAGGGCAGGCAGCGATGGCCGGCATAGCCCGCCGACTTCAGGAAACGCGGTAAACGCCGCCGAAACCTTGAACGTTGTGAACACGGTAAACTCGCCCGGATTAACAAAGCTCCGGACGTGGAACCCCGGGGGGCCGAGTGGACACGGCGAGTCGCACTTGCTGCGATTCGTATTCAGCACCCCGTCTCCAAAGCCGCTTCGTGCGCATCCGCGCGCGCGATGCGACTCGTCCACTGCCGATGTGGGGCAGGGGCCAGAGATGAAGATGAGTACCAATCTTGGAGGCTGCATCAGCAGCAGGCGCGATCGCCGCGTCGTGCTGAACTGCGCCGCAATCCTGACCGAGGCGGACGGGTTCACCGTCGACGTCACGCTGGTCGACGTCTCGAAAGACGGGTTTCGGCTGCGCTCTGTCACCGAGCTGGAGGTCGGCTCGAAAGTCTCGCTCCAGATGGAGAATGTCGCTCCGGTGTGCTGCGAAATCCGCTGGAGCTGCGGGCACGAAGCCGGCGGGGTCTTCCTCGACCCGATCACGCTTTAAACGCACAGCGCCGCCGCGGCGGCTTCGGCTTCGCGTTTCAGATTGCGGGCGAGCTGGGCCTGGCCGTTGAGGTACTGCGGCGGCACGTGCACGTCGCGATAATCGAGCGCTGCCGCCGCCCGGAGAGTCCAGAACGGGTCGATCAAATGC